>Ga0208905_1000235_pt1 | contig 28217 bp, 24 predicted proteins | sample AntAceMetag02UKS_FD_184776 | JGI IMG/M metagenome (GOLD analysis project Ga0208905, IMG submission 184776) | Saline lake microbial communities from Ace Lake, Antarctica - Antarctic Ace Lake Metagenome 02UKS (SPAdes) (version 2) | ecosystem: Environmental > Aquatic > Non-marine Saline and... | reverse complement strand
CGGGGAGTTTCACATCATTCATGCATCATTCCCCATCAACGACCGGGTTTTTGCGATTACAATCAGAACTCTTATTAATAAGCTCAGGGGGTCGTCCGGTGCTTCTCGATAGTGGCGTGGAGCTTCTTTGCCGCTTCTTTATGATCAAAGCGCTCGCCCAATCTCCGGGCCATTGCACTCATGGTTTTTCTGAGTTCTCTGTCTGTCAAAAGTGACACGACATGACGGGTAAATTCCTTATAGTTGTCGGTCACATACATCTCTTTACCGTTCACGGGATCGATGCCGAAAGCGGAGAGGTGTGTTGAAACCGTCGGCAGTCCGCAGGAAAGCGCCTCCAGCATCTTTCCGCGAAACCCTCCGCCAAGCTCAATGGGAGACACGAAGACATCGCCGGTCCAGTAAATGTGTCGAACATCGTCATGGGTGCCCCCTTCCCGTACAATGACACGCTCGTTTTGATAGGCGAGAAGCTCATCCGGCGGATCGAAGCCGATGGCATAAAAACAGGCCTCCGGTACCTCTTTGGATATTTCGGGCCAGCAGTGCTGCATGAAATTGTGGACAGCATTGACATTCGGATGATGTCTGAAATTTCCGAGAAATAGTATGTTTTGAGAATCCCACGATTTTGACGGGGGCGGCGTATAAAAGGCCGAGTCAACCCCGTGGGGAACGACGTGGATTTTTCCGGCAAGATCGGGGGCCAGGGAAATGACCGTATCTCTGTCTTCCCCTGTCAATGTCAGAACATGATCGGCCGCACGGTACATCCTGAATTCATACTCATAGAGTTCATCAATCGTCTCGGCGGGAATCTCCTCTCCCTTTTCCACGCGCTGCCGAAAGGCCTGCGTATAGCACTCATGGACGGAGATGATGGTCATCGTATCGTAAGGTATGGCCGGTTGCATACCCTCAATATACTGCCCCATCATCGAATATTCGGCAATTACAGCATCAAAATGGTGCCGCGTGAGGAGTGATCGCAGGGTATCGTCGAGCCTCGCATCGTAACCCCCGTCTCCGGCGAGAAAAAAGGGCGGACGGTTCAGTCTGGTCTGCAGCTCTGCGATCTCATCTGCCGATCTCTTCCCCGGAGAATCGATCAGAATTATGTCGTCACAAAAGGGTGTGAGACTTGTATCGTTGTGATCTTCCTCGGAAGTGGCCGGTGCAAGGACGGTAATATCATACCCCATTTGACTGAGATTTCTGATACGGTGGTGTATCAGAATGGGGCCACCTATGACACTCGCCCTTGGATAAACCTTCGGAATAACAAGTAGTTTCACCTTACCCTCTCAGTTTCTTTCGATTAGGATCAAGGGGGTTCTGCACGTCTTTCTCAGCATCATTTACCGCGAGTTACGATCTCTGCAAGCTTCGCTCTCAACTCTTCTTTTCCTGTCAGCCGCATCATCTCCCGCCACTTTTCCTGCAACTCCATAAAGCTTCGAAAACTGCTTTCTTTTTCCGCCGCTTCACTCTCTGCAATCTCAATATTGTATATCGTCTCAACTTCATCCTTTTCAGCACCTTCATTCCGGTAGGTATCGGCAAGGATCCGGCAGGCATCGGCAACCTTATCTTCCAGGTCATCCTTCAGAAATGCTCCGGGATAGGGGTCCAGGTCTTCTGCAAAAACGGTTACCATGTCGTCGCGGGGTTCCTGTGAGCGGAGTTTTCCCCGTTCACGCACGAACCGGTAGATATCCTCTCTGAGCAGTTTCCAGGTTGGATGGGGCTTGGGCGGCGGCAGATGCTTGATTGCCAGGGTGTTATCGAGGAAAAATTTGCACCCGTTCATACGCATATTAATCAGATAGTCGATATCCTCGCCGCGTGTTACCTGCGGATCGAAGGGAATCATGCGAAAAATTTCGCGGTGAACCACCATATTGCCGCCAAAGACGAAAGGCGTCTCCTTCAGACGGGGCTCCCGGCCGATAATCCTGTTAAACGCCTCGTTCATCCTGTCAAACTTGTCCCAGTGCACCATCCAGGGCTTTCTTTCACGTTCGAGGCGCCAGTTGCCGTCGGGCTGAAGATAATACCCCGCTACCGCCCCGATAAAATCGGAATCAACTTTTTTTCCGATAAACTCCCGCGCCTTTCTCACGAAATGCGGATCTTCAAAGATCTCGTCATCATCAATCAGCACCGCTATTTCGGCGTCAAAAACATGGGGGATAAAGAGACACAAATTGCGTATATTTGAGTAGCCCTTCAGCTCGAGAAGGCCCTGGTATTCTTCACCGCCGGCCTCTTTGAGAAGGGAATGGACTTCCCTGAGATGGGAATGGCTGAAGAGATAGACCGGAACATCGACTGGCGACGCTGCGATAATTTCACCCACCTTTTCTTCGACCTGTAACTCCACATCCGGCGCATTGGATACGGCAATAATTACCAGATCGAAATCCCTGTCCTCAAGGATATTGATACTCTCAAGTGCCCGTGCAAGCGTGCCCTCTTCGTCGACCGGTGTGGGATGATCGTAGACCGTATCGGTTTCTTTTGCAGCCAATGCCTTTTCGCGTCGCCAGTAAGAGGGTATTACCATAGTGGTCTTCATGGACTGCTCCTTTGCCGTTTTTTTTCAGACAATCCTTAAAACCGTGGTGGCATGGTGTTACATCAGTGTATTACTCTCCATAGACAACGGTGCTGAATTTCCCGTAGAGCCCGCCGAGAACGGTATTTATTTCCGTATCAACGTGGTGAATTTTTGTAATGCCGCCGTCTTTCATGGCCGATGCAACACTGCAGTCGCCAACGACGACAACCCAGAGATAGGCCGTGGCGGAAGCCGTGCCCACTTTTGCCTGATTGTCCGCATTAACCTGCATCTCCAGTGTCGGCATGGGGGTTTTGACATTGGTATAGAGCGCGCCGCATCCCGAAATTAGAACGATGCAGGCCGCTACAATCATAAAAAAGGTTACTTTTCTCATCTTACTCCCTCCTGAAACTTGTGACTTTTCTTCGTTTTGAAGCTCCCCGCAACAAGTTGCGGGGGATCTCCGATTGTTAAGGAAAACATTTGTTTTTTATTCTCGCTTCCCCCTCTGCAAGCAGCGGGGAATGCGCTCGCTGTTCAATTCGAATGAAACCGGTGTCCTTTTAATCGTAGGCCAGGCGGGTTTTTTCGTCCGCCATGGTCGGCTGAATGATCACTTTCCACTCATCATCGTCCCACGTTCCCAGCTGATCATGCATGGTCAGGTATTTCTGCGGTATCGGATGCGTGCCGTAGACCACTTCGAGGCCGTATTTCATTTCGATAAAATCACGAAAATACGAGAGCGAGGGACAGGGAGGATATCCCACGACCAGGCCGGTGGCAAAATGTATCACCTCTGCCCCGTTTTTCTTCATTTCATCAACGGCATATTCAATATTGCCGCCGGGACACCCGTCGCAGGAGGTATACCCCACAACCTCCACCTCCATCCCCTGATACTTGCTGAAAGCACCTTCCCTTTCGCGCAGTGATCTGAAACACTTTCCACCCGCACACCGGCGATAGCGGTCGCAGATGATGATCCCTATATTTATCTTCTCGCTCATGGTACCCCCTTATAAATCCTCTCTGTTTTTAAACACAGGGCTGTCATTACTTTGTAATCGATTCGGAACATTAAATAAAGAAGTTTCAGAGACAACTGCGAGAAAAGGTAAAACATATCCAACGATTCCAGAATGTTATCCTGCTATAGGGCTCACAATCGCAGGACACGACCCGCAGCCGCTCCCTCGATATAGGCCCCCTCTTCCACCACCTGCGTTCCGTTTACGAAGACCTGTTGTATGCCTTTAGGCCTTTTAGCAGGTTCGGAACCAACTGGCGGCGAATCACTTACCTTTTCGGGATCAAAGATGACGATGTCGGCGGCCTTCCCCGGTGCAAGAACACCGCGATCGGTTATGCCGAAGCGCTCTGCACTCTTGTAAGTCATTCTGGCTATCGCCTCGGTCATTTCAAAGAGCTTTTTATCCCTCGCGTAGAGACCCAGAACTCTCGGAAACGTGCCCAGACCGGCAGGATTCGGGTAGCCGTTTTTGCGCAGAATCGAGTCAGTCTCAAAGAGACAGGATTCGTGGGCGAGAACAGATTCAATGACATCTTCACGCCCTGGCTCTCCGCTGTAGGTGTGAAAGAGCATCAGCGTCTCACCACCGCTTTTTTCGCTCAGGGTCAGGAAGGTATCAAAGGGACTTTTCCCCCATTTCTTTGCGATCTCTGTGATTCTCAAACCGTTGAGGTCTTCCCAGCCCTCAACTGCAATGTCCATAACCTGAAAGTCATGGTACATGAAACCGACGAGGCGAAACCCTGTTTCAAGTTCAACCCTGAGTCTCAGCCGTGCCCAGAAGCTTGTATATCCATCGGCACCCATCGAGAGAAACCAGTACGGCAGGACCACATTAATTGTCGTATTGCCGCAGGTATAGGGAAAGGCATCGACCATGACATCGACACCATCCCGCCTCGCGTCGTCAACCATCTGAATACCCCGTCCGGCAGTTGACCAGCTGTTTCGCCCCACAAAGATGAAATGGGAAAGCTGCAGCCTGCAGCCCGTCGCACGCGCGATGTCGAGCATTTCCTTCAGCGCCCGAAGGTTATGCGGTTTCAGGTATGTCGCCGGATAGGTGGGAGAGATCTTGCTGAGCGCCTTCAGGTGAACGGTGACCGGTTTGCCTGCCTTCTCCGCAACGGATGAGAAAGCCGCAATCTCATCGAGGGGCGAATACATCCCCGGTTCATATCCCAGACCGAAGCTCAGACCGCAGGCACCCTCGTCAAAAGACTGCCGCAGGCTATCCAGACAGGCATTCATTTCGTCAGGCGGCATCTGGCCCCGCACTGTATTCGACGACGCAAACCGTACCGTCGAATGCCCTACGAGCTCGGCCATATTTACCACCGGTTCTGTTCTTTCGACGTGATCGAGAAAACCCGCCATCGATCGCCACGTGTAATCGAGGGGAAGTTCAATAATAGACCGCAGGGGAGATTCTTCCAGGAGCTTGACCGAATTTGCCGTCAGTGGCGCGGGTGAAAAGCCGCAGTTTCCCCCCACGACGGTGGTAATCCCCTGTTCGAGGAGGTTTTTTATTAATCCGGGGTGTTCTGGGCTCGGCAAGAGCCAGTCAGAATGGGAGTGCATATCAATAAAACCGGGAGCGATCGCAAGACCGGACGCATCGATGACCCTGTCTGCCTGCGGCGGTTTTCCATTCACCTTTAGAATGGCCCTTATCAGGCCGTTTTCAATCAGCACATGGCCCGTGAAGACTGGTGCAGCCGTGCCGTCCATGATCGATCCGTTCTGTATGAGAATCGTTTCGCCCCCCATTGCTCCCTCCTTTGTCGATAGAGTAAATCCTCCGATTTTGTTTATTTCATCAGCCGGACTATAAATCTTTGCTCATGCAAGGATACCGCCAATAATTGCCCCGATGATGAGCGGACCGATATGTGCCATGGCAAGAATGAGGCCACCGGCTCCTGCTATGGCACCGATTATCGGAAGTCCCGTGAGGCTCGTCGCGACAAAAAACAGCAGGACGCCAAAGACGATACCCGGCAGGAAAACAGCGAGAAGTGCATTCCCTATTCCGCCGGACTTCTTTCCCCCCACGATACCCGCCACGAGAGGACCGATAACGGGAAGCCAGAATAACAAGAGCGAAATAGCGAACATCCAGATAATGGCGCCAATAATACTGCCCTTTCCCTCTGACATTTTACATCCCCCTTTTTCTGTGTATGATCAGTTATATCGATAAAATTCCCCTGTCCTTTATGCCACAATCTCACCGCCCTTTACAACCATGGCGACATGTTTCGTTGTCTCGATATTGTTGATCGGATTTCCGTCAATAATCGCAAAGTCGGCATACTTTCCCGGCTCGATGGTGCCGACATCGTCGGCCATGCCAATGATATTTGCATTGACTGCGGTTGCGGCCTTGAGCGCCTCTGCATTTGTGAACCCTGCCTGCGTGAGATACCTGAGCTCCTTCCAGTAAGATCCGAAAAAGCTGAGGCCCGTTCCGCAGCAGTCGGTTCCGACCCCAATGGTTCCCCCCGCTTTTTTGATCTTCTCGACGTTTCTGAGCACCGTAGGATAGCCCCGCCTGAAGTACTCGATGTCATGGTAAAACTTCGTCTTATAATCCGGCGGCGGGTAAGGCTTTGTGAGAAGCACTTCCACCCCCGCAATAGACTGCCTGAGCGGTTCCGATAGAAGATCACCGGCCCCGTCGGTTTTGAGCCATTCGAGAATTTTCTCCACCTCAAAAGAATCTCCGACGGTCTTGATGGTGGGGATAATCGCCATATTCTGCGTGACAAAACGGTCAATTTCGCCCTCTTCAAGTTCCTCTGTTGCACAATGCTCAAGGGTATTGACTCCCACCTGAATCCCTTTCAGAAAACCCGCCCGTTCCGTATGATGCATGGCAACCTTAACGTTTCGTTTCTTTCCCGTTTCCACAAGCGCATCGAAACAGGCATCGGAAAGATAGGGAATCGCGCCGTGAAACAGGAAGGATTGTTCCGAATACTGCGTCTTGAGCCAGTTTGCCCCTTCGTCGACGAGGCGATTTGCCACCGCTTTTATCTCTTCGGGAGTTTTCAAGCGTTCGGCGAACTGGCCGCCCGCAATGAATGATTCCACCGGATTCAGTGTGGGTACCATTTCGGGTACCCCTCCAAAACTGGTAATGAATGAAAGCACCGACATGATCCGGGGCCCCAGGGCTTTTCCGCTTTCAATCTTTTTCCGCCATTTCATGATCTTCTTCGGAAATGCCCCCATGTCTCGTACGGTGGTAACGCCGTATTTGACACAATTGGCAAAATTCATGGCGAGCTGTCCGTTCATCTGGAGGAACCCTTTGGGTGTCGCTTCCATGATAAAGGGAACGGTGATATGAAGATGGGCGTCGATAAAGCCGGGGAGCATGGTCTTTCCCCCAAGCTCAATCCGCTCGCAGTCCTGATATCTTTCGATTGCATCGATGCTCTCGATCTTCTCGATACGATCGCCTGATGTGATAATGATTTTGTCATCCTGAAGTAAATCGGAAATACCGTCGAAAAGCCTCATGTTATGAAACAGTTTCCGCTCTGATGCCATAGGTTCCCTCCCTGTTTTTATAAGATAGCCTGCCTGACATTTACAAGCTATTTCAAAAACGTGAATCGCCTATTCTGCCGATTAGTTACCGATAAGCTCATCGAGTCCGGCCTGGTTCTTGAGTGCTTCATACCAGAGATGGTATCCCTCGCTCCCCGGATGGAGAAAATCGGGGGCGTTGTAGCGCTCCGGTTCGGTAACGAAGGGGTCGTCGCTTCGTTCCATGAAGAGATCAACATAGAGCACCCCTTCGGCATCGGCAATCTCCATCAGGAGTTTTCGCACTTTCCGGGTTCGCGACGTATAGACCCAGGTAAGCGGCGGCATAAAGGCTGGCGCGTTGCCGACATTTCCCGTGCTCATAAAGACGACATGACCGGCCCGTTCCTTTGCCGTTCGCAGGAGTGTCTCGACAGCGCCTCCGAGCGTATCCAGAGAGGTAAAACGGAGAATATCATTTCCACCCGCCTGAATCAGAATGAGATCATACTGTTCCATCGTTTCATCGTCGAGTTGTGTGACAACATCGGCAAGCTTTGCACCGTTTTCTGCGCGATTTTCGATGGTCGTTTCCGGATAATCCCGAAGAATCAAACCCGCTATAGAATCCTCCGGTGTTTCGGCTCCCGTGCCGACACCGGTACTGTCACCGACAATCAGGATTCTGTATCGCTCCGGTGATGCCGTATTTTGAAAGGAAATACTCCTGTCACTTATTTTTCTGGCCGTAAAAATCCTGACACCGAGCATCGCTGTTCCGTAGAGGGTATATCCTAGGCTGACAACTATAATTACTGCAAGGACATTTTTCATGACCGTCTCCCGAGATAGTGAGACTTTTAAGAATGGTTATTATACATTATTGACCTCAATTGGTAATCGAAAAAAAGAGTTTATATATTTCCCAATTCTGATATATTTCAGAAATCCAACAGGAACAGACAAACCTTTGCATATGTCAGCATGAGACATGAGGTAAATGTGACGGGAGGTCATATATGAAAGAATCATTGATTAAACGTATCACATTCCCGAATGGCGGAACCTTTTCCGTCGTCACCGGCGATCTCCTGAAAGAGCCCGTGGAGACCATCGTGAATGCCGCCAACGGTATGCTGTCACACGGGGGCGGCGTTGCTGCCGCTATTGCGAGGGCGGCCGGTTCCAAACTCGTCGAAGAGGGGAATAGACTGGTCAGGGAACAGGGTGCGGTTCCTACGGGTGGCGCCGTGGTCACAACTGCGGGCAAACTGCCCTTCAAGGGAGTTATTCATGCCGTGGGACCACGAAAGGGAGACGGCGAAGAAGAGAGAAAGCTTGTCCAGGCCGTGGAATCGTCATTTGTCAGGGCACACGAGCAGGGATGGACATCAATTTCATTTCCGGGGATCAGCTCGGGAATTTTTGCCGTCCCTCTCGATATATGTTCCAGGGCCTATCTGGCAGCGGTAAAGCAATTCTTTGAGGAATATCCCGAATCACCACTGAAAACAATTCGCCTCTGTCTTTTCGAAGGACCGCTGCTGGATCAAGTGAAACAAGATACCGAGGAATTGTAAAAATACTTTGACACTCAATGTCTCCTTACAACAAGGAGGTAAGGATATGTTCGCGAAAAAGACTTCCAAAAACCAACTAACATTACCCAAGGATATTGTAAAAGAATTTCCTGGAATCGATTATTTTGACGTGGGCATTAAGGATAGCAAAATTGTTTTGTCTCCAGTAAAAATTATGCCAGCGTCTGCTTCGCTGTCAGCGATAAGAGATAAGATTGAGCAACTTGGATTAACGTATGAAGATGTGACAAACGCTGTCAAATGGGCAAGAAGAAACAAGACAAAGTGATTGGATGACCTTTTTACTGAAATGACACACAATATTCAGGCAACTCTGCCTGTCAATCAGCGGTTACAAGGGGGGAAATAGATGACAGGAAAAACACATCTTTATGTATTATGGACGAATGGTAATCCGGTTACAGCAGAAAAAATGGTGTTCATGTATACCATTAATTCTCTCATCAAGGGTTGGTGGGAAAAGGTCACTCTCATAATTTGGGGTGAACCCGCTAAATTGGTCAGTGAAGGTACCACTATTGAAGCTCCCTCGCAACAAGTTGCGGGGAATCTCCGATTGTTAAGGAAAATGTTTATTTTTTATTCGCTCGCTAACCCCGCCGCAAGCAGCGGGGAATGCGCTCGCTGTTCAATTCAAAAAAAGATAACGGAAGCTTTAGATGCGGGTGTGCATGTAACCGCATGCAAAGCCTGCGCAGATCAACTGGGAGTGACAGAAACTCTGGAAAAACTACAGATTGAAGTCAAGTATTGGGGACTGCCATTAACTGAGCTTTTAAAAAGCAACGAACGGCTTCTAACAATATAGACATTTTCTTTACCTGACTAGTGCTCTACTGCGTTTTGCACCCGACGGGCAAACACTGAAGCATCCCCCTCATCCTGGCGTTATGTTACAGTTTAAATGTTATGTGGAAAGACAATAGAGCTGTTTTTTAAACAAATCTTAAAAAAGAAGGAGAGGAACAATGAAAAAAAAGACATTTCTACTATGTATTGTAACTTTAATATTTATAACTCTTATGTTTCAAAACGCATACGGTGCCACCTATATGAAGCAGAAACAGCATACTGATGCTGTAACAATCATGGGGACCATGCAACCTGCCCACGATGTGATTGTTGAGTCATGGATTACACCAACTAAAATGGTGGTCATGAACAAAAAGCAAAAGACTGTTATTGATATAGATAAAAAGATCATCACTACGGCCAATCATGAAGAAAAGACAATCGTTACGATGCCAACGGATTTTTCGAAAAACATGAACAAAGAAATGGGAAATATGTCCCAGGAAGAAAAAGCCAGTTTTGAACAAGTTATGAGTAAAATGATGAAAATGAATGTTACGGTGATAGAAACGAAGGAAAGTAAAAAGATTGGCAAATGGAATTGTCGAAAATACCTTCAGACTATAGAAACGGCAATGGGTACAACTAATTCTGAAATTTGGGCCACAGAAGATATTAAAATTGATGGAGAACTATACGCAAAACATTCTGCTGGAATGATGGCGCAGATGCCGGGCATGAGCCAAAACATCGACGCTATCATGCAGGAAATAAAGAAGATAAAAGGCGTGCATGTTTATTCAGAGCAAACCACCATGATGATGGGGCAATCCATGAAATCCTCTGTCGAGCTGATGGAATTCAAAGAAGTTAAAGCCCCGGGCAGTATATTTGATTTACCGTCTGGCTATAAACAGGTAGATGCGTTTAAACAATAGGAGGAAATGGGAAGGACACTATGGTTTACTGGACTCGTCGTCGAGGCTGAACATTAGACATCGACAACCACGGTCAATTTATCTTAGACATAGAAATTCTTATGGAGGCGAACATGGCTAAAACCAACTTTACCATTGATGAACAGCTCGGCATTTTCACCCTGACCAACCCACCATTAAATCTTATTGATATGGAGATGCTTGATGAATTTGAAGCATTTTTAGACAACATCGCGCAGTACGATATACGGGCCATCCTGCTGCAGGCTGAAGGCGACATGTTTTCCGCCGGCGTAAATGTTGAGGATGTTTTTAAGGGCCGTTCGCAATCCGAGGCACTGGCAATGCTCGAAAGATTCAACCACACGCTATCCCGTTTTGAACAGCTACCGCTCCCTACCCTGGCTGTAGTGCATGGCGATTGCTACACTGCCGGTTTTGAAATGGTTCTGGCATGTGACATGGCGTGGGCTGCGGATACAGCTAAACTGGGTTTGATTGAGGCGGTAATCGGCACCACACCGATGGGGGGCGGAACTCAAAGGCTCACACAAAGGGTTGGGGCAGCCAGAGCCGCCGAAATGATCATGTCCGCCAGTTTTTATGATGCCGCTACCCTTGAAAAATGGCACATTATTAATCGTGTGCTTCCTCAAAACGAACTCATGGATAAGGCACTTCGATTTGCAAAAAGACTCTCCAAGGGACCGACCCTGGCATACGCTGCAACCAAACTATTGATACGAGAAACCAGAGACAATGGCATAAAGGCTGCCGACAAACGCCTCCCTGAAATTGCAGCTCCACTTTTTGAGAGTGAGGATATGAGGCATGGTATTGAAAGCCTCATGACCAATGGACCGGGTAAAGCGAATTTTAAAGGCAAGTAATTACATGTAATAAATAAATCTGTCCCCTTTTTCTTCTTTTTCTTATGCGCCTAATTGATTCTGAAGACTTGCAGGCGTAGCTAACTATCTGCTCCTTCCTGAAAATGTCATCGTGACAAATGAAACGGTCGAAAGGCGGATTGCTCTCCCTATAGGTTGGGTACCCGGACACATTCCCACCATAATCATCGCCACCCCATACCACCCTATGCTGCGGTCATTATTCCATTGACTCACAGGACCGTTTTTCTTATAATTCCTTCACGAAAAAGGAAGTTCTGATCAGAATCAGAAGATCATCACTGTTGCGATGCTTTGCGTTACAGCATCCAGTCCATCAACATTCACCATATCACACGGTAAAAACTCCATTCTCCAAAACAAGTCATAGATAAAGTATTTATCGGGACCATCCAACAAAACCTTGCATGTGTGAATTGCCTCTAAAGGGGCTGAACAAAAGAGGGGGATCTTTATTTTTCTCAAAAAGGAGGGTTTATCATGAGCGATGTATACGCAGAAAAACCATGGCTGAAGAATTACGACAAGCACGTTTCACCAACGCTTACCTACGAGCAGAAGACGTTTGCAGAGCAGTTCCAGAAGATTGTGGAAAAATATCCGAACAAGACAGCGCTGGTATATATGGGCAGAGAACTCACCTATCGTGACCTCGATGAGCTATCAAACCAGCTTGCCCAGTATTTCATTTCAATCGGCCTCAAACCCGATGATGTGGTGGGGCTCCACATGCCCAACATCCCCGCCAACTACATCAGCATCATTGCCGTCCAGAAAGCGGGATGCGTATCCACGGGGCTGAGTCCCCTGCTTACCCCCAATGAGCTGGAGCATCAGCTCAACGATTCAGGGGCTAAGGTAATCATAACTGTGGATGTTTTGTTCGAGAAGATTGCGGAAGTGGCGGATAAGACAAAATTCTCAACCGTAGTCGTCTCCGAGATCGCCGATTTCCTGCCGGGCATCAAGCGTGTCCTTGGGAAGCTCCTTAAAAAAATCCCCACGGCCGAGGTGAAACCTTTGGCCGGGAAGACCGTGAATAAATTCATGGATGTCATCGGGGATATGCCGAAGGATCCTGTCGCAGTGAAGAGGGGCATGGACGACATGATCTTCATGATGTACACCGGGGGCACCACAGGTCCGGCAAAGGGTGCGGTGCTCACGCAGTGGAGCGTTATGTCAAATCGCGGGCAAACCCTGGCCTGGCTTGATCTCGGACCGGAGTTTTTGGCACTCTCGGCATTCCCCCTTTTCCACATTGCAGGTCTTTTCTTCGGGAGCTGCTGTCTTACAATCGGCGCGACCCAGATCTGCGTACCGAATCCGCGCGATACGCACTTCATCATCAATATGATGAAGGCCTACAAGCCCATGGCTGTGGTAAACGTACCAACAGTCTTTTTCGAATTGATGAAAAAGCCCGAGTTCAAAAAACTCGACCTAAGCCAACTCAAGTGGTGCTTGAGTGCGGCGGCGCCGTTCCCCCCCGAGCACATTGGTGAACTCGAAAGCATCATAGGAAAGGGTAATTTCATTGAGCTGTACGGGATGACGGAAACCTCACCGGTAACGTGCTGCAATCCCCGTTACGGGGAGAAGAAACCGTCCTCCATCGGCATGCCCCTGTCCGACACGGAGTTCAGACTCATAGATCCCGAGACCGGTCAGCCTGCAAAGCCGGGAGAGCCAGGCGAGATAGCCATCCGTGGGCCCCAGCTCATGAAGGAGTACTACAACCAGCCCGAGGAGACGGCCAATGCCGTCCGGGATGGCTGGATGTTTACCGGAGACGTTGCCAGGATGGACGAGGACGGGTACTTTTATATTGTAGACCGGGTAAAGGACATGGTCATTGTTTCGGGGTTTAAGGTCTTCACGCGTGAACTCGATGATGTCCTTATGAAGCACCCTGATGTCGAACTTGCGGCTTCTGTGGGAATCCCTGATCCGGAAAGGCCCGGCTCCGAGCGGGTTGCCGCCGCAGTTGTGTTGGGGCCCGGCATTGAGAAGAGCGATGCCCAGAGTGAAAAGATCATCAAATACCTGAAAGAAAACGTTGCGCCCTACAAGGTCCCGAAGGTGATAAAGTTTATGGAAGAACTTCCCACCAGCGGTGTGGGAAAAGTGCTGAAACGCGAGCTCAGGAAGAAAATGGTATAACAAGAAACACGAAGCGGATACCATGCGCTCAGATGCACTAGTGTCTGAGCGCAGAAATTCACTTTCGTTCACAACCCAATGAGTTGTAATTACCAACCTCGTCTTGATAGGGAAAAAGGGGACAGATTTATTTTTTGGGTAAATAGGGACAGCTGTACTATCTCAATAATTCGGTAACCTTTTGGAGTTTATCAAAGGGTGTTTCACAATGCAATCCACCATGTCTACGGAGGTGGTTATACTCAAACAGGAAATTGCCAATTGACTTTTACATACTCAATAACCAGCATCATCACAAAAACAAAACCGGTTATCATTATGAATTGCTTTAAAACATGAAAAGCATCATTTATCATTTTTTTCTGCTTTTAGTAATCTTACATATTTTTTAAAATAAAAGGTTTCCTTAAAATTATCAAAACCATATTCTCTTAGTTCTGACCTCCAATCTCTTTCAATAAAATCGAAGGCATATTTACATTCAACTTTTTTAAAGATAAAACGATGATGAAACGGCATTTTATTCATGTCGAATTCAGCAAAATCGAGCATATTAAAAGTGCCGCCCGATTTTAAATTATTGTAAGCATTTTTAATGATAATTTTTCTTATTTCATGCGGGAAACCGTGAATGACAAAGCTGATAAAAACTTTGTCGAATTTTTGATCAAGTTCAAAAGGCTGATCAATTCTTTTATTTATAAATTTAATATTTGAAAATTGTTTACAATTAAAATTAAATTGCTTTTCCATATCTTCAGAAATATCAAGTCCCGTTAGTAGTGAATCATCGGACAGATATTTGTTCATCAATAAAATATTTCGTCCTGTTCCACATCCCAAGTCAAGTATTTTCTCTTTGGGTTTAATATCTAAATCCTTAATAGCCTTATTAATAAAACCTTTGTATTTACCAAAGGAGGCAATATTCATTAATTTATCATAGTTGCCTGCTATGAATTTTGATAATTCAACTCCTGAGTCAGGATAAAGTTTTTCCATTTTATTTTTGTTATTATTTATCTGTTAATTAATTGAAATTTATAAATTCATGTCATTTACTTCGTATTATTTGTCTTTTAATTACAATCAATGACCACTAAATGACAGAAAAAAAGGGGACAGATTTATTTTTTTATCTTTCTTGGTCTTCTCCGCCCTCGAAATTCCACCCGCCGTTCAATCTTCTTTTCAATTTCATTAACAAACCGGCTACTGCCGGTTAATCGCCCTCTGGGTGGTGGTTTTAAAATAGGAAAGCAGTCGATCCCGTTCAAGCCATGAGGGAACAGCCTTTCCTCCTTTTACGTAGGCACTATAACTGCTCCAGGGATAGTCATCAGGGCTTTCAGTTGCCTTTCGGAAAGCTTACAATAATGGACTCCAGGAATTGTGGCACGAGTTTTTGCAGGAAATCAAAAACAAGGGCCAATAAGGCAGAATGAAAGTTGGGTCAGACCTTGATTATTGAAGCTCCCCGCAACAAGTTGCGGGGAATCTCCGACTGTTAAGGAAATATTTATTTTTTATTCACGCTTCCCCCTCTGCAAGCAGCGGGGAATGCACTCGCTGCTCAGTTCAATATGGAGTAAAACTATGATGAATAAAATCGTGCGCTCTCCCTATTTACCTATTTACGGTTGAGTGATTGCATATGCGGCAAATTGTATCCCTGCCGAAGATCTGCGAGAAATCATAGTGATATGGCGAAGTCCCAACTCATTTCAATCGCCAACCACTGCGGAAGAAGCATTGTTGACTGAGAGAAATCCATTCCCGCGTTTTCGATATGATCTCTTATTGCCTTTGAAAACGGTTGTGTCACCGACTTAATGGACGTGAGCACCGTCGGAGCATCCTCTGTGGATTCAGGATCGTGGACTGCGCGGCACAATCGGGGATGCGAAGAGACCAAATGCGCTCGACACACGACTGGCCTCACTGGGTAGGCGATGCATGCGCCATTTACCAGCAGCGGGCAGCAAGGGTCATAGTTGGAAAGGTCTGTCTGTTCATCAACCTTGGCCAACTGATATCTGCCCGGCCTTGAATTATTCCACTCATGCCATTGATGCGTCCGCATCCGAAGATCGTTTATCTGGTCTGCTGACAGTTCCCGCTTGACATATTGCGCCAAGGTGTGGGCCTCTGCAATGTCCATAAGGATATGATACCGGCAACAGTGACAACAGCCCATTTTACATGTTGGAATGATGCCATCTTCACTACACAGCCGGTTCAGTTCGCATGCAATCGCTTCATCCACAGAAGAATACACACCGTTGACGAAGTTCTCTTGCGGTGTAATTGGAATATCGGCTCCGAATTCCTCAGGGCCCATACCGAAATTGCTATTCTCAATCAAGTTCATCATTCTCCATTTTTCCGACAGGGTTAAATAGGAACATTTTAAAACCCAATCATGTCAAATCTGGTCAAGGTTGTGCTCCGCCTGGTTCCCGGCGCGTTGAGAAGATGCCAGGCAGTATATTGCTCGGCATAAAGGGTACCTGCAGACATACCATCAACGGGAACGATAACCTTGAATCCACGCATGGCAGCACCGGTCGCTGTGTGTAATACGGCACCTTCAGCTGTGGTACCTACGATAATCACCGTTTTAATCTCCTTTTCGCGCAAGATTTTTTCCAATTCAGTGTTAAAGAATTTGTCGACACTCGATTTGACAACCGGCTCCTTCCCCTGGGGGGTCACACCGGGCAAAATAGTCTCTATTTCTCCCCTGCTTGTCAGGCTGAACACAACGGCAACGCCATTGTTCCTTGCCCGATCCAGAAAGCCTTTGATTTTGGGAACGGAGGCAATACACCGTGGTCTTCTTTCCGGATTACAGGTTAGCTCCTCAATGTCCAAAATCAAAAATGCCGTTTCCTTCGGGTCAAGCTTAACGGCCTTCAACTCAACCGGTGGCGGTGCTTTTGCCTTGTCCCAGAGTTCAATGATCGTCTCATTATCACCGGCACAAACCGGAGAGTTGAAAATCGGACAAGCGATAAAAAGGATAGCTGTAAATATGACCACGAAAACAGTATTTTTAAATATTTTTATTAGTTTCATTTTTTCTCCCTCGTTATATTTCCGCCATTATATCCTAATTTCTGTTTAAAAATCTTTGAAGTTTATTAAATTCATCCCGAGCATACTTTGCGTTACCTCCGTCCATTGCAATTGCCTTTTGCAGCATCTCTCCACCTTTCTTCACATATGACCAGTTACGGCCATTTAAGCCTGCACGGGGTCACATCTTAAATATTAAGTATTTGCTTTTTGATCTCTTCCAGTTTGATTCTCAGGTGTTTATTTTGTTTCAGGTTACGGACAACCTTGTTACATGTCAGTGTCACCACTGCTCCTGATATGCCCCCAAATCGCTGGCCCAGGAGGGCATAGGTGATTTTGGCATTGGGTGTCTCCACTATGAGATGGTAGTGGGTTGTCATGAGGCAATAGGCATGGATCACGATGGTAAAGCGTTTTACTGACGTCTCAAGATAGTCCAGAAATTTACGTCTGTCTCTATCATCAGCATAGATCGACTCACCGGCGTTTCCTCGATTGATGATATGGTAGAAGGCACCGGGGTATTCTATTCTGAGTGGTCGGGCCATAGCCTCTCCCATAAGATTTCTTATATCATTTAGAGTTCTATGACTTCGATCTCCGTTTATCAATACTTAATACTTAAGATGTGTGACCCTTTAATTGTATTACTGTCCCGATTGGTCCCCCTTTTTCTTATAGCCCCGTTCCGTGATCAGCTCAGTAATCCATAAATAAATAACAAAAATTATCCAAAATACTATGAATTTCCAGCCATCTAAATATCGTAATGAAACAAAAAACAACACACAAATAATTATTACATTAAGAAAAATTTTCTTTGCTATAATAAAACTATCACTGTCGAATAATTTATTTTGTAACTTTTTATTATCCCTACCATAAATCCATACGTCAATTTTATAAAAAATGGAAAACGAAACTACCCAGAATAAAAGTATATTAACACCCCCAAAAAGCTTTCTAATAATTTGATATTCCGGGAAAAGCTCTCTGAGTCCAAAAGAACCAATCATAACCAATAAAATAAAAACGGAACTAATAACTATTCGTTTATTCACAGGGCGAGTCTTGCCGTTGCTGGGGGTTAAGCCAATCATAAATATCTCCTCCTAAGCTCTGTCCTGATAGACGTTCATATAATTCGTTGAAAAGAAGCCCTATTTCTAACCCTGCCAAACCAGCTAATCCAACAGACAACGATGCTGGAGCTGAAGCTACAGTGAGACCTGCCAAGGATACAGTTTGATAAGTACCCCATGCTTGAATCCCTAGAAGAACGTCTCCCACAACATGATTATTGACCTGGGGAACAATAGTATTCTTGCTATCAAATCCAAGAACAGCAGAAATTGCTGCATCAGCAATCATACCTGAGATTGCGGCTTCTTGAGCTGTTTGGCCAATAATTTTCCCAATACCTTTTGACAGGATATTCCCAATGATCAAGCCTCCCGGATCAACCAAATTCACCGGATCATTCAGGCAATATCCATAGAGATCGGAATCACCGCCGGCAAAGAGGATCGGGTCTTTTGCAGTCCAGCGACCTACATCGGGGTCGTAATCCCGGTAACCGAATCGGATCAGCCCGGTATCGTTATCAAAGAGCCCTCCTGCAAAGCCAAAGGGTACGTTAAAGGCTGGGTTTGAATCTGTGATGATATTGCCGAAGGAGTCGTAGTCGATTTGTTTTACCACATTTCCGGAAGCGTCGGCAATAATTCTCAATGACCCCACCTGGTCATAGGCCAGGTAATAATTGACCCCGGCTTTTGTCATTGCGACAGGCATCCTGCCGTCGGCATACTCAAATCGCATCATGAGATTGTCGTTTCCGTCATAGACGGCAAGGAGTTTCGTCAGCCCCTGCCAGAGATACTTTTCGGTAATAATGCCGGCGACCCTCTTAGCAATTCTTCTTCCCAAGGGATCATGAAGATAATCAACAGCCGTTCCGTCTGGCAAGGTAACACCCAATAGTTCACCCCGGGTGGAGTAATCGTACAGGGTTCCATCGCCTCCATCGCTTTTCTTCATCAAGAATCCATCAGCGTTATACTGATAGGTTACTGTTCCGGCAGTGAGGAGGTGATCCTCGTCAGAGTAAGCAAATGTCCGTCCAGTGATACTTCTCGGGGTATTCGTCTCGTAGTTTCTTGTTCCGTTCAGGTCATACTTATATTCTTCAACAAGAGTGCTGTCTTTTGTTACGGTGAGGAGCCGTCCAAGAGAATCGTAAGTGTAGGAATAGTCGGTTGTGACGTCGTCAATGGTCTCCATCTTGCCGACTATTCTGCCATTATCATCACGGGTAAGGCTCCATGAAGTAACATCGCTACTGTTAATAGTGAAGTCTTCACTTGCCATCTCGCCATAGCCATTGAAACTACGATTCAGGGTAAGATTGCCTCCTGTTACCGCCTCGGGGATGCCATTGTCAAGATTGCGCAATATAGAGAATCTTCCCGTGCCGGTGAGCAGACCGTCATTATCATATGTATAGGATTCCATAGCACCGGCATAGGAAAAGCTGTTTATGGCAAAATCGCTATCGTACGTATAGGAGAGAGTTTGATTGATCGTACCGCTAAGTGTTACCCCGGTAATGAGTTTTCCGTCATATCCGTAGGTGATGGTATCTGTCCCATTGGTTATCGACCCCACCTTTGTGCCACACAGATAGGTATAATCAATATTACCTTCCGGGGTTTGAACCTGCATGAGTCGTGTCTTGTCGTAGACATTGTTGATCTGTTTGCCCGACGGGAAGTTGGTTAGGATCAGACGTCTGTCCTTATCGTACACGTAACTATAGTTTCCACTTATCGGGGTTTGATAAAAATCATTACGGTTGACACTGTTATAGCCGAATATGTGGTCTATGTCTGACGGAGTTATCAGAACTTCCATGTTTCCATTCATGTCGTAGATATACCCAATGGAACTCCCGTCCGGACGGCTGATGCCGGTTACGCGACCCACAGGATCATAGACATAGGAAGTGGTATGATTCTCAGGATCGGTAAGGGATGAAAGGAACCCCTCTGTATTATATGTAAAGAAAGTGGTTCTCGTTCCTGTACTGAGAGATATCATTCGTCCTCTTGCGTCATATCCGTAGTGCATTTCGTACAGATTGGGAATGTTGATGCTCTCGACAAGAAGGTTTGTCGGATCGTAGAGTGTCGTCACCGTTCGTCCTTCAGGGGATGTGATGGTCTTTTGGGATTGAAGGACATTGTTTTCGAGTATGGTGCTTTTGTCATTGACCGTAACTGTCTCTGTTATAAGATCCGGCAGGTCATCCAGGTTTGTATCAAGATAGGTTTTGTTTCTTATGGTATCCTTTTCTATCCCTCCTGGAGTGCTTTCAATCATTTGTTTCACATACTCGTATCCATATTCAGGATCAATCCCGTTGAGGAAGGCAACATTCATCCCACAAGAAAATGTCTTGTTCACGGAAAGCCCATCGGCTGATTGAGTAAAGATGGTCTGAGCGTCTGTGGGGCCAGTTATGACGGAGGTGTAAGCCCCGGTAGAATACGTGTGATCGAGGTAGGAGGTGAGATTGCCTTCTGCAGTGAGCACCTCGTTCAGAATATCGCCATTTTCGTTCATAGTTCTGGAAAATTGCCAGCCCCCTCCCTCCTGATCCGTCATATCCGTCAGCCTCCCTGTTAAATCGAATTCGTGCTCAAATCGATTTCCCTCGGGTTCTGTCTTTGCCGTAATCAGGCCCTCAGTAGTGTATTCAAAGCTGTAGTAACTTCCGTCAGGATAATTGATATTTGTCAGATGATTATCAGCGTCTATCGTCAGTTCAGTTATAATTCCATCGGGAGAGACGATTGCAGTCGGCACACCACTGCCGTCCCTTTCGATTGTAGTCTGATTGCCAAACGGGTCAGTAATAGAAACGAGTTGCTTATCCGAATCATAGCCAAAGTCACGCAGCGCAATTCCTGTATCGAGATCAATGGTAGTTATGTGACTGCCAGCGCTATCCATGATATAGCCCACTTCCTTTTCAGGAAACATGCTGCCTTCAGCCTCAATAGAAGCTGAATAAATTCTCGCTTGTTCTACCATGCGAATTCGATGATTATTTGAATCTGCGATATAGAGATTACCGTCTGAGTCCACGTCTATGCCAGAAGGCCATGAAAGCGCTGCTTCTGTGGCTGGTCCGCCATCCCCACTGTAGCTACCCAAAAGGCTATTATCGTTTCCGGTTACAGTAGTAATGATCCCGCTTGTATCTATCTTTCTTACACAGTGTATATCTTGTATCAAAACATAAAGGTTTCCAACTCTATCTGTACTGACACCAATGGGATAGCTTATAGCAGCCTCGGTGGCTTTTACGCCATCTACGATGTAATCGTCGTTACCGTTTCCCGCTACCGTGGTAATAATACCGCTTGTGTCAACCTTTCGAATTCGAAGATTGCACTCATCTGCGATATAGATATTGCCCATAGCATCTAGTGCTATATCTCGTGGATAAAAAAGTTGAGCTTGGTCGGCAAACCCGTTATCTCCGCTAAAACCTCCCGTTCCATCTCCCGCTACGGTAGTGATGAGACCATTGGGATCAACTTTTCGTATTCGCTGATTCCATGTGTCGGCAATATAGAGATTACCGGCTGCATCAACGGCTAAGCTTTCAGGATAATTAAGCTGTGCCTCTGTTGCTGGTTCATTATCTCCACTGTAGCCCTCAATCCCACTTCCAGCCACAGTAGTGATTATTCCGTTTCCGTCCACCTTTCTGATACGGTTATTACCTGAATCCACAATATAGAGTTGGCCGGCTGCATCAACAACTATCCGATTAGGCCATGAAAACTGTGCCTCAGTAGCTGGTCCACCATCTCCACTGTAGCCCTCAGTCCCGTTTCCGGCTATGGTGGTAATGATTCCAGTGGTATCTACTTTCCGCACAACGTGATGATTGTTGTCTAAAATGTAGAGATTCCCTGCGGCATCCACAGTTACTCCAGGAGCCCATCCAATATTTGCTTCTGTCGCGAGCCCGCCGTCTCCACTATAGCCCCATATACCGTTTCCTGCTAAAGTCTGGATAATGTTAATCTCTTTACTAATCCTCGTTCCGTCACCTTTGTGTAAAGTGGAAATATCGCCAGAACTTAACCAGTGGTGGTCCGAGAGCGTCCAGCCTTTGGCAATGGTACTTACACTACCACCAACAGGCAAAATATTGTGCTTCCACAGGATCAACTCCTGCCTGGAACGTACCCCGGTCGCAGTGTCTCCTGCCTGGGCAAATGCCATCTCGAAATCCCCACCTGACAGGTACACGGCATCATAGACAAAACCCACACTGATGTAAGCGGTAGTAGACCCGGGAACCTTTCTTCCCAGGTAATCATAGCCGTCCCAAGTAAATACAGCCTTCTGATTGGGAAGCGGATCGAGAACCTGCTCCACAACCTGACCAGCCATTTTTACTCTTACAAGAATGCTCTTGAGACTTGCCGGAATATCGTCCCCACTCGCGGGAACGGTAACTACATGTTTATATCCTTCAACGCGATTGCTTGCATAATGAAGGTTTATGTCGGTACCAGGGATGGAAATGTCCTCATGAAAGATACGGCTTCTGTCTTCTACAAAGGAGGATCCATGACTTATGCAGTCCTTATGCTCATCTTTTTGCTCATCTGCATTCGGTTCGGTTTCTGTTGTTGAAGCTGTGGCATCATTTGGTGGAACATATGGCCAATTGCAATCCCAGGGAGTAAAGTGAGAAAGTTCAACGCGCCAGAATGTGGTATTGGGGGCATATTTTAGAGGGTTCTCGAGTCCGATAACTTCATCATCGAAGGTTCCGTTGCCATTGATATCGTCGGCACTGTAATCCCCATTCGCATCGAGAGCATCGACAATTCCATCCAAGTTTGTATCGAGGAGTTTGACGACGACACCGTTTTGGGAGGGCACCCATACACCGTTATCACGATCATAGAAACCCACGGGGACAATCTCTCCCACGTCAAAACCGAGGAAATTGTCGACCCAGGTTATGACTGGTTTTTCGAACTTTACTCTTTGGATTCCATCTACACCGAGCTCTGCACAATAGGTATAGGCGGAATTGGGAGGGAGCTTTGCAGGCATGGACTCAGGCGTGCTATACTCGGTGACCCTGGAGGTGATGGTAGTCAATTCCTCGATAATTGCGCCATCAGCATCAAGCTCGTAGGCATGGTTATCGCCTTTAAAGACCACGGAGCACGAACGGCCACCAAACTCATCGGTCACTACAGAACTTGTATGCGTAAAAATGGTATCGGGATTTCCGTCGAAGGTTACTGTCGTTGACGCCGGGTCTTCGGTAATCATCCATATCGTTTCGGCGACTGCTACGTCATTCCAGGGAACATCTACCTTTCTTTGGACGGGCAACAGCCCCTCTTTCTGATAAACAACAGTAATGACCCCGCCACCCTCAACAGGAATAGAAAAACGGCCATCAATGTCGGTGGAAACAGTCCCATATTCCAGATGGTCCAGAATACTGACAGAAATATCGATAAGTGGCGCACCGTTTGTTGAATTAACCAGACCGGTTATGACGGAAAATCGGCGGGGATCGTATGACTCGGCTGTTGCATCAGGTGGTATCAGGTCTTCATACCGCTGACCGAAGGACCCATCCGGTTGGGATGCCACGCCTCCCGTCACGGTAATTATTGCCTCATCTGTGGCAGTGCCGGCAGGGTTCGTCGCCGTTATCGTATATTCGGTGGTAATCGTTGGGCTAATGGTCTTAGATCCGCACGGATCGACATCTCCAATACCCTGATCAATCGTAATGCACTGGCAGTTGGTTGAACTCCAAGAGAGCGTCGCACTTTCTCCTTCTGAAATGGATTCTGGATCGGCACTGATCGTAACGTAAGGTGGTTCGACTTCTTCTGTTACCTCAACCAAAATATAGCTGTCCTGCTTGCTTGCTATTTCTATTACTATAGTATTTGATTCATTCAGGTGGATAGGAGCTTCCAAGTAATATTTGTGTTTGTTGAAATCATTGGGGCCGAATATTCGCTCTCCATTGACAAAAACTGACGCGCTGCTGACACTGTCTTCTATTCGTCGGTCACCACAATAGTTCCCATTTTTTACGATCAGCTTTCCATCACCCGGAATCGCTGAAAACTCGTCGGTATAGATATTCTTCGGCCCCTTGGTTCGCAGGTAGTGATTTGATCCAAAAACAGTGACCTCGACCGCAGACGATTCGACGACAAACAAACCCAACAATAAGAACAAAACAAAAAGAATCGTTCTCTTCATCATGCCCCCCTTCGTACCCTGATTGTTTCAATCTGTTTAATTATGGCTTGTAAATTACGAGCTTTAGCGGCCTGGTCCCGCAGAACCAGGCTATATAAGCAGACCAGAGGATGTAAGGATTGCGCACTAAACGACGCAAAAAACTTCTACACCCCTGTCAAGAACTTCTTTCAGGCTGGGCAAATATTTAAAAAGAGAATAGCTTTTAGATGAGCAGTACCGGAATATTGAGAATAGCGATAACTGGAGCAGGGAAATAACATAAATGAAGAGTTAATTTAGAAGACGAAAACTAAATACGTACAGTAGAAATAAAAGAATATCTGATTCTTACAAGAATTTCCTTCTCAGTGATGCTAATATAAAAAATAAAGCTATCATCTGTCAAGAAGAAAAATCAATAAGATATTAAGCATAGAATTAATTGGGGATAATCGTCCTCTATATATCCATAGTCCTCGATTATCACCTTATAAACTTCCAAAGATTTATGGGTGTAGCTGATTATCCGATCCTTCCTGAAAGCGACAAAATCAGTTGGTGGTGTAAATCATCTATTGCCACTATAAACCTTCAATACCAATCAGTAAAAATCCAAGGCACAACAATAATAATTTACATAATTCCATCTCGATTCTTTCGTAAATCTATTGCAGACACTCTGCCCTGTTTTTTTCAGAAGCACCCTACTGTCTGGTAAAGCCATGTTTAATGCCAAGAATACTGCAGGTCTGCTGATCCTGAGAGTAACATATAGCCCCGAATTCACCCTCAATCCATCGCTCCTCTGCCTCCCAGTAATCCAAACGGGTCGGTCTTTCGATAATCTTGTTGGCGGCAAGAGTCAGCATGAGGGCCTGATACTTTTGTTTGGCATATGAGGTAACAGGTATTCCCGCCCAGTCAATGATGGCATCTAAGGGCCGCCTGTTTATGTCATAGTGAAAAGGTTCGTAATACAGCCGGTTGTTGCGATTGAGCACTCTCGTCGTTTTCTTGTCATACTTATCAACCACCGTTATCACGCCACGCGAAAAAGGGGACAGATTTATTTTTTTATCTATGGACCGAGAGTCTCACCTGGGATACTTACCACCATTCCTGAGGAAACTCAGATTTCATATATGTTCTCTGACCGGTATGCCTTCGCCGGAAAGGTATGACTTTATCTGGCCTACCGTGTAGCGGCCATAGTGGACCATGGAGGCAATAAGGGCCGCATCTGCACCTGCCTTCTCGAAGACATCTTTCAGGTGTTCCGGAACTCCCGCACCGCCCGAGGCTATGACCGGTATGGAAAGGACACCCGATATCAGCGATGTCAGGGTGAGTTCGTACCCCTCATTGGTCCTGTCGGCATCGATGGAATTGAGACATATCTCCCCTGCTCCGAGGTTCTCTGCCTCTTTTGCCCACGCAAGGGCATCAATTCCCGTGGGAGTCCTTCCGCCGTTTATCCAGATTTCATAGCCCGAGGGAATTGTCTCTCTTTTTTCAACACTTTTCGCGTCCATACCGAGGACGATGCACTGATTTCCGAAGAATTTCGCACCCTCGGAGATTAGCCCGGGGTTTAAAACAGCCGCCGTATTGACACTGATTTTCTCGGCTCCCGCATCGAGTACCCGGTACATATCACCCACGTCCCGGACTCCTCCCCCGACGGAAAAGGGTATAAATATATTCTGCGCTACTCTGTCAACCACATCGATAAGGATTTTTCTGTCATCGGAAGATGCCGTGATATCATAAAAGACGAGCTCGTCAACTCCCTGTTCATAGTACTCTTTCGCCATAGCAACGGGATCGCCGATATCCACGTTACCCTTGAACCTGATACCTTTCGTTGTTTTCCCCTCTCTGACATCGAGACAAATGATGATTCGTTTGCTCAGCATTACCCTTCCCTGCCGTCCCATTTACTGAAATTTTCCAATATGGAGAGTCCCTGCCTGCCGCTCTTTTCAAGATGAAACTGTGTGGCAACGACGTTCCCTCTCCCGACAATTGAGGCAAACTGTATCCCGTATTCCGTCGTCGCAATGACATGATCATCACTTGCCGGTTCGGCATAATAGGAATGGACAAAGTAAAACTGCGCCTTTTCGTCAATACCGTCAAGAATGGGGTGTCTTTTCTTCATTTCCAGGGTATTCCACCCCATGTGCGGAATCTTGAGATTCGAACCGGAAAAGCGTCGTACCCTTCCCGGTATGATATTCAGACAATCAGTGTCACCCTCTTCGCTTTTTTCGAGAATAATCTGCGCACCGAGGCAGATTCCGAGGAAAGGCGTCCCGTTTTCTACCACCTCGCGAATCACCTCATCCAGTCCCAGCGATTGTATGGTCTCCATAGCCTTTCCCGCGGCCCCCACGCCCGGGAAGATGACCCTCTCCGAGGAGAAAATCTCCAGAGGTTTATTGGTAATCCTGCAGGGTACTCCCAGGTGAAGGAGAGCCCGTCTCACCGACCTGAGATTCCCCGCCCTGTAATCTATAATTGAAGTCATTCCGTTCATTTTGTATCCATATCCAGGGATTTCATGAGTTTCTCAACGATGACGTCAACCCCCTCTCCGAGAAGCGATTCTATGGGGATTTCATCCAGGTATCGGTCATCCCAGGAAACGTTATATTCGTTAACAAGATTGTTAATCTTGTTAAATTTATTCCCCAGAACCTCTTTCTTTTCCGCGGCAGTGAGATGACTGCTGAAATCCACATGGAGAAGCAATATATGGCGTATCCTGTGATCGCTGCCGAGGAGAGGAATGATCACCACAGGGGCCTTGTCGGTCTTCCCGAGACCTGCGTACACCTCCCCGATATTGATGATATTACGCTTTGTTCCCTTGAGAGGCCCCGGTTTTCCCTCGACCCTCGATTTCATCTCGAGCGAGACACCGCCCCGTTTGCCGAGAGATATCGTGGTAAACTCCGCCGGTTTCCCGTCATAATTCAGATCGTTGATATCATAGAGGGTAAAGCCCCCGATAGTTACAATAGCCTTCTGGAGTCTCCTCACGGTAAACCCGTCATAGCCTGTAAGATTTTCGAGTGAAAAGTCAAGCCCCTTCAGGAAGTCGAAAAGAATACCCCGCTGCATTTCTCCCTTCCTGCTCGTACCGACAGTGACTGTTTTTGCCTGGTGCCGTATCGCATCGATGGGCCGCGCGAGCTCGTCGATTGCCCTTCCGAGACATATATCAAGCATGTCGAAGGGTGACGATGAGAGCCTCTTTTCTTCATATTCCAGCCAGAAATCCTCTATCGGAAGCTTCCCCACGGTGTACTTCAAAAGGAGAGTGATATCCGATGCCATCTCGACACTCATGGAGGAGAAAAATCCCCTGTTTCTGCGACGTTGAAACTCCGAGGAAAATTCCCCTATGATCCTGTGAAGTTCCGTATCGCCTATCTTTTCGAAGAGAGCTTCCGCCTCCCCGTTCATCTCATCGAGCCTGAGGGACAACCTGCTTCTGAATTCACGGAAAAATTCTCCGTCTTCATTGATACTGCATGCCGCATAGTAGCCCCAGAGATGGCCGGCAAGCGAATTCAGGATCACGGAGACGGGAAAGGACGACCGGGGCACAATGATGACCGAGTCGGCGATACTGTCAAACCGCGGTTCACCCTCATCGGTAATAACCACAACTGATGCTGTGTGGGCCTTGAAAATCGCCACGTCTTTGACGGTATCGTCGATAACGTTCTCCGGATTCCCGGCGGCACAGACAACAATGAGGGGTTCCGAAGAAAGATCGATATGCTTTTTATCCTCAACGATGTCGGAGGATATGGTCTTGTAACAGAGCTCGCTTAACTTTATCCGTATCTCATCGGCGGCAACCTTATTGGGACCGCTTCCGACGACGGCCCAGTATTGTTTTCTCTTTACCAGATCCCAGGCCGATTCTTTGATGTTTTCGCTTGCAGATAATACCCTTTCCATCTTTTCGGGGGCCTCTTCCAGTTTCATGAGCTCAGCCGCTATCTGGTCGTCTGACATGGCGCCTACGATACGCGCAAAATTGAGGGCCAGAATAAAGCCCGCTGCGATCTGGGAATAGAAGGCCTTCGTCGATGCCACCGACATCTCGATATCCCGTCCATCACTCGTATAAAATACACCGTCCGTTACATGGGTAATATCTGACTGTCTTCGATTGACGATTGCAATCAGGTGGGCGCCTCGTTCCCGTGCCATTGCGACGGCACGGTTCGTATCCGTCGTCGTTCCCGATTGCGTCACGGCAACAACAAG
>Ga0208905_1000225_pt1 | contig 28448 bp, 38 predicted proteins | sample AntAceMetag02UKS_FD_184776 | JGI IMG/M metagenome (GOLD analysis project Ga0208905, IMG submission 184776) | Saline lake microbial communities from Ace Lake, Antarctica - Antarctic Ace Lake Metagenome 02UKS (SPAdes) (version 2) | ecosystem: Environmental > Aquatic > Non-marine Saline and... | reverse complement strand
ACCTCCGACTCCATTGTGAATGACCATCTGCAAGAACTTCGTCCCAATCTATTATAAAACTGTCAAGGAAATTCTTTGCAAACCCGCCAGCAGTTCCATCAAAACTAACAACAATTGAATACGTCCAAGTGCTTTTTTTGTTGTTGAGTAATGAAACAGAAACCAAATCTCTAGCCACCAGAACATTTGTATCAGCCTCTTCTGGATATCCACAAACCAAACCACTTTCCGCAATTGTTATTGTACCCCCAGAATTATTAGTAATTTCTCTAGTAATATCTAATTTTATCGTGCTTCCATCAATTACAGGAGTTCCAACAACAACAGCACCATAAGTCAGACCAGAAACAAACCCCATAGCATAATCATGATTTGAAACTGTTCCGAGTCCATTACCAACACATAAGCCAAACTTTTGGACACCAGAACCGCCCGCTAAATTCATCTTGCAAACTGGGAAATCCGTTATTGTTACATCAGAATCATCCAGACTTTTTGCTTTTGCTGTGGGTGTTCCGTCTATCATATTTCCGAAAAGTAACCGCATAAAATTAGCTGTAAAACTTTTAAATTCACCAGAATGTAATATTCCGTCTTCATCTTTTACTGCAAGTTGAGAACCGTTTGTCTGTTTCTCATGTTTATAGTTAAAACCGCTCAGTGTTTCTACTGACACTTTCAAGTTATGGTTTCCATCGCTCATTTTATTTTCTCCTATGCATCTTCTGGTGGCGAAGCAACACACGTCGCATTCATTGTTAAAGTTCCAGCCTGTGTTTCAACATCTTCTGGTGGCGAAGCAACACAAGTTGCATTCATTGTTAAAGTTCCTGTAGCTCCACTTGCAACTTCAACATCATCAAGCTGATCTCTCACAGTTGGATCATCTGCATCAGTTACAAGAAAATCGTAAGTTCCTGCGGTGGCAATCGTTCCTGTTGCTGTGTAAGCTCCTGCAATAACTGTTATTCCAGAATCAAAAAGAGTCCATAGAGTGTCAGTAGATAAGCGATAATAAACATTAACAGTTGTAACATATAAAGCCGTTCCTGATATTGTTCCTTCCGTGTCTGCTGTTAATACTGGAGTAACCATTGTAACAGATTTTGAAGGTAGGCTTGTAACTGTTAATTTTCCATCTGAATCAGTTGTTCCTGCCTGCCCAAAGCCCTGATCCGTTGTTGCATAACTACCATCTGAATACTGAACATGAAATTCGTCATCAACAAAATAGATTGTTGAGCTTGCTGGAAATTTAGGCTCCATTCTTAACTTTGACAAATTAACTACAAACTCATTACGGCTTGAGATTAAATCAGATAGTGTTACTCTTTCAGTCCCAGTATTTGAAATTGTTCCAGTTACTTTTTTTGATTTAAATTCTTCAACTACCCCGAAATCAATATTATTTGACTCGATTATTTTTGTCATTATTTCTCCTAAGGAAAAATTACAGCAGGAACCCCTATCGATCCCTGAGGCAAGTATTCATCATTTATTTCTATTCCATTACTTTTTAAAACTATCCCTGAAATACTTGCCGGATAAACCGCATCAGCTACGATTTTATAAATATCAGATTTTAAGACCAGGTCTGTTCTCAGGTTTTCGTTATCAAGCGTGTCGATAAAAGGAAACTTTTTAACAAAATACTCTTTGAGTTTAGGCAAAATTAAAGCCTGTTTTGTGCTGTCTGATAATCCTAAAACCTCTATTTCATACGGATTTTGAATCACGGCTTTTGTTTGAAGTTCACCTGTATTCATCGGGTCGTTCGCATCAAAAACTGCTTCAACTAAATCAATGATCGTTTGTGTCGGTATTCCGTATTCGTTTGAATCGTTTATATCAGCTTGAATATATACAACCCCTGAAGCTGGTCTATTATAAGGAAATATCCTTTTTGTTCCTGCTACCGTTAATCCCCAAACTCTATAATCACCAATTGCACCGCCTCTGGGAGTATTTGAAAAGGATTTTATAACCTCATCAATATATTCAGCTGTTGTTTCCGCTTCAACTGGAGATGTTACAACGCTTTCAATTACAACTTCTTCAGATAGATCATCAACTTTTGACTGGGAATAAAGGATTGTGCCGACTGTTTTCACAATTTCAACACCAACACCAACTGATTTTATATTTCCTATTGCTGAACCGGCTGAAACAACGTCTGATTGCAATAAAAAAACAAAATTTGTTGAATCATCTGTAAATTGATGACCTGCGTAATATGTCCCAGTTCCATTAATTGTTATTGTATATTCTGCTGGAATTGCCGGATTAGGATCACGACCAAGTTTCACATTACCCCAGTTTTCAGCCTGACCGATTGAACTATCCTTTTTGCTCGTTGCTGTTAATGGGCAACCCTGTTTTGAAGCCTCCTCTATTTCCTTTTCAAGTAACTTCAATTCTGGTGCGATTGCAGTTGAAAATCCATCCTCTACAGTTGAACCGGCTGGATCATTCTCAAAACTGCCATCAACTTTTTTGACTTCATGCTTTACGGAGTTTGCAACTCGCTCAATATATTTTTTTGTCGTCGTCATCTGTTACCTCATATATAGAACAATCAAACTTGATATGCTACCTATTACAGCTGAAATACCTGCGATCTTGCCAACTTGATATGCAAACGATTTTTCGAGCTTACTAATACGCCTTGTGTTTGTCACTATGTTTACTTTGTTGTCTATGATCTTTTCACAATTAGCATCGACCTTAAACGCCAATATTTCCTTCACGTCCTTAAATCCAGATGTAACACTTTCTTTCAGATCGTCAATTCTTCTGTTTAGGCTGTCGGTATTAGTCATCTTTTTCTCCGTAGAATTTTTTAATTATTTCAATAATCATGTTGTCTTTCGTGAGTTTGGACGATACACCATACTTCTTTTCAAATTCAGGTTTGGTAAACTCATTAAGCATTTTTACCAGTTCTTCCTTTTCTTTTTCTTCAGCTGCCTTGTTTATTCCGCCGTCTGGTGTTGCCGTGTTCTTATTTCCGTTCATTTTCTACTCCATACAGTTTTTCAATTACAGCAAGTATCATTTTATCCTTAGTCAATTTAGCAGATACACCATACTCTTTTTCAATATCAGCGTTAGTCATTGCTGTCAGTGTAACTATGAGTTCAGCTTTAGTCTTATTTTCGAGGATAGAGCTTGCTTCACTAGATGTCAGCATTTCCTCGACTTCCTCAATTTCTCTATCTATAATCTCTCCCTGTGTGACCTCGAGGATAAATTTAACTTGTTCTTTTGTGAACTTGTTGTACCCGCCTCGCTGATCTTTCAATTTAAGGAGTATATAGGCGAAATCTCCATCAGTTTTTGTGGTCCAGAAATACTCACCTATTTTCTTTTCGTGTTCTGGTGCTATCGGTAATTTGCACTTAACAGCGGTCTTTTTTCCCGTAGTCTTTTTTCCCGTTAAGGTCTCTGAAATGTCTTCAGCATACATTGCTTGCTTGAGAATTATATCAAGAGCATTTTTGGGGATTTTTATGTTCAGCTTTTCTGTGCTGTCCATATTGAAATCAATTTTCGAGTCTACCAATGCTTTAATTTGTTCAGAGTCATATTTTTCGATTCTTATCATGTTTGTCTCCTATTCATTACAAGTTATCGCCCACGCGTTAAACGTATCTACTCCGTCATCTCCTACCCTCAAGTGAGCGACCTGAGTTATAGCCACTCCGCTTATGCTTCCGTTTGTGCCTGCTATACTCATAGAAGGTGTGCCAGTATAAGTCATACGCCCCTGATATATATCGTTTATGACTTTATTTACTTCAGTTGTTGTCATCATGTTTAACCCAGTTGTAGAATCAATAAAGTCATAAATAATCAGAATTTGATTGCTCGTAAAATTCCTAAAAGTATCCGGTGCTAACAAATATGTTCCTGCTGGCATGGAGTATAAATACCAGTACCTCCCTATCCAACTTGTCATGTCCGCACTGTCTATATTGTAAGTCCCTGCTGGCATAGAGGATAGATACCAGTAATACCCACTCCAGCTTGTCATGTCCGCACTGTCTATATTGTAAGTCCCTGCTGGCATAGAGGATAGATACCAGTACCTCCCTATCCAACTTGTCATGTCCGCACTGTCTATATTGTAAGTCCCTGCTGGCATAGAGTATAGATACCAGTAATACCCTATCCAACTTGTCATGTCCGCACTGTCTATATTGTAAGTCCCTGCTGGCATAGAGGATAGATACCAGTAATACCCACTCCAACTTGTCATGTCCGCACTGTCTATATTGTAAGTCCCTGCTGGCATAGAGTATAGATACAAGTAATACCCACTCCAACTTGTCATGTCCGCACTGTCTATATTGTAAGTCCCTGCTGGCATAGAGGATAGATACCAGTAATACCCACTCCAGCTTGTCATGTGCGAGCTGTCTATATTGTAAGTCCCTGCTGGCATAGAGGATAGACACCAGTAATACCCACTCCAGCTTGTCATGTGCGAGCTGTCTATATTGTAAGTCCCTGCTGGCATAGAGTATAGATACAAGTACCTCCCTATCCAACTTGTCATGTCCGCACTGTCTATATTGTAAGTCCCTGCTGGCATAGAGGATAGATACCAGTAATACCCACTCCAGCTTGTCATGTGCGAGCTGTCGATACTTATGGGATCGGCTGTTCCCAGACCGAATACTTTAAAATCAGCAACATCAGCTCTTCTCAAATCAGCTGTATTTAATCCGCTAATTCTATTATTTTGTAACGCAATCTCTGTAACATTCCTGCTTATTTTAGCTCGGTAAACCCCCTCTGTTGTGTATACGTGTGTCAGGTTGGTGGATGTGTCTGCTATCAGGGCTGTTGTGTTGCCGTCGCCCCAATCTATTCTTCCTAATTCGTCAAGTTTTATATTATCGATTTCAACAGTCCTGTCTGCTTCCGTTGGTCCGACTGTTGCAAGGGTTAATCTCAACTCAACTTCTGCCCAGCTTGCTTCATAATTTGTGTATTTTCTCACCTTCGCAAGCTTTGCACCTGTAAGTGGAATTTTATAGAGTAAGATGTTTTTACGCTTGTTCTCAATTGACATGTCTATGAAAATATAATTACTTTCTGTTACAAGAAAATCCTGTAATTCAGTGTAAGTATACGGGATCCCGTAACCAGTCGCTTCATTGTGTAGCAAATATTCTGTGTCAATAGCTTTTATATCAGCAGGGATTACCCATCCGGTACCATCATGCCCAGTTGTTGCAATTACTATTTCAGTTTCTGCTCCATTATGCCAATCACCAGCAGGATGACTGGAAACTTTTGTGTACCCTGCAACACTTGCGACTACAGGAACTCCAGAAAAATAAGGGATATAATTACGGATAGAAACATCTGCGTCTGAGCGATATAGATCAAAGCCGTTATTGTAATTGTAATGAAAAGAGTTCTGACGTTCATATAAATTCACGGATGTTATTGAAGACCCGTGAAAATCATGTCCAGAAACATCGTAAAGTGATCCCTGTAATGGAAGTTCTGCACCGTTAGAAAGTTTTAAATTCCAACAAGTCCCTGAGGTTGTTGCCTTTATATCATTACCATCAACAATTAATATTGCTGTGCCGTCGTGCGAAGTTATAGTTACACCTGAAAGGTCTGCAAATGTTATCACAGATCCTATGTTCAGGAAGTCAGCACAGAAGCTCTGAGCAAGGGATATATCACCACCGCCTTTGGTCAGGTATTTCTCCGAGAGTAGATCAGGGTAGGGGGGTAACAAGCTATTTCTTTTTAAAAAAGGTATGTTTAAGCTGTTAATTATCATATTAGCTCCAGTATGCTACGATGTCGCTTGCTGTTGTGTCTGCTGTATAAATTTTTGTTATATGTGCAGGCAAAAAAGATCCGTCAGCTAAGTTTTTGAAAACTATAGCCGTCCCAGACTCCGCAAGGTCAACTTTGACATCTCCACCAGTTCCAATAAATACACCGTTTATTTTTTTTGTAGGCACATAATCTACAGCGGAAACATCAACTGAAACACATCCGTCAATTTCACCGCCTGAGATTTTTGTTCTTTCAGCTGCCTTGTTTATTCCGCCGTCTGGTGTTGCCGTGTTCTTATTTCCGTTCATTTTCTACTCCATAAATATTGATAATTTTCAGGTGTTTTGTCTGGTTTTGTGATAGTAATAATTATTTTTAACTCGTCATTTCCTGTAATTGTAACAACTGGTTTTATTTCATTTACCATCTTTTTAGTTTTCATAAAAGCAAGATCTTCAAGGATTTTTGACTGAAATATTTGTGTACTATTTGCATTTATAACGTTTTCCATCAAAGCCTTTTCTAGCCTTGAATTGAACGGTATGAGTCCTCGCTCTTGCTGATATAAATTCCCGAAATAATCCAGATTATCCACGCCTACAGGGTTTTTGTCAGTTCTTGAAATAGCTTCAATATTCCCACCAAATAAAGCAATATAGATAATAGTATGAAAGGTTTGATCTGTTGCAATTTTTCCATTAATAATTACGATATTTCCATATCTTAAATCATTTGCAGAAAGCTTTATCATTGAACCGCCATTGTGTTTTCAAGTTTGTACGGACTTCTTTTGTCGCCTGACATTTTAGCCTTTCCAGTCTCGTCTTTTATAGTCAATACGTTGTTCGTTTCTCTTCTAACTTCTTTTATCATCTCCGATCTGTAACTATTCTCTATCTTTGTTTTAACTGTGTCAAGTGTTTCAACTGGTTTCGTTGTTACGGTTCCACTTTCTAAGTTGACGTTAATATCAAGCGACTGTTTAAAATCTCTATCCATAAAATCATCGTTCATGTTTGAAAAACTTTTCCCACCGGTGACCTCAGTCATTTTCATGAATTTTTTATACTCTTCACCGCTTACAAAATCCTTTGTTGCTTTTCGGTACTTTTCAAAAGCCGCAAAATCTTGAGATCCAAAGAGTTGTGATCCTGCCTTTTTTGTCAGCTCTTCACCATTTTTTATCCATCTATCATTAATTTCTAAATACCTTTGATACTCTTCTTGATAACTCTCATCTCCTTGAAAAGCACCTGTTGACTGAATTGTGGATATTCCTAGACCACCTTTCAGATTTTTAATATTCTGATCTTGAAACTTTTTAGCTTGTCCTTGGTTTTCACCTGTCAACAGCCCTGTCAATTGTTCTGCTATTCCTTGCAATGCTGGTGAAACTTTTGAAACCATCGTAACAGTCATGACGTCCCACGCTGCATTCATTTTCTTAATAGCCCCGGAAGCACCTGAGAGTTGAACTTCTGCCATGGTTTTTGCAACATCAGTGTTATTTTTGAACGCATCAGTCAGCTTATCCACTTCACCTCGCTGTTGAGTAATTATTGACGTTACGCCAGCAAAAGCCCTTTTCTTAAATATTGCAGTTGTTGCCGCTGCTGCATCTCTTTGTGATAATTTCTTAACGCCGTCACTAACATCAGCCAAAACATCAGTTAATTTCCTGAATTTTCCGTGCTGGTCTGCGACTTCAATGTTCATTTTTCTAAGCCATTTAGAAGCCTGTTTTGATGGTTTTGCCAAATTTAAAACAATATTTTTAAATGATGTTCCTGCTCGACCGCCTTTAATTGCGTTATTTGCCATTGTTCCCAAAATAGCGGAAGTTTCTTCAATAGATGTTCCCCAAACCTGAGCGGCTGGGGCTGCATCTTTCATGGCTTCGCCGAGCTGTTCAACTGTGGTATTAGTGCTGGTTGCTACCCCTGCGAATACATCAGCAACGTGAACGGCTTCGCTTGCCTTTATTTTGAATGCAGTCATTGTATCTGAAAGGATATCAGACGTTAAAGCAAGATCAGTTTGAGAAGCGGCTGCTAACTGTAAAAGCCCGGGCATACCTTCAATTATTTTGTTTGTATTCCATCCTGCAATTCCTAGAAATTTCATACCCTTTGCAACTTCAGCACTCGAAAAAACTGAATCCTTTGCCATGTCTAACGCTGATTTTGACATTCTATCATAATCTTCTTGAGTTGATTTTGTTATTGCTTTAACGTTTAACATTTCAGACTCAAAATCAAGAAAAGAATCAATAGATTTTTTGACTGCTACAGCTCCAAGTGCCGTAAGACCCATAAAAGCGTGTCTACCCAAATCTTTAAAAGCACCGCCGATTTTACGACCTGCTTTTGAAAAGGCTGTTTCAGTTTGCTTTGCAGCACGTTTTCCATTTCTTGACATATCGCTGAATACTTGCGATGTTTTGTCAATTCCTATGAAATCCGTTTTAATTGCAAACTTAGTAGCCATTTACTTTCTACGCCCTCCGAAAACACTTTTTATGATATCAACTGTTTGTCCGGTCTTGTTTCTTTCAAGTTCAGCTTTAATATCCAAAAAGCCTCCATACCAATAAAGTATTCCGTTCATATCCAAATCATCACAAAACATTTGATCAATACTGCACGGCATTGCCCTAAAAGAACTGGCGACAGCAAAAACAATGCCGTTGATTTCTTCATCTATTCGTACCTTCCTATCGCCTAGTATAAATAATAATAATTCATAAGTTTCGATAAAAGAGCCTGATCAGCTGTGTCGAGTTCGTCAATGATTTCTTTCAGGTTGCCACTTGCAACGGCTATCAATGCGTTTTTGTGTCCTGTACCGTCTCCTGGCTTTACTTTTAGATATGCTTTTGCAACTTCACCGGCTTTTATCCTCGATTTAAAAACAAGATTTTTTATCTGCTCGTCTTTGCCTAAAGGAAATGCAAGATGAATTTTAAGCTCACCGTTTTCCTGTATCTCAATTGTTTTATCAAGTACTTTTTCTGCAATGATTTCAATTTCATCCAAATAGCTCTGATCACTTGCGATCATTGACGGCTTTACTTTTCTGAAATTATAAAGCCATTCCTTGAACGCCTGAATAGCTTCATCAAGTCCTTCTTGTTTCTTTTCCATGTTGTTCTCCCTGCTTTAATTATATAATCTGCTCTGCTTTTGCAACGCCCTGCAACGTTACATTAGCGTATCCGTCTTTCAGTCCGTGTTTAAGGTCGCCTGTAACGGTTCCCTTTCCCTTATAGACTGAGCCGTTTATATGGCTCCATGTGATTACTCCAAGATCAGGCGAGTCAGCTAAACTCTGTAAAAACTCCTGATCACCTTTGGATTCTATTTCAAGCATTACACTTTCAAGGCTCCAAGGTTTTCTGGAAAGGGATTTGTGGCCGTTTCCAAGTCCATTAACGATAAGCTCAGCGGAATATCCGCCTAAGTCCTGATCGGCATTTTCACCGCCTTTCACGTTGTATTCTCTTGCTCCAACCGTTGGATGATTGAATTTTACGGTTAAAAGATCTCCGCTAGCCATTTTTACACCTCCCCAAAATTAAAGCCTGCGTAGGCTTTTGTTGCGGTTTTCCTTGCTATTCCTGACCGCTTATAAGGAAATACCGTGTTTATTCTCTGGGGATCAGTTCCCGAAAGAAGCACCGTCAAGCTTTCCTTGGTGTATGCTGAATCAGTTACAAGTGCTGCGGTTACAAGATCATCAATAAGATCAAAACATTCCGCTTTCCAGTCTTTAGGTTTAATAACTCCGGTTACATTTATAGAATCATCATCATTTGCAATTGTTTTTCCTGTAAGGTCTCTTTCTTCTCTGAACTTATAGTTATAAGCAACATTGAAATCAACACCAACGACATCACGAACATAACTGAAATCAATAGCAAGCGGATTCTGATCATCAGGTCTTCTGAAAGTCACAAAATCTTCAATAACATACCCATCAGATTCGTTATAAGTACAAGTTGAGCAGCCGTTTGAAACAAGATCATCTCTTACAGCATAGTCAACCATCGTCCCAATTGTCCCACCTGTAGGATCTGAAAGATCAGGCAATGAACGCCCTTTTATTCCAAGATGAGGTGATTTATTCCAAACACCGATTGCAACAGTAATTACATTAGCCGCAACTTCCCAAGTATAATTAGGACAATTTGGAGCTGTAAAAACTGAATTAGTAAGATCATTTTTTCTTGCTGACATGAGAGCTTTCAAAGTTGCCGGAACTGCTGAGACTGAACCAGTTACCGCAACAAAGGGTTTCATGGTTGTTCCCTGCCATAGACCTGAACCGCCTGTATCAATATCCGGCATTCCGTTTTTAGCTTCAAGTGCATCAAAATCAGCTGAACCGCCGATATTGCAAAGCATTGTTTTCCAGTCACCACCAAAATCATCAAGTGAAGTTGAAATAACCGGTGATGTTGAACCGCTCGTAGGATTCACAATTGCATATGATACGCCACAATCTTCACCACCATCATCAATAGAAAGTGAAATCTCGTTTCCTGTAGTGCCTTTCCATTTTGCGGTTATGTCAGCTTTTGTTGTGTCGTCTGCTGCTGATACCGGAGCTGAAAGAAGACCTTGAATAGCAGCCACCATTGAATCAACTATAACGGCTGGTGTGTCGTCTTTAGTTACTGCAAAACTGGCTTTTCTACCGTCTATGCTTTTCCTGCCCTTGAAAATGATCGTATGAGTACCATTTGCATCAGCTGTTCCGGTCGGTGTTATTGATCCAGCGGCTGCGGCTGCCCCTGCCAGATCTTCTACCGGATACACAATAAGCGGTGCTGTGCCGATTCCACCGCCGTTAATGGGTTTAAAAATTCTTGCTGCGTAATAGCCTGGACATACTCCGAAAAGGCTATAAAACTGAGCTAAACTTGTTATCGTGTGCGGTTTGTCCCAGTCTGTGAATGATGCCGCTTTTGCTGTTGCAATCGGAGTCATAAACGTCACTTTCTGCGGAAGTGCTAAAGCTCCCGAAGTCAGATCCTTAAACCCCTGATCGTAAGAACTGCCTGCAGCTCTATTTAGCTGTGTCATTTATTCCTCCGTATCTGTGTTAATATTAAAAATGTCTGACAAAATAGTATCGTTCCCTTTTAAAATTACTGGAACGCTCTGAATTATCTCTTCATCATAATCGACTTGTAAAGTTAAGGTCACGCCGCTTACATGATCTGAATCGTTACTGTTTGGAACGTAAAATTTTCTGCTGGTTATGTTTTGCCGTCTGATAAATTTATCTGTTGTATCAAATCCTAACCGCATATATGTAGCAGTCAAGAAAACCATTCTGATAACTCCAGACACTCTTTGCAGCAACTCGTTTACAGCTTCATCACCTCTTTTATTGTCATCTGATTTTGCCCTTGCCAGAAAGTCGATTGCAAATGTGCTTTCCGGTTTGGTGATCCTTAGAGTTCCATTTTCGTCACGTTCCTCTAAAGGATTAATAATTATAGCGTTGTATTCTTCTGATTGTAATTCCTGAAATCTGTCTTTGAATATGTTCAGGTTATCACCATTCCAGAAAGTTTCCAACATTTCTTTATATGCAATATCATCAGCAACGGCTGAGGCGGTCGCAAGAACTTTTTGAGCTGTCATTTCATTCGTGATTATCAGCTTTATTCTATCCTTGATTATCTCAAGTTTAGATTTAGGTATGATCTGATTTATCACTTCGCATCTCCAAGCTCTATTGTAACGAGATCAAAAGAATAAGAGGGCGTAACTTGTTCAGCTTTAAACTTCCATCTTTTCCCGTCTATCCATTCAAAAGATATGCTCCAATTTGCCATAGCGATCTCATTAATATCCTTTTCATTTCCATAAATATCAAGAGTTTTGAAATCACCGCCATAAACTGTCACATGACCGTTTTTCCCTTTTGCAGGAAGTCCGGTCTCAGCATCAAAAATGGTACTATGAAGCGTTGCAGCTCCTTTAACGGTTTCAGTATTTCCAGAAAGATCAGTAAAAAGGATATCTGTTTGGAATCCTCCACTTGATACTATTTTCTGTGCATCTGAACGCATAAGTTTCTGCAACGCTCCACTCATTATTTATCCTTTTTCTTTTCAGGTTTTTTGTTTGAGGCTTTTGGTGTTTTCACTACCTTTTTTTTCTCAACTTCTTCAACAGGCTTTTTTTTCTTAACTTCCAGCTCTACTGTTCCAAGTTTAAGGTTTGCCGTTGCAAGATCATCAGGAAGCTCTATCTCGCTCCCTTTTGCTATATTCTTTCCTCTATACCTGAAAACATCAGCTTTTACAATCACTTTCATCATCTACCTCCTATGCGAGCACCTTCATACATCCAAAAGTGTTTGAAGTGTGCGGAATATAAAGCGGAAACTTTGAAGCTTCAAGAAAAACTGAGCTTGCATTTTCATCAGTGAAGGTTCTTACATAAAGTGAGCTTGCTTCTCTGGCTCCGATGCTTTTGATGTTTCCGTTCGCAGGAATAAAGCTACTGAAAGCACCCATTCCGATATCCTTGATCACATCAACACCGGCATGATGTATTCTGTAATCACCTGAACCGATAAAAACAACATTGTTTGTATTGATGTATGGTTTAAGTGTTGAATTATCAGCAGGGTCAATATAATCTTCGATCAAAGTCATTAGCCTTACTGTGTGTCCAGCAAAAACAACTTTTCCAAAAAGTGCAAAGCCATTCTCATCAGCTTCTTTAAGATCAATTTCACCGACTGTGAGTTTGAGCTTATTAAACTTGTCCATGAAAGCCGTGTTTGACATAAGCTCGTTAAAAGCCGATTCGCCGAAAACGAGATCCTTAACCCAGCTTGTTCCGCCGGAGTTTGTTGCTACACGTCTACAACGGGATTCAATGTTTGCCCATATTTTGGCTGAAGCGTTATCCCAATAAAGTTCATCACCTGAGTTTGCGAGTGCCTCAAAATTTGTAGAAGGAACGTCAAAAGATACATCATCAACGCCGACACCCATTAAGTCAGTTTTGAAAGGGATTCCGCCTGTCTGAAAAATCTTAGAAGCCTGAAGACATTCCGCTCTTGTGATCTTATCCATCAGAATTGACATATCAGAAGCAAGTTTTGACATCATTGTCACCTGTCTCTGTGCCTTATCATATTCAGTCTGCCCGATTGCTGATCTGTCATAATCAGATAAAACAAAGGGCATTTTTTCAATGTATTTTGGCGGTTCTTCTGTTACTTTCTTCCATACCTGAGCATCATTTACATCGCCCTGTGATCCTCTTGTTCTTGCTTTAGAAGTGTATCTATAGCTTGAGAGTTTATGGAATTCAACGAGGAGAGCATCAGAAATGTCCCCAGGTCTTGACGTGAAATAGGTCGCAAATCCTTTTCTTGGTTTTGCGTACTGTGTGAGCATCCCCACAAAATTAGTTTTTAAGTTTGTTGTTGCCATTTTTTATTTCCTCCTAGTGTCTATTTTCGAGAGTTGTTATTGCTTCAATCCCTGCATTATGAAGCATTTGAAAAACTGTCTGCTCTGAAAGTGTGTTCTTGTATTTGATTATAACATCAAACGCAGGAAGATTAGCAGCCGCACCCTGAGTAACTGCAAGTGTCACAATCTCACCAGCTGTAAGAACTTTGTGAGTTGCATCAAGTGCTCCAAGACTCTCATAAGCTTCATCAGGTGGCTGGTTAGCTGTATCATAAGTTTTTGAAACAATAACATTAGCAGCCAAATCAGCAACAGCTATTACAGCCGTGTTTGAATCGTCAATTCCTGCCGGTGTTCCCTTTGTCATTATTCCTATTTCTTCAATTTCGCTCGCAAGCATTGAGATAAAGGAATTTACAGTCGCAATGTCAGCCCCGGCTGCAAGGTCTGCAACTGGAATTACAGCTACACTTGAGGCAGCTGAACCGCCAAAACTTGGAATACTTGAAATGCTGAAAGTCGCCGGATAAACCAGCATGTCAGCTCTTACGATTCCAGAATAAATAAGATCTTCTTTTGACTCACCTGTTGAACCCATTGTGAACGATCTGTTCAATATTCGTGTAGGTTTCAAAGACTTGTCAGCCCATACTTCGTACTTTCCATCAGCAGAATCAAGACTAAGAAGAGTTCCTTCTGCAAGAACTGTTCCGTTAGCCGCCTTCAGAATTTCGAGCTTTGTTTTAAGGCTTCCTATTCTGAAAGTTTTGTTGTCAATTGTCGTGGTTGTCATCGTTTATACCTCCATTCCAAATTCAGCCATTACGTCATCCATTACCGCCTTGGATATTTCCTTTTTGTCTTCTTCGCCTGTGAGTGCTTCAATTTTTTCATCACCGGTTACAATGGTTTCATCATCTTTTGAAGCTTTAATTTTACTATCAAGAATGCTTTTTGCGGTAGCTTCCTCGATATAAACATCAGCACACTCTGCAACGGTTTTTCCTTCTTTGATGTTTGCCGTTACTGTTTCGTTCTTTGCCTTTCCAAGATATTTCAGATGACCTGAAATTCTTGCTGACTCTTCATCAGTTCCTTTTTTGTAAGCCTTTTCAGTAGCATCTTTTACAGCTGCTCCGAATTCCTCTTCTGTGTAGTTTTTCGCCATGTTAGTCTCCTCCGATATTGTTATAGCGTCAATCATTCCCACCTGTAGTGCTTCCTCTGCTGTTAAAACACCTCCCTTACCGTAATTCAAGTTTATATTTTCAACTGTTGTATTTCTACCACTTGCGACTGCTTCAACAAAAACTGAATGAATGTTGTCGAGTCTTTTTACAACTTCAACCTCTCCCTCTTTTGTGGCAGGATCAAGATACTTTTTAGGTGCATCTGTGGAAGTTATCACCACTTCTTTTATTCCTTCTTTTTCAAGGTATTCTTTCCAATCATAATAAGAAATTATAACACCTATACTTCCAAAAGTTGCTATTTTGCTGGTCGATTCAATTTTATCAGCCTGACTGGCTAGCCAATAAGCAGCAGATGTTGCCAAATACCCAACCCTTGCAATAATTTCTTTTTCCGTTGCTTTTATCACTCTTGCAACATCTTCAACGCCTTTTACCATTCCGCCCGGAGAATCAATATTGAGAATTATCCTATCAACATCCGGATCGTTATCAGCACTTTGTATGTTTTCCTGAATGTCAGTATATTTTGTTCCCCAATATCTACTTGCTCCAAGCTCGCCTATTATTGGAATTACTGCTTCAATTTTGCCATCATTCGCTATTTGTGTTGAATATTCCGCTTTTTTTGGCTCTTCCATGAAGAAAAACGCTTTTGGATCCTCAAAAATCTTTTTCGATCTAGGCAAAATAGTATTTTCGTAATATTCCTTTGTTACCGCAACAAAATCATTCATTATCTTGTTTCTCCGTTGTATCTGTATCTAATTCAAATTTCTGAGGGTCTCTAATCTTGTCTATTTCTGCAAGTTTAATTGATTCTTTTTTAAGTTGCGTCAAGTTTTCGGAATAATTTCCATCGTAATAAGCATCGGTAATATCTTCACCTGTCAAAAACCCTTCGTTTTTAGCAATAGTCAATTCTTTTACCATCTTCAATCCGTCAACATTGGATTTTGGAAGTCCACGCCACGCACACGAACGCCACGCCCCTAATATCTCAAACTTTTCTAAGTTATACATTGACGTTATATATTGCGGTGCTTTTATCCTTGATGTCAAGATCATTCCGTCAAGCCAAAAACAATAAGCAGGATCATTAAAATCTGTTGTAAAAATAAACGTTACTTCTTTTACTCTGTCTTCAAATTCTTTGATAGCGGCTCTTGATGCTGAATAATTTGAATTGAACTCCAAAAAGAATACCTCTGGAGGCATTCCCAAAGAAATTGACATAGATTTTAAACAGCTTTCCGCAAATTTAGCAAAATTCACATTCGGTCGGGAAGTATCAAAACTTGTAATACTTTCTCCGGCCGCAAGATTAGTAGCTAAATATCCCGGTTGCATTTGTTTATATTTCAAGTTGCTGTTAGGATCTGGATTAGTGATATTAGTGCCGGCGTTTTTAAGTGGATTTATTTTATTTGGTGCATTCTCGGATTTTGTATGAACCATCGCAACATAAGAGTTGACAAGTGCCGCTCTTTGCTCTGAATCCATATATTTTCCAAGCTCGTTAAGATTTTGAAGGATAACAGATAAAAGCGGTAATCCTCTTCTTTCGTCAACTCTGCTCGTTGTTACTTTTACCATCCACGCCCTACGATCTCCGTTGCTATCGTATGCCTTTACAGGTGTAACCGTCAAATCATCCGTTTGAACAAAATATGTTATCTCTTTTCCTTTACTGTTAAGCTCGACTCCGTGCAGAATATCTCTATTTCCATCAAAAACCAAAGGATCAACTACATTTATTCCGTCAATTAACTGAAATTGAGGAAGTCCCATTTTTGTAGTTGTTTTTATTATAAGACAATCTCCGGATATCATAGCAGTTAAAAAGGCTTCTCTTTCAAGTTCCTGAAAAGTTTTATTCCCTGCTTTCGTAACTAACCTTTTATCTTTCGACCAGATACCCCATTTATATTCAGTATCACTTGACCAATTTGATAAAAAATCTGACGTTATATATTTACTCAATATTGATTCAGGCGGTTGCGATCTTAATCTAAGTCCTGAATTAATAGTTTTAGTCAAAAATCTTCCTAATATCGCAGCAGCATATCCATTTTCACGCATAAGCTGAACGCTTCTAACTCTTATCTTTTGATAATCTATAAATCTTGGATCTCTTGTAAGCCCGAAGCCTGAGAACATTCCGGCTTTATCACCATCGTATGCCTGAACAAAATCAAAAAATGAAGCTTTCGCTGATATAAATTCTTTAACGGCTTTTCTTTGATTTCTTTTTTCACTTATTTTTGATACCCAATTTCTAAAACCCAAAAAAGCCCCCACCATCATCATTGATGTCAGCTATTTGTAGTTCTAAATCTTTTCTAAGTGCTATGAGGTTTGGGAGGTCTGCTTTAACTACCCATTGCTCAGCCTGTCCGTCATTGAATTTATAAGATTGTGCTGTTAATACTGCTGAGATTGCTTCGTTTACTTCGACTAACTGAGCTTGTAACTCTGTCAAGGTTGCCATGATTGCCCCTGAACAATTTATACAACTGTAAACTAAAGATTATGCTTTGTCAATAGAGTTGACACTTTTTTTTAATGTGTAAAGTTTTGTTTACAGTTTATGGGGCCTATTTCTTTTAAGTTCTTCTCATCTTTTTACCTCAATATTTTGATATCATCAGATTTTATTCCTTTCCACGGAGTTCCTAACTGGTCGTCATAAAAATTTTCAGTTGTTCTCAGTTGCATATTAATACTTTTAGCGACACATTTAATCAGCTCTAAAGGTGTTGAAAGTTCAAATCTTAAACAGCCCAAACTTTTACGCCCCTTTGATTTCCTGGGTTTTATTCTAACCCACCTGAGATTTAGGGGGCCGTCATGCCGACTTTTGATTTTGTTTGATTTTATCATATCTCCCCCACTATTCAATACTGTTAGCAGTCATTACAACAAAGCCTTCTTTTTTATTTCCCGTAAATGTTCCGCATTCTTCTACTCTGTGAAATTTGTTTACTACTTTTTGGAAGGATTTCATGTTGAGTAACTTCTTCAAGTCCTTATCCTTGATGTTAAGGCTGTTGTTCTGTGTCGGTATAGCAACATGATAAAGAAATTGAATTAGGTGTCTTTCGTCAAATAATGCGGACAGACTTTTGCAGGATAAATCTAAGCATGAAAAATCGAGATCAGCACCACTGAGGATAGTATAACGGAGATCAGCACCACGGAGGTTAGCACCACGGAGGTTAGCACCACGGAGGTCAGCACCACTGAGGTCAGTATCACTGAGATCAGCACCACGGAGGTTAGTATGACTGAGGTTAGCACCACTGAGGTTAGCACCACGGAGGTCAGCACCACGGAGGTTAGCACAACTGAGATTAGCACCACGGAGGTCAGCATAACTGAGGATAGCACCACGGAGGTCAGCACAACTGAGGTCAGCACAACTGAGGTCAGCATAACGGAGGTTAGCACCACGGAGGTCAGCACCACGGAGATTAGCACCACGGAGATCAGTATCACTGATGTTAGGGTTTGATGGAGACAATTTTCTCCATCTATTCCATACCGCTACTTTTGTTTTTAATGTTACAATCATTTTTTCTTCTGTTGTTGCATTCATACCGCCACCCCCTGTGATTGTTTAATTTTATCATCTTTTAACCCTTTTAAATATTCGCTCACTGCTTAACATTTTAACCGACCTCCTTTAAGTTCTTATATTCCTGATCTCACCCTCAAGATATTCAAGGGCATTTTTTACTGAGTGATACCAGAATTTTGAGCAAGCCCCTAAAGGTTTTCTGGCAACTTTTCTAAGCTCACTCTTGAGATAAGGAACATCTTCGCTTGTAAATGTTCTCGTGTCGTTTTCGCTTGCCTCAGTTGAAGCAACCGTTCCGGCACCGTTTGTGTTTTCATTCCAGATCTTTACTTCCATGATTATCTCCTTAAAATTAACTTAGCCTCGGTCATTCCCTCGGCCTCTATATATATAATACTCCTTTGAGTGGTGGTGTCAAGTAAATAATGATTTTTCTTTGAATTATTACGCTTTTTTATGTGAGTATTATTAGTAAGTTGCAAAATACTTGAAAAATATTACTCTACATGTCTGTTTTCAGTCTCTAAAACTTCCAGAATACAAGTCATTACAGAAATTGGATCAGGTTTTTTTATCCCGAAAACTTCAACACCCATTATCTCAATGTAAATATCTCTTAAAGCTCGGTTGTATACCATGCAATCCCAGAAGTGATTCGGTGATCTCGACCCTTTTTTTTCCCACTTTACAACAGTTCCATACTCATCTTCCGGATGATCTTTCTCAATTACCGGATATTCTGAACCGATACATTTAAAATAATCATCATCATAACCATTACCAGCCAAAATAGCACCACAATCACCGAACGGAAAACTTTCAAGACCTCCAAGACGTTTTTCTTCTGGATAGTTAGGATAACCGGAAGGTTGCTCTATCGGATATCCTGCCCACACTTTACTAATATTTTCATGTAAAAGATTTTTATAAAAAATAGTATCTATTGACCATCTTTCACCTAAATTTACCCTGCTTTTAAATATTACTTTATCGTTTTTCGCTCGTGTTGATCTCCCGGCTAAAGCAACTACACCTGAGCAATAATTAGAAAACCAATATCCACTTTCAGGTTTAAAACCTACATCAACTCCGCAAGCGTTAATATGATAAATAATTCCATCATCAGAAAGAAATTCACTTTCTACTATCTTTTTTGCAATTAACCACGCTGACCCACCTTCATCTATACCGCCGTGAATTGCTCCTTTCGCTATTGAATAGGTCTGACCGTTCAGGCAATGACCTTCGATCTGAAACGCTAGCCACCCTTTACGCTCTTCTAACCGTCCATTTACATCTATTGCACACGTTAGGATTAAGATTTTGCTGTTGCCGTCCTTTTCAGCTACCTTATTTGGAATCGTGAGCGGTTGATAAGGTCTAAGATTTTGATAACGCCGGGCAAGTTTAACATTTTTTACTTTATCCTGCCACGGTAAGCCCTCAACATTATTTTTGAAAACCTGTAATTTATTTTTATTGTCTTTACATTCAAGCCATTCTGTGACCACCTGTTTCCAAGGAAAAAAATTGCTATACAGAGCGTTCAAAGCAAAACTTCTAAGCCCTCTTCTTTTCGCTGTTGCTGTTGGTATCCATTCTGCAGTCCCTCCATGTCCTTTTTCAAGCATCATCTCATATTTGCTTGACTCGTTTATTCTACATCCATTTTCGCACTGATAAAAAATAGAGCTGTCAATATAATTTCCATCGTCATCAAGCTCGTATTTAAGACCGGCACCGTCAGGCGTATGAAATATAAATTTCTGTTGCTTTCCGCAACGAGGACAATGCCAGAAATAATAAGACTGATCACCTTCCATAAAAAGTGAATAGATATGAGAACTTCCGGCATAAAGTGGAGTCGAACCCCAAAGAATTTTATAACTGTTTATAAAAGCCATGAACCGGGCACGGATCAGGCTGATAGTTGATCCCTGTTTTTCAAGATCTGATTTGTACGTATCAACTTCATCACACAGCCCTATCTGATAACCGACCTGGCGTAATTTGTTGGCGTTATTTGCCCCCATCGCTGCAATAAATCCGCCGTAAAATTCTTTTAAGGCTTTTGTATCACCTGTTCGGCTTTTCCGTTTCTTAGCAGTAGATGGTTTTAACTTGTCTTCTATTCCTGCACTTGCAATCATGCCGTCAATTCTGCTTGCCATATTCTTTTCTGATAGTTCCTTATCCGCTGACGTGTACAAAACAGCTCTAGGAAAAACATCAATTATAAATCCGATTATGGTTTCTAAAACAATTTGAGTAAATCCTATTTGTGCCGGTTTCATAACTGCAACTTCACGTACTGGCGAGGTCGGTGAAAGACAGTTTACAACCTCACGCCAATAAGGTGAGTTGTCAAAATCCAAACGCCCGGATCTTTCAGAATACTGACTCGCTATTGTTCTTTTTTCCTCAGCCCACTCCGAAGGGTTAATATTTACATTTTCGGGAATGAGTGCCAGCATGGTTTTGAAGATAAATTCTTGATGTTCAACTTCTTGGCTGTTCATTTTCGGATCGTTTCATTTGTTCCTCAATTTCCTTTGCATACTTTCTCTGTGCCGTCTCAACTATCTTTTTTGCTTCTTTTGTATATCTATCCTGCAATAGTTGAACAATTTTCTCACGCCGGTTATCTGGATTAGATTCATAGGTTGAAATAACAATATCTACTACTGAGCTTGGAAGTGTGATAAATGACTGTATTATTGATCCCACAGTTTCATTTATCAGCTTTTCCGCTATGTCACGCCTTATTAGTTTACCGCTTGACTCCTCAAGTTTAAGGTTGCTGAGCTGTGTTGTTGCCCTTTTTGCTTTTATGCTTTCAAGTTTCAGTTGCATATCGAGTTTCATCAACGCACCGTACTCAGTGTTTGTTTCAATTTCTGGTGGTGATTGCTCTTTTTTGCGGGGTTTTGACTCTGTTTCGGATGCTTTTTGTTTAATTTTAGATGTTTTTACACCAAAATTTGCAAGATTAACTCCCTTTGCTCTTAAATATTCTCTATTTACAGGGTTATCAAGATCAATTTTGTTCTTTTCATTCTTTTGTAAATACCTACTTGCCGTTTTTGCAACTGCCTGTTTTGATATCCCTAAAGCATCTCCGATCTGTTTTAGTGTTATTATGTTCATATTTTAAAAGATTTCCTCCCTTTTCCCAATATTTTTTTGGTGTTGTGAGTCCATCCATTTTTTATGAAAATTATACACTTCTTCTGAATTGCTTATTGAATACTGCTCTATCTGCGCATTGTCTGAAAGGTTTCCCGACCCTTCCAAACAGTAGAAATTTTCTCCAGATTTGATTAACATTATTTTAGAATGATTTTCTGTGAGCTTGGTTTGAACATCATACTTATCTCTAAACATGGCTGACAGCTCTCTAATTTGCTGTATTCTTTTTGGTGTTCTATTGACCATCGTTGCGGCTATTATGAGCCTCATTTTTTGAACAATCCCAGCTTCAAGCATTTGGAATAGTCCAACAATAACATTTCCTTTAATGCTGAAAGTAGATAAATAAAGTTCTTCCACAGGATCTTCAAACATTTGAGAAATTGCAACTAGAATAGAGTACATGTTAAAGCACCCTTGGGTTATACATCTAATTTGTTCTTTTTTACTGGGAATTACGCCTAAATCCTTTGCATGTTTTGCTTTCAAATAATGAATATCTGCAAATCTTACGGCTTTTTTTTCAGACTTAATTTTATTAACCTCACCACGTTCATCTGCTTCATTAACTATATCGTCCGAGTCTCTTTTATCGCCGTTTATTTCGTCATCAACATCATCGCTTATTTTATCTATTTCTGAGAAAATTTCATTATTTGACATGCCTAGCTCTGAAAAAAAATCAAAGCTATCTTCACATAAATTGTTTATTTCCCTTGCGAGTATTTCTTCATCGTATCCTGTACTGGTATTCAATTTATTATGAGCGATAATATACGCTCGTTTTTCCGCTTCGCTCAGGTGTTCAATTCTGATAACTGGAACTTTTTCAAGCCCTAAAAGCAAGGCTGCCTTTAACCTTCCGTGACCTTCAATTATAATATTGTTCTGGTCTATCGCTATTGGATCATTAAACCCAAACTTTTCAATTGAATTAGCTATCTGCCTGATTTGATAGTCAGGGTGAAGTTTTGCATTGTTTTCATATTCGACTACTTCCGACACTTTCAACATTTCGATTTTTAATTTGTCAACCACGTCAACCCCCACCGGTACTAAATAACAACATCTAATAATAAGACCGTTTTTTTTAAATGTCAACCTTTGTGTTTCAAAAGTCAACCCTACCAAAAAACCATTTTTAATGCGTGGTATGCACTGGCAATACTCCGTATTTCAACGCGTTATATAACTTTACAGTCCCTTTTCTCTTTTAAAATTATATACTTACGCAATTACAATCATTCTGGCGTGGTCTTTATTCTCTTGGTCTGTGACCCATTCCAAGTTGCTTACGTTATTGTTTTGCTTATCTTTATCTTTATGATTTACTTGAGGCTTGTTATCAGGGTTAGGAATGAACGCCGTTGCTACCAGTCTATGTGCTGACATCATCTTGGTTTTGCCATTAACTGTTATCCCTGTGTTTAGATATCCCCTGTTTGTTGGTCTCATTCCCAGCCTTCTTCCACTCTTACCGCTCCAAACGTGACCAAAATTGCTTATAAAATATGATTCACAATTAATTATTGGTCTGTATTCCTCGCCCTCTTCTGGTTGCGGTATGATCATATATTCAGGCTGTTTAGGCTTATGTTTATCAATTATTTTAAGGTTATCGGCTCTACTATCTCCTATATCTCCGTTTATGTGCTGTATTTTCTGGTTACTATCTATCTTTCCAATAAATAGTATTGTTACCGCATGATCTATCTGTAATTTAAATACTCTTGACGGTGTAAATGCTTTCCTTCCTGATTTTTGTGTTGTCGGTATTATCTTTCTGTTTAGTTTTCTATTCCATACATTGCCTAGATTAGATATAGAATAGTTGCTATCTTTCCATTTTCTCCACTCTTCACCTTCTTTCTTTGGTATTATGTCATCAAAATAGATGTTAAACAGCTCTGTGATTCTTTTGATAGTCTTTCCGTGGCGGTTGTACATGGTAACGGCTTTTGTATTGATGATCTTTCCTGAACGTCCTCTCGCTCTTCCTAGACTTGAAACGTGATAACCTTTGAATTCTTTGATTTCTTTCCATTGTTCTTGCATTGACTTTGCTCCTCCATCCTCACTGGTTTGTTGAACGCCCCAGCCTTCGTACGAAGAAGAAGGAGCATGATTAGTATAGCTTGGTGGTGTTAGTTGTCAATGTTTTTACATTCATCTATTGTTTATTGATTCCGTGGAGTGGGTCGATTGTCCTGTCAGTTGTTCGATATGTGTATTCAAAAGTATCAGTGTCTGCTTCAAGTTCCCAATACTTTTTAATATTTTATCCAGTCAATAAAACTACACTTCTTGTATGCTTCCATCAGCTCACTCATTCCTTCAATTGCTTGCTTTGCGTGGCTCATGTCCATTCCGTTTATTACGGCTCTTTTCCTTCCTTGTTTATCAATTGCTATTACTTCTTTTGTTTGCAGATCATAAATTACTTTGTATTTTTCATCTGTCATTATCATTTTAGGCATGGTTTTTTGGTCTCCCTTTCATAGTTGTATGATATCGGTCTTCCTTTTGGTCTCCAGATTATAGCCTTGAACTTTCCAGCATCAACTACTATCTTCTTTCTGGTTTCGCAGTAGTGAGCGAGTTCAGGCTTCTTCTTTATTCTTAACCGGATAGTGTTCTGGTGTAGTCCAGTGTCCCAGCTCATTTCAAGTATTGATCTCATTTTATAGCCTCAAGTATTGATGTCTGATCGTCCTGAGTTGTTGAGTCAAGTGATGATACATTTTTAACCATCTGATTGAAATAGCTCGGCTTCAGCTCTATAGCTACGCCCTTCCTCCCTTTCTTAACAGATGTATACACTTCTGATCCTACGCCACCAAACGGGGTTACAACCGTTTCCCCGGGATTTGTGTAGAGTTCAACGGCTCTTGTTATTATATCAAGCTGTAGAGGACAAACATGTCTTTCATCATCCTTATCTCTTGCTTTATCATAGCTCAGGCAATTTTGAGGGCGTATATCTTCCCATGCACTTGACGCATATCTACGCCAGATAAACTGACTCAGGCGGTTTGTTTTATCATCTTTATAGTTTTTCCCTACATACTTTTTTCTAAGCTCTGAATATTCAGCTTTTTCAATTTCGTTCATAAGTTCAAAGTCGCCAGCATAATCAAAAAGTCCTACAGGCTTTTTTACTGGTGTTTCGTTTTCACCATTTTTCTTGAATATAAGAAGATAATCGGCTAAAGCTCCACGGCACTTAGTTGTATCATTGACAAGTTGCATGTGCATCAAAGCTCTTTGGCGTGTTCTTATTGCAACTCTTAAAGGCTCTTTCCAGATATTTTTTCTATCCCAAAATTTAAACCCCAACTTTTCGTGAAGTCTTATTATGTCTCCAGGGAAATCATGTATCCCTCTGTCGCCGTTTCTCGGCATATCCATGCAATGAACAGCGGTCATTCTTCCTGATTTTGTTATCCTTGCGATTTCTTTTATAACGTATTCGTAATGAACCAAAAATTCTTCATAATCTCGACAATTACCAAGATCACGCTCATCACTCGAATATGTATACATCGAAGCGAAAGGAGGTGAATAAATAGACATATCTGCGAAGTTGTCAGGCATTTGCTTCATAACCTCCACACAGTCCCCATTATATAATGCATAATTTTCTTTTATAACTTCTTTTATAACTTCGCTCATTTTTTTGCTCCTAAAAATTGTGGTAAACTAATAACCGTTTTGGTAAATGATTCTCTTTCTATCTGTAATTCATTTGACATATGTTTGATAAGTTTTGCAAACATTATTTCCGCATCTCTTGCCTTTCTCTTTATGTTCTCTGACACCCTTCCTTCACCTTCACTTGTAACTGTATCGACATAGACGGGGTTCTTTTGTCCAAATCTCCAGCACCTTCTTACACCCTGATAATACTGTTCGTAACTATGCGAAGGGAAAAATGTCATGTGATTACAATGTTGCCAGTTAAGCCCCCACGCTCCTATTTTAGGCTTGATTATCAGTCTTGGTATTTGTCCTTTTGTGAATGCAATAAACTTTTCTTCTTTTGCATCATCCTTGTCGCTTCCTGATATCTGAACCGCTCCGCTTATTGCTTTCTCAAGTGCATCAGTTTCATAATTATAATGACCCCAGATTATTGACCGCTCATGTTTTGCAATAAGCTCTTTGACTTTCTCAATTCTAGGCTCAAGTGTCTTTTTTCTTTCCGCTCTCTGATCTCCTAGTGTTGTTGCTTTTCTTGGAAATAGCTCACCGTCAAGTGGTTGCGTACAATTCAAGATATATTCCTTTTCAATAAGTTCAGGAAGTTTAAAGCGTGTATCATCAAAATTTCCTAAATCAGAAGGCTTTTTAACTGCTCTTGCCCAGCTTGATACCCATCTCCAGAAGTCATTAACCGCATGACCTTTTAAAACATATTTTGGAGTTGACCACTGAGGGTTTTTATCGTTTTGTGTATCTCTGAAAAACTGACTCACCATATCCATATAATTCAAATAACCTAAACTTTCTGACGATGTTCCAAGCTCTACAAAATCATTTGGTGACGGTGTCGCAGTAAATAAAAATCTATACTGCATTTTTCCCATAAATCTAGTAACTGTGATTTTGGTTTTTCCTTCAAAGTTTTTTAAAGCTGAACTCTCATCACAGATACACGCTACAAAATCATTAGGGTCGAACTTTTCTAACTGTTGATAATTTGTAACGGTGATCTTTCCGGCTGGCTTCCCATCTCTGGATCTTTTTACTTCAACTCCAAACTTTTCACCTTCAATTATTGTTTGAAATGAAACAGCAAGGGGCGTTAAAATCAAAACATTTCCATTTGTTTTCCTGACAATGTTTTCCGCAATAGTCAAGAAAATTGGTGTTTTACCCATACCGGTATCAGCGAAAATTGCACACCTTGACCGGTTCAATGCCCACGTCACCAAGTGCCTTTGAAAATCAAACAGAAAGTCAGGCATATATACCGGATCAAATCCAGTGCCTACAATCAGTTGAGTTTTAGCTTGAATAAATTTCTGATAATCCATGATGAAGCTCCTTTTCCTCTGAAACAATTAATAAAACTGCTCCAGTCCTTGCAAGAAAAAGGAGCATAAAAACATTATTACAAAACATTGCTCTTGTCAATTTATTTATCATTAATAATCACCCTCCGCACATTGAAGCACTTTATACCCTTTTAAGTTTTTTTGCTCTTGTGCTTTCACGCATTGCCATTATATCCATCATCTTTAAAGCCATATCTAGCTCGATTTCTACTCTTGACAGCCGTATAACCATCCACTCTACCATAGCTTTGGTGGGTTGTCCATCCTCTTTTAAAGGTGAGTCTCCAAAAGGGCATGGATACGATTTAATTATTTCTTTAAGTGCTTTTTCAAACATTCTCAACCTCCCTTAGTTTTGCTTCATCTATCAAACATCTTTTGCATTTTAATGGGTTTCCGTTCTTGTCTATCTCCAGATCACGTGGACATTTTCTTTTAAGAAAAAGCAGATTAAAAAACGTTTTCCCTAATCCTTTAGTTTTCTTTATTTTTCTTACAGTTTTATACTGTATACATTTAAAATATCTACCATGATTTCCAGTCACAAGGTTCCCGCATCCGTTACAGTTCATCTAATCCTCCTTTTTATTGTTATTATTACCATGTATTCGTCATCGTGCTCAGACATTCCAAGTTGGTCTAAATCATCACCGTCTGCAATCCTTTCCATAACTCGTAATCTTATATCGTCTATCAATTTTGTAATTCTATCTATTGTTGTTGTCATTTCTTTTCTCCCTTTAATTCCACAACTACACCCATATTCTTAAATTCTAAAACCATTTTATTTACCTTTGGAAGCGTGTACCTACATTGTCCATCCTCATCATATCTACAGCAGGGATAGAACCATTCACACGGGTTTCTAACCCCGCCACACCGCTTCTCTGAACGTCCACCAGCCAGATATATTTCGCAACCCTCACATCTTTTTTTAACCGGCATAACCACCCAATATCTACAATCCTTTTTACTGGAAGCGGTGCATATAAATTTTAGGTTAATTGCGTTCATTTTGTTTCCTCCACGCTTTCATGTTTTCCGCAAGCAATATCTTTGAGCTTGATCTTTTTTAACCCATTATCTGTTCTTCCGCTTGCTGTTATTCCGCAATAATAAAAAAACTTGCTGTTACATTCCCACCTTTGAGAGTGTTCACAATTTTTACAAGTATCACCTGTGACCTTGGGTTTGAATAAATTTTCCTGTTCCATCTATCCCTCCAAATTAAAGCGTTCTGCAAGCCATAGGATAGCCTTGTAGTTGGTTATTCTGCACCCCTCTTTTCTTTCCCACAACGCAACAACAGCGTAAAGCCCGTCATCTAATATTAATACAGCCCTCAGAACTCCAACACTACTTGATTCATATCCAAACGTAGAATAATATTCTTCCAGCTCCTTTTCAGTCAAAGGTAGCACTCCGTTGATGTCGGGGTGGCGTTTGGGTACATCCTCGTGTAGAGTTTTAATATTCCCACACATTATACATTTCATCCATATAAGTTTACCCATCTCTACTCACCTCCATTAAGCTCAAAGCGTTCTGCAAGCCATAGGATAGCCTTAAAGCTTGTTAAAGTATTGCAATATAAAAGTGTCATTTCTGGTGTTTTAAAACATAGAAAATGAGGGATTAAGGTGTCTTTAGCTATCACTACTGAACAAACTTTATGCCCCACCAGTTCATCAAACTCTCTCAACTCTTTTTTAGTAAGCGGAAGAACTCCGTTTTTGTCGGGTGTTCTCTTTGGCGTTTTCACAGTCTCGTGATCTTCAACTGTAAGTTCAATATATTTGCCATTTATCTTTCCATATACTTTTCCGTTAAACTTCATCTATCTACCTCCAGTTCAAACAGGTTGTTAAGGTAGATGATTGCTTCAATATTGATTATTATATCCTCTTGTGGATATCTATTTTCTTCTTTGTAGTTTACGGACAGATAAGTGTCGAACTTCTGGATACTTTCTATCGGAAAAAGGAAGCTCTTTTTGAACTTTTCTTCAAACTCTTCCAGCTCATTTTCCGTAAGTGGAAGCACTCCGTTGGGGTCGGGGTGGCGTTTAGCTGGTCTATCTTTCAGAAATATATCCACAAATTCTGACGATTCCCTTTCATCATGTGCAATGTCTGCACCCGATTCAAATACATAGTTTATTATCGAGTCCATAAATTCAA
>Ga0208905_1000223_pt1 | contig 28574 bp, 32 predicted proteins | sample AntAceMetag02UKS_FD_184776 | JGI IMG/M metagenome (GOLD analysis project Ga0208905, IMG submission 184776) | Saline lake microbial communities from Ace Lake, Antarctica - Antarctic Ace Lake Metagenome 02UKS (SPAdes) (version 2) | ecosystem: Environmental > Aquatic > Non-marine Saline and... | reverse complement strand
CTTCACACCACATAAACTACAAGTTAGCCACTCCTTATTCTGGATCGATACTATTCCATTCAACAGTTCATCCACGGTCATTCCCTTAGCCAATGCTAATTCTCTAATCATCCTGGCTGTACTTAACCTAACAGTCAACGAGTACCAACCTTTTTCAGGCATGAATACAGATGAAAATCTCTATTTATAAATTGACCGGTCAATCACAGGAAAACTATACTTACATAGCGGAGTCTATACTTTATATACAATAAAAAAACTTATTTAGCCTATAAATATTGCTCGGAACATGCAAATCTATTGTATCTATGGACATAATTTTGATTCGAACATTTACATAATTCTTGGAAAAAATCCAACGATTGTTGATTGTGGTACCGGACTGTACAATAGCGAAGTTGTCAGAAGTCTCAAAAAAATTATTGATCCGACATTGATAAGACAGATAATTCTCACCCATGAACATTTCGATCATTGCGGCGGAGTGAAGAAACTATACGACATAACAGGTGGAAAAGCTAAGATTATCGCTCATTCAAATGCATCCGATAAAATAGAAAAAGGTGAAAGCCAGTTTGCCAAAATGCTTGGTGGAGTTATGCCTAAGATGCCTGTTGATGTAAAATTAAGCGAAGGAGACACCATAAAAATCGGTGATGAAACATGTGAGGTATTGCACACTCCTGGACATACGCCCGGATGCATATGCCTATACAGTGCAGCTAGTAAATCATTGATTTCCGGAGACACCGTTTTTTCACATGGGTCATTTGGAAGATATGATTTTCCTGGCGGAAACCTAAAACAATTAAAACAGTCGATTGAAAGGCTCTCGGAACTAGACGTAGAAAATCTTTATCCAGGCCATGAATCATATGTCGAAGGAGAAGGAAATAAACACGTGGCCATGGCATTAAAAAATATTAGGTATTTGATGTGAAATATGCCGAATCTAAGAAATGCATTAAATGAACTAAAATGGAGGAAAAAATTCAATTTAGAAGAGGCAAAGATTTGGTATGTTCATAGAGGAGCACCAAACGATACCAAGATTATATCTGGTAAAGAAATTGTATCCATAGGACGTTCATTTATGGAAACTGCAACTGCAATGATTCCATATCATCGAATTTTTAAGATAGTATACAAAGGAGAAATTATTTTTAAACGTTGATTAACAAATAAAGATACCTTTTTATTTGGCTCAAACGTTTGCATGCCTGATAAAGTGAAAGTAGTACCAATAGCATCTGACTCACTTGGCGTACGCTCCATGGCAACCTATGTGGAAACAAAGGACTGTAAAATATTGATTGATCCATCCGCAGCACTTGGTCCAAAAAGATATGGATTACCACCGACAGAACAAGAACTGGAGACACTGGAAAAAACAAAATATAAAATTGCGCAGTTGGCAAAACAATGCGATATACTTACAATATCACACTACCACTACGATCACTATGACCCATCTGAAACGTTTTACCAAGGAAAAAAAATATTTGCAAAAGACATTGACAAAAACATAAATAAATCTCAACATAAAAGAGGGTCAGATTTTAAAAAAATAGTAGAAGACTCTTGTGATTTGATTTATTGCGATGATTCAAAACATAATGTAGGAGACACAGAACTTGTTTTCTCTCCACCATTTTTCCATGGGCCTGAAAACGTGAGACTCGGTTACGTAATTATGGTAACGGTTGATGATGGAGAAAAACGAATATTGCATGCATCCGATGTCCAAGGTCCAGTAACAAAAGATGCGAAAGATTACATCATCAATCAAAAACCCGATCTGCTCATTATGGATGGTCCACCTACCATATTTCTAGGTTGGAGATTCAGCAAAGAAAACCTGCAAGACGCATCAGATAATTTAATTGAAATAATGGAAAAGTTGAATTGCGAGGTCATCTTAGACCATCATCTTCTTAGAGATCTACGCTACAAAGAAAGATTTTTCAAACCTTACAAGTCCTCTGGAAAAAAGATACAAACATTCGCAGAGTATTTAGGTAAGGAAAACAATACGCTTGAAGCATATAGAAAAAAACTGTGGGGTAAATAATATGGGCTACCTAAAACGAATGGAGAAAACTATTGTAAAAAGAGAGAAAACCATTGAAAAAGAAAGAGAGAAGAAAAATGATTTGAAAGCTAAATTGGACTCCAATGAAATTACAAAAGGGCATTTCAACCTCAAAAAGGCGAAAAATGATCATAACATTAGGGTTATGGATGCCAAGATAAGAACCTTAAAAGGTATGCTAACAAAGGAAAAAAGACGTCTTGAAGAAAAAAAAGAGGAAAAGGGAAAAAAGTAATTTTTATGGGTATTATTACAAAACAAGGAGATATCACCCAAATCGATTGTGACGCAATTATAAATCCTGCGAATTCTTTTGGCTATATGGGTGGAGGCGCAGCCGGTGCTATAAAACGTGCCGGTGGAAAAGAGATTGAAAACGAAGCCGTTAGCAAAGCACCCATTGTTGTTGGCGAGGCCATTGCCACAACGGCTGGTGACCTACCATGTAAATATGTTATCCATGCTCCTACAATGAAAAGACCTGCGATGAGAACAAACGTGGAAAACATAGAACAGGCAACCCAGGCAGCATTGAAACTGGCAGAAAAATTGAATCTTCGTTGCATTGCCATACCTGGAATGGGGACAGGCGTGGGAAGAGTCCCCCAGGAGAAAGCAGCAAAAGCAATAACAACAATAGTAAAAGAGTTTGAAAACAAGTTTGAAACAATAATTCTAATTGATAGAAATAAAAAAATGATAGATTCTTTCAATAGTTTTCTTTAATATTTTATGATAAATCTATCGAAACCATTAGATGGAGATTGTGTTTTTACATCTACGTTTTTAACACTTGCAGGTGGTGGACCTTCATTACACCATTTAATCATTTCATGAACGTCTCTTTCTTCTCCCTCAAATACTGCCTCAACGTTTCCATCAGATGTATTTTTTACCCATCCAGTTACGTGCAGTTGCTCTGCCTTGTTTTTTGTATTTGCCCTAAACCATACTCCCTGAACTTTACCTGATATCACTACATGCACTTTTGATTTCATTATACTGCCACCTACGGTCTAAATCGCAACATTGTTCGTGGAAATGGAATTGCATCTTTGATGTTGTCAAGACTACAAATCCATGAAACAAGCCTTTCAACACCAAGACCATATCCTGAATGCGGAACCGACCCATATTTTCTGAGATCAAAATACCATTCATAGTTTTCTATGCTTTCTCCAGTTTCTTTAAGCCTTCTTTTCATATATTCAATATCAATGCTTCGCTGCGAGCCGCCCACTATTTCCCCATACTCTTCTGGGGCAATCATATCAAAGCAAAGAGCTGTTTTCGGATCTTTCGGATCTTTTGGCTTATAAAATGCCATTACTTCAAGAGGATAGTTTGTAACGACGACTGGCGTGTCGAAATGATTCAAAAGTTTGTTTTCTTCAATTGTTCTAAGATCCTTTCCCCACTCAACATTCATATTTTCTTTTTCATTAAGTATCTCAAGTGCTTTAGTATATGTTATAGTTGGAAATTTAGAATCTGCAATATGCTGTAGCTTTTTGATATCTCGTCCCAATACACCAAGATCATTTTTGTTACTTTTCAGAACCTCATTTAGGATAAATTTGACCTCGTCTTTAGCAACCTCAGTGATATCATGTAAATCCATCCATGCTGCTTCCATCTCAGCCATCCAAAACTCAGACAAGTGCCTAGACGTCTTTGATTTTTCAGCACGAAAAGTTGGACCCATATTGTATATCTTCTCAAGTGAAAAAACTGCTGCCTCGGCATAAAGCTGCCAAGTCTGAGCAAGGTACGTCTTTTTATCATAATATTTAACCTCAAAAAGAGTAGAACCTCCCTCACATTGATTTGGTTGTAAAACCGGAGCGTCAAATTCAAAATAGCCTCTTTCTCTGAAAAATTTGTGTATTGCACCCACAACCGTAGATCTAATTTTGAGCACTGAAGTGAGTTTCTGAGAACGAATCCAAAGATGTCTCTGATCAAGAAGGAATTCTGGGCTTTGATCCTCTACAATTGGAAAAGGCTCTGCGAATTGAACAACATTAAATCGTGTAACCCGAAGTTCATATCCCCCTGGCGCTCGTTTATCTTCTTTAACATCACCTTTTAACTCTATAGAGGATTCAACCAACGCCTTTTTTGCATCTTCAAACTCTTCATCAGAAAGATTGCCTTTTTTGACAGTTGCTTGAAGTATGCCAGTAGCATCCCTAATTACGGCAAATACAATATTTCCACTACTGCGAGTTCGATATATCCAACCACGGAGATTAACAATGTTCTCCGTCTTTTTTCCATCAAGTATTTCTTCTATCCTTACCCATGAGGTTTTCGACATGATAAAATCACTTACAACAGGATGCAATTATAGCATATATGAATTACGGTGATACACAACGTAAATCACAAATAAATAATGTAGACGCGCTTAGCTAAATAATATTTTTTCTGCTTTTTTTGATACCACATCTCTATACTTTTCATCGGTTACTACCATAACAACCCAATCAGGAATTACTCTTGATCTGACAGCTCCAGCCACAGGAGTAAACTCATCCAATGATTTCTGCTCGTTTCCATCGATAATTGTTATATCTGTCTGATCTATTCTTGGTTCAGATTGATGAAGTTCCCTATAAGGAACATCTATTATTATGTGCCCGGAAGGTATGTTTAGAGCATCTTCAATTTCTCGTTCCTTTTCTTTTCGGGATTCTACATCTTCTAAAGATTTTACAATCTCATTTTTCTGTTCGTCTAAATTGGAATGAGTAAGTAGGTAAGCTTGTTTAAATAGCACTCTATACTTTAAATAGGTAACAATCTCATTTTGAAATGGGCCTTCATTTTTCAAATCATTTACCAGTTCTGCATCAGTCATCTTAAAAAAATCTAAAGGTTTTGCATTAGGTATCATTTCAATAGATTTTGAAAGCATAAGCTCTGCTATACGAACCGTTTTGTGGAAATAGACAGAAGAATACATAAGAGTCCTCGCCATCAAAATATTCTCTACAACTCCAACACCTTTCCTAGCAATTGCCAATCGGTCATCATTAATAACCAGCGTCTGTATAAAGCGCTCGATATCTATCATACCATATGCAACACCAGTATAATAGGCATCACGAATAAGATAATCCAATTGATCCACATCTATGGCACTATCCAAAAGTTGACTTAAATAAGGGTACTCCAGCATTTTTCCCTTGATAATATCTGCTACGTATCTTTGATTTATATTGTTTTTACTAAGTATTTCATGGACGCTTGGAGAAGATATAAATTCTTTTTCTCTAGAATCAAAAATTTCATATTCTCCAAAAAGAAGTCGCTCTGTTAAATCAACGTGATTCACATCAAGGGAATCTCTGAGAATAGATTCTAATGTATGTGAAAAAGGACCATGACCAATATCATGTAATAAAGCAGCGCATGTTACAAGTTCGCTCTCGCTTTCATCGAGATTCAACATCTCAGAAGCTTTTAAGGCCATATTGTAAGCGCCAAGAGAATGCTCTAGTCTAGTATGATGAGCTCCAGGAAATACCAAATGTGCAAGACCCAATTGCTTAACGTTATGCAAACGCTGAATTTCTGGGGCACCCAACAAATCGAGAAATACACCACCAATTTTTATATTCCCATGAATTGAGTCTCTTATGGTTTTACTATGATTTCCCATTTTCCTAAACATCTCTATTTTATTTAGCTAATACTAGCTAGCGTCAAAATTACATTCCGGGCAAATCGATGGCATATTGAAATAGCCTTCCTACCACATTGAAGACTACACTTCTTGTAACAGAAACGCTCCTAGACACTTGAGTTTTTCTTCATATGAGTCAGGATACAAAAACCGCTCTGTTGCAGAAATGCTGCTTAGCAATGAGTTCCCATCCTGAGGCGTGAAGCAAAAACCAATTACTTCATTTTCGTTCAATACATGCACAGATGGTAGAACTGCAACCGTTTGATTAAGAATTCTACCATAATGCCCGTGGTCTCTACCAAATGAAAATACCAAATTGGCTGATCTTTTTTGCGTTATTGCCACTCTAGGATTGTCTGTAAATCGTTGTATAACTTCATCTTTTGTTATCTTCTTATCAATTTTTATATCATACCATATACTATGCATATATTGTGTGTTAAGTTTTAAAGCACTTGAAAAAACATTAAGTTTAATTCCCAATGTTTCAAAGAGATGATAGATATCTCTTGCATGATGCGTCCCCATCTGTTCGTCATCATGCACACCAACTTCTGGCGAAGGTATGAAGTTTTTATCCTGACTGATATCATTTGCTCTTCTAATACAGAGAAATTTACCTTCTACAAGATGGTTTTTTTTATTTTCTATAGCAAGTGTATTTACAAGAACTGCCATATTGTGAGTATTGCAACTTACAATGTGGATGAATTTATCACTAGGTTTGATTGCATCATCATTGACACCTAAAGCATACATCTTCCCAAAGCCGAACTCAGAACCCTGTGCTAAAAAGCCTTTTATCTTATTTTTGTATTTATTGTAATATTTCTCCTTATTCATCAACCCAGTGCCTTTAGGCGTACAATCAATAACAACAGAAGCACGCTTTATGGCTTCCTCTGCATCATATGTTGGTTCGGTACCAAGCTCCTGAAAGTCGTTTAACTTACTACGGCTTACAGCAAGATTAGCCCCTCTGTTGATCAAACCTTTAACCTTGGGCCTATCCACTAGTTTGGGAGTATGTTTGTAAAAAGTTACTTCATCAATTCCCAAATCATCCTTAGCATCACAAAGTAGTCCGATCAATGGTTCTCCAATAGTTCCTACTCCTACCACATGAACAATCTTTTCATCTGCCATATTTTTTCCTCCCCAATTAGAGCAATCCTATAATCTACATACACCATTTAATTGTTGTCATTTTTCAAGTAATTTCAAGGGGAATAATTTAAAAAGGCGAATATGTTTCACCACACCTATGGCATTACCTTTAGATGTACTAGAAAAATCAGTAAACCAGAAGCTGGCTCTTCTCCTAAAGGATGGGAGATCAGTAGAGGGAAAACTTTCAGGCTATGATGAATACATGAACATGGTGTTAACTGATGTTGAAGAGACCCATGGTGAAACAAAGAGACGGCTTGGCACTATAATTCTTAGAGGGAACAACGTAGTAAGCATATCCCTACTATAGTCAATAGCGATCAGTATTCTGAAACTGATGGTTGCCTATAAGATAAAATTCAACATGTTTTAAGGAGTGAACTTACTGTTTTAGCGAGGAAACTCAAGACCACCGACCAGTATCCGGTGCAGTACTTTAGAAAACAGATTTCTGTATATCTTTTTTGCATTACCGAACTCATAGTTACATGGAGAGGGAAGTTATAAATCTGCACCAAAATTGTGTAATTTAGGTTGCATTTTGCTAACTTCCGAAGTAATTTCTGCAAGCGAAAAGCATATATATGTGCCAATTATATGTCTGTAGTGGAAGGAATCGGGCTGGTAGTTTTTGTTAGAGTGCATCCCATCCCCTCCTAGTGAGGCCAGCCAATCCTTCCTTTATTATCGCAATTTTTCCTTGTAGAGTCCTGGAAAGGTTTAAGTATATATTTTCCAATAGCAAAATTCGATTTTTATGTGGAAAAACATCAAAGCTACAACTGGAATGAAACTCAGATGCAAGGGATGGAAACAAGAAGCCATCCTACGAATGCTAGAAAACAATCTCGAAAATGCTGAGATGCCTGAAGAATTAATTATATATGGTGGCACAGGCAAGGCTGCACGAAACTGGGAATGCTACGATAAAATTGTAGAAACTCTCAAAAATCTTGAAGACGATGAGACAATGGTCATTCAATCCGGTAAACCTGTAGCTGTTTTTAGAACATGGAAAAATTCACCGCGAGTACTTATGGCCAATTCCAACATAGTACCCCACTGGAGTACATGGGAAAAATTCCGCGAATTGGAGGAATTAGGTCTCATTATGTATGGCCAGATGACTGCAGGATCCTGGTGTTATATTGGCACCCAAGGGATAATCCAGGGAACATACGAAACTTTTGCCGCACTTGCAAAAAAACATTTCAACAGCAATCTGAAGGGGAAAATCGTTCTAACCGGCGGGATAGGCGGCATGGGGGGCGCCCAACCTCTTGCAGTTAAGATGGCAGGTGGTGTCTGCATCGCCATCGAATGTGATGAAAAGAGAATTGATAAGAGAATAAATGCAGGTTTCTGTGACGAAAAAGTAAAGGATATCGATCAAGCAGTAAAGATGGCTAAATCAGCCAAGGAAGAAGGAAAAGCACTTACAATCGGCGTCTTGGGTAACTGTGCCGATATTTTGCCCAAATTGGCTAAAGATGGTTTTAAGCCAGATGTAGTAACAGATCAAACATCCGCACATGATGAACTTAACGGATATGTCCCCTCTGGGTTTTACGGCGATTCTTTAAAGGAAGCTTTTAAACTTAGAAAAGAAAGCCCTAATGAATACATCAAGCAGTCTATGGCAAGTATGAAAAATCACTGTAACGCAATGATTAAGTTCAATAAAAATGGAGCAATTGTCTTTGACTATGGTAACAATCTTCGTGGACAGGCATTGAAAGCTGGACTTAAAAATGCATTTGATTATCCTGGCTTTGTACCCGCATATATAAGACCTATGCTTTGTATAGGTCGGGGCCCATTTAGATGGCTTGCATTGTCTGGAAATCCTGATGATATTCTGAAAACAGACAAGGCAGTTACCAAGATGTTTCCAGATGATGATGTCTTATCCAATTGGATTAAACTTGCAGAAAAATATCTCCCGTGGGAGGGACTCCCATCTAGAGTTTGCTGGCTTGGATATGGTGAAAGGGAAAAATTTGCACTTGTCATAAATAGGATGGTAAGAGATAAAGAAATAGGCCCTGTTGCCATAACAAGGGATCATTTAGATGGTGGTAGTGTTGCCTCACCATATAGAGAAACCGAAAGTATGAAAGACGGCAGTGATGCTGTTGCAGATTGGCCCTTACTTAATGCATTATTAAACTGTGCTGCTGGTGCAGATAGTGTACAAATCCATAATGGAGGCGGAGTTGGAATTGGTTTGTCAACCCATGCAGGCATGGTAGTTATATGTGATGGTACAAAGGAAACTGATGAACGGATTAAACGCGTATTCAAAACAGACCCCGGCATGGGAGTAGCGAGACATGCTGATGCAGGATACGATGAATCTATTGAAGTTGCAAAGAAGTCCGATCTCAATCTCCCAATGCTGAAATAGTCAGATTATTCTGGCAATAAACCGAATTGCACCAACTCCTCCGCCATATGTAATTTGCCTAACAATATATCGTGTGTTATGGTCATACATAAAATATTCTACAAATTAGATAAAATTATCTAAAAAGATACTCGCAATCTCTTTTCTCACTAAAAACTTCCATCAAAAAGGTAAAAGTAAACGTATATATGAAAAAAGTTGACACAAGGCGAATTACTGTTTCTTCGAAGCGAGAATTCCCTTTTTCTCTTTGTACTTATAGGGGAAAGTTTTTTGGGAATTTTTTTCCATCTTTTTTTTACCAACAGGACGTTTGGAGAGTACGTGCACAATGAGTAAGAAATTAGAAAACCCCATTATTACCAACAAATATAATCCAATGTGATAGAATTTATATGGATTTGATATTAAAAAACCATTTGTCAAATATCCACCAGAAACTATTGCAGAAACTGATATGTCCAAACACCATAATGCTATTATGGTTATAACTAATAAAAAGCCGCTAATAACTATCCAATCGGATTTGTCCATAGATATCATATCCTTTTCACGTCGTATATTAAAAGATATTCTGTATTATTATATAAATATTGATTATAGAAAAACTGAAGGTGAAAACCTTCTAATGGAGGATATGGCTCATCGAATATCATTTGATATGTATTCCCTATATTGTCACTTATATTCTGATTTAGAGTGACTTGCCATACGTTAATAGATTTGTTTTTGAATGGCATTGTAAAATTAGTTTCTATGTTTTCTACCCAGCCTTCAATATGCAAGGGTTCACCTCCTTCTCCTTCCAATCTCACCAATTCCACATAAACAAATACACTTGCTGCTATTGTTACTGTTATTGCAACCATGACAATTACACCAATGATCGCGGAAATGCCATTATTTTTTTTAGTTATAAGCAATAAATATACCCTCCACCTATTTTATAGTGGCTAATCTTTAGTAATATATTATCCATAATATATATCATTATATATAAATTTTCACTTGAAACCCTCAAAGCGGGTAACGTATATCAGACGATAGGGCAATAACAACCCTCCTAAATGTCTCAAGGACAGAAAAGACAACATCCCCTACCTTTGAAACTATCAGAAGGCACAGTCAATATGATAAAATAGTGAGTATTTGCATTCCTATCAACAAATGTCTTTTTCTCTTTTTAAGAAGAAGGAGTATAATCGTAAAACCCAACTAACTCTTTGCTTTGGTGATATCAAAGACTAATAATACCATGAATAATTACTGAGCTTAATGATAACTTGGACAATGAATTAACAGTGTGCCTCATCATTTATCAGTTTTGATTAACCATTTGTACCTTGCATTACCATGCTGAAGCTCAGCAGTAATCAGCAAATTTTTTTATACTCATAGTTAAACTAAAACTTAGTCAGGAATAGGCTAAATCAAACTAAAACTTAAAGTAGGGCTTATTTTTTAGGGTAACCGATTCATATGGGTTTTGGAGCAAATGTATTGGAAATCATAGATAATGCATTCACACTATTAGGAATTGATGTTAGTCCGTTAATCAAGCAGATTATTGCATCAGTGGGCATATTTTTACTCTTTATTATCCTTGGATGGATTGTTTATCATATCTTTGAGCGGTATTTTGCAAAATGGGCAGAAAAAACAAAAACGAAATTAGATGATGAAATACTCAAAAATATCAAAAAGCCGATCTATTTTTTTGTAATTCTTATTGGAACCTATTCTGCATTGGAAACCCTTACCGTCCTAGATAACTATTCTGAAACTTTGGCATTTATATTTACGATAGTAGAGATACTGCTGACAACATTCATCATAACAAGAATTGTGAACGTCGTCATTGCATGGTATTCCGAGAGAAGATTGAAAAAAGAAATGAGTGAACACATCCTTTTTGTTCTGAAAAAAATCATCAATGCCACAATTTACCTATTTGCTTTTTTAATAATTTTATATGTACTCAAAATTGATCTTTCAGGCATTGTTGTTGGCCTTGGAGTTGGTGGTATTGCTATTGCATTTGCATTACAAAATGTTCTCAGCGATGTATTCAGCGCTTTCTCCATTTATTTTGACAAACCGTTTGAGATAGGAGATTTCATTGTTGTAGGTGAATACTCAGGCACCGTCAAAAAAATTGGGATGAAATCTACCCGCGTGCAACTTCTTCAAGGAGAAGAGCTTGTGCTGGCTAACTCGGTGTTGACCACAACAGATGTAAGGAATTTCAAGAAATTGAAGAAAAGAAGAATAAACTTTGGTTTTGGCGTGACCTACAATACCCCTTCTGAAAAACTGAAGAAAATACCCAGCATGGTGCAGAAAATCATCGATAGCGGCAAACTTACCAAAGTAGACAGGGTACATTTCAAAGAATTCGGTGATTTTAGTCTTAACTTCGAAATTGTCTATTATATAAATAACAAAGATTATGCAACATATATGGATGTACAACAGGAGATAAACTTCGCCATAAAAGAGGCTTTCGAAAAAGAAGGCATAGAAATGGCATTCCCGACACAGACAATCTTTTTGAACAAAGAAAGCCAAGAAAGAACAATTAAGAAATAATCTTATAAAAAGGGTTACATATTACGCCTAAATTAAAGATTTGTTTGGCCCCGTGGTGTAGCGGCTAGCATAAGAGACTCTGGATCTCTTAGCGCCAGTTCGAATCTGGCCGGGGCTGTACTTCTTGCTCGAAGGGTTTCCATGTGAAACAGGGATTTTTTGATTGTATTTCTTGATATGAAAATGGAAATCGCATCTATTTCGCATTAATGAATTCAAAGACAAAAATATTGATATGTTAAAACACATAATACTCATAAGGGATAAAATGGTGAATGTTTTCTTCTGCCGCAGGAACTCTATATCTTCATAAAAAAATATAATGAGCTAAAATGGGGTGAAATAGCTAGAAGCCGCTAAGTTACCAGGGATGAAATGTGCCACTACCCCATTGCCGAAAGTTTAATTAGATAGTTTAACTATGGTATTACCTAGTGGTTTAAATGATAACTAAAAACGTATTAGCAAAAGGTCAGATAGTAATCCCTAAAACAATCCGGGATCTTTTAGGGGTTAATGTGGGAGATAAAATGATAGTTGACGTTGAGAATGGAAAGATAATACTCTCAAAAAAACAGAACATAGTAGATACGTTCTTAGATGTATGCAAAAGAAGTCCAGGTAAAATTTCGATGAAGGAAATTAAAAGAGAGTTAGCGAACATATATGAGGAGGATTAGTTTTTGTATATTGATTCCAATATTTTCATTTTTGCCTCAACCGATAAGGGAAAATTGGGCCAAAATTGTAGAGAAATAATCAGGCTTATAAACAAACAAAAGATTGCCTGTGCAGCATCATTTCTCATAGTAGATGAAGTAATGTGGATTTTGAAAAAAAATGTTGGAAGAGATGACGCTATCAAGATTACAAAGGCTATGCTTTCAATGCCGATAAAATGGGTTGAGGTTGATAAATCAGTTATTATCAAAATGATAGATATTTTTGAAAAAACCACACTTGATCCAAGGGATGCTATTCACATCGCATCGATGAAAGAGTTGGGATTATCATCCATAGTAAGTGAAGACAATGATTTTGATAAAATAGGTGGAATTGAGAGAATTGATGCGTCAAAATGCATTAAAAAATACCTTTAGAATGGATGGGGGCTCTAGTACTCTTCGTTTTCTGCCGCTCTGAGTGTATAACAAGCATGGTACATGGCTCGCTTCGTTGCATCCATTCATCCAAATTTTTTTATTCCACCACTACGAAAACTCAAGGCACCCCCCAAACGTTTTACAGTTTGGAATATGCATGGATGAAATTAGGAAACACACGAGATACATAGTTCAAAAATCAGATATGAACAAAAGAGAAGTTGAACTTTTATTTAGACTTTTTATGCAAAACATTCTTCTCATCTCAGAAGAGGACATTAAATTAAAAATGAATGAGGTTGTAAAGATAATGAAAGACATCGATATCAAGGACTCACCAATTTTAGCATGTGCATTAGCAGTTACAAATTGTCTTTTTACAGAAAAAGAAAAGTTTTAGTAAGATAGGCAAATATCCAAAACAGTGTGAAAGTTCAAAATGTTCCGTTTGAATTTTTCCACGTTGGACAGTCTTGAGCCTGGCCGGGGCCATCTGTTCATTTCCTGCTTATGCGCAAGAAAGGTAAGGTAATATGGATTCAAACAATGATTCTTCCCATGACTTCATCCGAGATATCATAGATGAAGATTTGAAAACTAACAAATACAACGGCCGAGTGCATACAAGGTTTCCACCTGAGCCCAATGGATATTTACACATAGGTCACGCCAAATCTATCTGTCTAAACTTTGGCATTGCAGAGGAGTATGATGGATTATGCAATCTGCGGTTTGACGATACCAATCCTGTAAAGGAGGGAGAAGAATATGTACGATCAATCATCGAGGATATTAAATGGCTTGGATTTGACTGGGGAGACAGACTCTTTTTTGCTTCAGATTATTTTGATCAGATGTATGCCTATGCATTAGATTTGATTAAAGCTGGCAAGGCTTATGTAGATGACCAGACGGCTGAAGAAATCAGTGAAGGTCGTGGCACCCTGACGAAACCTGGCAAAAACAGCCCATATCGGGATCGTCCCGTAGAAGAAAATCTTGATTTACTTGAGAAAATGAAAGCCGGCGAGTTTGCCGATGGTGAAAAAGTACTTCGTGCCAAAATCGATATGTCTCATCCCAACATGAACATGCGAGATCCAGTTATCTACCGCGTTCTCCATGCATCTCATCATCGAACTGGTGACAAATGGTGCATATATCCCATGTATGACTGGGCACACGGTCTTGAAGATTCTATAGAGAACATTACTCATTCCATCTGTACACTAGAGTTTGAAAATCATCGCCCACTTTACGACTGGTTCCTCAACGAGCTTGATGTTTACCACCCTCAACAGATTGAATTCGCCCGTCTTAATCTCACCTACACGGTCATGAGCAAACGTATGCTTTTGGAACTGGTCAAAGAAAAACATGCATCTGGATGGGACGATCCGCGTATGCCTACAATAAGTGGAATGCGTAGGCGAGGATATTCACCTGCTGCAATTAGAGGTTTTTGTAAGCGAATCGGTGTTGCTAAGGCAAACAGCATTATACCTATCGAATTTCTTGAACATTGCATTCGAGATGATTTAAACAAAACTGCACCACGATTTATGGGTGTTCTACACCCTTTAAAAGTAGTCATCGATAACTATCCAAAGGATAAAACTGATGAGATGGAGGTTGTAAATAACCCTGAAGATCCAGATGCGGGAACACGAAAGGTTCCATTCTCTAGCACTCTTTACATTGAAAAGGAAGATTTCATGGAAAATCCATCTAGGAAATTCTGGCGTCTAGCCCCAAATAGAGAGGTCCGACTCAATAACGCTTATTTGATTACCTGCACAGATGTTGTCAAGGAGAACGAAGAGGTAACGGAACTCCGATGTGAAATTGACCCAGCAACCCGTGGCGGTAATGCACCAGATGATCGGAGAGTTAAATCTACGCTGCATTGGGTTTCGGCAGATTATGCCCTCAACGCCGAAGTTCGCCTTTATGACAAACTATTCACCGTTGAAAATCCTGCAGGTCAAAAAGAAGGTAACTTTAAAGAGTACTTAAATCCAGATTCACTGAGTGTGCTTAAGTCATGCAAGGTAGAACCTGCAATACGTAATCTCAAAGCATTTGATCGATTTCAGTTCCTGCGCAAAGGTTACTTTTGTATTGATCCAGACAGCACAGATAAAAATCTTATCATTAACCAAACCGTGGGGCTCAGAGACACATGGGCTAGAATTCAGAAGCAGCAACAGAAGAAATAGCTCAGAAAAACTTAATCCAGCATTTTAACATCTATTTTTTTATTTATTTCTATTAGGGCCCCTCCCCCTCGTTTTCCTATACTGCAGTTTACAACAACAGTTTTATCTGTTTTTGTAACACCTGGATTTTCATGTATGTGCCCACATAATACAAGTCGCGGGTTGCATTCATCAACCATTTTTCTTAATTCTTTGCTACCGGAATGCATTCCAAGAAAAACTCTATCCTGCAGACCATATGGAGGAACATGAGAGATCAAAACAGTCGATTCATCTACTAGATTCCCTATTGAGCTTTCAGTTTTATCCCCAGGAGTGGAAAGTTTTGTACGAAGTGGAATGGGATTTCCCCCTCCAATTCCTATAAAGGACATCCCGTTTTTTTCAACTCGTTTCAAATGAATGTTTGTTGCTTTACTTTCATCAATCCCTTTCAATACGTCTTCTGTATCAATATTTCCATGAACTGCAAAGGTTTCAACAGGAATCTGATCTAAGAAATTTTTAGCCACATCTCCTGGTCCAAATTGAGTGATATCTCCACATATTACTACTAAATCAGGTGAATGTTTTTCAACATTTTTTAGAATGATGTTTAACCGATACTGTGAGCCATGTATATCTGCTGCTGAAAATATTTTCATAATATTTTTCCCTCCAAAATCACTCTTTCGTCTTTACTTTACGTGTAGAAACTATGGAGCCTAATATATGGATCGCAGGTACTCAAATTTTTCTTCAAAGATTCCTGCTTGTTTCTGAATGATTTTTTCAGCCTCGTTAATATCCATTTTTTCTACTTCTGTTGCATAACTTACAAAACGTCCAATCCAAAGCGTCTTCAATGAGTCAAGCAATGTGTATTTACTCTCTTCATCTTCAATGCCTTTGAAAGCAGCAGCATGATTGTATACAATTTCAGCCCATAGTTCGGAGTTGAAGTTTCCACCATTGTTGGCTATATCATCCAAATTATCGATGATAGCTTGCGGAAGGAATCGCTTCATCATATCTTTTGAAGAGTTAAATTCCACTTCGAAAGATTTCTTCATGCCGGAGATATTTATCTGTACTGGTATAGGTTTCTGACTAAATGAGTCTCGGTGAAACTTTGTACGCCATACTGCAGGTTTAGATTTCCAGTAAATTTCATAAAATTTTGCAAGTTTAAACATACTTTCAGTTACCTTTCTAAACATTGGTACTAAAAATTTCTCTGGCTCAAGATAATGAGTTGTTGATTCATGAATTTTCAAAGAAAATAGTCCTTCTTTTATATACATTCCTTCTGCAGCTGCAACGGTCAAAATGAAAATATCAACGCCAAAATCTGGAGGAAACAACGGATGTTTGCGCAATAATTCATAGAGATTTTTTGATAATGCATATTCTCCAGCTATTGGCTGTCTAATGTCGATTCCATAAAGAGCTCTTGTAAAAGGATAAACCAAGTTGTTTGTTATAACACCATCATTTTTGTCTCTGATATAATAAGGAACCGTAAGATCCGCCCTACCATATACAATAGGATTTGCCATAGTTTGTATCCATGATGGTTTAACACTAAGCAGATCTCCATCAATCAAAACAATAGATTTAGCTTCAGTCTCATGAGCAACCTCGAAAATGGTCATTACACCTGCACCTTTGCCACCTTCTACCATATCCTCAGCGACAAGTACATCTATAGTGCTATATGGCTGAAACAACTCTATAGCCTCCCTAGTTTTATCTGAGGAGTTGCCATCACTGACTACAATCGCCAATCGATAATCCGGGAAATATCGGTACAGGCCTTCATTTACCACGTTCAAAACATTTAAAATGGTGGCTTCAACATCCTTACAGAGAACTCCCACCACTATATCTAAGGGCTTCATTTGTTTACATCTTTCAACTAGTTCTGGTTTCAAAGCTACGCCTTTGTTCCATTCTTGATTCATGTGCATCCTTCCTACTTTTCATTATCTACAATTACAACATCAAGCAACTGCTCTCTAATCTTTTTACGTGCAGACATCGTCCTTAGCCAGTCAGGTATACGTGAGCCGACTGGTTTTTCCATATATCGACTTCCTGCAGCCATAACCTGTTTGCTGAATTTTTCTACCATACTTTCCTCTAAATGTCTGTCGTAATTTAAACCGTTAAAATGTGCATCAGCATGGTATTTTCTAATGCAATCTTGGGCATGTCTCTGATACAGAACCCTTAAAGACAGCAGAAATTCCTCAGAAACTTGTATATGATCTTCTTCAATCAAAACCCGGAGTAATGTTTCCAAAATGTCGCCACTCATCTTTATTAGGCCTTTATCTTCACTACCAATTTTTTGATGTTTGTGATCATAAAACCCCAGATCTGTTTGACAAATTCTTTTTGAGATTACATTTCTGTACATCTCAGCCATTATTCCAATTTCAAGCCCCCAATTACCAGGAATATCAACATCACGGGCTAAATCGCTAGTTAGTGCAAACTCTCCAGAAATAGGATAACGAAATGAATTTAAAAACTTCACAAAATCTAATTCAGAACCCGTCTCCTCGTTGAGTGCTTTTAGAAGGGGATGAAGAAAAAGTCTGAAGACTCTGCCATACATAATGCCTTTTTCTGTATTTACTCTTGCATAGTAACCTTTGTTAAACTTAAAATCAAGTTGGGGTTCGACTATTGGATAGATGAGTTTCGTAGGAATCAGTTCATCATATAGCATAATATCTGCATCGTGAAGTGCAATTGCATAGGACCTGAGACTGGCTACACCAAGAGCAAGCCATACATCCCTTCCTTTTCCCTTATATTCTAAAAGATTTATCCCATCTGATTTTAACTCATTCAGCAATCTTTTTATCTTTGGCCCATCACACCACATGACTAGATGAGATATTTCTAAATCTGAGAAAAACCGTTTTACGTGTCTGAACTCCTTTTCATTTTTTGCAGCCAGCGGAATGATAATTTCTTTTAGAAATTTGCATTTGTTTAATCCTTTTTTTATGTTGCCTAGCGAATCGCCTTTGATTTCTCGATACAACATTGGCATAACAACAGAAACAGGACGGTCAGCAGTAGCATCGCTCACAGTTTTTATAAGTCTTCTTTTATCCACATTAAACTCATGAAGTGTAGTTATTTCCTCCTGCTTTAAATCCATTAATACCACCTCTAAATGTACTTCAATATGACCTTCATGTTATCAGTCACAATATCTGCATGCTTTTGAACGATATCTGGTGCATTGAACGCTATACCCAAACCTGCCCTTTCAAGCATACAAATGTCAACTATGCCATCTCCAACTGCTATTGTCTCATCTTCAGGTATGCCAAACTCATTACAGAGTTGCTCCAACACACAGCTTTTGCAAATCGAATATACCTCATGCCCAATAAAATCTTCAGTAAGATTCGTATTATGTAGCACAACATCTCCAGTTATAATACCTTTTTCTGTTATAAGATTATTGGCAAATGCGTAATCGATACCTAATCTCTTTCTAAGATCATCGGCTACAAACTGATAACCATCTGTAGCAATAGCCGTTATGATATCTTCTTTTCTAAGTTTTTTAACAACCTTTTCAACATCTTCTTGCAATGGAATGTTTCTAAATATCTCTAAAAGCTCTTTGCTGTCCATGTCTTTTAAAAATTTTGCTATTTCAATGGTTTTTTCATATGGCTTTACATTACTACTTATAATTCTTAATAGATCCTCTTTGAACCCCTTTTCTTCAGCAAAAATAAATATGGTTCTACCTTTAAGAAGAGTACCGTCCATATCAAATATTACCAGTTTGAATTTAGCCACAATATCTACAACTTTCCCTCTCATTTATAATGTGAAGACTTTTTAATAATTTTCTCACAGCGTTTGTGATATTATTCCTAGTCAATTATAATGATCGGTCCAAATAAGATTTAAGTTATTTGGTAAGAATATGTCATAGTCAACTGATAACACGGTTTATAGACTAAGTTTTCTGTAAACGGATTTTCACTAACGGATTCGTTTTTGGCTGGACAGCACATCAAGATTCTCCTCGTTAGTTAGCTTTTATAACCGCAATTTTCTATGCATTATATATTGGTTTTGTTCTCCCGTTTGTTTGGATTAATGCATTTGTTATCGGACCCATCATTCGTTTCATCAAAAACTTTTTTGTAAAAACAATAGGCAATGGTGAACTCAGGGGGAAAAGGTACCCTCTGATTGCTAAGATATCAAATGATTTATGATACATCGATTTGTGGGTGTTTTTCTTGTTAAGGTTTTTGTTGATGCCTACGTATCCATCTTATCAACATATCTTTTATATTTTTAAAGAAATATTCCACAATCACTATTGCAATTAGTAGGAAAAGGAAAGTAGTAATAAAACTAAGAATACCATACAGAATTGCTAATTCGATACCTATCAAGAAAGGTATATTTGACAATCCCAAAAGATAAAATAAGGCTGTTATACCCAGTGCTAAACCAATTTCAGGCCACCACACTTTACTCTTATGCTCAACAGGTTTTTCCTCTTTGCGCGGTATTTCTTCTTCTGATTCTCTTAGAAATTCTATCACTTCTTTTTCCTTTCTTGGCAACTCAAGAGTTTTATCTTCTTCCTTTTTTGTTGCAGTCTTCATTTTCTGTTCTTTGTTTTCATTAAGTTCTTCAAGAAATTTTTTATACTCTTTTTCAGAGTCAAAGATGATAGGGCTCCCCTGATAACCACAATCCCTGCACACCTCTTTCCAAGAAGTAACCCCAAAAGTTACACCTGATCCAATAGTTCCCATAGAAATATTTTTACTACCACATTTTGGACAAGCCAATATTTTCATGCTATTCAATCCAGATCATGGAATTTATATTTTCCGCATACAAATACAAAGCTCAAAAATACAATCAAAATTGATATTTAATATCTGTTAAATAAGTTTTTTTAAGATGACAGATTATTTATGCTTCCCATAAAGAGTATCGTCCCTATTTGTTTATGCTGGATGAGATACATAAAGGGATGATTATAATCAAAAACTATTCTTGATGAACCACCTCCGTTTGTGAGCTCCATGATTACCGCGGTTGCAGCGGCTGCTTCTGCCCCTTCTTCATCGACATCTATAAACGCTTTATGCAGAATTTGACTGATAAATAAATCCTTTCCATCAGTAATGCTTGAGAAAAAGGAAATATTTTTATAATAAGATAATATTTTATTTTCTGTATGAGATTGTGTAGAAGATGTCCCGATTGTGGGCTTCACATACCAATAAACTCAAGCACTTGCCCATATTGTGCAAAGCCTCTTCTTTCAAATACTTCCTAATATCAGAGGATTTTTGAAAAGGTTCAAAAAAGGACCTAGTGAGACTTTCGCCAATAATGCCGGTGAAAAAGAACTTATAAACCAAAAACATATTTCATCTTCTGTATGCCAGTTGTAACATTTGACTATAATGACTATCTTAATATTTTTGGATATAAGATATCAAAGGAAGAACTGATTGAAAGATTACCAATGATTGGTGCAGATTTTGATAAAGTCGAGGATGATGAGATAAGCATCGAATTCTTCCCAAACAGACCCGATCTAGCATCTGTAGAAGGTATAGCCCGGGCTTCAAGAGCCTTTTTTGATTTTGAGAAGGGCATGAAAAAATATGATGTTGAGAAATCTGACATTGTGATAGACGTTGATCCCTCGGTAAAAAAGGTAAGGCCATTTGTAACTTGTGCCCTTGTCAAAAACATAACAATGACTGATGATCTTATTACCTCATTAATGGATATGCAAGAGAAACTTCATTTTGGAATCGGAAGAAACCGCAGAAAGGTTGCCATTGGAGTTCATAACTTTGAGCCTGTACAGCCCCCCTTTGTATATAAAGCAGTAGACCCCAATTCTGTTCAATTTGTTCCTTTAGCCAAGGTTGAATCTATGACTTTAAGCGAGATCCTCGAACGGCATGAAAAGGGAGTTGACTATGCAAATTTGCTGGATGGATTTGATAAATATCCATTGATTGTTGATTCAAACAATAATGTACTTTCGTTCCCACCAATTATTAACGGATCTTTGACTGAAGTTACACCATTTACGACAGATCTATTTATCGATGTGACTGGAACCAATATCAAAGCAATAAATCACACATTAAACATTGTTGTAACTGCTCTTGCCGAAAGGGGAGGAAAAATTTACAGCACCACAATCAAATATGATGGAGATTCCTACATTTCGCCAGATCTAACTCCGGTTAAAAGAACATTATCATTAAGCTATGCTAACAAAATCCTTGGAACAAAAATGAATGAAAAAGAAGTCATCGACTGTCTAAAAAAAATGGGCCATGATGCAGAGAAGTTGGATGAAGACAAAATAGACGTTAAGATACCTGCATGGCGAGCGGATATTCTGCACGACATAGATCTTGTTGAGGATGTTTCGGTTGGTTATGGCTATGACAAATTTGAAATTGATTTTCCGAAAGCATTGACGTTTGGCGGAGTTTTACCTCATTTTGATCTTTTTGACGGACTTAGAAACATAATGATTGGATTAGGTTTCAGCGAGGTTACCACTTTTACAATCTCAAATGAGCGAGATGAATTTGAAAAAATGGGTCTAGAAAAAGGAAAAAGAGTTCAGATTGAAAATCCAATAGGCGAAGAATACTCATGTTTGCGAGTAAGTCTTATCCCCTCTGTTTTAAAGATTTTGACTGAGAATAGACATCATTCACTGCCACAACAAATATTTGAACTTGGTATAGTAGTGGATGAAAGTTTTAAAAACAAGCAGCATCTTGCCGCCGTAAAAATGGATGCTAAGGCAAACTTTACTGAGTGTAAATCTCTTGTAGATGCTGTACTGAGAGACAGCGGAAAGAAATACAACATCAAAGATAAAGATCATCCTGCCTTTGTAAATGGTAGATGTGCATCAGTTGTTTATGACAATAAAGAGATTGGGTTCTTTGGCGAACTTCACCCAAAGACAATCACACAATTTAACTTAGAACATCCAATAATTGCATTTGAACTGCAAGCTGAAAACATGGTATAGCACACCAAATATATTACTCCAGACTCCCTACCGCTTTTTCAACATCTTTTAGAATTTCACATGATCTAACGAGTTCTTTCATCTTGGTATGATCTAAATACAACGGCCTATCAACATCTAAGAATTCAACATGTTTTCTTATAACTTCTTTGGCCTTAGTGACACCCTTACCAAAATTATAATCACGGAAATCAAGAGCCTGAGCAGCGGCCATAAATTCAATACCCAAAATTCCGTAGGCATTATCTAGTATCTGGAAGTTTTTAATTGCTGTATTCATACCCATTGAAACAAAATCTTCCTGATCAGCTGCAGCAGGAATTGATTGAATGGACGCAGGAGCTGAAAGAATACGTTGTTCGACGATTAGACTATCAGCAGTATATTGGCTTAGCATAAGTCCCGAAAACATACCCGCACCTTTAGTCAAAAATGCAGGGAGCCCTACACTCAGCGCAGGATTATTCAACCTGTTCAACCGTCTTTCAGACATTACACTTACCATCGTGATAGCAACACCTGCCATATCCATAGGAAGTGAAACAGGCGTTCCTTGGAAATTGGCACCAGAAATTTGAGTATCTTCCTTTGGGAAAAAAACAGGGTTGTCTCCCACACCGTTTAGCTCTATTTCAACCTGAGAACGTGCATACTTCAATGCATCATGGGCGGTACCGATTACTTGAGGGGTAGAGCGCATCGAATAAGCATCCTGTATCTTGCATTTGATCTTTCCCTCTTTTAGATCCCCCCCTTTAATTAATTTAAGAATTGCTTTAGCACTTCTAACAGCACCAGAAAAACCACGTGCTTCATGTAATTTAGCAGTATACGGCTTCATATTAGCCTTCAACGCCTCAAGAGACATGGCTGCTGCTATTTCTGCATGCTTTAGCCAGTTATTGGCATCGTACAAAAATATAGCGCTCATTGCTGTGAGTAAGTTAGAGCCATTTATAATCGACAATCCATCTCTTGCTTTCAGTCCAGGAATGGGAATTCCTGCCTCATCCATTGCCTCTTTTCCTTCAAGAAGTTTGCCTTTGTAATATGCTTCGCCCTCCCCCATCATAAGAAGTGCAATTTGAGACATGGGAGCCAAATCACCACATGCACCTACCGAGCCTTTTTGACATACAAAAGGAGTGACTCCTTTATTCAGCATTTCAACCAAAGTTTGGGTTATTTCAGGACGGCAGCCCGAATTACCATGTGCATGGACATTGATTCTGCCAAGCATTGCACCTCTAACATATTCTATTGGAGCAGGATCACCAATACCAGCAGCATGATTATATACAAGATATTTCTGAAAATCTTCAATTTGCTCATCGTCAAGCACAACCTCTGAGAATTCACCAATGCCTGTGTTCACTCCGTACACTACCTCATGAGCTTCAATCTTCTTTTCAAGCATTGCTCTACATACCTTGATACGCTCTATCGAATCAGGATGGAGTTTTACTTTTTCATTGTACCTTGCTACTTTAATTACTTTCTCGATTGTAAGTCCTTCTCCAGTTATAACAATGATCATATTAACCCCCTTTGCAAACATTTAATCTTATAAACTATCGGGTCCTGTATCAACTAATTGTAAATTAAGTTTCCTGATGATCACATGCCCGTTATCAAAGCATTAAAGTCTGAAAGATTCCACCTCAAACTATTTTATCTAAAAAACATTTTACAATACTAGATGAAAAAGACATGTAGCAAATGCAACAAACCTGCAGTGACATTCATAAGATACAACGGTACCCATCTTTGCAAAGATCATTTTATCCAGTACTTCGAAAGAAGAGTTAAAAAGGATATCAAAAAGCAAGGGAAGACAGAGAACGGTAGTAAAATTGGTGTGGCCATTTCTGGTGGGAAGGATAGCCTAGTTGCACTTCATATTATTAATGATATTTTCTCAAAAAGAAGGAAAATTGATGTCATTGCAATTACTGTTGATGAGGGAATAAAAGACTACAGGAATGAAAGCATAGAAATCGCAGCCAATGACTGTAAAAAACTTGGAGTGAAACATCATGTTGTAACATTCAAAGAAATGATCGGAAGAACAATGGATGAAATAGCCTCTAAAAATGATGAACTAGGCGAATGCAGCTATTGCGGAGTCTTTAGGCGATTATGCTTGAACAGCAAATCAAAAGAGTTGGGAATCACAAAACTTGTCACAGGCCATAATTTGGATGATATGGCTCAATCCATATTGATGAATTTTACCAATGGAGATGTACAGAAGTTAGCTAGACTGGGGCCTCATCAGAAAGTTCAGCCTGGCCTTGTTCCCCGCATGTTGCCTCTGCGAGTCATCCCAGAAAAGGAAAATGCATTATATGCCATTTTAAAAAACATTGAATATCATGATGGCGTATGTCCCTATTCCACTAGTGCATACCGTGGAGTTTTTCGAGATATAATTGATGATCTTGAATATAAAAATCCTGGTACCAGACACAGTATTTTGAACAGCTATGACGGTATCAAAGAAATACTGCTAGAAAAATATCCTCTAGCTAACCTAAATAAATGTGCGAGATGCGGTGAACCTACCTCTCAAGAGATATGTAAAGCTTGTATACTTAAGGACAAAATTTTATGAACACGACAGTTTACCTTTACGATATCGAAAACATTTTTATTCTTACTTTTGCTGACTGTCTTTTGAGATGAAACGTTTACAACTCAAATGCAAGCCCCTTGACGATCTTTTGGGAGGGGGAATCGAAAGTAAGGTGATTACCAAGATATACGGTGAAGCGGGCAGCGGAAAAACAAATCTATGCCTACAAGCCTCCAGAGAGTGTGCCAACAATGGCAAAAGGGTTGCATACATAGATAGCGAAGGGGCATCATTAGAGCGGCTGGGTCAAATATGTAAGGATTATAGCTATGACAAGATACTTAAAAATATTCTATTTTTCAGTCCCTCTTCACTTGAAGATCAGGAAAAAATGGTAAAAAACGCCATTAACGTAAAGGATCTTGATCTCATTATAGTAGATACAATAAATCTATTTTACCGTATCAATCTAGAAGAAGACAAAGAAGGAGCAATGCGTTCTTTTACAAGACAAATGGCAAATCTGCAGATAGCAGTAAGAGAAAAGGACTTTCATGCGATTGTGGCTGAACAAGTATATACTGACAAAAATGGAGATATAAAACCGTTTACAAATAGAGATACTGAGCACATGGTAAAAGCCACAGTCAGACTTGAAAAAATTGGCATTGGGAAAAGGCAAGCAACAATCATCAAACACAGATCCCAACCTGAGGAAAAAAAAGCTATTTTTAAAATAACTGCCAAAGGCTTGGAATAAAAACATGAAAAAAATTGTTCAGTGGCTCAATGAAAGCACATATATTTCTTCACTTTCACCAGCTTGTGAAATGTGTGCACAAGGTTCAAAATTGGTAGTATTTATCACAGGTGTTTGCCCTTCCAAATGTTTCTATTGCCCTCTCAGTTTTGAAAAAGGTGGAAGGGATCGCATTTTTGCCGATGAATGGGAATTAGATGATGAAAACGATACTGATAAATTAATTCGTGAGGCTGAATATATTAAGGCCACTGGTGCAGGTATCACCGGCGGAGATCCCCTCATCGTCTGGAAAAGAACCGAGAAATACATCTCCCTGCTCAAAAACACTTTTGGATCGGAGTTTCACATCCATTTGTATACTTCCGGTGTTAAAAATGGAGAACATGTAACTGATTTAGCTTCTGCAGGTCTTGACGAAATACGATTCCATCCATCATTAAAACATTGGAATAATATGGATAAGAGTCCAATAGTTCCTGCAATAAAAAATGCACTTGAAACCGATCCCGATGTTGCTATCGAGATTCCGGTCATTCCCGAAATGAAAGATGAGATATTTTCTCTTGTCAAATGGGCAAATGATCTGGGAATTAGATGGATTAATTTAAACGAACTTGAGTACTCTGAGCGGAATGTTGATAGTCTAAACAGTAGAAATTATTCAGTAAAAAGCGATATTTCAGCTGCGGTTAAAGGGAGTCAGGAATCTGCAAATGAGGTTCTTATGAAGGCTGCTGAAAAGGATTTTGACATAGGCGTTCATTATTGCTCATGTTCCTTTAAAGATGGGGTGCAACTAACAAACCGAATCAAGCGAAGAGCAAAAAGTATTGCAAAAGATCATGAAGTTATTAGTAACGAAGGAACACTGCTTAAAGGGATTATCTGCATAAAAGGTAAGAATTCTCTAAGCACGCTTTGTGAATCATTAAAACAGGAATTTGGCTTATCTGACAAACAGATTTTTTTGAATATAAAAAAAGAACGCATCGAAATGGACCTCCTAGTGCTAAACAAAATTGCACCCATCTTGGCCAAGCGCAGGATGCAATGCTATATGATAGAAGAATATCCTACCGCAGATGAACTAGAAGTCGAAAGAATACCTTTACCACTTTGAATGAAAACATAATACTCTATCCTGAATCACTGAAAAAGGTTTTTATATGCCTCCCACATTCCAAGCTTTACATTCCCTAAGGGAAGACATCTATGAAAGCTTCAAAAGGAGACTAAAAAAGATGGCGATATATGTAAGATTTCAGACACCGAAAGAAGTACAGGATTTAGCCTATGATCTTGTAGAAAAAGCTCGAGATAAAGGAAAAATAAGCAAAGGAGCAAATGAGGTAACAAAACAAGTTGAGAGAGGACAAGCAAAGCTTGTAGTGATGGCCGAGGATGTTTCACCTGAAGAAGTTCTTGCTCATATGCCGATATTATGCGAAGAAAAAAACATACCTTATGCATATGTTCCAAGTAAAGAAGAACTAGGTAGTTCTGCAGGGTTGCATGTAAGCACAGCTGCAGTTGCTATCGTTGATCTTGGCAAAAGCAAAGCAGGTATTGAAAATATTGTTAAAAAAATAGATGAACTGAAGAAACAGGGTTAAGAACATGGTAGAAGGAACTCCTTGTGAAGTTGTAGAAATCATTCATCGAACCGGCATGGCGGGGGAGGCTTACCAAGTAAAGGTAAGGGTTTTAGACGGTGGAGATAAGGGTAAAATCATCACTAGAAACGTAATGGGTCCCATCCAACTTGGCGATATCTTGATGCTTGGCGAAACTCAGAGAGAAGCGAAAGGAATAGGCGGACGACATTAGAGGTATGAACTATGGTCGAGAGAAGAACTTGTTCATTTTGTGGAAATGAAATAGAACCTGGTACGGGTAAGATATACGTGAAAAAAGATGGTACAGTACTTCATTTCTGTAAAAATAAATGCCAGAAAAACATGTTGAAGTTAAAACGTGTTCCTAGACGGGTTAGATGGAGCAAATATTACGCTAAAAAATAGTCGTTCTAGACTTTGTTTTGTGATATAACAAAGGTTGCTTTCTTTTGGGTTGTTGTCAATCAACAATCTTTCAAATTTTTTTTATCAATGGGAATTATCTTCTACAATTATTTTGAATCAATAATTAAAATCAACAGCGCCTACTGAAGAATTCCCGTGGATGATATTAATAGCAATGATTATAGTAATATCACTGATAATCGCCGTACTTTATAAAACAGGACATATCTACTTTGAGAAAAAACCTCCAAAATAAAAGGGAAATTGGCTAAAGAACCAATAAATCTCTCTTCTTTTCATATCTAATTTTTCCATTTTTTTCAAAATATATTTTTTCGGTAATAATTGTTAAACAAGTCTTATAAGCTGAAATATCAAAACAGTATCATTAGGTGATAAGTTATACAACGTTCAAAAGTATTGATCTACAGCATTGGTCTTGGATGTCTCATTGCAAATAACATTGTACTATTTACAACATTTCTGTGGGCATATTTTTTCAATGATTATGTTTTCTCCATAAATATTAACGCTTTTGGTGAAGCTCATTTAGAACTAATCATATTACCTATTTCCATCATTCTTGGTTTCTATGCAATTTTAAATCTTTTCAAATACATGATAAAAAGTTCCATGACAGTAGCATAGAAACCTACCCTCCTCTTCTTTTGATACAATATTTAGAACTTGCTCAATATCATGTGGTAATTTGACTATTACCGCCAACAGTCGTTGCATCCCTTACACAGCATTTTCTATTTCCAAAAAAGTGCTTTTGCTTTTTCTAACGTATCTTCAGAGACAGTTGCAAAACGATAAGCCATCAGATCTAAACTTCCGTACACGCATTGAACATACTCATCAATTGAAAGATT
>Ga0208905_1000222_pt1 | contig 28617 bp, 32 predicted proteins | sample AntAceMetag02UKS_FD_184776 | JGI IMG/M metagenome (GOLD analysis project Ga0208905, IMG submission 184776) | Saline lake microbial communities from Ace Lake, Antarctica - Antarctic Ace Lake Metagenome 02UKS (SPAdes) (version 2) | ecosystem: Environmental > Aquatic > Non-marine Saline and... | reverse complement strand
TGATTAAGAAGTATAGACCAGACCTCTGGAAACAATATTGGCTTAAGAAGATGGGCATTCATGGCTATCTCAACATCTGGGTCCAAAGCGTCAAAATAGTCTCAGGCGTCAACATTTGAACGATACCAAAATTTTTACAGAGTAAAAATTTTAAAGAGGAAGTAAATGGCTGGAAAAGATACATACAGGGGGTATATGGGAAAAATCTTGAGGGTGAATCTCTCCACCGGAAAGATCTCCAAAGAGCCGTTGCCCCGGGAGTTGATGGAGAATTATATCGGCGGTCGCGGTTTCGGCATCCGGCTCCTCTCCGATCTCTTGCCCGATCCGGGTAAGGTCGATCCCCTGGGGCCGGAGAACGTCCTCATCTTTTCGACCGGGCCTCTCAACGGGACGATGTCTCCTTCTTCCGGGCGTTACACCGTAACCACCAAGTCGCCCCTGACCGGGCTTTTAGGAGATGCCAACAGCGGAGGGGCGTTCGGAGCGGAGATCAAGTTCGCCGGCTACGACGTGATCATTATTGAGGGGCAGGCTGATGACTTGGTCTACCTCAACATCCGGAACGGGGAGGTGGAGATCATCCCGGCTGACGGGCTGAAGGGGAAAGGGGTGATGAAGACTACCGATACTCTCGTGGAAAGATACGGGCGGGAGACCAAGGTAACCTGTATCGGGCCGGCCGGAGAGAACCTGGTCTTCTGCGCGGCTATCGCCAACGATAAGTTCCACTATCTGGCCCGCTGCGCGGTGGGAGCGGTAATGGGATCCAAGAAGCTCAAAGCGATCGCGATCAATGGGACCCGGGATCTTAAACTGGCCGATCCGGCGGCGTTCCTGAAGAAGAGCGGGGATTGTTATCAGAAGATAACCTCCGACAAGACCTATCCCGATTTTGCTTATTACGGGACCGCGGTAATTACCGATATCGCGGCGGAAAGCGGGGGACTCTCCACGCGGAACGGCCAGACCGGCGTCTTCGCGCATGCCGATAATTACAGCAGCCACTATTATCGGGAAAATTTCGTAGTGAGATCGGAGAGTTGCTTCTCCTGCATTATTCACTGCTCAAATTACGCGGTAGTGAAGGGCAAAAAGTACCGGTGCCGGGGAAAAGGGCCGGAATACGAGACTTTTGTCGCGCTCGGCACCCGCCCCGACATCCCTGACCTCGAACCCGTCATCTATGCCAACTACCTCTGCAACGATTACGGTATGGACACCATTTCGGTAGGAGGGATCATCAGCTTCCTCTTTGAGTGTAGTGAGAAAGGGTTGATCCCCGAGAAGTTTGAGTGGGGAGATGCCGACGCCGTCATCGAACTGGTCCGGAAGATGGCTTTCCGGGAAGGAATCGGCGACGAGATGGCCCGGGGGATGAAGTACCTGGCGGAGAAGATAGGGCAGGGGAGCATGGACTTCGCTCTTCAGACCAAGGGGATGGAACTCCCCGCTTACGATCCCCGGACCGGGAAGGGGTTTGGACTGGGGCTGGCAGTCGCTTCCCGGGGAGGTGACCACCTCCGGGCCCTCCCTAATTTTGAACTTCTAAGCTATACGCCGGAGGAAGGGATCAAGTGGTTTGGCGATCCCCATACCGTCGATCCCTACGCATGGGAGGGGAAGGCCGATATGGTGCTCTGGCACGAGAACTTTGCCGCCGTGGTCGACTCCGCGGAGATGTGCAAGTACTGCATGTTCGCCACCTACGCCATCCTGCCCGGAGATCTGGCCGATTTGATCAAGTACGCCGCCGGGATCGAATGGGATGAAGAGAGCGTCATGAGAGCCGGCGAGCGAATCCTGAACGTGGAGCGGCTCTTCAATGTTGCTTGCGGCCTCACTCCGGCTCAAGACTCGCTCCCCAAACGATTTTTGGAGGAGCCGATGCCGGAAGGACCGGCTCAGGGGCAGATCGTGGAACTGGATAAGATGCTCCCCCGTTATTATGAGGTGAGAGGGTGGGGAGAAGACGGACGCCCCAGTGAAGAAAAACTACAGGAACTGGGGATTCCCCAATCGTAATTTAAATAAACCGTAAACTAAAATCTAACCACAAAGATGGGAAAAAAGATAATTGAACCGCAGAGACGCAAAGAAAGAAAATTAGAGTGTATTAATTAAACCTGTTTTATTTCAGTAGCGCGAAGAAGCAATTACTGAGTCAGTTATTTTTAAATTCTCCTTTGCGTTCTCTGCGTCTTTGCGGTTCAAATAAATTGCGAAACTAAGTTCTAAAGGAAGACAATATGCATGGATACGCTGGAAGTTATCTCAGGATTAATTTGACCGACCAATCGATACGGAAAGAGAAACTGCCGGAGCACCTGATGGAATATATCGGAGGAACGGGTTTCTGCGCGAGGATTCTCTGGGACGAGCTCAAGGCCGGGATCGAACCTCTTTCTCCCGAAAATATACTCGTCCTGGCCACCGGGCCGACAACCGGAACGCTCTTTCCTCAGAGCGGCCGCTATATGATGGCCACCAAGTCGCCCCTGACGGGAGGATGGGCCGAGGCTCACTGCGGGGGGCACCTGGGGCCGGAGTTGAAGTACGCCGGTTATGACTTCATTATCTTCGAAGGCCGGGCGGAGAAGCTGGTCTATCTCCTGATCAAGGATGATGAAGTAAAGCTTATTGATGCCTCAGCGATTAAGGGCAAGACAGTCAACGTGACTACCGACTATCTCCGCGATAAGCACGGAATTGAGAGGGTGGCCTGTATCGGTCCGGCGGGAGAGAACCTGGTCCGCTTTGCCGCCGTAATGACGGATAAGCACCGGGCCTTCGGGCGTTCCGGACTGGGTACGGTTATGGGCAATAAGAACCTGAAGGCGATCGCGGTCCTCGGGACGAAAGATCTGACAGTTGCAGATCCGGAACGATTTGGAGAGCTTTTTCAGGAATCGAAGTATCGATTCCTGGAAGGCCCGGACTCTGAAGCATGTCTCTCCCTGAGGGAGTTCGGAACGGCCGGTCTGGTTGAGATTGAGAATGAAATCGGGAGACTCCCCACCCGGAACCACAAGATGGGTGTATTTGACCAGGTTGAAGCGGTTGGCTCGACCCGGATCAGAGACGAGTTCCGGGTCGCGAAGAACTCCTGCTTCAACTGTAAGATTCAGTGCAAGTTGGTAACCCTCTCGAAGAAATATAACAGCATCGGCGAAGGCCCCGAGTATGAGACGGTGGTCTCGCTGGGGACGGGATGCTTCAATTCAGATCTGGATTCCCTGATCTATGCCAACCACCTCTGTAATGATCTGGGAATGGATACCATCTCCTGCGGCAGTGTGATCAGCTTTGCCATGGAGTGCCATGAGAATGGCCTGATCAAAGAAGAAGTAAATTGGTCCGACAGCGAAAAGATCGTTCAACTGGTGAAAGATATAGCTTACCGTCGCGGCCTGGGCGATCTTCTCGCGGAGGGAGTGAAGCGCGCCTCCGAGAAGATCGGCGGGGGAGCGGAGAAGTTCGCGATGCATGTAAAGGGGCAGGAGATATCGGGGCAGGACGGCCGCGCCCATCGTTCGAGCGGCCTGACTCACGCGACCTCGGTCCGGGGCGCGGACCACCTCCGCGGCCTCTCCGTGATCGATGAGATCGGGTACCCGGAGATCGGTCTGCGCCGCTACGGGGAGGACAAGCTCCCGGCCGCTCTTGACCGGCATAGCGAGGAGTTCAAGGGGCAGATGGTCTATGACGTGGAACATTTTTACGCCGTAGTCGACTCCCTCATCCTCTGCAAGTACGGTACCATGTATCCCCTCTGTTACTACTATCCGGATTTCCCTGATATTCTCTACAGTCTGACCGGGATCGAAACTTTCAACGACGAGGAGAACCTGAAAAGAATCGGGAAGAGGATCTGTGTCCTCAGGAGAGCCTTCAACCAGCGAGAGGGGATGAGCAGGAAGGATGACACTCTCCCGGACCGCTTTCTCAAGGAGCCGGAGAAGGAAGGACCGGCCAAAGGAGAGGTGGTCCATCTCGACGTCATGCTTGACGACTACTACCGGCTCTGGGGGTACGATGATGACGGTCTCATTCGTCCTGAAACCCTGAATGAACTCGGCCTGGAAGACGTGAGAAAAGAACTCTATCCGGAATGAAAAAGAGGTCAGGAGACATAAGATTGGAGATATAATATTGAAGCATTTGATCCACAAGAGCGATATCTGTACCGGTTGTCAGACCTGCCAAATGATCTGCGCCTTTACCTTCTTCAAAGTAAACAATCCCAAGAAAGCCCGGTTGAATATCACGAGGATCTCCGATACCGAGACCAGGATGACTGTCTGCGTGCAGTGCCGGGAGCGTCCCTGTTTAAAGGCTTGCCCGGAAGGCGCCATCTTCGAACGGAACGGGCTGGTGAGGATTGACTCGAAGAAGTGCACATCATGTGGGATCTGCCTGAAAGTCTGTCCTTATGGCGGTATTGAGTTCCACCCTGATATCGGGGCCATCATCTGTGTGCAGTGCGGCATCTGCGTCGAGAACTGCCCGGTCGGGGCTCTGGAGATGGTGGAGTAAAAGTTCATGATATTGGCCATAATGGGCAGCCCGCGTCGGGGAGGCAACTCCGACCTTCTTCTCGATGAGTTTTTAAAAGGTGTGCGTGACGGGGGAGGGGAGTTCGAGAAGATCTCCGTCCGCGACCTTAATATCTCTCCCTGTCAGGGGTGTCGGGCCTGTAAAGAGACGGGAGAGTGTGTTATTTCGGACGATATGCAGTCAATCTATGGAAAGCTGCTGACGGCCGACAAGATCGTTATCTCCGCCCCCAATTATTTCTATGGATTACCGGCCCAATGCAAAGCCCTGATCGACCGGTGCCAGGCGCTCTGGGCGCGCAAACGTATCCTCCGCGGAGAATCGGATTCATCTCCCAAGGAAGCTTTTGCTTTACTGGTAGGGGCAACCGGTGGTAAGGAACTCTTCACCGGCCCACTCATGACTATCCGGTATTTCCTGGAATCGTTGGCAGCCCGGTTGACCGGAAGTCTCCTCTACCGGAAAATTGAGAAGCTGGGGGATATCAAGAACCACCCCACCGCGTTGAAGGAAGCCTATCGGAGTGGAGTTAAGTTCGGAAACTCCCACTTGACGCAAAATCTTTAATGGGTGCCTCCTATCTCCCCCCCAAAAAAATAAAAAAGGGGCTTGACATATCAAGGTTATGAGCATATGTTCATAATGAAGGTAGGGATCTATCATGCCCAGACCACATAAAAGACGATGGATCAGCTCCTGGCCGGGAGCCGAATTCTTTAAGCCACGGGGGGTGCCTCTGGCGGGACTTGAAGTGTCGCAACTGGGGTTTGATGAGTATGAAGCCATGCGTCTCCATGATATTGAGGGGTTTGATCAGACACAAGGCGCCGAAGAGATGAAGGTCTCCCGGGCGACTTTTGGCCGAATTCTCGCCTCCGCCCATAAAAAAGTGGCCGAGGCGTTGACCTTTGGGAGAGCCATCCGGATTGAAGGCGGAAATTATCAGTTCCCGCCCGGCCGGGGAATTGGTCAGGGCCGTGGTGGTGGCCGAGGCGGTGGCCGTGGCCGTGGTGGTGGGCGAGGGGGAAATATTAGAGGCGATCGTTTATATTTATAATAATTAACGAAAGGGGTAGAAGAGGAATTGAGCATCCGCTCGGGAGGTCCGTTGTCGATGCTTTTATTATTTCTTACCCCGGGCATTTTTGAAGGAGGTGAGAATAATGCCAGGTTTTAATGGAACAGGACCACAGGGGTTAGGGCCCCGGACCGGAGGTGGCTTTGGTTATTGCCCGCCGGGAGCCGGACCAGTGCCGGTAGGATACGGCGGCATTTACCGAGGTGTGGGTCTGGGAGTGGGTCGGGGAGGATATCCCCGGGGCGGAGGACGAGGACGGGCCTGGGGCGGTGGCCGTGGTTTTGGCCGGAGAACGTTTCCCGGGGCCGGTTTAAGGTGGAGGTAGAGAGTGGAGTCGGTTGTTTAGTTGAAAGGAAAATTTAAAAAGGAGGTGTTATTATGCCAGGTTTTGATGGAACAGGACCACAGGGGTTTGGGTCGAGAACCGGCGGTGGTTTCGGGTACTGCCCGCCGGGAACCGGAACAGCGCCGGTAGGGTATAGTGGCGCGTATTACGGTGTTGGTCGGGGAGGTTATCCCTGGGGCGGAGGACGAGGACGGGCCTGGGGCGGTGGACGCGGCTTTGGCTGGAGAACGTACCCCGGGGCTGGTTTAGGGCCTTATTATGCGCCCTTCCCCGGGGCCGCTTATCCGCCGGATCCAGCCGCCGAACGTAGTTTTCTGGAGCAGCAGACTAAGGTGCTCCAGGATGAACTAGAGGCCATCCGGCAACGTCTGGGGGAGATCGAGAAGGCCGATCAGCCCCCGACGGAAGAAGCGTAACGGCCCGAACTGGATGGATCAAGGAATGAGCCGGTTATCCGGCTCATTCCTTGTTTATTTGTGTCTTTTAAAACTGATCTATTGTGGTATATTATTTTTACTACGTAGAAATGATAGTTTTATAGCTTTGACTAATAAATAAATTTTGTAAAGGAGGAATATATATGAAGATAGTAGTTACATCAACTGGCCCCGAGTTGTCGTCAGGTGTTGATCCCCGCTTCGGCCGGTGCGGTTATTTCATCGTTGTTGAGACGGACTCGATGGATATCACGGCCCATTCTAATGCGTCAAGGGTCGCGATGGGAGGCGCCGGTATTCAGGCGGCCCAGTTTGCTTCATCGCTGAGCGCAGGAGCGATCATAACCGGCAATGTCGGTCCCAACGCGTCCCGGGTTCTCTCGGCGGCGGGAATGAAAGTCTTCACTGGCGCGACGGGGACGGTCCAGCAGGCAGTGGAAGCATTCAAGGCCGGGGAACTGAAGGAGACCGCATCAGCTACCGTCGGTGCTCATTATGGGGTGGGAGGCACCTGGTGATAGTAGCGGTCGCCGGTGGAAAAGGCGGTGTGGGAAAGACACTGATCTCAACCAGTCTGGCCCGCTCTATCACATCGGTTCAATTCCTGGACTGTGATGTTGAGGAGCCGAACGCGCATATCTTCCTGCAGTTTACCCCCCGGAAGAGTGATCAGGTGGAGATTGAAGTTCCTCAATACCGGAAATGGAAAGGGGAGGTTTGTCAGGAAGGGGCGGAGTTCTGCCGGTATCAAGCCCTGGTCGTTGTTAATGAAGAGATGCTTGTCTTCCCCCAACTCTGCACTTCCTGCGGGGGGTGTTTTATATTATGTTCCGATCGGGTTCTGAAACCGATGGCTCATCAGGTGGGGAGAGTTAAGATGGGTGTGAGTGCCGGCGGTATTGATCTTGTGGTCGGGGAATTAAAGGTGGGGGAACAGCGGACCGTCGAGGTAATAAAGTCAGTTAAAACTCGGTTGAACCGATCCCGGAATGTAATAATTGACTGTCCTCCCGGAAACGGTCGCCCCACCCTGGAAGCGGTGCGAGGAAGTGAGTTCTGTCTTATGGTAACCGAACCCACCCCCTTCGGTCTTGAGGATCTCAAAGGAAATAAGCAACTTATCGATCTTCTGGGTATCCCAGCCGGTGTGGTTATCAATCGGTCCGGTGGACTTTATCAGGAGATTGGACGTTGGTCGGCTGAAGCGGGTCTGCCGATCCTGGCGGAGGTTCCCTGGGACCTGGAGATTGCCCGGGGCGCGGCACGGGGGAGAACCCTTCAGCAGATAGATCAGTCCTGGGAAGAACGGTTGAGAGTACTGTGGGGAGATATCGAACGGTTAATAAAATGAAGCAACTGGTGATAATCAGTGGTAAGGGTGGGACCGGTAAGACCAGTATCACGGGCTGTCTGGCCGCTCTGGAGAAGACGCACGCGTCCATTCCCCCGGTAATAGTGGACTGCGATGTGGACGCGCCCAATCTCCATCTCCTTCTGGGTGGCACCGAGATCTCTCAAGAAGCTTTCTCAGGCCCGAAATTGGCGGTTATCGACCGATCGAAGGTGACCGATCCGGTGCGCTGTGAGCGCTCCTGCCCGTTCGGCGCTATTACCGGCCTGGAAGTCGATCCATTGAGATGCGTGGGGTGCGCGGTATGTGAACTGGTCTGCGGTTCGAATGCGGTTCGGATGGTGGATCGGGAGGCGGCCACCATCTATGAGAGAGAGACCCCGTACGGACAGTTTTTCCACGCTCGGCTCCGGCCCGGCCAGCCCGGTTTCGGTGGCTTGATCACAGCCCTGCGGATGAAAGGAGAGCAGGTGGCGGTGGCGAAACCTGATTCACTTCTGCTCCTGGACGGCTCACCCGGTCTGGGTTGCCAGGTCATTGCCAGCCTGACCGGTTGTGACCTGGCGCTGCTGGTAACCGAACCGGGGCTGGGCGCTCTTGCCGACCTGGAGCGAATCCATCGGCTGCTGGGTTTCTTCCAAATCAAGACATTGGTGATTATCAATCGGTATGATCTTGACCGGAGTCTGACCAGGGATGTCGAGCGTTTCTGTCTCAACAATGCCATCCCGATTGCAGGGAAGATACCCTTCGATAATATCTTTTCGGAAGCTGCCATCGCTCAAAGACCAGCCGTGGAGATAGCCGGAGTCGAAACGGCGCGGTGCCTGGAGGGGGTCTACGCTCAAGCAAGGGAGTCACTTTATGAATAAAATGGATAAAAAAGATTTTGAGCTGCACCGGAAACAAGGGGAGAACCAGGAACAGTATGAACAGCGTCTCCGGCTTCGGGAGAACCTCTCTCGGATCAAGAATACGCTCATGATTATCAGCGGCAAGGGCGGAGTTGGAAAGACCACCGTGGCCGTCAATCTGGCCGCGGGCTTGGCCCGAAACGGTCTCACCGTCGGCCTGCTCGACGCGGATATTCATGGTCCTAATGTGGCCTTGATGCTGGGCAGTGAGGGGAGACGGTTCGACGCCGCCCGGGCGGGAGGAATCAAGCCGATCCTAGTCCGGCCCCGTCTCAGAGTGGTCAGCATGGCTTTTCTTATCGAGGATCCGGGACAGGCCGTTATCTGGCGGGGACCGCTGAAGATGCATATGATCAAACAGTTTTTGAGCGATTTTCAATGGGGAGAACTTGACTACCTGGTGGTGGACCTTCCTCCCGGAACCGGTGATGAACCTTTGAGCGTGGCCCAGTTAATACCCGATCTTAAAGGAGCGGTTATTGTGACCACCCCGCAGAAAGTAGCCCTTCTCGACGGCCGCAAGTGTGTTGATTTTACCCGTAAGATCAAAGTCCCGGCCCTTGGTATTATTGAGAATATGAGTGATTTTCACTGTCCTCATTGTGGCAAGGAGATTAAGTTGTTCGGAAGAGGAGGCGGCGAAGCCGCCGCCCGGGATCTGGGTGTGCCTTTTCTGGGACGAATCCCCCTTGATCCGCGGTTTGTCATATGTAGTGATACGGGAAAGCCATTTCTGGACGAATATCCGGATTCAGAGGTGGCTCATGCTTTGAACAATATTATTGCCGGGATCAGCGCCGGGAGTACTCAAGTTTAATAAATCTTGATTAAATATAACCGCAAAGACGCAAAGAGCGCAGAGAAATATAAAAGAGTGTCTATTAAACATGTTTTCATATTAATAACGAGAAAGACCAGTAATTAGAGTAATAAACTAATTTCTAATTCTACTTTGCGTTCTCTGCGTCTCTGCGGTTCAAATAAGTTGCGTAGCTAAGTTCTATAAGGAGTTTATATGAAAGTTGTTATCTCAACCGATAACGGACAGGTATCGGCTCACTTCGGGCGTTGCCCTGAATTTACCGTCGTGGAGATTGTGGACTGTAAGATCAGGGAGAGAACTACCATCATCAATCCCGGTCACCATCCGGGTTTCCTTCCTACGTATTTTCATGAGATGGGGATAGAAGCGATTGTCGCCGGAGGGATGGGGATGAGAGCCCAGAGCTTGTTTGAGGAGATGGGGATAACGGCGGTTGCGGGTGTCACTGGATCGGTTGACGAGACCATCGAAAAATTAGCCGCGGGGACGTTGAAAGGAGGGGAGTCACTCTGCCGCCCGGGGGCGGGAAGAGGCTATGGTATAGAGAAAGACGAGTGTGATCACGAGGATTAAAAAGAGTATAATGAGCGATAGAAAAAAACTCAAAAAGATTGAATACGAATTAGAGAGAGCTCTATTAGAGCAACACCGCAAGGTCTATTCTCCCCGTGTGATCGAACTATTCCAGAACCCGGTGAATATGGGCGTGATCCCGGAGCCCAACGGGTTCGGGATTGTTCGGGGGGTCTGTGGGGACACGATGAAGGTCTACCTGAGAATCGAAGATGGCGGTGTTCAAGAGGTCGGGTTTGAGACCGATGGTTGTGAAGCCACGATCGCGGTAGGGAGCGTGGCTACCGAGATGGCCCGGGGAAAGACCATCAAGGAAGTACTGGCGATCTCCCCGGCCGGGGTGATCGACGATTTGGGAGGGCTACCGGAAGATCACCTTCACTGCTCGATCCTGGCGGTCAATGCCCTTCACAACGCGATTGCTAACTATCTTCTTCTCACCGGTTTGGTAGCACTCCGGGAGGAGGGAGAGTAAATAGATAATTTTTCAGAAACATATTAAAAAGGAGGTGTGTAATGCCATTTGGAGATGGAACAGGACCAAGAGGGGGCGGAGGACCGGGAACGGGACGGGGAATGGGTGGTGCCGGTATGGGTCGGGGCGGAGGCGGGGGAAGAATGGGCGGCACCAGGCCCGGATCAGGCCCCGGCGGAGACTGTGTCTGCCCGGCTTGCGGCGCCACTGCTTCCCATGGGATCGGCGTTCCCTGTTACGACGTCAAATGCCCGAAATGCGGGGCTGCTATGGTCAAGTCGTAGATAGACTCCCTCATTCGAGTTTGAAAAATGTCATAGGACTTATGTCTGTCGGGAGACTAACCGGGGGATTTTGCCTCTTTCTGCTTTGGGGAGTTTCTGTGATGGCTGCTGAGATTACGGTAGCTTACAATAACATACCCGGAGTTCCCTCGTTTACTGCCGATTGGGGTCTCTCGTTTCTGGTTCGGGATGAGGACGATGTTATTCTCTTCGATACCGGAGGAGATCCGGCGATATTGCGAAAAAACCTCCAGCGCCTGGGGATAAAGCCGGGAGAGATTGATCTGGTAGTACTTTCCCATTATCACCGGGACCATTATGGTGGTCTGGAAGTGGTCTTAAGGCCGGGACTGACCGTATTTCTTCCCCAATCATTTCCCTCCTGGTTTAAAGACAGCTTGAAAACGCGGGGGGTCCGGGTAATCGAAGTCAAAGACCCGCGACGGATAAGGGAGAGGGTCTGGACTACCGGTGAAATTAGTGGGATTATCCCCGAGCAGTCCCTCATCCTGAGCACTTCTCGGGGGCTCGTGATTCTCACCGGCTGTTCTCATCCCGGAGTGGCCAAAATCTGCCGCCGGGCCCGAGAGATAATGCGAAAGAATATCTATCTGGTTGCCGGCGGCTTCCACCTATCAGGGGCCTCCCGAAAGGAGATTCAAGAGATAATAGAAGAACTTAAGACTTTAGGGGTTCGGAAGATCGCTCCCAACCACTGCACCGGTTTAAATGCTACCCGGATGTTCCATGAGGCCTGGGGAAAGAATTTTATTCAACTGGGGGTGGGGGAATCGGTTAGCTTTCAAAGCATTGAAACGGAATAATGATATGAGGTTGTTAGAAGAGATTATCAAGACGTTGCCAAAAGAGCCGCGGATCAAAGAAGTCCATATCTGCGCCTTTGATGTCGCGGTTAAGAGTCTGGATTGGGGGCTCTCTTCTTCATTTCGCGATCCCTGTTCGGGCTCATCACCGGCCTGGGTCCGGAAAGCCGGGCAGTTGATCGGGATGGAGGCCCGGGAGCTGGCCCGCTACTCTCTTTCCGAACGGCTGCTGGAAGCATCCCTGGGGATGGCCACCCTTAATTCTCTGAGCGATGTCTCCGGGTTTAACTTTCAGGAGATCAACGCCGACCGGATTGTGCTCGACCATGGCCGGGAGAAGAATGTGGTCGTGGTTGGTGATTTCCCCTTTCTCAATAAACTTCGCCCGGAGGTCAAGAATCTCTGGATTATCAACCGTCTGCCCTGGGAAGGTGAAGACGGCTTGAGAGAAGCCCGGGGAGTGCTTCCCCGGGCCGATGTGGCCGCGATTACCGGCAGTTCATTCATCAATCATACCGCCGAAGCGCTTCTCTCGCTCTGCCCCCGGGCCTATACAGTGATGCTGGGGCCGTCAACCCCGTTCTCCCCGATTCTCTTTAAATATGGTGTCGACGCGATCTGCGGGGCGAGGGTGGAAGACCCGGACCTGGCCCTGAAATATATCTGCCAGGGAGCATCCTTCCGGCAGATCAAGGGGGTGAACCGGGCAACCGTTTTTAACCCCGAGACTGATAATACCTAAGAAAACGCATTCTCAGTTGTTTTTATCTATTCCCTGCAATATGACTGAGATCAGGATAACAGTGTTGGTGGAAGACCGGTCAGAGCGACCGGGATTGCCGGCCGAGCACGGTATTGCTCTCCTGCTGGAGGTGGACGGAGAAAAATGGCTCTTCGATACCGGACAGAGTGGTCTGGTTGTAGATAACGCGCATAAACTGGCTATAGACCTTGGAGCTATTAAGGGCATTATTCTCAGTCACGGCCACTACGATCATACCGGCGGGCTGAAGAAAATATTACAGGAGACCGCTGAGGTGGATATCTACGCTCATCCGGGAATCTTCCGGGAGCGGTACCGGCTCGCCGGGAACGGCAAAACCACACCTATCGGTCTGCCGGTATCCCGTAATGCACTCGAAGAGTTGGGTGGGCGGTTCAATCTGACGACAACAGGCCGGGAGATCTCTCCCGGGATCTATCTCAGCGGCGAGATTCCCCGACGCACCTCTTTTGAACGGGGTGATCCGTTCCTGGTCATCAAGGAGAAGGGTCGGTATCTCCCCGATCCATTTATAGATGACCTGTTTCTGATGATTGAGACCGATGAGGGGCTGATCATGATCAACGGTTGCTGCCACGCCGGTTTGATCAACTCTTTGAAACATCTTCGCTCGCTCCGGCCCCGGGGAGAGATCAGGGCGATCATCGGGGGTTTGCATCTCCACTCGGCGTCGGATCAGGTTATCCGTCAGACAATCGATGCTCTCCATGAGTTTAGTCCGGAGGCGATCATAGCCGGGCACTGCACGGGAGAACGAGCCGAAGCAGCTTTCTCCCGCGCCTTCGGCAGCCTTTTTCGGAAAATGAAGACAGGAGCAGTCATCAATTTGCCATAATTGTTTAACTTGTCAATTAACTAACAACCCTGCCTCCGTCCCGATGCTTCAGTCAGGACGAAAGCGGGAATAGTATAATGCGTACATATCTCGATTGTATCCCCTGTTTTTTTCAGCAGGCTCTGCAAGCCGCGCGCCTGGCCGGATTAAGCGACGAAGACCAGCGGGAAATCCTGATTAAATTCGGCACGCGGCTGGCTGATTTCTCGCTTGAGAGTACTCCTCCCGAGATCGCCCGATATCTCTACGCGTCGATCATGAAGCGCGCCGGCCATGATCCGTTTCGGGAGATAAAAGAGAAATCAAACCGGTATGCTCTGGGGTTATATCCGGACTTGAAAAAGAGGGTCCGGAACGCTTCTCTTCCCCTCCGGGCGGCGGTCCAAATGGCGATTGCCGGCAATGTGATCGATTACGGTATCCCCCGGCAGTTCGATCTAAAAAAGGAGGTAGAGACCGCTCTGAGTTCGGAGTTCGGGATATTCGAGTTTGACGCGTTTAAGTCCGCGATCGAGATGTCCGGGACGATTCTTTATCTCTGTGATAACGCGGGAGAGATCGTCTTTGATCGCCTCCTGATCGAGGAACTCAAGGCTGATTATCCGGTCGAGATAACGGCGGCGGTCCGGGGCGAACCGGTTCTGAACGACGCCGTAATTGAAGACGCGAAACAATCCGGCCTGGACCGGGTCTGCCGGGTGATCTCGAACGGTGCGAACGCTCCCGGGACTTTGCTCGAGGACTGCTCGGATGAATTTCTAAGGATCTACCGCGACGCCGACCTGGTCATCAGCAAGGGACAGGGAAACTTTGAATCCCTCTGGGGAGAGCGGAAGAGGATCTTCTTTCTCTTCAAGATAAAGTGCGAAGTCGTGGCCCGGAACGTTGAGGGGAGAGTGGGGGATACCGTCTTACTATCTTCTCCATCTTTGGAATTTCAATTATGATTTACGAACAATTACAGAACTATTTCTCTGAACTGGTCCGGTCTCATGAACTGGAGGGAGAAGAGATCCGGGTGCTGACCCGGCCGCTCACGGCCGAGGAGGCGATCGGCACCCCCAAAGATGACGACTACCCGCTTCTCAAGGGGAGAGAACGGTTGATGGAAGCGCAATTCCGCTCCGCGAAAGGGCACGCCTATACCGACCTCTTCGGTAATTACGAAGCTTCTCTGGGCGAGATCGTGACGTTTCCGTTAGTCAATAACTTCAAGAGAGCGGTCTTTATCGCGGCCTTGAATGCTGTTATGCGTTCTCTGGACCTGGTCGAGGGGACCATCCATTGCCGGAATGAGGAACCGGAAGAATGCGCCCGGGACCTAAATGATTATTTAAAAGATAACTTCGGAATCCTGGAGCGGGTGGCCCTGGTCGGTCTCCAACCACGGTTGCTGGAGGCACTGGCCGAAAAGTATCTGGTCCGGGCCGTTGATCTTGATCCGGAGAATATCGGGCGGACCCGCGGAGGTCTCCGGATCGAATCGCCGGAGGATATCGAGGAGATCATTGCCTGGACGGAACTTCTTTTCGTGACCGGTACTACCGTGGTCAACGGGACGATCGAACAGTTTATGAATCGGGATCGGCCAGTAGTCTTTTACGGGGTCACTATTGCCGGTCCGGCCCGGATACTGAACCTGAACCGTTTCTGCGCCCGGGGACATTAAACCCGGAAATTCCGATTTATTGGAAGTAGAACAATTTAAAAAGGAGGGAATGAAATGGAGAAGAAGACGGAGATATTGGTAATCGGCGGCGGCCCGGCGGGAATGGTCTGCGCCCTTACCGCCCGTAAGTACTATCCGGATAAGTCGATTACGTTGATGACAGATGTGAAGGAAGGAGTCGTCCCCTGCGGGATCCCCTATATGCTTTCTGCCCTCAAAAGCCCCCGGGATAATGCCATGGCCTTTACGCCGCTCAGGAAGAAAAATATTGAGGTGATAATTGATAAAGCGGTCGGCATTGATCGGACCGGGAAAGTGGTGCTCACGGAAGCGGGAGACCAATATAAATATGAAAAACTGGTGCTGGCGGTCGGTTCTTCTCCGATTATCCCTTCCGTTCCCGGCATCGATCAAGAAGGGATATTTCTGGTTAAGAAAGAGATGCCGTACCTTCTTAAAATGGTGAAGGAGATGAAGGTCTTAAAGAGAGTGCTGGTGGTGGGAGGAGGCTTTATCGGGATTGAATTTGCCGACGAACTCTCTCATCTGGAAGACCATCAGGTCTATCTGGTGGAACTTCTGCCGCGTCTTCTGGCCAATTCATTCGACCCGGAGTTCTCCGTTCTGGCGGAAGAGAAACTCCGGGAAGAAGGTGTTACGGTATTGACGGGTACCGAGGTAACCGAATTTATCGGAGACGGCCGGGTAGAGAAGGTTCGTTTCTCCGACGGTAAGGAACTTGCGGTTGACGGCGTCATTATCGGGATCGGCGCGCGACCGAATATCGATATAGCCGCCGAGGCCGATCTTGTCTTGAAAGGCCAGAAAGGTATCTGGGTCGATGAGTACTTAAGGACAGTAGATCCCGACATCTTTGCGATCGGTGATTGCGCGACCAAGAGGGATTTCTATACCCGGAAGGGGATCTCCGTCATGCTGGCCTCGACCGCGACCGCTGAAGCCCGGGTGGCGGGAGCAAATCTCTTCAAACTGAAAGTCATCCGGGAAAATAAAGGTACGATCGCCATCTACTCAACTTATATTAATGGTTTAGTCCTGGGTTCAGCCGGTTTGACTGAGACCAACGCGGAGAAAGAGGGGTTTGAGATTACGGTCGGCACCACGGAGGCAGTGGATAAGCATCCCGCTTCGATGCCGTTTATTAGCAAGTTGCGGTTAAAACTGATCTTCTCCCGGCATTCAGGGATTATCCTGGGAGGACAGGTGGCGGGAGGGATAACCTGCGGGGAGATTATCAACGTTATCGGGATGGCTATCCAGAAGAGAGATTCTCTGACCGAACTCGAGACGCTCCAGATGGCTACCCATCCCTGGCTGACCACGGCACCGACCAAATATCCCCTGGTCATGGCCGCCCTTGCCGCCGAAGGGGAGGGGATAGTCTAATACCTAAATTGAGCGATTCTATGCTCTGCGTGTTATGAGTAAGGTAGTCGGGATAACTTTTACCGATCAGCCACCACCGGGTATTGTATATTTAAATATCCGGGACAAGCACTGCCGCTTTATCGGGCGAGCCCGGCGAGAAGCGTTTTATATTCGCGCTGAAGATATATCCTGCCCCCTGGCCCGATTTTATCTCGGGATTGGAAGAACGAAGCTGAAGGAGTTAGCCCGGACTCTGGTCGGGTGGGGGGACGCGGCCGACCTGGCCGCCGGTCTCGCCTATCTGAAGACAGGCTCGTGTTTTAGCCGATCTTCACCTTACCTCGTTTATTTTCCTTACCCCAGGGGAGATATAAAGCCGGCAGTTCTTATTACAATCGGGACAGCTTCTGAAATTCAGATCTCGGTGCAGGAAATTTGTGCCCGAACGGGGATGAGAATTAAAAGCTCTCTTTCCGGGATCGGGGCAGCCTGCGGCGAATGCACGGCCTATCCCCTGGTCACCGGCCAGGCCAATGTTTCGGTGGGATGTAACGGTTCGCGTCCGGGTATCGGCTTGAAAAGTGGTGAATTGTTATTTGCTCTCCCCTTTAATTTGAAATCGATGCAGCCCATAAGATTGGTGCAGTTCGCCGTATAGAATCGCTCAATTTAGGTAATAACTGGGGAGAGAAACCGGTAGAGAAGGGAGTTTCTTTTTTAATTATGGAACCAGAGTATGATAAATATTGTAAGGTTATTTTAGATAGTATTGTGGATGGGGTTTTTACCGTGGATAAAAGCTGGAAGATTGTCTCCTTCAACCGTGCGGCGGAGGCGATCACGAAAGTTCCCCGCGCGGAGGCGATCGGCAGAAGGTGCAGTGAAGTGCTGCGAGCCAGTATCTGCGAGAGTGACTGCGCGCTCAAAAGGACGATGGAAACCGGAAAACCGATTGCCTGCAAACCTATATATATAATCGATTCTCATGGTGAACGTGTTCCTATCAGCATCTCTACCGCTCTCCTGAAGGACGAAAAAGGCAATGTTATAGGCGGGGTGGAAACCTTCCGCGATCTGAGTCTGGTCGAGGAACTGCGCAAGGAACTCACGGGGCGGCATACTTTTTCCGACATCATCAGCTGTAATAAGCAGATGCTCCAGCTCTTTGATATCATGCCGGAGATAGCCCGGAGTGAAAGCACGGTTCTCCTGGAGGGGGAGAGTGGCACCGGGAAGGAGCTCTTTGCCCGGGCGATCCACAACCTCAGCCCCCGGAAGGACGGCCCCCTGGTCACCGTCAACTGCGGTGCTTTGCCCGACTCATTGTTGGAATCGGAGCTTTTTGGTTACAAAGCCGGGGCGTTTACCGATGCCAGGAAAGATAAACTGGGGCGCTTTGACCTGGCTGAAGGGGGAACCATCTTCCTGGATGAGATCGGCGATGTCTCGCCTGCCCTCCAGGTCAAGTTGCTCCGTGTTCTGGAAGGGAAAGTATATGAACCACTGGGGTCCACCCGGTCGGTTAAAGCCGATCTCCGGGTAATCGCCGCCAGCAATAAAAACATCTTTGATATGGTTCAGAAGGGATCGTTCAGGGAGGACCTCTATTACCGGATCAATATCGTCAGGATTCTCATTCCGCCTTTGCGCGAACGCCGGGAAGACATTCCGTTCCTGCTGGACTATTTTATAGGCCGGTTTAACCGGCTCCGCGGGAAGAACATTATTGATGTTTCACCACGGTCACTGGTTCTTTTAATGAAGCACGATTATCCGGGAAATGTGAGAGAGTTGGAGAACATAATCGAACATGCATTTATTCTCTGTTCTCAGGGAATGATTGAACCTCGTCACCTCCCCGAATATCTCCTGCCCCGTGACCGGGGATCGTATCTTCCCTCATCAGCCGCGCTTTCATTTAAAGAAGTGGAAGCAAATTTCATTAAAACGGTTCTGGAAAAAAACGACTGGAACCGTGGGGTGGCCGCCCGGGAACTGGGCATTCATAAGACCACCCTCTATCGAAAAATTAAGTCACTGGGTATCGATATCCCTCCGAAAAGAAGCAAAAACGCTACAAAATAATATAATTCATTATGTCCAAATTTGCGCTTAATATTTTAGAGAAAAAGGTATCTCCCTTCACTGCTACTCGTGACCCGGATGTTATTCTGGGAGCAGCCACGGCTTTGGGTACCTTATCGGGGAGGATTGATAGAGACATTACTGGAGGTAGCCTATCTCTCGAATGTGGGGATAGAGATAAACGCGTTTTGTATGCCTGTTCCCTCTGTAGTCAGGCAGTTTGCTCAATCGTTCAAATTTGACCCACTGCGAATGATTTCTTCCGGGACGTTAGTAGCTACTGTTTCGGCTGAGAAACAGGAAGATGCAAGTCAAGCTTTGAAAGATATTGCGATAACGTTTGCTGATGTGGGTCGGGTCATTGATGGAGAGGGTGTGCGAGTTATCCAAAACGGGAGCGTTGTGCATTATAAGGATATCCACTGTGAGGACGACGAACTGACTCGGGTGTGGGCGACCTACACCCCGGATCAATAATCTTAAATTGGATGAGAAAGATTACACTTAGTATCAGATGTTTAGTTTTAAAAGCCGCATTGGTCAGCCTTATTTCCCTAGTTCTTGCCAGATTGCTGGGCTTGTCGGATCCCATTTCCGTAATTTTTGTTTCTCTGCTTTGTATTTACCCTTCTTTTTATTCCGGTCTGAAAAAAGGGATAAAAAACATTGGCGTCATCATCATTGGATCGGCAGTCGCTGTTTTGTTGAAATATTTTATCCAGTATCTGTATCTGAGCCTTCCCCTGGGAGTAGTCATTGTATTAATTTTAATCATTATGCTCAATTGGTGGAGATACTTCCCCCTGGCTATTTTTGCTTTCCTGTATTTGAGTTTTTTAAAACCGGAATCCGTCTGGATGAGCGGACTGCAATATTTTTTGCATCTTGTCCTGGGAATTCTGACTGCCATGTTCGTAAATTATTTAATATCTCTGTTTCGATACCGGGTCCTTTACCTGTGCCAATTGAGACAATTGCTTGAGAATGTAGCCGCCGATTTTGGAGAAATTGAAAGGTATTTTGTTTCCGGTGATGCCGCAAAAATGGAAACGCTTGAATCGCATTTCCGGCCCTTATTCCGGCAAATCGGGAATTTAAATGAAGATGTAACTGATTTAAAAAATGAGTTAAGGATAAGGAAAAGAAGCGGTGGCTTGAGTTATTCAGCGGTAATATGGCTGGACAGGATAATCGATAAAGTGGAAGGAGTGGTTCATCACTCCCGGGACATTGTCTCTTTTAGCCCGCATTTATTTCGCGAACATACTCTGAGCAAGGAACAGAAGGATGAGATGAATGTGAGGATTAAATCGTTAGCGGAGGGATTCAACCAGATTGTTGATGAGATGGGCGCGCCTGTCAACAGCAGGAAAGAAACGAAGGAGCCTCAAATCTCAAGTGTGATTAAGTATCCTTCAAGACCGCCTATTGAAGAAAATAAGCCATTGCTGTCTGCTTCACTTCGAATAAGTCTCTGGCATTTAAGTGAGGATGTGGATAAATTGGCTAAATTTGTAACCATCTTTTTGTCTGAGATTCAAACTATTTAATCTCATTTTTGGTCTGACCGTCGGATATCTCTGCTTCCTGGCCGGCTGGTAATCCGGTCAAACGGGGATGAGGGAAAATGAAGGAAGTGATGTTTTATCAAAAACTTGAAGGGGACAGAGTTAACTGCACCCTTTGTCCCCATCGGTGCCTTATCTCTCCAGGAAAAAGAGGACTATGTCAAGTAAGAGAAAACAGGGATGGCACTCTTTATTCTTTAGTTTACGGGAAAGTAGTAGCAAGAGATGTAGACCCGATCGAGAAAAAGCCGTTGTTTCATTTTTATCCGGGAACTATGGCATACTCGATAGGGACTGTGGGATGTAATTTTCGCTGTTTATATTGTCAAAACTGGACGATTTCACAACTGGGAGACAGAGAAATAATAGGAGAAGAGTTAACTCCCGAACAGATTGTGGAAGATGCGATAGCCAATAAATGTCAGTCGATAGCCTATACATATACCGAGCCAACTATATTTTATGAATACGCCCTGGATATAGCGAAAATTGCTCATGAGAGAGGCTTAAAAAACCTTTTTATAACCAACGGTTATATATCGGAAGAAGCGTTAAAAAAACTTGCACCGTATTTAGATGCCGCGGATGTGGATTTAAAAAGCATGAATGACAGTTTTTATACAAAAATCTGCGGAGGGCGACTCCGGCCGGTTTTAGACAATATAAAGCTGTATTATCAGCTTGGTGTTTGGACGGAAGTGACAACTCTTATCATACCGGGATATAATGATGATGTAGATGAATTGAAAAAAATCGCGGAGTTTATAGTGAGGATAAATGAAAGCATCCCGTGGCATGTTTCCAGGTTCTATCCAGCATATAAATTAACCTATGTACCGCCGACTCCGATTGAAGTACTTCGAAAAGCGGTTAGAATAGGCAAAACGGCCGGATTGGAATATGTATATCAGGGAAATGTGGGGGAAGGAGAAAATACGTATTGTCCAGGTTGTGGAGAACTTTTGATTGAAAGAATAGGTTTTAACACAGTCGAAAACAAAGTTATAAACGGAAACTGCCCTTTTTGTGACAGACTTATAGCAGGCAAGGGAATTTAAGAAGGAGTAATAAAAAAATGGAAATGATTGCGTTTGGACCGGTGCCGTCAAGACGTCTGGGGCATAGTTTAGGGATAAACAATATTCCTCCCAAGGATTGTAGTTATTCCTGCGTTTATTGTCAACTGGGGAGAACTTTGAATATGGGGGCTGAAAGAAAGGACTTTTACAAGCCGGAAGAGATATTTAAAGATGTCGAGAAAAAAATCAAAGATGCCCGAAAAAACAAAGAGCTGATAGATTATCTAACTTTTGTTCCGGACGGAGAGCCTACTCTGGATGTTAATCTCGGCCGGGAAATAGAATTACTCAAAACCTTAGGGATTAAAATCGCGGTTATTTCAAATGCTTCTCTTATATGGCAAGAGGATGTCCGGGATGACTTATGCCGAGCTGATTGGGTTTCTTTGAAAATTGATGCTATAAGCAAGGATATATGGCGTAGGACCAATCGCCCCCATAAATCTTTACAACTTGATAAGATATTATTGGGTATAGAAGAATTTTCACGTATTTTCAGGGGCGAGTTGGCAACCGAAACTATGCTTATTCAAGATGTCAACGATGATATCGAAGAGATGAGGAAAGTTGCGTCCTTTATTGCCAAAATAAGAAACGTAAAGAGTTACATTTCTATTCCGACGCGGCCCCCGGCGGAAAAATGGGTAAAGGCGGCGAATGAACATACCATAAATAAGGCTTATCAACTTTTTCAAGAGAAGTCTATTTCTACAGAATATCTAATTGGTTATGAAGGAAACGCATTTGCCTTCACGGGAAATGTTGAAGAGGATCTGCTCAGTATTACTTCGGTCCACCCGATGAGAGAAGAAGCTGTGGACGAATTTTTAGAAAAAGCTAAAGCAAGCCGGAAAGTAATTCAAAAATTATTAAATGAAAATAAATTAATAGAAACGAAATACAAGAATATCAAATTTTATTTAAGAAAATTGTTTACGTAGTTATACCGTTTCTAGTTATAGGTGGGATAATATATGCGGCATTAGATATCTCAGGGCTTACTAAGGCTATTGTAAAACCTCTTTTACCTATTTCATGGTGGCTGAATTTACCTGCGGAAGATTATCCCATGGGCGTTTGCCTATTTACAAAAAGACCTTTCTGCAGCAATGCTTTTCTCTGTCCTTGGAAGCGAAATAGCTTCAGTCTTATCGCCTCTTCAAATATATACGTTTGGGGTAGCAACTACGATTGGGATTCCCTGCATGATTGCCTCAGGGATGCTTTGGAAAGAATTTGGACTTAAAAAGCATTTGTTTTGACCTTAGTGTCAGCAGTTTATGGCCTGTTTTTTGCTGGTTTAGCCTGGAGGGTGATTTCTATTTTTTAAATATTCATAGCTAAAAGAGATAAATATGACACAATTAAAATTAAATCAAGGTTGGTTAAGCAAGCTTCTACCAGAAGGAATATTGTGCCCTTCCTCAACATTAATCAGTGGACCCGGTGGTTCGGGCAAACCCTTAATAGGTTTTGCATTCGCGTATGATTGGTTGAAAGCTGAAGGTAATATCATATTCATCCCACTCCAATACCCGGAGATGAAACTTGTCAAAACATCATTAAGGCGGATTTATGATTTGGATGTTGATGAGTATTCAAACAAGATAGCGTATATTCAGTTTAATCCCGGTATAGATAGCTGGAATAAAGTCGCTAAAAATACCTGGGAAGCAAATTTATTAAAATCAGAAGTATGGGATCACGTGGTTGACGACATAGAAAAATCATTTCCTGAAAGAGGAGATTTGGGAACCTTAGTTTTTGCATCCGCTTTGAATCTTTTGCTATTCTCGCCTACCTATCGAGAATTGAATTTAAATAAATTAGAGAGAATTATCAGAGAAGATAAAGCCAGAACATATATAATTAGCGTCAGCACCAGTGCCTTTAAAGAGGAGATAAGAAGTTGGGAAAACGCCGCTGATAATTTAATGTTTGCCCGAATGGGAAAATCGATGGAGTTGTATTTGAGGATAACGAAAGTTAATAATAAGCAAGCTCTTTCTGAAGAAATACGAGTGCCAGTGAAAAAAGAAATTCTGGAGGAAATTAAAGAAGTGGCTGAAAGTGTGAGGAACAAGCAAATCCCCAAATTGATGAAGATTTAACCCGGATTTTAATTAAAGCTTGTGTCAGGTTTTGCTCAAAACTTCCGAACGCAGTTCTTCACTCACACCCTTAACTTTGGCTTCAAGCAAAAGCTTTTCGATCTCCGTAAATACTTGAAAAACTATTTTGATTATCTCCCCCTCGGCACGCGCGCCAGCCGCTCCCGAATGACCTCCCCCTCCGAATTTTTTTGCCACCTCGGAAACGTCGATCAGGCCCTGGGAGCGGAGTTCTATGATGACCCGACCCGGCTTATCTTCCAGGAAAAGGGCTCCCACTTCCACTCCCCTAATTGAGAGGAGGTAATGAGGAAGCTCGACTAACTCATCTATCCGGGGTTTAAATTTCTGATAAAGGTCATTATGGACTATGGAGCAAGCTACCTCTCCGCCGCATGCCAGGTTGGTATTGAAGATAGATAAACCGGCTAAACGAATAAATTCGAGACTGTGGTTTAGAAAGAGCCGCCGGTGAATTTCATAGGGATTAACTCCGGCGGCCAGGAGCCTGCCCGCTTTCCAGTGAGTCTTTTCCGTGGTGGCCGGGTAATTGAAGCCTCCGGTATCGGTAACGAGACTGAGATAGAGAGGGAGAGCAAGGTCGGATGTTAATGGCAGCTCCAGTTCATCTAATAAATCCATTAAGAGTTCCCCGGTGGAAGAAGCATCGGGCTTGATATAATTATATTGACCGAAGCCTTCATTGGTTGAGTGGTGATCGATAACCAGGAGCGGTTGGCCCGATTCTTTCATCTTCTCCCCTACCTCTCCGGCCCGCTCTAGATCGGAACAGTCAAGCAGAACGAATAAATCTGCCCGCCGCAATTTCTCATCATCCCTCTCCGGTGTGTATCTGAGAACCTCGTTATCATTTTCAAGGATAAATTGAAAACCGAAGGGAATATGAGAAGGACTGATTGCCCAGCATTCTTTGTTCATCTTCTTCATCGCTCGCGAAAACGCTACGGTGCAGCCAACAGCGTCCCCATCCGGCCGGATGTGGGAAGATACAATTACTGAATTAGAGGATTTCAGGATTCTTGCAATTTTATCCATCTTCTTTACTCCTAACGTAGTATTGTTAAAAATATAGAAATCAAGCCAAGGGATTTTTATTCCCGATAGTACCCTATAATCTTATCCATATTTAACCGGATAGAGAAAGTAACGCATTTAAAGCCATGAAAACCGCCGCTGCCAGGGTGGTGTAAGCGAATACTCGTTTAAGATTATGAGGCTTGATTTTCAGCGAGAATCCGCCGCCGATCAACCCGCCCAAAATCGCCGCGGCTGTCAATGGAAGGGCCACTGCCGGTATAAAATCCCCGCCGGCCGCGTGACCGAAGAAACCCATTAACGCTGTTGCGGCAACCATTGCCGACGATGTTCCTACCGCGATCCGCATCGGGACCCCGCAGGCCAGGACCATCAGGGGGATCTTAAATGAGCCACCGGATATTCCCACCATCCCGGCGAAAAATCCGGTGGCGGCGGTTATCGGAATTGCCAGCCAGAGATTAACGGCATAATCGTATCCTCCAAAACTGCGCCGCCAGAAGCCGAATCGTTTTCCCCCCGTTTTTTCTTTAACCGGTCGCAGCATAAAAAACCCCGCCAGGACCAGCAAGCCCGCGAAGACAAACTTCAAGGCCACCCCGCTGAAGATATGGGCGTAATATCCCCCGACAAAAGCCATAATATCCGTGGGGGGATCAATCACGAGAGCCAGTTTCCAGTCAACAGTTCTGTGCTTGTGAAAAACAAGCATAGCCGCCAGGGCCGCTCCGGCTAAAATAAGCTGGCCACAGGTCGCCGCCCGGTGCATTGAAATTCCGGCCCCGATCAAGACCGGGACGTAAAAATTGCCCCCTCCCCGTCCTGTTATCGCCATGCTAATGGCGATGATAAATATAATAATGGCAGTAATAATAATCTTGACCACGGAACTTTTATTCCTGAATTGTAGATATTATTTTGAATACTGAAGGAATCCGGACAACTACCTTTGCTGCGCGAACAATATTAGCTCTCCTGATTGCTATTGATCTATTCGTCCGTGTTCAGGTCCCGATTTGTTCCTCCAGGTAAGATTGAACGATAGAGAAAATGTTGTTAATTTTTTCCGTTTGAGGCAGATGATTACGGATTATATCCAGATATTTTCTCTCTCTGATGCTATCAAAAGTAGGCGCGAAGTTGATACTGTAGAGCCACCCGATCTGGAGTAACTTAAAGTCATTAAGATTATTCAGATGACCGGCATCGACAATCTCTTTGCGCATTAAAGATTCATATACCTTTTCGGATATCCCCGGCGTATCGGGAAGTCCCAGTTCAATCGTGACATTACGTCTCCTGTCCTTCCGGCGATAGTAATCGGTCACCACCTTCCAGATGTCCAGCTTGTCCGCGTCGCGCAATAATTTGGTAAAGAAAAGACATTCCTCCGTTTCTTCCCGCGGCAGCGCCGCCCGGTTGTGATATGAGATGCTCCGCAGAATCAGGTTTTGTATTCGATCATCAAGCCTATCCAGCACATCATTTTCTACCAGAATTTTGACTCCCAGGGCGGCATGATCTTCGGAGTCACGATCGACGAATGTTCTATAGCGGGCATACTGTTCAAAGCGACCGATATCATGGAAAAGGGCCAGCACCTCGGCCAGGTGAAGATCCCCGTTCTCTAATCCCAGCTCTTCTCCCAGAGCCAGGATCTCATTGCAAACCCGCAGGGTGTGCTTTTCCTTCATCTCAATATTCTGCTGGAAATCACTATTATCTGATCTGAATGACCGGACATAACCGTCAAACCAGTTTCTGTATTCTTTAACCATTTCTCTGTTCACATTCGTTGCCTCAATTCAGTTGATAATCTTCTTCTGAAAAACGGCCTCAACCGGAACGCTAAGATTTGTTTTAGATACTATCTTACGAACTGCATTAGCCGAGATCGGTGAGATACTAAAAGATCTGAAGCCGAAACGGAGCAAAATCGGTAATAAGGATGGATTAGAAGCCATTTCTCCACAGAACGAGACATCTTCTTCCCGACCCATTTTCGTTGCCTGTTCAATTATAAAACGCAAGAGATAAAGAAACGCCGCATTGGTATAATCTCTATATTGAAGAACATCTTCGTTATCTCGATCGGTGGCCATGAAATATTGCAGCAGATCGTTAGTCCCCAAGCTTATAAAGTTAACTTCTTCCAATATATCCGCTACCGCAATTGCCGCTGCCGGTACCTCGATCATAGCTCCCAGGGTGACGTCTGAAGAAAATGGCTTATTTTCCATCCGCAATTCTTTTTTAACAATCTGTAAATACTCTTTTACCTGCTTGATCTCATCTCTGGTGGTGATCATAGGAAGCAGAATACCGACTGAAGTATCATATGCTGCCCGAAGAATAGCACGCAACTGGGTCCGCAACTCTTCCGGGCAGCAGAGAAGATGACGACGTATGCCGCGAACTCCCAGAGCGGGATTTTGCCCCTTCGATCGATAAATAGCAGGATTTTGCTTGTCAGCCCCGATATCGAAGGTGCGGATAATTACTTTTCTCCCGGCGGCGGTATTAATTACCGCGCGATAGTTCGAGATCTGCGCTTCTTCATCAGGAATAACGGCAGTATCAAGGGCAAGGAATTCGGTTCGGAACAATCCAATCCCCTCCAATCTGCTCCTGAGCATCATCTCCGCATGATGCGAGTTATTTATATTTGCCATTAAATGAATAACAGTTCCATCGTTGGTGTGGGTTCTGAGAGGAGGGGGTGGAGGAACTGAGAGAGGAACCTCAAGTCGTTTTTTTATGACTTTATATCTTCGTAAAGTAGCGGGACTCGGTCGAAGAATGACTATGCCTCTGAAAGCGTTAATAATCACCTGATCACCGGCTTTAGCGATCTTTCTGAGTCCTTTCACCGCACCGATGGCGGGGATTTCAATCCCTTTTAATAATATTGCCGCATGAGACGAGAAGAGACTGCTTTCGGTGGCGAATCCACTCGCGCAATAATGTTGAGCTTGCATTACCGTAGAGGGGTATAGATTACCGGTGATGATTACATTCGGTTCTTCTGAGCCACGCAGAGTCTTTTTGTACGCATCCTTTGATAGTGTAAGCGCTTCGAGGATATTCCGGGCCAGATCTCGGATATCTTCCGAGCGAGCCTGAAAGTATGGATTCCTGGTCGCTTCGAGCCGGCTTATAATTGATTCCGCTTCCTCAAGAACAGCCCATTCCACATTTTTAAGCTCGGAAGAAATTCGTCTCCTAATCGAACTATGGATACTCTCATCTTCAAGCATTGCTTTATGGACTTTCAATATCTGCGAAGCGCTCAACCAGGAACCGGAGTGGGCTTCTTTGACGTGTTCGTTTAAGTGATTGCGGACAACTTTTACCGCCCGGGAATATCGTTGTTGTTCTTTCTTTACCTGATCGGGAAGAATTGCAATCTTTACAACGGCAATTTCGAGATCCAGGATCTGGGCATTTCCAAAACCGATACCGGGAGAGATAATTGTTCCTTTCAATCTGATTTGTTTTTCATGGTTTTCTTTCATAGTAAATATATAAAGCAAGATCTGTGCCAGTAGCATTCTAAAAGATAAATAAGTTGTAACATCTGCATCAAGAGTATATTATGGAATGGCTCCCTCAAATCTACCAATAATTAAGTAGCAATATCGCTACTAAAATATAAGTTTCTAATAGCATTATTGCAACCCTAAGGACCGAAGTTTGTTTTTAATGTTTTGCGCAATCTCTTGATTTCAAAAGAGTAATAATGTTTTAAGTATCAACTGGTCTGTATTGGCATGGTTTTTGCTTCTCAACAATTACGATCGGTTGAAATTTTCAGAAAAAATATATCGGTGAAAGATATAATTATGAGAGTAGCTATTCCCATCTGGGAAGGGAGGGTATCACCGGTTTTCGATACCGCCAAACAAATTTCGATTGCGGATATTGAAAGAGGAGAAATAACTTCGCAGTTTGTTGTCTCTCTTCGGGAAAAGTTTCTACCGCGCCGGGCTATATTTTTACTGAGATGGAAGGTAGAAATTTTAATTTGTGGAGGGATTTCAGCTTATCTAGCAAGACAGGTGGCTGCTCAGGGTATCCGGGTCGTACCGGGAATAAAGGGGAATGTGGATGAGGTTTTAAAGGCTTTTTGTCGGGGTAATATACCGTCCTCGCAATATGTAATGCCCGGTTGGAGAGGCTGGAGAAGAAAAAGGTATAAGAGAGGTAGATATAACTTTTAGAAGAATTTTTTCGAAGGAAAATTTTAAAAAGGGGCACTGGTAGACGATTAGGTTGCTATTTTAGAATAATTCTTTCTAACGTATGTAAGCCAATTGTAAATTTTAGGTAGCTCAACGCCGGCTAATTGTAAGGGAGATAAATTATTACGAGCATTAAAC
>Ga0208905_1000221_pt1 | contig 28651 bp, 22 predicted proteins | sample AntAceMetag02UKS_FD_184776 | JGI IMG/M metagenome (GOLD analysis project Ga0208905, IMG submission 184776) | Saline lake microbial communities from Ace Lake, Antarctica - Antarctic Ace Lake Metagenome 02UKS (SPAdes) (version 2) | ecosystem: Environmental > Aquatic > Non-marine Saline and... | reverse complement strand
TTCAAATTTTAATTCCCCTTTATTTGAACAAGGTACAACGGCAACCAATAGTTCATTTGTAAGTCAATCTAATTTATTATTCGGAATAAAATATTATTGGCGTGCCTGTGCCAAGAGTGTTAATGACACTTCTGTTTGGTCTTCAATATGGTGTTTTACTACAAAAAGCACTGTAAATATAACATCCCCAAGCAATGGTGCAATAAATCAAGACACATCGCTTTATATTGACTGGACTGATATTACAGGAAATGACGGTTACATGTATCAAATTGATACTTCACAGAATTTTAATTCCTCTTTATTACAGCAAGGAGTAACAGCTCAAAATAGTTCTTTTGTAAGTATATCAAATTTATTATACGGTACAAAATATTATTGGCGTGCTTGTGTTAAAAGTGCAGTTGATACTTCAATTTGGTCTAATACATGGTATTTTACAACATCATACCAATTAACAAGTGCTCCTAATCTTATTAGTCCTGCTAATGGCAGTATAGGAATTTCTTATGTGTCAACAGATTTAGAATGGTCATCTGTAGCCGGAGCAACAGCATATCAATATCAATACAGTGAGGATAATACTTTTAATAGTGGTGTTTATAATGGTACTACGGGTTCTTTATCAGAAACAATAAATAATCTAAATCAAACCACAACATATTTTTGGCGGGTAAGAGGACAAAACTCATCAGGTTTTTCTCCTTGGTCAACTATTTGGGAATTTACAACAGATAATAATGTTGTAATTTCAAATTTATCAAATATAAGTTCTATTCAAATTTTTCCCAATCCCACATCCAGTATATTGACAATTATTGGAAAAGGGATTATCAAACTTGAAGTAATTAATTTTAATGGGAAAATTATTGATAATAAAATCGCAGAAAATGATATGAGCATCTTTGATTTAAGAACTTTACCAAGTGGAATTTACTTAATTAAAGTAGTTACTGATAGGAATGTAATATATAAAAAAGTAATTAAAGAATAAGATTATTAACAAAATATGTGGAATAATTACGTTTGGTAACAGGCGGTATAGTTAATTGCCGAGACAGTAGTAAATTCAAAAGGTGTAGCTCGCATAAAGTTCATTGTAACTTGAAAGGTAGGCACTCCGTCAGAATGTCTAAAAACTATTTCAGATTAGTTGTTTTGCTGATATGGAAAAATGCAAAACGTTATAATATAGAGATTTAGTTATTTAATATTTTTGTAAAAATTGTGAAAATTTAGGTTTTTTAGACAGACTGCCGTCAAATCAAACCATTTTTTGTAATAATCTCAAAAAAAATTCTAATAATTCATAATTAAACAAAAAAAATTGTATATTTGCAATTAATATTTTTGCATCAGGCGAATCTGCAAATATAATTTATAAATATGGGGCTGATTTGGATTTGACAGCAAGGATAGTGGAACAGTAAGCATGCCGAGCGTTGAGTATATGGCTCGTAAAAACTAATTCTCATGCCCATTAAACGGCAACAATAACGAATATCTGTTAGCAGCTTAGTCTTAGAGATTAAGTAGCTTTCTGCTTCGCAGAAGACCTTTCTCAACGGCGTTCTGTAAGAAGCATCGAAAAAGTTGAGATAGCATAAATAAGGTCTCGGTGTTTATGCAAAAATTAAGAGAATAAGATTTTTTATTGGCTCGCCTTTTGCCTGTAAAATTTCTGACAATAAATTAAAGGATAAGCATGTAGAAAACTTTTTTGCTACTTGTTTGGACCAGGGTTCAAACCCCTGCAGCTCCACTTCTTGTTTTTTTAATATCTTTATTTTTTGTTAGTGTCTGTTAATCATTGTGTTTTGACTTATCACAGCATTAATGCTTGGGGTAACTGAAAACACCCTTAAAAACAGGGCTTTAGCCCAAAAGATTATATCTATATCAATAATTAATATACACTACCTATTTTTGAATATTATTAAAAATTATTATCTGTAAATTTGTTCATTATTTTTATTTATTAACCAATTATTAACAAAAAAATTTAATTATGAAAAAAATAAGTATAGTTTTATTTCTGTTTATTGTAACTAATCTTTTAAATATAAGTTATTCCAAAGCACAAAATAATACCGGTTTAAACCAAACAAGTCAGCAGCAGTCCTTATTATCTCAAATTGCAATTAAAAAGCACAATTCATCATGGATTCAATTCAGAGAGAACAAAAAAATAAATCCTTCATCTGTTTTTCAGGATTATAAAAAAGCTTTTGGTTTGGAAAAAAATGATGAAATGCGGGTTTCGCGAATAGAAACAGACAAACTGGAATTTACACATTATCGCTATCAGCAGTATTATAAAGGAATAACTATTGAAGGTGCTGAATATCTGATTCATGCAAAAAACGGAATAGCAATATCAGGTAATGGAAAAATTGTTAAAAATTTAAGCTTAAATAATATATCTCAGATATCTTCGGACCAGGCTGTTAATATAGCTATTAATTATGTCAATGCAGATATTTATATGTGGGAAAGTAAAAACACAGAACTTATTCTGAAAAAAAATAAAAACAATCCAGATGCTAGTTTTTATCCTAAAGCAAAATTGATTATAGTTGACAAAAAATATTCTTGTATTGGTAAAAACTATCGGCTTGCTTATAAAGTTGATGTTTTTGCTCAAAAGCCAATGAGCCGTCAATATATTTATGTTGATGCTTTAACAGGTGATGTATTTCATACTATAAACAGGATTCTCAATACTGATGTTACTGGTATTGCAGAAACTAAATATAATGGAACGCAAATTATAATAACAGATTCTGTTTCACCTGGCTTATATCGTTTAAGAGAAACTTCACGCGGAGATGGAATAGAAACGTATGATATGAATGAAGGCACAGAATATGGCAATGCTGTGGATTTTACTGATGATGATAATTACTGGGATGTTATTACTAATCAGGATGATGCTGCTTACAACGCTCACTGGGCTGCTGAAATGACTTATGATTATTATTTTACAAAATTTGGGCAAAGTAGTTTTGACGGTAACGGTGCTAAAATAATTAGTTATGTTCATTATGATCAAAATTATTATAACGCTTTCTGGAATGGTGAAGCTGTAACTTATGGCGATGGGGATGGTTCGGTAACTGCTCTAACTCCATTAGATATTTGCGGACACGAAATATCACATGCTTTTACCGAATATTCAGCTGATTTAATTTATCAGGACGAATCAGGTGCTTTAAACGAATCTTTTAGTGATATTTTTGGAACATGTGTTGAGTTTTATGCTGATACTGTCAATCCTGACTGGACTATAGGCGAAGATATAGGCAGCGCTATGAGGTCTATGTCAGATCCAAAAGCTTACAACGATCCTGATACTTATTTAGGTGAAAACTGGGCTACAGGAACAATGGATTACGGTGGAGTTCATACCAATTGCGGTGTACAGAGCCATTGGTTTTATTTATTGTCAGAAGGAGGCAGTGGAACAAATGATAATGGACATTCTTATAATGTAACAGGTCTGGGCATTGATACATCCGCAGAAATTGCATATCGTAATTTACATACTTATCTAATATCTTCATCACAATATTATGACTCTCGTTCAGGATCTATACAAGCGGCAGAAGACCTGTATGGTTCCTGTTCTAATGCCGTTATTGAAACAGCAAATGCATGGAATGCAGTTGGGGTTGGTTATGCTTTTAATGATTATGATGTATCTTTATTAGATGTTCAATCACCAATTACTGCCTGTGGTTTGTTAACCGAAGATGTAACTGTTCTTTTAGGATATAATGGATGCAATACCAGCTTAAATGTCGGTGATACTATTTTTGCAGGATATAATCTTGACGGTGATACAACTGGTGTAATTGATACAATAATATTATCTTCTCCTTTTAATGGTGGAGATACTTTAATTTATATATTTAACAATGCTGCTGACGTATCCGGGCTTGGAATACATACTATTGACTGCTGGGTTAATTTTGGTTTGGATTCAATGAGTTACAATGATACTATTTATGCATATGAATTTGAAAACAAATTGCAACAGAATTTTGATGTTGGAGTTATTGCTGTTCATTCTCCAACAGCAGGATGTAATCTGTCAGGTTCTGAGATCGTTGAAATTGAACTGGAATTCTTTATATGCGATTCTATACCTGCTAATGATTCAATTGCTGTTGCATATCAGGTTAATGGAGGAAGCATTACAAGAGATACATTAGTATTAAGTTCTGCTGTGTATAGCAATGAAACAATTAATTATACATTTAATACAACAGCCGATTTTTCTGATTATGGTACTTATTTTATTAACGTCTGGACTGAATTTGATATTGATACATTAAATGATAATGATAGTTTATTGGGTTATGAGGTTAAAAAACCAATTGCATTAAGTAATAATATTATAACTTTTGAAGATAATGTTGGAGTTCTTGATTCTTTCTTAATTACAACCAACGAACAATCAGATGCTTATGTATCTACTGGTGCTGCTAATACAGGTAATTATGGTTTTCAGATGACGGGTGGCAACGACCCAATGAGCTATATGGATATTCTTATGAACGCTGATACTTCAAATATTTGGGAAGATTTAAAGATTTTTTCATCCAAAGCATACTTTTGTGTTGATGCTACATCATGGATTACAGCTAATTTAAGATTTGATCTGGAACAAACTTTTTCAAAGGTGTATGAAGCTTATGTAGGCGAACCCATTCCTCAGGCAAGTAGCCTTAGAATTCTTGTTAATGATAATGAGATAGCTGGTATTTATAATCCAACCACAACTACCTCCGATCCTTTTGTTACTATATTTTTAAATCTTGATACTTTTGCCGGAACCAATTTTGAAGTTTGCTTTCAGTCAATTAATATTTTTAGTAAAAGTTCTGACCCTTCGGTTCCACTTGGCAGTAAAGGTGATAATGTATATATTGATAATATTTATTTTAGCGAGGAATCAACAGAAAGTATTGAGGAACCTCAGATATGTCAGGATCGGGAAATTATAATTTATCCAAATCCTAATAAAGGAGTATTTAATTTAGAATATACCTCAAAACAAGCAGAAAGCATAAAAATTGAAATATTAGATTTACTGGGGAAAAACCTTGAACAAAAAAATATGAGTGTAGTAAAAGGATTAAATAAAATTACTTTAGACCTAAAAGGGCAACCAAAAGGAATATATGTTATAAAAATCACGTCTCAATCCGGCATTTTAATCAACCGAATAATTCATCAATAATTATGAACGACAAAATGCTCTATTTATAATATTCGCTGAAATAATCAGGCAATCAAGTTTGGCTACTGACGAATGACGAATACCTGATTGTTCTGTATTAATATAAATATTTAATTTTTTAGAATTTAATAGTTTAAATAAAAATAATCAATATAAAAATTTTAGTATTAAATTGTGGTAGCTCGTCAATTAAGTATCAGTTAATTGATATGACAGAGGGTTACAACTTGTTAGCAAAAGGATTGGTTGAAAGGATAGGTATTCCCAATTCTGTTATCAATCATTATCCTTTGGATAAAAAGCCGGTTATAAAAAAACAGAATATACCAAATCATAGAATTGGAATAGAGTTGTTAACAGAGGCATTAATAAATCATGAGTATGGTGTGATTAAAGGTGTGGAAGAAATAGTAGCCGTTGGTCATAGAGTAGTACATGCCGGAGAAAAATTTTCAGGGTCTATTTTACTTACTGATGAAGTTATGGAAGCTTTAAAAGATTGCACGGAGCTAGCTCCTTTACATAACCCTCACAATATTTTAGGCATAGAAGTATGCAAAGAATTAATGCCTGATATACCACAGATTGGAGTATTTGATACGGCTTTTCATCAGTCAATCCCTGAACATGCATATCTGTATGGTATTCCTTATAAATATTATAAAAAATATAAAATAAGAAGATACGGGTTTCATGGAACATCTCACGATTATGTATCAAAAAGAGCCGCAGAAATTTTAAATAAACCTGTTGAAGACCTTAAAATAATTACCTGTCATTTAGGAAATGGCTCCAGTATAACAGCAGTGAAAAATGGAATTTCTATTGATACTAGTTTGGGCTTTGGCACAGATACTGGAATTATTATGGGCAGCAGATGTGGTGATATTGATGCTGCAATTGTTCCATTTTTAATGGAGAAAGAAAATTTAAGTATTGATGAAATTGGTAAACTCTTATATAAAAAGAGTGGATTTTTAGGATTATCTGAGGGGTTATCAACTGATATGAGAGATTTAACAGAGAAAGCTGCTCAAGGTGATGAAAGAGCAAAAAGAACTATTTCAGTATTTACTTATGGAATAAAAAAATATATAGGAGCATATTCTGCTGCTATGGGAGGCCTTGATGTAATTGTATTTACTGCAGGAATAGGAGAAAACTCTATTGAAACAAGAGAAGAATCCTGCAAAGGACTGGAATTTTTAGGCGTAAAAATAGACCATGAAAAAAATAAAATACGCAGTAAAGAAGCCATAATAAGTACTGACGATTCAAAAGTGAAAGTAATGACAATCCCTACCAATGAAGAGCTAATGATTGCTAAAGATACATTAAGAATTGTAACAGAAAATTAAGTATTGGTTTTCGTTTTTTTTATGTATATTTGTAAGGTTAAAAAAATATTCTTTACTTTTGCCCGATAATTTATAAGGTACCATAGCTCAGTTGGTAGAGCAACGGACTGAAAATCCGTGTGTCCCTGGTTCAATTCCAGGTGGTACCACTAATAAAAAAACAAAATTCTCGTTTTTTTGTATCTGTCCTGTTTACCTTAGACGGATTAACATCCTTATTTCATTATAATGTTTGATGCCTGACTTATGAACTAAGTAATTGGTCAGTTGCCCAAATGATATAACCATCCAACCATTATTCAGTATCAACAAAAAAAACCGAAATAAGCCCATATAAAATATAATATGATTTTTTGGGACTGAATTTATAAATTGTTATTTTTATAAATTTATAAATAAATTTGCAAAAAAATTAATTGTTTAACTAAAAAATGAAAAATGAAAACTCTAAAAAATAAATTGCTCATTGCAGTTATATTAATATCTGGAATTACTGGTTTGAATAATTGTAAATCTGTTGTGGAAAAAGAAACTATCACTAATATTGTCTCTTCAGAAGAATATCTTCAATTAAGTGATATTGAGAAACAAATTGCTGACAAAATCAATGCTTCAATAAACGGATTAAAAGGGCTATCAGTTAACAAAAAAAATTACACCAAATATCTTGCCTATTTTTTTGTTGATACTATTAATGATACATCTGACTTTTTTGATTTTGAAGTAGTATTATTAGATAAAGAGAAAGAAAAAAAGGATATGCTCAGAGCAAATAGTTGTACTATTTCTGGCTATGGATCAGGTGTTAAATGTATTAAAAAAATTAGCTCTCATATTAAAGATAATGGTTTAAAAGATTTGGATGTTCAGGTCCATATCAATCAGGATGGTGATTATATAATCGCATGGTAATAATCCTGAAATATTTTTTTAGGAGAGTTCTAATAATTGGTTTTGTATATGAAAGTGAGCGAAAAATATCAGTATGAGGCGGAGGGTAAAATATTCCGCAGCCATAGCTATGGTGAGGAAAGATTTTGCCCGACAACGAAATAATGATATTTTACAGCCACTTGTAATAAAAAGTAATTATTAGAACTCTCCTTTAATATTTTATCTTATTCCTAACACTAATATCAGTATTTAATATCTCGTCAAAGTTACATTGAAAAACAACGGTTTTTTTATCTTCTTTAATAATTGCTCTTTTGTTAGACATTTTTTTAATTCTACTTGGAAAACTATAAACAGTTTTATATGTAATTTTTTCAAATAAATTTTTATTATAAAATTTATTTTTGTTTTTGTTAATCCAAAATCTCAAAGCTGGAAATATGTTTCGTTTTACAAGTTTTTTCTTTGTAATTTTTATAATAGATGGCTTAAATATTCCTTTTCTGTAACCAAAAATTTTATATAACGCAATATTTAATTTTTTACTGTTTTTAAATTCAAAGCCCAGATAATACAAACTTTTTTTATCATCACTAATATATTCTACATTTTTTATTCCTTTAATATTCTTAATGTTTTCGGCTGATATTTGTAATTGTTTTTTTATCTCATCTACAAAAGGCATATCAACGTATTTATTTAGGACTTTAAAAGCAATAGCTCCAATATATCCTCCATTAATTGAAAAACTAATCTTACCCGATTTGTCAGGATTAATATCTGTTTTTTCAACTATTTCTATGCAACTATTAAGTAATAACAGGCAAGACAGACAACAAAACAGATAAAGTTTTTTCATATATTTATATTTTAAAAGAGATTAATAGATACAAGATATGTTGGAATAAAATGAATATTCCAATGCATCAGAGAATCATCTATATTATGCAACTTTGTTGGCACCATATTATTGCCTTGTCATAATATGTGTTAAAATTTACAGTAAAAATAATTTTTTTTTTTAAGTTTAATAAAAAAAATATTTTAATTTTGTATATTATTTTTCAAATAGGGGTGCCTTAATATTACGGGCTGAGAACAAACCCATTGAACCTGCTCCGGGTAATGTCGGCGAAGGGAAAAGGGAAACGCTTTTAACAGATAGTTTTTTACCTCTATTTACTATCCCAAATTTAACTCAAAATTTTATTAATTATGGATATGGAACAAATTATTTCATTAGGAATTATAGATTCTTATTATAAGAAACTAAAAGAAAACCTTTCTGTTGATACTGCTATTGTTGGTGGCGGTCCATCAGCATTGGTTGCTTCTTACTATCTTGCTAAATATGGACGTAAAACAGCTTTATTTGAACGCAAACTTGCTCCGGGAGGCGGAATGTGGGGTGGCGCAATGATGTTTAATCAAATTGTTGTCCAAAAAAATGCTTTATCTATCTTAGATGAGTTTAAAATATCTTATAAATTTTTTAAAAAAGATAATTATTTAGTTGATTCTATAGAGGCAACATCAAGCATTATTTATCATGCTTCAAAAGCAGGCGTAACTATTTTTAATTATTTTTCTGTAGAAGATGTAGTTTTTAAAAAGGATAGAATTAGAGGAATTGTAGTAAATTGGGCTAATGTTCATAAAGAAGGACTTGCAGTAGATCCACTTGTGGTTATAGCAAAATCTGTTTTGGAAGGAACAGGACATGATTGTGAAATTGCTAAAATTCTTACAAAAAAAAATAATATAAAACTAAATACCCCAACAGGAGCAGTTATAGGCGAAAGATCTCTTTCTGTTGAAGAAGGAGAAAAAACTACTATTGAAAATACAAAAGAAATATATCCGGGATTATATGTTTCAGGAATGGCTGCAAATGGTGTCAGCGGAAGCTTCAGAATGGGACCTATATTTGGCGGAATGCTTCTCTCTGGCAAAAAAGTAGCTAAATTAATCAATAAAGATTTAGGATAAAATGAAAGATTTTGGATTGTATGTTATAATTACTAAACCTACATTATCTTACTCAAAAGTTGTGGAAATATGTGTTGAGAATGAAATAAAAATGTTGCAATTGAGAGAAAAAAATATGCCCGACAAAAAATTATTAGCCATAGCAAAAAACATAAAATCTATTGTTAAAGATAGTAAAACAAATCTTGTTATCAACGACAGACCTGATATTTCTGTTCTTTGTGATGCGGACTTCCTGCATCTTGGTCAGGAAGATTTGGCAATTGAAGAAGCACGAAAAATAGTTCATCAAAATATACACATTGGATTGTCAACACATTCCATAATACAAGCTAAAGAATCTTTAACTAAAAATCCTGATTATATCGGATTTGGTCCTGTGTTTCCAACGCCAACAAAGGCAAACCCTGATGCCGCTGTTGGCATAAACCAACTTTCAGAAGTTTTGCAATTTGCAAATATTCCAGTTGTTGCTATTGGCGGTATCTTCCCTGAAAACATTAAAAAAGTTTTGAAAGCAGGAGCTAAAAATTTTGCAATGGTCAGATATTTTATGGAAACAAAAAATTTAGATAAGCGAATTAAAAAAATAAAATCAATAATAAATAATTCAGATTAAACATATTTTTTAAGGGCTTGTGAAGAAATAAAGTATACAGAATTGACGAAGTTATTTTGTTCTTTTTCAAGGCACATAATTTGCGAATAGCACAGCTATTTAAGGATTTTGTAACGAAGAAAAAGGGCAAAAGAACGAGTCAAAATGAATAGGTTATTTTTTCACAAACCCTAAGTATTTCCAAACTATTTTTTTTATCAATCATTAGTTGTCTTTTAAGAGAATTTAGGTCTTTAAATTTTTTTTCATCACGGATTTTGTCTATAAAATAAATCGTAAGATAATCCTGATAAATATCTTCTTCAAAATCAAAAATGTTTACTTCAATTGTTACTTTTTTATTATTAACAAAATCAATATTTTTTTGTTTGTTTTTAGAATTTAATGTAGGTTTTGTTCCTATATTAATCATTCCGTTATATTTTTTTTCTTTCCATAGAACTTCAACAGCATATACTCCTTTGGCAGGAATAAGTTTATACTCATCTTCTATGATAATATTTGCTGTAGGAACATTAATTGTTCTTCCTATTCTGTTTCCGGAAACAACCTTGCCTGACATAAAATATTTATACCCCAGAAAAGAATTAGCTTTTTTAATATCTCCGTTATATAGCGCGTTTCTTATCTTTGTTGAACTTATAGAAACATTTTTGATAACTTGTGTTGGAATTTCTTCAACTTCAAATCCATAAGTGTTACTCAATTTTTCCAAACATTTAATATCTCCTTCGCGATTATTACCAAAACTATGATTATAACCTGTTATTAATCTTTTTGTATGTATTTTTTCAACCAAAAAATTTTTAACAAACTCTGTTGGAGATATCCTTGAAAAATTTTTGGTAAATGGTAAGATAATTAAGTGGTCAATATTTAATTTTTGTAAAATTTTTATTTTTTCTTCTATTGTATTAATAAGTTTTAAATTTTTTTCTTCCGGATAAAGTACAATTCTTGGATGAGGAGAAAAAATAATTAATACTGTTTCTCCTTTCTTTTCTTTAGCAATTTTAGTTAATCTATTAATAATTTTTTTATGGCCACAATGAACACCATCAAAACTACCTATTGTTACAACAGGATAATCAACATTTTTAAAATCTTCTATGTCTCTGTATATCTTCACTAATTAAAAAATTATAAATATTTATAATTTGCTTTTAGTTAATAAAAATTTTTCAAAATTATAATTAAATTTGTTTCTTTTAAATAAAAGATAGTATTTTTGTTACTTGTTTTGTGCCAACAAACAAAAACAATTTATTTCTAAATGGTCTATTATACTATAAATGGTCATTTTAATTGATGATTGATGATTATGAATGGCAATAAATGACAGCGAAGTTAAAAATCTTGAAATTTCGCAGCTAAAAGACAAATTATATTACGCAAAGTATAATAACTATAAACTTAAAAAAATATAATTATGGCGACTAAAAAACCCGGAAAAATCTCTCAAATAATCGGACCTGTTATAGATGTATCATTTGACGAAGAAAAAGAACTTCCAAATATCTATGACGCCTTGGAAATAACAAAGGAAGACGGGTCTGTAGTTGTATTGGAATGCGAACAACATATAGGTGAAGATACTGTTAGAACAATAGCAATGGATTCTACCGATGGTTTACGAAGAGGTATGGATGTTGTTGTAACAGGAAGTCCTATTACTATGCCAACAGGAGATAAAATAAGAGGAAGATTATTTAATGTTATTGGTGAAGCTATTGATGGAATAGGTCCGGTTACCAAAGAAACCAGTTACAGCATTCATCGTGACCCTCCTAAATTTAAAAACTTATCAACAAAAAAAGAAATTTTATATACAGGCATTAAAGTTGTTGACTTGCTGGAGCCATATTCAAAGGGTGGTAAAATCGGACTGTTTGGCGGTGCTGGTGTAGGAAAAACAGTTATTATAATGGAGTTGATAAATAATATTGTAAAAGCTTATGAAGGATTATCTGTATTTGGTGGTGTTGGAGAAAGAACAAGAGAAGGTAATGATTTGTTGAGAGAAATGATTGAATCAAATGTAATAACTTATGGTAAAGCTTTTAAAGAGAGTATGGATAAAGGCGGCTGGGATTTGTCAAAAGTTGATATGAAAGAATTATCTAAATCTAAAGCCACATTGGTCTTTGGACAAATGAATGAGCCGCCCGGAGCACGTGCCAGAGTAGCTCTGTCAGGATTAACACTTGCTGAATATTTTCGCGACGGAGATGAAAAATCAGGAGGAAGAGATATTCTTTTCTTTATTGATAATATATTTCGTTTTACACAGGCAGGTTCAGAAATATCTGCTTTATTGGGGCGTATGCCATCTGCTGTAGGTTATCAACCTACACTGGCAACAGATATGGGCACTATGCAGGAGAGAATAACATCAACAAAAAGAGGTTCTATAACTTCGGTACAGGCAGTTTATGTGCCTGCTGACGACTTAACAGACCCAGCTCCTGCAACTACTTTTGCTCACCTTGATGCCACAACCGTTTTAAGCCGTAAAATTTCAGAACTGGGAATTTATCCTGCTGTTGACCCTCTTGACTCTACCTCCAGAATATTAAGCCCTGAAATTGTTGGCCAAGAGCATTATAATTTGGCACAACAAGTAAAAGAAACTTTACAACATTATAAGGACTTGCAAGATATTATTGCTATACTTGGAATGGAAGAACTATCAGATCAAGATAAATTAGTTGTTAATCGTGCAAGAAGAATTCAAAGATTTTTGTCTCAACCTTTCCATGTTGCAGAACAATTTACAGGCATACCAGGAACTATAGTAAATATTGAAGATACAATAAAAGGATTTAAAATGATATTAAACGGAGAAGTAGATGAATATCCCGAAGCTGCATTTAATCTTGTTGGCACAATAGAAGAAGCTATTGAAAAAGGGAAGAAAATACTTGCAAAAACAAAATCATAGTTATAAACTATAAAAAATATCTAAAAATGCATTTAGAGATAATCACACCTGATACTAAAATATATAAAGGAGAAGTAAATCTTGTTCAATTGCCCGGAATAGATGGTTTTTTCGAAATTTTAAATAATCATGCTCCTTTAATATCTATTTTAAACAAAGGCAGAGTTAAAATAATTGATGCCAGTAAATCAACAAAAATTTTTAATATAAATGGCGGAGCTGTTGAAGTATTAAAAAATAATATAATTATACTGGCAGAATAAAAAATAACTATTAATTTAAAAACAAAAAAAATACGGAGGAAAATATCATGACAAAAAAATCAGAAATTTACAAATGCGAAATTTGTGGAAATATTGTAGAAGTAACAAATGCAGGTATCGGCAAATTAGTTTGCTGTGGTCAAGAAATGAACCTTCTGGAAGGAAGTACAGCAGACAGCACAACTGAAAAACATGTGCCTTTTATTCAGAAAATTGAAGGTGGATATAAAGTCAAAGTTGGCGAAAATATAAATCACCCAATGAATGAAAAACATTATATTCAATGGATAGAACTAATAACTGACAATAAGGTTTACAGGAAATTTCTCACACCTGATGATGAGCCACAAGCAATATTTAAAGTTGATGATAACGAAAAAATTATTTCAGCGAGAGAATATTGCAATATCCATGGTTTGTGGAAATATGAGAAGTAATTCACGAATCATTCGCTTAATAAATATTTTGTATAATTTAAAAAAAAAAAAATGTTAAACAAAAAAGTAGAACAAGAATTAAACAAACAGGTAAATGCAGAATTATTTTCTGCTTACTTTTACTTATCAATGTCAGCATATCTTGAATCAATAAATCTAGCTGGATTTGCACACTGGATGCGTGTTCAGGCACAGGAGGAAGAATTTCACGCAATGAAAATTTTCGATTATATAAACGAAAGAAGCGGAAGAGCTGTTCTTACTACAATTGAAAAGCCTAAAACAGAATGGAAAAATGTTATTGAAGTTGCGGAAGAAATTTATGCTCACGAACAAAAAGTGACAGGATTAATTAATAATTTACTTGATGTGGCGATTGAAGAAAAAGATTACGCCACAAACAATTTTTTACAATGGTTTATTGCCGAACAAGTTGAAGAAGAAGCAAATAGCGAAAATATTCTAAACCAACTTAAAATGGTTGAAGGCAAAGGTCATGGATTATTTATGTTAAACAAAGAACTAAGCACAAGAGTGTTTGTTCCTCCAACAACCGTTTAATAATAAAAAATAATAATAATATATAATAAAAAAATATGAAAAATCTAAAAGGAACAAAAACAGAACAAAATTTGTTAAAATCATTTGCCGGCGAGTCGCAAGCCAGGATGAGATATGATTATTTTGCAAAACAGGCAAAAAAAGAAGGTCTTGAACAAATTTCAGGAATATTTATGGAAACCGCTTTGAATGAAAAAGAACACGCAAAACGTTTTTTTAAATTTCTTGAAGGCAGAGATGTTGAGATAACTGCTACATATCCGGCAGGCAAAATAGGAACAACTCTTGAGAACTTAAAAGCTGCAGCAATGGGCGAAAATGAAGAATGGACAGAATTATATCCTGAATTTGCCAAGATTGCTGAAGAAGAGGGTTTTAAAAAAATTGCTACAGCTTTTACAATGATTGCAAAAGTTGAGGAAGCACACGAAAAAAGATATTTAAAACTATATGAAAATCTTGAAAATGGTAAGGTCTTTGAAAAAGATGATGTAATGACTTGGAAATGTCGTAATTGTGGCTATCTGCACACAGGGAAAAAAGCTCCTGATTTATGCCCTGCTTGTCTGCATCCAAAAGCTTATTTTGAACTACAATCAACTAATTACTAAAAAATATAAAAATTATGAAAAAATACGTTTGTAAAGTTTGCGGGTATGTTTACGACCCTGAAAAAGGTGACGCTGACGGAGGAATAGCTCCGGGCACTAAATTTGAAGATATACCCGACGATTGGGTTTGCCCTGTTTGCGGTGTTGGTAAAGACGAGTTTGAATTAGAAGAATAGATTATTTTTAAGGTTAAAATTTAATCTTATACTATTACTTTTTAAAATCTTGTTTTTCTCAGTAAGTTTTTTAATACTGAAATAACCATGAAACAAGTTCATAGTTATGTTGTTCAGCACAAGTATTTGTAAATATAAAACTGCAACTATTTCATTATTTGTTTGTAGCCTTGTGTTGCGTTAAATAATTATTCAGTTTAAAAAAATAGATTATTAATAAATTTATAAAAAATTATCTATGAAATACATAATTATTGGAAATGGAATTGCAGGCACAGAAGCTGCCAAAGCAATTAGAAAAAATGATGAGGAAGGCGAAATAACAATTATCTCACAATCAAAAAATTTGTTTTATTACCGTCCCCGACTAATTGACTACATTGCCGACGATGTAACCATTGACGACATAACGACATTTAAACAAAATTTTTATATAAAAAACAAAATAAAAAATGTTTTAAACGAAACAATTATAAATATTGATGCTACAAAACAAACAGTTTCTACATTATCAAATAAAACATACAAATATGATAAACTTTTATTAGCACAGGGAGCAAGACCTTTTATCCCTCCAATTAAAGGAGTTGAAAAAAAAGGTGTTTTTACTTTAAGGGATATTGCTGATTCTGATAATATTAAAGCATATTGTAAAAATAAAAAAAATATAGTTATTATAGGTGGCGGACTGCTCGGTATTGAAGTTGCTAATAGTTTATTAAAAACAGGAGCTAAAATTACAATAATTGAATTTTCTAAATTTATACTCCCTCGTCAACTTGATGCTGATGGTTCTGAAATATTAATTAATTTGTTAAAACAAAAAGGTCTGTTGTTTAAACTTGGCTACTCAACAACAAATATTAATGGTAATGAGACAGCCAAAAGTATAAGTTTAAATTCAGGAGAGGAACTGGATGCAGATGTCGTACTTTTGTCAGTAGGAGTAAGACCAAGATTAGAACTTGCAAAAAAAACAGATATTAAAATTAATAAAGGAGTTATTATTAATGATTTTATGGAAACTTCGGTAAAAAATATTTATGCTGCCGGCGATATTTCCGAACATAAAAATATTTGCTATGGCTTATGGTTGCCTGCTAAAGAACAAGGTTTAGCTGCAGGACAAAATATGGCTGATGTTAAAACAAAATATTCCGGTTCTAAAATAGAGGCACGTATGAAAGTTACAGGAATTTCTCTGTTTTCAGTAGGTGATTTTAACAAAAAAAATGCAGAGGTAAAAACAATTAAAAAAGATATGACATATCAAAAAATTGTTTTTAAAGATAATATACTTTATGGTGCAATATCTATAGGAGATGCTAAATTTGCTTCATCATTATCAAAAATATATGAAGAAAAATTAGATATTAATGAATACCTTAAATCAATCGGGTTTTAAACAAAAAAGGGACTATAAAAAATTTTGTTAAAGAAAAAGAAATAATTACAGATAATAATTGAATAAAAAATGAAAGCTGTAAAAATAAAAGAAGGTATTTATTGGGTGGGTGTCATTGATTGGGATTTAAGAAATTTTCATGGTTACCTTACTCAACGCGGTGCAACTTACAATGCATATCTTATTATTGATAAAAAAATAACTCTTATTGACACTGTAAAAGAAGCTTTTGCCGATGAGATGATAAAAAGAATATCATCAATAATTGACCCGTCAAAAATTGATTATATAATATCAAATCATGTGGAGATGGACCACTCAGGAGCAATACCAAAAATGATGAATATTGCAAAAAATGCTCAACTTATTACATGCCCAAATGGTAAAAAAGGTCTAACAGCACATTATAAAAGAGATTTTAATCATGAAATTGTTAAAACAGGCGACATATTAAATCTTGGTAAGAGAAACCTTCAATTTCTTTTAACCCCAATGGTTCATTGGCCTGATAATATGGTTGAGTATATGCCTGAAGAAAAAATTCTTTTTTCTAATGACTCATTCGGCCAGCATTATGCTTCGTCGGAAAGATTTGATTATGAAAATCCTAAGGATATAATTATAGCTGAAGCAAAAAAATATTTTGCAAATATTGTGTTGCCTTATTCTGCACAAGTGAGAAAAGAGCTTGAAGATGCTGCAAATCTTGATATAGAAATTATTGCATCAAGTCATGGTATTATATGGGAAAAATATACTAAAGAAATTATTGAAGAATATAAAAAATGGTCTTCAAACAAAGTTCTTAAAAAAGCCGTAATTGTTTATGACACAATGTGGCATTCAACAGAAAAGATGGCTTATGCTATTCAGGAAGTATTTGAAGAAAAGGGATTTATTACCTCAATACGTAACTTACAAAGCAATCATATATCAGATGTTATGACAGAATTGATTGATGCAGAATATATCTGCGTTGGTTCGCCGACACTCAACAATAATATTATGCCAAACATTGCATCTTTTCTTACTTATTTAAAAGGATTATCGCCTAGAAAAAGAAAGTCCATTGCCTTTGGTTCTTTTGGCTGGGGAGGTCAAAGCATTGCTCAAGTAGCAGAATATCTCAAAGATTCAGGATTTGATGTTGTTAATATGTATAAACAAAAATATGTGCCTTCGTCAGACGACTTAAATGATTTGAAAAACAAATTATCAGAAGACCTGATTTCTGATTAGAGTATAGCTATTATATCAAAATATCTGAATATTATAAGAATTTAAAGATACTATCAATTTTTATATTTCAACCATTTCCATAATTCTTTATAGTTTACTTTTTTACCATACATTAAGATACCGGTATGATATATTTTGGCAGCCAGCCAGGTTGTTGCAATAAATCCAAGTATCAGTAAAATAATTGACAGAGCCAAGTCAAAATTGGGAACACCAAAAGGTATTCGTATCATCATTATAATAGGAGAAGTAAGAGGAATAATAGAAAGCCAGAATGATACAGGTCCGTCAGGGTTGTTAATTACAAATTGGCTCATAACAATAGCAAAGATAAGAGGTATTGTTATTGGCAGCATAAACTGTTGTGTGTCAGCTTCGCTATCAACAGCCGAGCCAATAGCAGCAAACAGAGCTGCATATAACAGATATCCTCCTATAAAAAAGAACAGAAATGAAAGTATTATTTTTATATAATCAATAGAATAAATAGCTTCAAATATTTTGTTTGTGTCTTTAGTTTGTATAGATGAATTATTATTAATATTGTTTATTTGTAAGTTTTGTCCTACTATATTGTTATTTACAGTTTGTTCTGTATTTTTATTAAACGAAAACTTTTTAGGGAAAGATATTTTAACAACAGTTACAATAGAAAAAGTCAGGATAATCCATAGAGCAAACTGTGTTAAACCTACAAAAGCAATACCAATAATTTTGCCCATCATAAGTTGAAATGGTTTTACAGAAGATACAATGACTTCAACTATACGGCTTGTTTTCTCTTCTATAACTCCACGCATCACTTGTGACCCAAACATAAAGATAAACATATAGATAAGAATACCGGAAAAAAGTCCAATAGCAGTGCTTACCCCAGAAAAACTTTTTTTCTCTGCCCCGCTTTCATTTAGTTTAATAGTTGTTATATTTACTTCTGTTTTTATTTTTTTTATATCTTCAAGTGTTTTTTTATCAATATTTTGGCTAGCTATCCTGACATTTTCAATGCAATTTTTAATTATATTTTCTAAATTATTTTTTAATATTATACTTGCCTGTTTATCTGAAAATAATTTTACATTATTGGGATTATCTATAGTATTTGCAGGGATATACAGTATAGAATAAATATTTTTATTAAAAAAGTTTTTTTTGGCTTTGCTGATATCAGTATTAAGGTAGATAAATTTTAAGTCATTAGAGTCAGAAAATTTATTATAAAAAAGACCTGTTTCATCAATAATACCGATTGTCTTTTCCTTGTCTGACATTTGGGACATATAAATAGGCACAATCATAATAGCTGCCATTAAAACAGGCCCAAGTATTGTCATTATTATAAATGATTTTTTCTTTACTCTTGTAAGATATTCTCTTTTTATTATGAGAAATATTTTATCCATTTATTTATGTTTTTAACAAGACAAAAGTTTCAAGTTTAAGGTTTCGATGTTTAATGTTCAAAGCACATAATCCGTAATTTCCCAATCCAAAGCACAAAGCCGTAATCTGTAATTTTTTTAGTATTTAAGTGTCATTCATTGTCATTTATTCGCTTCGCCCAGCTGCCGACTGGTTTACCATAGATACCGGAAAATTGCTCATAAATTAGGATTTACTCACATCATTATTGTGAGTAATCCTTGTTCAAAATTCAATAATGACCAAATTGTTTGATATTATGAACAGACACTAATCAGAAAAGATATCTAACAAACAATTATGAAAGAGCCTGATTAACTTTTGATGAAATTTCTATTACTTTTTCATATTCGGCAGGTGTCAGGTCTTTAAAGAAAAAATGAACAGGATTTATAGGTTTATCATTCTTGCGCACTTCATAATGCACATGCGATCCTATTGAAAGTCCTGTACTACCAACATAGCCAATTATCTGTCCTCTTTTTACTTTTTGTCCTCTTCTAACATTATATTTAGACAGATGAGCATATACTGTTTTGTATCCATAGCCATGGTCAATAACTATTTCTTTACCATAACCTCCTGAATATTTAACTTTAATAACAACGCCTTTGCCTGTGGCATAAATTGGAGTTCCTCTTGGTGCTGCAAAGTCAACGCCGGTATGCATTCTTAATGTTTTATAAATAGGATGCATTCTCATACCAAAACCAGAAGCTAATCTTGAATGGTTTTTTGATACAGGCTGTATAGCAGGAATACATGATAACATTTCGGCTTTGCTTTTAGCCATTTTAAATACCCGGTCAAAAGAGTTTGATTGAATATATAGCTGACGGGCAATTTTGTCAATTTTTTTTGTGGTTTCTGTTATAATTTGCGAATTATCATATCCTTCCAATTTTGCATATCTGTCAACACCACCATAGCCTGCCTCTCTTACTGTTTTTGGAATTGGGTCTGCCTCAAAAATAACTCTGTATATATTATCATCTCTGTTTTGTATATCTGATAAAACTTTAGATATTTGATTAATTCTACCATTTAGAATTTTATACTGTAATTTATACTGCTCATTTTCACGTTTTAATATTTTTTCACTTGGAGATTCAAAAAAATTATATGTTATTAACATCACTATTGCAGAAAAGACCATACCAGTAGCAATGATTGAAAAAAACTTAACTATTCTGTCTTTCAGGGTTACTTTTAACTTTTCATACTTTAATGATCGCCTATTAAAACGATATTTTGTCTTTGCCATTATTTTGTTTTATTTTAAAAATGCAAAAGTAATAAAATAATACAAACTTACAAGTTATACCAAACAAAATTAGGTTTATTCATAATATTATTTATTTTTAAGGTATTCCCCAAATGATATCGCTTCGCTTTACCTTCGGGGCAGTCGTGAGAACATTTCGCTTAGTTGTAAAAAATTTTAGTGATTTTATATACTTTTTCATCTAAATATGCAAGTTGGCAGTCAACAATCGGCAAAAAGAGAAATTGATGACTGCTGACTGGAGTAAGTGGGTAAACCAAGCCAGCAATATTATTTTTTCTTTCTTTTACGAAAACTTTCTGTTTTATTACCATAATTTATCCAGTAATTTCCTTCAGAAAGCTTTGAGACATTAATATCATTCCCAAATCCATCCATTATAAGTTCTCCCATTTCATCAAAAATTTCCCATCTGGTCTCTTTTGTGAACATAATTTCATCAAAAATTTTTTTTGGTGCTAATAATATTTCCTGTGCTCTTGAGTAAAAATTTTTTTCTTTTGAATAAATTATTTCATCATTTATGTCAATATGTTTTACTCTATATTTATTCATTCCATAATAAGGATGATGTGTTTGAAAAAAATAATTATTATTTGTTACAGAATCTTTAACTTCAACTTTACCAACCTGTATCCATTTCTTCCACCGATATTGCTCTATTACAAACGGCATATTCCCTGTATTACCTTTTACTAACCAAATTAATTTTTTACTCCTGTCAAATTTAATTGTTGTAAACAAAAAATTACTTTCAGCCCTTAATACTTCCGCATTTATTATCTTTGGCATACATCCTTTTCTATGTTTTATCTTTATAACTACAGTGTCTCCTATTTCTAAATTAAGGTTGGAAAAATCTATTTCAAAAGAATTTGAATTTATTTCATCTTTGGTAATCTTTCCATTAACATACACTTTCTCTACACAAAAAGCACCTTGCTCAGATGATGGATTAAGAACATATAGATTTTTTCCATAATAATTACCTTTTATAATAATATCTTCTGCAAATATCTTACAATTAAAAAAAGATATTGTTAAAATAAATAATAGAACAATCTTTCTCATTAGTTTATCTTTTTACCAAAAATAATAAACTATTTAGAAACTTAACCTGATTAATTATCCGCCTGAGGCAAATGAAATCGGTTATTCGCTTCGCTCATGAAATCACTTCGTTAAGTTCGCTAAGTTCATAAATTTTCAGAATATATATATCATTTAATTTACAAATAATTTAGGTTAATCACTTTTTTTAAGTTTAAATTACAATATTAATAAAAACTTTCAATATCAATATAATTTGTGTTTTAAATCATTAGTGTCCGACTAAAAATGAAATTAGAATTTATAATAGTAGATTCCTCACTCCGTTCGGAATGACAACTTCATTATGTTGGGAAGGTGGAGAAGAAGAAGAAGCAGCAGCAGCGGCAGCAGCAGAAGAAGAGAGGGTAAGGACGCGTAAAACGCGTCCTTACCCCCACCCTGAACTCTAAATAACACTGTCATTCCGAGTGATAGCGAGGAATCTCATAATATTTAGAAACGATTTTACCTAAATTTTTTTAATTTAGTCGGACAGTAGTGGTTTTAAATCAAAAATTCTTAATTAATTACAAAAAAAATTCTTGTTTATTTGTTTAAATAAAATTTTTTGTATATCTTTACAATTTTTAACAATTTAAAATATATAAAAATGACATTGGCAATAAAAACATTAAAAAAAAGTGCACAAATAATAATGACATCCTTTTTTATACTCTTATGCCTTAATCTTTTTGCAGAAAATAACATAAAATTAAAAGATGGAAAAACATCCTTAAAAGTAAAAGAAAATACTTATGCAAAATTGCGCGTAACAAGTTCTCTAAATGATTTTACCTATATAAATGTAAACACGCCAAAAGGAATATTTACTGAATTGATTGTGCCTGACTATGGAGTTAGTAATACAACAGGAAACCCAAAACTTCCTGTTTTAAGAAAAATAATAGAAATTCCTCAGGATGCAGATATTGAAATAAAAATAATTAGTTACAATGTGAAAGAATATAATCTTAATGATTTAGGCATTATTTATCCGATTATTCCAAAACAACCATCTATTCCTAAAAATAAAAAAGATTCTATCATATTCCAGTATAATAAAGCTGCTTATACAAAAAACAAATATCAAAAAGCTCTTCCAAATTTAGTTACTGTTAATATCCTTGGAATAATGCGTGGGACAAGATTAGCAAGATTAAATATTGCTCCTGTCATTTATAATCCTGTAACTAATACTATTAAAATTTATAATAATATTGATGTTGAAATAAATTTTGTTAATGCTAACATTGCAAAAACTCTGTCTTTAAAGAAAAAGACCTGTTCTCCTTACTTCAAAACTATAAGCAAACAAATATTAAACTATAAATCTCTTAACACTAGAGAAGTAAACACAAAATATCCTGTAAAATATGTGATTGTCTCTGACCCAATGTTTCAGGCAACTTTACAAGCTTTTATTCAATGGAAGACAAAAAAAGGTTTTACTGTAATTGAAGCATATACAGACGACTCCGGTGTTGGAACGACAACAACTTCCATAAAGTCATATCTTAAAAATTTGTATGACTCCGGCACTGGGGCAGATCCATCTCCGTCATTTGTTCTTTTTGTAGGTGATATAGCACAAATTCCTGCTTTTAATGGTAATGAGGGCTCTCATGTAACTGACTTATACTATTGCGAATATACAGGAGACATTTTTCCGGAAGTATATTATGGAAGATTTTCTGCTACAAGCATAGCAGAATTACAACCTCAAATTGATAAGACACTGGAATATGAACAATATCTGATGCCGGACCCATCTTTTTTAAATGAAGTTGTGATGATAGCAGGAGTAGATGCAAGCAATGCTCCAACTTACGGTAATGGTCAGATTAATTATGGAACAATAAACTATTTTAATGCTGCACACGGACTTACATCTCATACTTATCTTTATCCTGCTTCTGATGACCCGGGTACTTCTGCTGAAATTATTCAAAATATAAGTGATGGCGTTGCTTATGCAAATTATACAGCACACGGAGATTGGGATTGCTGGGCTGACCCGTCTTTTACTGTATCTGATATATCAGGATTGCAAAATGCACATAAATATCCGTTGATGGTAGGAAATGCTTGTTTAACTAATAAGTTTGATAAACCTGCCTGTTTTGGAGAATCTTTATTAAGAGCAGAAAATAAAGGAGCTTTAGGATATATAGGTGGCTCAAATTCTACTTACTGGGATGAAGATTATTACTGGGGAATAGGTTACGGAGCAATAACAAATCCACCACCGGGTTATGCAGCGACAGGATTAGGTGCTTATGACAGAACATTCCATGATAATGGAGAAACTTTCGGGGATTGGTTTGTTACACAGGGACAGATGCCGGCAGCAGGAAACCTCGCAGTAACAGAAGCCAGCTCATCAATTACAGATTATTACTGGGAAATATATCACTTAATGGGTGACCCTTCTCTTATGATTTACTTCTCAGAACCACCTACGTTAAATGTGAGTTATAATTCTTTATTGCCTTTGGCTGCTACATCCTTTACTGCTACAACAGAACCTTATGCTTATGTGGCAATTTCTATGAACGGAGTATTGCATGGAGTAGCACTCGCTGATACAAACGGAATAGCCAATATCACCATTACTACTCCATTTGCAAACCCTGGCACAGCTGATGTTGTTGCTACAAAACAAAACAGACAACCTTTTATAGGAACTGTTACTGTGGCTACTCCTTCAGGACCTTATGTCATTTACAATAACAATAATATTAATGATGATACAGGAAATAATAATGGTTTTGCTGATACAGACGAAAATATAAAATTTGACATAACCCTTGAAAATGTTGGTGTCAGTGTTGCAGATAGTGTGTATGCTGTTTTATCAACCGGCGATACTTACATAACAATTAATGATAATACTCAATTTTGGGGAGATATCACAGAAGCAACAACTTCTACACAAAATAATGCTTTTGAAATAACTATATCCGATAGTATTCCTGATAATCATATTGTGACCTTTAATCTGACAATAAAAGATAAAAATGACAGCACCTGGAATTCTAATTTTAATATTAATGTTAATGCTCCGAACTTATCAATTGATAACCTTATTATTGATGATATAGCTGACGGCAATGGTAATGGCAGATTAGAGCCGGGAGAAACAGCAGATATTATTATCATAACTGAAAATAACGGACATTGTGATGCTGAAAATACAATTGGAAACCTATCTACAACAAATTTTTATGTTACAATAAATAATTATTCTTATGATTTTAATACTCTTTCTGTTTCAGAAACTGACAGTGCAATATTTAATATAACTGTTGGCACTTCAGCTTTAATGGGTTCTATAGCAGATTTTAATTATTCTGTTACTTCGGGTTTATATAATGCACAAAAGACCTTTATCAGGCCTGTTGGATTTATTGATGAGGACTTTGAGACATATGATTTTTCCAAATTTAACTGGGACACTACCGGTTCTCATCCATGGATTATCACAGATGTTAATCCTTATGAAGGTATTTATTGTGCAAAATCAGGAACTATTTCTGATGCGCAAACATCAGAACTGTTAATAAACTTTAATGCTGTAGCTGATGATAGCATATCTTTTTTTAGAAAGGTATCTTCTGAACAAAACTATGATTTTCTTGAATTTTATATTGATGGCAACTTAATTAGTGAATGGTCAGGTGAACAAGCTTGGTCAAGAGTAAGTTTTCCTGTCCCAACAGGTAATCATGCTTTTAAATGGCTCTATTCAAAAGATTATTACCAGACATCAGGAAGCGACTGCGCCTGGATTGATAATATTATGTTTCCTCCTGTTTATAATACATTAGGGATTGATAACAACAAAAAAGATAACACAGAAACTTTATTAAAATGTTTTCCAAATCCTTTTGTCAGTTCAGCAAATATTTCTTATACATTAACAAAACCATCATTTGTTACAATAAAAATTTATAACTTACTTGGTGAAGAAAAAAATATCCTCCTTAGGCGGACGAAAAAAGAACAGGGAACATATACTTTAACCTTTAATGCTTCTAATCTTGGAGCAGGCATCTACTATTGTGTATTAACAACAGATTATAATGTTATTACAAAAAAACTAATGGTAATAAAACATTAAAATTATTTTCAAGATAAAAAAGCAGAAGTAAAAAATTATGAATAAACTCAAATATAACTTTAAAGTTGTATTTTTACATAATGAATACTTTATTTATTTGATTATATAAAAAAAAATGTTATATTTGTCCTTTTAATTTATATATAAAAATAAAGATGAAAAAATTAATCTCTTATATTCAACAGATTAAATATTCTTTGTTTATAATTTCTGTTATTGTATTTTTATCATGTTTTACAAGCATTAAAGTATTAGCCCAGTGTGATATTACAGCAAATGCTAATCCTACTGATATTTGTATAGGCGATCCTGTTACTCTTACATCTTCAGGAACTTGTACAGATTATTTAATGGATAATGACTTTAATAATGGCACTATTGGCTCTGGATGGAGTTCTAATGCGAGTCCTATGTTTAATAATCCTTGTCCACCAACATGCGATGGAACTACATATTTATGGATAGGTCCTGCTACAAATTTTCCACGACAAGTAACAACTGTTAATTTTGATGTATCCTCAGGTGTCTGTAGAATTTGTTTTGATATGAAATATGGCGAGCAAAGTAATGGTTCACCATGCGAAGGTCCTGATTTATCAGGAGAAGGTGTTCACCTTCAATATTCAACAGATAATGGAGCAAACTGGACAGATATTAATTACTGGGATCCAAATGGAGGACATGACCCACAATTTCTTAACTGGAATAATTATTGTGAAAATATACCTTCGGCAGCTTCAACATCAAGTACAAAATTTAGATGGTGGCAATCTAACACAAGCGGTAATTCTTATGACCACTGGGGATTAGATAATGTTCAAATTTTTTGCCCTCCGCCAACACAAACAGTAATATGGTCTCACGGACCTAATGTATTTAATCCACCAACAGTTTATCCCAGCGTAACTATAACTTATACGGTTACTCTATCTGATGGAACATATAGCGACCAGGAATCTGTTGTTGTTACTGTTCATCCAATACCGATAGTTGATGCGGGACAAGACCAATCTACTTGTGGAGGAAATAATGTAACAATAGGAGGAAATCCTACAGCAAGCGGTTCTGGTCCTACATATTCATATTCATGGGGTCCTGCGGCAGGATTAAGCTCAACCAGCATTGATAATCCAACTGCCAATCCAGCAAATACCACAACTTATACAGTAACAGTAACCAGCAATGGATGCTCTGCTACTGATGCTGTTATAGTAACAGTTAGTCCAAATCCTGTTGCAGATGCAGGACAAGACCAAACCGTATGCGGAGGAAATAACTTGACAATAGGCGGTAACCCAACAGCAAGTGGAGGGCTGCCTTCTTATACATACTCATGGAGTCCTGCTACAGGACTAAGCTCAACTGATGTTGCCAATCCAACAGCTAATCCAACAGCGCCTACAACTTATATAGTAATCGTAACAGATGCAAACGGATGTACAGATACTGACGATATAACAGTAACAATTAATCCTAACCCTGTTGCTAATGCAGGAGGAGACCAGTCAATATGTATTGGTTCATCTGCAACATTAATTGGTTCAGCAACAGGAGGAACTCCTATATATAATTATAACTGGAGCACAAGTGATATAACAGATTCAATAACAGTAAGTCCTGCAATAACTACAACCTATATTTTAGCTGTAACAGATGCAAATGGATGCACAAATACTGATGATGTAACAATAATAGTTAATCCTAATCCTACAGCAAATGCAGGAACAGACCGAAGCATCTGTGACGGAGATAATACATTAATAGGAGGAAGTCCGACAGCAAGCGGAGGCACACCGTCTTATACATATACATGGAGTCCTTCCACAGGATTAAGTTCTGTTATGGCTTCTAACCCAACAGCTAATCCAACAAATAATATAACTTATTCATTAACAGTAATAGATGCAAATGGATGCACTGATACCGATGATATAACAATATCTATATATGCTGCACCCAATATAAATTTTTCTGCTAATGTCGTTGATGGTTGTGAGCCACTTTTGGTAAATTTTACAGACAGCACAACTCCTAATATTCAAAATTATCTGTGGAATTTCGGTGACCCAAACTCTGGTTCTGATAATACATCTATAATACAAAATCCTTCACATTTATTTAACGAATCAGGTGTATATGATATTACACTGTCAGTAACAACAACAGATGGATGTCTGGGAATCTATACATATACTAATATGATAACAGTATATCAAAATCCTGTTGCAAACTTTTATCCAAATCCTAAAATTGGCAGTGCTATTGATAATCCTATTATTTCATTTATTGATCAATCAGTAGATGCTAATTACTGGAACTGGAATTTTGACGACCCTAATTCAGGTCTTAATAATAATTCTTCGCTACAATCTCCTCATCATACATATTCAGATACAGGAACATATACTGTATGGTTAATTGTAACAAGCGAACATGGTTGTATTGACTCTGTAAGTAATGATGTAATTATCAAACAGGATTTTACTTTTTATGCGCCTAATGCTTTTACTCCTGATGGCGATGGCTTAAATGACTGTTTTTGTCCGGAAGGTATTGGAATAAACAATGATTTTTTTGAAATGTATATTTACAACCGCTGGGGAGAAATAATTTATGAAACTAAAGATATAAAAAAACCTTGGAATGGCAAAGTAAAAGGATGCCTTGCTCAGGAAGGTGTTTACTCCTGGCTTATATTTGTTGAAGATATAAATGGTAATCCTTATAAATTTATTGGACACGTAACATTAGTAAGATAATCATTTCTAATATTAATATTATACTAATACATTTTTAATTCTGACAAGTCGAAATGTTTTGACATAAGCATCATTAGTAAAAATTCCATATTAATTATCATAAAAAATATCCTATATAATGTTGTGGTAACTGTAAAATGTCGTTCCGAATTCTATGGTTAAAAAAAATAATTTAAACAATTTTTATTAACAATTTATTAACAATTTTTAAGATGCTTTTTTATATCCTTTTAAT
>Ga0208905_1000214_pt1 | contig 29022 bp, 39 predicted proteins | sample AntAceMetag02UKS_FD_184776 | JGI IMG/M metagenome (GOLD analysis project Ga0208905, IMG submission 184776) | Saline lake microbial communities from Ace Lake, Antarctica - Antarctic Ace Lake Metagenome 02UKS (SPAdes) (version 2) | ecosystem: Environmental > Aquatic > Non-marine Saline and... | reverse complement strand
TCAAACTGAAAAGGGGGTGATGTTTTACCCTTAGTGACCTATAACCCACTTTTTCTTAACCCCTCCAATATAGTCGCATAAGTTTCGTAACATCCTTGATAATATCAAAACATCCTTACAGATATAAAGTTATGGATATAGGGCCACTTGTGGACTTAGAGAAAAAATATTTAGAAGGGGTTTTCTGTTAAAGCTCTAGTATGGGTCTTCATGCTGTAGTTTTGACGATACTTAAACCATTGAATAAACAGGTGACATTTAAGGTTAGATTCTTTATTACATTCAAGGTTTTTGCATTCCTTCGCACATAGACATTTCATAAATATAGGGCCGTGGTAAAACGGTTATGGTTTATGGAGTAATGATATATAAAATAGGTCATATTAGATAAAAACTATGTCAATAAATGGGGAATTAAACCCTTCTTGAAAAGCCCTTGATAAGAAGCTCTATTGTATCAAAATCCTTATCAAAGTCAAGGTCAGGGTGTCTAGGCTGATTATCACTACTAGCCTCCTCATAAAGAGCATTAGATAGTTTCTTCATAGTCTCTTCAAGGATCACCTCATATTTATCTCTTGGTGACAGAATCATTAACGCAAGTAGATTTCTAGCCAAATCGTAACAAGAACTAACAACGTGACAACCATAATCCTCTATTGCAGTTCTCTCCTTATCGGGTAAGGTCAAGGCGATTGATTTCACGGTATCAGATAGGAATATATCAACCTCTGTCTCTCTACACCTACCGTAGAATTCATCCCACTCGATCTCATTCTTTACTCTGATAACCTCACCGACTACGGCGGGCGCGTTTTCTTCTACTATAACCTGTTTCATTTTAATCAAGTCTATAAAGGATTATTACTATATAAGGCATACGGATGTTTAGGGTAAATAAAGGCCCTGTAACTACCAAGGCCTAAGAAAATCACTCTTTAAATACAAGTATCATGAGTCGGTAAGGAATCCTAGCGCATAGTGTGGCTCACTAAAATGATCCATTAGCTTCTTTATGACGTTTTCAACTGTGTCCTTTACTGTGTTTATCTCTAGTCCCGGCTCATGGAATTGCTCAAATTCTAGTGTTTTTATATGTTTCACTGGAATCTCCCACTCCTTAAGTTCTGGGTATTCTGTTTCTTGAATCATAGTAGTGTATTCGTCAAGTCCATCATCTCCAACACAGACACTTACGCGCCCGTCCTCATGTTCGTATACATCAACATACATTTACTCTTTCACCTCGACTGTGTTAAAGTAGCAATTAGGGCAAACTTTGCCTGTTACTTTGTTTTCTCCGTCCATGTAAGTGATAGTGTTATCGTCCTCGTCTACTTCGACTTTTCTGCATTTTGTACATATCCGTGTCATTTACTCTCACATCCTCCAAGTCTTGATGATGAACCCCATATGATCCGGGTAGACTACGAACACATGCATATATAGTTCAACCTCTTCCAAATACTCCTTTATCTGGTCATGATAACCGCTAGTATATAACACGTTATCGTTTAATATGTTTGTCTCGACATCATATTCACCGTTGGGGTGAGTCTTTTCGATACAGTTAACCGTCATATCGAAGGCTTTGAATACCTCTATTATCTGTTCTTCATGAGTCATTTTATTTACCCCTGTACTTTGCGTTATATGCCTCAGTTGTATAGTCAAGTTCTACACATTCCTTAACAGTGGCCCGGTGCATACAGCTAATAAAGTCTTTAAACTCGTCTACTTTATCGAAGAACCTGAAACTACAGGATTCAAAACTGTAATAATGGTTGTTACCATCACTTTTAACGGTTAACCATTCATCACCGGCATTCACCTGTTGAATAAACGCTAAGTCCTTGTAAATGAACCCTTGACGTATGGCCCAGTTACCATAACGGATCGCTTCTTTAAGCTCTTTAATTGTGTTACAGGTGTAGAAACTGAAACAATAATCCGAACTCTCATAATCTGAATATTCATCTTCTCCTTTAGTGGTTAACCACGGGTTTTTTTCACATTGAGCTATTAACTTGTTTTCTGTGAAGTATTCACTGTTAAACTTTCGTCCTTCTTCTAGTGGCCACCCTATTTCTTCTAAGCTTTTCATTTGAATCAAGACATTAACCCGCAATATGATATATAAGGAGAACTCATAAAATGATAGTGGTTAAGTAAAAGTGGGTTCAGGGTTCTTGTAGCTACACTCTACAGCGTAACGAGAGATAGCCCAATATGTATTATATTGACATAGTTTACATTCTTCATAAGGTACGTGACACCGCGCATCCCGTGGGCACTTTATCATTATTTGTGCTTCAATAGTTTTCTTCATAGTAAATACAAAATAGGAGAAGAATAATAAAAAGAGTTCGGTTAAGCGCAGGGGACTAGATCAGTCGTTATAGTTATATCCTTACCTCCACGATTGGCCCTATCCTGAACCCATACCACTTTCTTATCAAGACACTGTTGTGCGTAACTCTTGGGGCCTATCTGAGACCTACCCGCGTACAACTTAGGGAACTTTCGACCCGTGGTATTATCCTTGATTGTTATCTCATACTGGTAATGCATAGTTAAACCTCACCAAGATACTATATAAAACCTACGGATAAAAAGAAAGAATAAGGCCGTTACCGTTCTAAGTTCCTGATCCTGAATATGATCGACTCTACTTTATCGCGCTCCTCAATAGGCAGTAAATAAAAGGCTTCATTCATTGACTCTATGGCCTTCTCTAGTGTACGGTTTAGCTTACTCACTTAACGTACACCTTTTCAATGCTGATCGTTCCACTGGCCTTAAAGTTATATTTCTTTTCAAGCCTCGCGGTTCTCTGTGCGCTTGTCTCTTTCTTGCTGTTCATGATTATAACACCCGTAAATATCTATATAAATGATACGTAGGTTATGCGTGAATAAAGACCATAGTTATGGCCCTAAACTTATCTTTGTTCCATGTAAACAATAAGAAACTATGAGTTAAGAAGTTTTAAACACTCTGGACACCTCAATTCTTCTGGGGGGTTCGCTTTTCCATATTTCCTGATACCAGACACATCAACGTTCCATTTATCACATACGCTTTTAGTGAAGAATTCAACACTAGGGTTTCCTTTACCGGGATACAGGTTAACTATATGGGTAAACTCTTTACATTCCATATAGTGCCACACTTTACCGTCCCAATCCCAACACGCCTTAATTTTTCTCATCTTGGTCATATTAATCTAAACAGAGTAAGGATATAAGAGTTGTCTAATAGTTCATGACTGGGATTAAACTATGATAGTCCATAACAAACAATAAGGGCATAAAAAAGAGTAAACTAAGCATATTCAGTTAACACGGCTCGCCATAAAGCGCGATCTATACCATGAGGGTGATAGGTGGAGTGTTCCCGGTTTACGTGGTCGCTGATATAGTTAAATGATCGTTCATGTTCAAGGACTTTACGTATATATGATAATATTGTTATATCCTTATCGGGGGTTACTCCTTTAACCATGACTGTGTTTATATCTCCGGTTCTAATAGCTGTCGCGTTCATCTTAATCAACTATCCCTCAGTAACTAGATATATAAGGTATTCGGGTGTTATGATACTTTATACAGTACAAATACTTTAGAAAAATATAAAAGGTTAGGAGTTGTACCAGCTTTGAGATAATAGGATATGTTGTTTAGTGTCCTTATTATACCATGAACGCATTTCCTCGCCAACGTCTACCAGTTTAAGATCACAGATACCGGCCATTTCCTCACCATATGCGAGTGCATCCTTAAACCTCTTATATGAAGGCGCATACTCTATATGTTCCCCCACTGTTCCAATTACTATGTAACACTTTGTTTCTTTCAAGTTTAATCAAGTAAACTATAACCACTGAGTATTTAAGACTAACGGATAAAAAGATAATAAGGGTAGAGCTTAGAAGCGGGGACAATCACACGCCCCACCCCTAAACATGCCACCCCCTGTTTATTTTAGAGACTCTTTTATTCTACAGACACATAAAGGAGCATATATTTAACGTATAATAACCCCTACAATTAACCCAGTATTTAATCACCATAAACCACCAAATACCCCATAAAATAACAGTAACTAAAACCTATCATTTTCAGGTCATTCACGACGCACCATTTTTACCCACTTTCACTCACCTAGGGTCGTTATGGTAGCACCAAAGTGAAAGTGGGTATGCCCTCTGGCCCTCTGCGTAGGGGTAGCATTGCACCTTGTATGGATCGGCCCACTGTGCGCCACTGTGAATAGGTGGGACTATACGAAAAACTAAACTTTTTTTTATTTTTATTTCCTTTTTTCTTATAGTTCAATTTAGGGCCGTCTCTCCTAGTAATTACATGGTATATACTATACGTTACTAATAAGCACATATGGTTTAAATAGAATCTACAGCCCTTAAAGCGTGATATAAAGTGATAGTCTACAAAGCTAAGATAGTAAACGGCGAATATGTAACCGATAGAAGTTTTTACGAGTTTAGTAATGCGCTTAAATGGTTATACTCTTTCGCATATGGAGTACGATCTATAAACGGCGTCGAATATACAAGGGCCGAAATAAAGGAGCATATCTAAAATGATGTATAGAATCTTTTTCAGTGATGGTAACGATAGAGACGAATTAGGCAGAGTAAACGCCCCAGACATGGATAAAGCGATCGAATACGCATTAGCTCAGTACTTTAAACCGGAGATAGAGTACACAGAAAACGGAGACGATGAAAACGCATATCTTATGATTGATTCATGTAAACACTGTGATGTTAAAGAAATAGCGCGAATAAACGGTTTAGAGGATTCTTCAGAAGTATGCGAAAACTGCGAGACTAGCGAGTATATCGAAATAACGCTAGATAACGACGCAACACCTGAATTTAAAACCATATACGGGGTAAACGAATACGCTGACTTATCCAGCGACGTTAAACCTGAAGCCTATAACCCTACACTTGTAAAAGCTTGGAATATGGGCCACCAAGTAGGAGTAACCGAGTTAATGCACCAAACAATTAACAATATGCCAGTAATGGTTGAATCAATAGACTTTGAATACCTTCAGAGAATCAATAAAAACCATGAAGAGGTAATAAGAAAATGAGCGAAAAAAACCATGTTGATATAAAACTTGTTTACACCTCACTGGATAAAGACCATACAGATAAACAACTTAAACACACTCTATCTAAAATTATCGACGTTCCCGGGCTGGATATCTTCATTAAAAAGCCATATAGTGACGAATATAGTAGACTAAGTAAGGAGATGGTTTAAATGATGCCTCTATATCACGGGTCTCCTAGCTCCTATTTTGCGTATAAGATAAGAGATAAAGCCACTGTAAAACTAGAAAACGGGGAACTAATAACAAGGAACATCTATACGCATTACGTATCTAATAGTAACCCTGTTTACTGTAGGCATAACGGCGAACTGTGCTATGTGGGATGTGAATACTATAACACAGATAAAGAACTATTCACGGTATCCATACGATCTAAGATAAGGCGCGCGGATAACACTAAAATAACACAGTAATACGGCCCTTAACCTTCTTATATTAACCTCTTTTATAGACACCCTTATATAATCTATACCATTACAGTATAACCATGAAGACTTTAAACTTTAAGCTTTATCCTATATATGGCACCGAGTTAAGCCCAATAAAACTAAAAGGAGACCCAGAGACATATTACAGATTCCTCACAGCTCAACTAAAAACATTGAAGGAGCTACGATATATGAGTAAACATGGAGTAATACAATATGCCTGATAAACAAAATCAACAACTTAGAAGAATATTAGAGGATTATAAAACAGGTAAAAGAAATACAGTTATAACCATAAAGAGAATACAGAACACCATAAACAGGAACCTATCTAAATGAGCCTTTTAACTTCCCTAGTAGTAACCCTTATGCTATTATCGGCCCTAATATCCGTATACGTTGTAACCGTAACCCATATAGGCAAACAATAAACACAATCCACCTATACCCCTTCTAAATAACAACCATACGGCCCACCTACACAGATAACCCATATAACAGATAACAAGACTATACCATATAACCCTAATTCTACACTACTAAAAAGATAAGCCATTTATTCTCTGCCTCTTATAGTGTTCCAATAATTCTTTACCATAGTTTGGTAAAGATATACCAAGATAATTATGGATACAAACACTGTCCATCGTAAATGGGTAGGTTCATATAGTTGACCATGATTCAACACTAATCAAACAATTATAGGTATACTATGTTATAACATTTAACAAAATAACCACAAGTTAGGACTCAGATGTTTTACGCCTTATGTAAAGAGAACCTTCAACATTATGTATAGTACTTGTATCCATACCCCCGGTACCGAAGAAAACCAACGATATACATAGATATCCAAAGGTAGCCTGTTTTTGTCTGCGATATGTTTTACTAATACTTTGTCTTTACGTTTCTTTACGTTCTGGGGAATTGTAAAACGTAAAGAGGGTGTCATGAAGGGGGCATAAAACGCCTTCTTATGAGATAAAAGGCATTTATAGGGGTATTAGGTTTTTACGTTTCAGGTTTACGTTGCTTTACGTTTAAATATTCTATATTATAGTTCAGTATCCCAACCCCACTCCTGTTTAAGCATCTCTATGTTTTGTTTAAGAATATCCCTACACCCACTTGGAAGCCTAGCAATAGCAGTGTTTAACAGTTTATCCCTTTCACGCATCTTCTCCATATCTATGTTTACGTTAATATTCTGTTTTAAGTCAGGTGAGCGTTTATCCTCTAGTTTAAGCATCCACTTCATAATGTTATCAGCGGACATTTTCTTCCATGTAGTATCCTCTGGATCGTTAAACATCTTCATAAAAGCAGGTATCACCTCATCTTTAAGACCCTCTAGTTCTGCGCTTATTATCTCATTTCTATTCATTTCACTCATATATTTATTAAGAGTAGGTCTGCTTATTCCCAAGTTGTGGGCTATTTCTTTCTTAGTTTTTACGCCTGTTAGCATTTGAGTTAAAATATTTTGTTTTACTATGTCTTTAGGGGACAGGGAAACATTCGGTTTTTCTGCTATTTCATTCATATCTTTTATTAAACATATTACTTTAAAACGTTTTACAATTTTTTACGTTGTCTAATGTTTTAACCTATTATCTGTATACTATTTTGATATGAGTTCTTTAGTTAATAGAAGCAAGGGGGCGCTGGATGCGTATAGAGACTTGCGTGACTTCGCTGAATATTGTTTTGATTTTAAGAACACTGATTTTCATGAAGATTGGTATAATACGATACAGGATGAAACTGTTAAAAGTGGTTTAATTATAGCTCCACGTAACAGCGCCAAATCTACGTGTTGGGGGGGTGTATCTCCTTTATGGCTTATGGGAAAAAACCCTGATCTACGTATATTATCTATTAGCCGAACAAGCACACGAGCAAAAGATAATCTAAGGTTCATACGTTTAAACTCTGAGAGTAATGATAAGGTACAAGAAGTTTTCCCATATGAAAAAGTAAATGGAAGAGTGTTTGGTTTAAAACCTAGTAGTCCATGGGGTGAGGAACAGTTAACGTTTGAGAATAATCGTCACGACGGAAAACCAAGCATATATGCCGTGGGTCTTGAGGGGTCTATTAGCGGCGTTAGGGCTGATGTTATCATAGTAGATGACCTTATTGATCAGAACAATGTTATGACGGAAACTCAACGCACTAAAGTTATGGAGTTCTGGAACACCGTCGTCATACCAACACTTAACCCCGGAGGACGCATCTTCATCGTGGGAACTCGATATCATGCGAGGGACTTTTACTCCGAGATAGCCGATGACAAAATGTATGCTTCACATAAATGGGAGTTTCCAGCAATAACCCTATACCCAAAAGGACATAAAAAGGAGGGGGAGTTTATTTTAGATGATAATGGAAATCAGATAAGTTATTGGCCTGAGCGTTGGAGTATAGATGAATTACTTAAAATGAAGGAACGTATGGGTACTCTCGCGTTTAACAGTCAATATCAATGTGACCCTAGTGGTTACGCTGGCACCGTTTTTGATGTAGATCATCTTCAATATTATGACCCGATACGAGATTTACCTTCTATTTGGAAGGATTTATCGTTTATTATGAGTGTTGACCCGAATATCACGGATAGTCCAGACTCGGATAACACGGCGGTTGTAACGGCTGCGATTGACCATAAACGTGGCAACATCTATATATTAGATATTTACGCGAAGCCTCTTGATTTCGTTGGTCAAGTTAGTTTGATTAAGAGTTATGGTTCACGGTTACAGGTTTCTGTTGGGGATCATCGTTTTGAGTCTGAGATACGTATAAGTAAGATAGGGGTAGAGGCAGTTGCGTATCAGAGGAGTCTTCAGCAGACTGGGTACCTTATGGGATTGCCTGTAGTTGAGGTAAAGCAGGGAAACAGGGATAAAAACGTACGTATAGTTGGACTTCAACCACACTTTGAGAACGGGCGTATAAGGTTCCCTAACCCTAAGAAATATGAAACTAATTGGTGGGATAAATTCCATGAAGAATACTGCACATTCCCCAAAGGAAGACGAGATGACATGTTGGACAGCCTTGAGATACTTGTATCCATGATGGCTGGTAGTCTAGGTGCGTCTGGTGTTCCATGGGGGCCGTCGGATAATGTTAGGCGCAGGAATCTTGGCGTTGTGGGGCGGTTTGGGTGATTGATGCTGGTTTGTTGCCTGATAACTGGGAGCGGGTGTCTTATATGAGGTATGTGGAGCTTAATAATTATTTGATGCGGCATCTTTTTGACTCTGAGACGTTGATTAAGGAGTGTCTTGAGTGTCCACATTTTAGGGTTTATGTTACCGGTAACAGGATATATCCGGGGTGTGTGTTTGGCAATAAATGTATAAAGCAGTATCCCCATATATATGATAATAAGGAGTTTAAATAGATTATGCCTTGTAACTATCTTAAGAAGCTATGTAAATCTGGTTGTGACAACTATAATTGCAGAGCCTTCTTCCCTGAACGTCAACCAATGATAATGAAGAAAGATTTACCGTTGTGCCTGAGTGAAGATTACCGTGAATGTCCTCAATGGGAGGCTGGAACAAAGCGTAGAGAGGAGCGTAGGTTAGAGAAACTTGACCTTCATTGTCCTTTTGCGTCGAATAACCGTTGTGACCACCCTGAAATCTGGACATGTAAGGGTTCAGCCCCCCCATTTGTGTTTTATCCCTCATATTTAGAGGAAACACGGATTCAGCGTTGGGGTCGAAAACTGTTTACGTGGCTTCACTTAATGGAACCTGTGGAAACCTATAAAGATAAACCAGTTGAGTTTAGCACTGAGGTGTTGAAGGGAAGTTGTTGGAGTGGAGACAAGAGTATCTATGTTGAGTGTCCCTACTTTAAGCAAGGTTTGGTGCAATATAATAAAACCGTGGATAGCATATTTAAATCCAATGAAACCTAATAAAATGTAGATAAAAGAGAGAAACGCTTTGAGCACCGAGAAAAATAATGAATTAGAACGAGGAAAACAGTCAGGAGTACCTTATAGTCACAGTGATGTAGCATCTGATACTGTCTCTAAAGAACAGATGAAAGCATTTAACCAGCGAGGACGCTACGTAGGAACCAATGAGGGATTCGGTGCATCTATCAGTAACGATAATCGTTTATTCTATAGTACCCGTGAACCTGTAGCTGTTTGGTGGATTAAAAGAGTTGCCTATGATATATGGGATAACGGGTTCAGATTAATAAATCTTAAAGATAAAGATGATGATACGTTAGACATTGACACTCAGAAACAGTTACGGTTACTTAAAGCAAAAACCCATCTACCTCGTTTAACTATATTCGAGAGACGTTACGGTACAAGCATATTACTGTTAAGTTACACCGGATTCGGCTCAAAGTCGGCTTGGGAGAAACCATTATACCAGTTAAATAGTGATGGACAACCACCTAAAACAATTCCAAACACAAACCTATTACAAATAACACCATACCCATGGACTAGCGTAAACATCAGCACTATAGATGAAGACCCAACTAGTATCAGATGTGGACTTCCAATGTTCTATGAGATAAACAGTGGAACCGGAGGAGACGCTACAAGTCCACATGGTATGACTGCAACTAAAAACATCAGGGTTCACTGGACACGCATTACTCCATGTGCTCCACGACTTGATGAACATCCATATCTAGGAGTTCCAGCTATTGATGAGATTTGGGATGACTTAGTTGGTGGACGTAACGCTAAATGGGCGGCTTATGAGAGCAATTATCGTGTCGGAGGAGGCTTCCCGGTGATTAAAATGGAAGGAACAGCCGCTCAAAACCGTGAATGGATAGAGAATGGCGGGTTAGATAACTTCCTAAACGTTAGAGGATACTTTGTCTGTAACCCTAATGAAAGCTTTGAGTTCGCCGGAGCGAAAGGTTCCGCACTTAACCCAACCACGATTGTGGATATGTATTTCACCAACATCGCCGCTGCTACTGGTGTAGCAAAGAACAGTCTACAAGGAATCAGCGGTGGACGTGTAACTGGTGGAGAAAGCGATGAACGTCAATACTTTAAATCCATCACGCTTCAACAGAACATGATTGAACCTACGCTCAGGGAGTTAATTGACAGACTCATCCAGACAGGACAAATAGTGTTCACTGGGGAATATGAGGTGGAGTGGATTGACCCATTTGAGGTGAATCCGCAGGATAAAGCTAGTATAGAGTTCCTTGAAACACGTACACGGGCACTTAAAACATGGTTAACTATTAATGAGGTACGCGCAGAAGAAGGCAAAGGAAAAATAGACGGCGGAGACGTATTGATGAGTATGCCGGGTCAAATGGTTCCAGAGGGAAGTGAACCAGCACCCAACCAAGAGAAACCCGCAGAAGGAGAACCACCAAATGGAGGAGAAGAAGCTGAGTCAACGCTACTTGACAGAACTGTTAACAGTAACTAAATGTGAGTTATGTGGAGGCAAGGACATCTTCACAGATATAGAGACAGGTGAAGAAGTATGCTCCAACTGTGGATGTGTCGTTAATGACGTTGTTTTATCTCGACGCAAACATAATTTATCTCATATAAGCGGAGGTAAAACCTATAATCCAAGTCAAAGCATCTATAATAAGAGCGCAAACACCACTATTTCAGGCACAAAAGATGCTTTCGGTGCCCAACTTGGACGTGAAACACTTGACAAAATGCGTCGCCTAAAACATCATGATAATATAAGTAAGACAAGTGATAACGTGGATCGTAATCTAAGCATCGCTATGTCTGAGCTTGACAGAATATGCACTCGTCTTCATCTTCCTCTTGTAGTTAAGGAACGGGGGGCTTCTATTTACCGTAAATCTTTAACATGTGATATGATTCGGGGTCGTAGTATTGAAGCTTTCGTTGCGGCTAGTGTCTACGCGGCGTGTAGGTTGCTTAATATGCCTCGTCAACTTAAAGTGGTTTCGGAGATAAGTAAACGTGGGCAATCTGAGGTAAGTTCTACATATAGATTTATTTTAAGGGAGCTTAACCTTAAACCACCACTGGATAACTCATTAAAGTATGTTTCAGGAATCGTTTCTACCATAAAAGCACCTCAAATAGTAGAGTTAACTGCCTTAGACCTGCTAAAACAAGCTAAAGATAAACAGGTGTTAAAAGGCAAAGACCCTATCGGTGTAGCTAGTGGGGCAGTGTTACTTGCATGTGAGTTAGAAGGATTCTCGGTGACTCAACGTGTTATATCTGAGGCGGGTAACGTTACAGGTATTACGATGCGTAGTCGTTACCGTGATTTAAAGAAAGCGTTACAACTTTAAGTTATACGTCTAAGTTTATTAATGGTTCTCACTAAACTATTATGAGGATTAGGTTTGCCTGAAACAGATGCTATTACTAAGCCAGTTACTTTTGAAATATGTCGCATTAAACACGGTGAATTGGCTAAAGATATTAAAGAAAACAAGAAAACAATGGATAAACTGGCTAAAATAGTGATAGGAAACGGTGGAGTAGGGCTTTTAGAGAAGGTAAATGTGTTATATCATAGAAATCAACTCATAGACCAAATTTTTAACGTATTTAAATCAATCCTAGTTACACTTATTACATTATACTTCTCAGGAGTTTTTAACCTATGACCGCTATTTTCCAGAGAGACTCATTCAAGTTAGACGCAGAACGCATCACCGAGGAAACCCACCCACTATTCGGTGACATGACTACATTCCATAGCGTAGTCATCGCCTCAGAAATAGTTCAGGACTATGATGACGGTAAAGCATATAAACCAAGAGAAGAACTTGAAGCCTATGTACCCTACGTAGACGGCGCATGGATTATGGTAGGCAATCACCCAGAGGAAGGAATCATCAGTGAACGCGACCAAGTAGGCGGAAGAACAGTTAACCCACAATACGTAAAAAACCTCAAAGACCCAGACACAAAACGCACAAATAGAGCAGGAGTACGCGCAGATGTGCAAATATTCCATGATAAAGTCACCCCAAAACAGTTAAATGACATGAAAACAGGTAAAAAACAGGATGTAAGTATCGGATTCTTCTTCACAAAAGACGAAAAACCGGGTGTCGTGGGGGATGGCCCATTTAAGGGTGTGGATTATGATTATGTACAACGTAACTTATTCCATAACCACACAGCAGTTGGAATAGATAACGGCAGATGCCCAATGCCTTTCTGTGGACTAGGAGCAGATGAGATAGGCGGTAGACTTACAGGTGATCCTTTCGGTGGTTTCAGTAACTTCGCTGAATGTCAGGCGGAGGTTAAAAAGAAGAACCCGAAGCTTACGGATGAGCAGGTTGATGCTATTTGTGGTAAACTTAAATCTGAGTATGAGGATAAGAAAGTAGAGGACGATACATTGAAGAACTCCTTACGTACAATAGCGCAAATGTTTCTCGATGAAATGGAGGAACTAAAAGGCATGAAAGACGCAAAACAAGAAAAAACACCATGGTATGATGATATAACATGGAAAGAAGAGCCATTTACTACGGCATTTGATAATCTTAACGAGGAAACACGAACATTACTCACCGAGAAAGGCTTATGTCCACACTGCGGAGACGCCGCTAGAACAGAACCAGAGCGAGCTATGAGCCACTTTAAGATTTCACCAGAGGACTGGGAGAAACTTAGTGACGAAAAGAAAAAGGAGTACATCGACAAGCTACCTGAACGTGGCTCTGGTGACGAGGAATCTGAAGAGGAGGAATGCGAGGAAGGCTACGTGAAGAACGAGGCTGGTGAATGTGTTCCCGTTAAAGAAGAAGAATCTGAAGATGAGGAGGAGGAGGAGTCTGAATCTGAGGAAGATGTTCTTGACTTGGAAGCTATTTTAGCTCGTAACGATGCACTGTTTAGTGGAACATGGCAGCCCGGTTAATTATCTTATCCATCTTTTGGCTTATTTTAATAGATTATGCTTTGCCTGAGCTTGCTTTAAGGCTTGGTTGGGTTAAGAAACTTAAGAGAAGTACAGCCTAATTGTTCTTATTAAACTATTATACTTCCTTATCATGGTACATGTTTTTTACTTCTACCCATTTATCCTCTATGGTTAAAGCGTAGGTTCTTTTCTTAGGTTCTCCGTAAAGTTCTCTTAGTCTTGGTGCGATGTCTAAGAAGATAAGCCCCTTAATCATAGACTCACTCATGTATTGACATTCACTCGTTGTCAACCTATTTCTGGTGTAGCGGGTGTTGTCATCTATCTCAGCATATCCTTTTCGTTTTATGTTGGCTTTTACTAACGTATCTAAGATGTCGTCAAAGTCTTCTATTACTACACCATCTGGGAGTTCTGGGTATGTTGGTTTAACTACGCGTCTTACGTTTCCATAGTTACAACTTCTTTCATCGTTTTTATGTTTTTCTATATATGGAAGTATCTCATTTTCATATATTTCATGTTTTGATGTGTAAATCATTCTGTTTCACTCTCTTTGTGTAGTTTTTTTGGTATATTAAGTATAACTAATCCGCAATTTGGACAATAAATTTGTCGTGATTCAACTGTGTTTTGCCTGTCTCGTATGATTTGTTCTTGTACTACATCAAACTCTGTTTTGCAGTTAGGACACTTCATTATTTGGTCATTAATTTTTTCACTCATTGTTCATCCTCTCTTTGTTTAGAAGAAACTAAGATAAGTTCCATTGAAATCTGTAGTTTTATTGGTTTTTCCTCATGTTCACATTCTCCACAATAAAGATACTCATAATCAAACGGAGTTCCTAGTGGTGGATAACTGATATAGTCATCTCCAAAATCTTGTTGGTTTTGATGTCCACATTTAGAGCATTTCCATTCTAGGATGTATGGCATATAGGTTCTCTTGTCTCCCTCAAAGGATTGATTCCCTTCATATCTTTTAAGTTTTATTTCACTCATTTCTTTCATCTCTAATAGTATGGTATAAACTAAGATAATCTCTTTTGTCCTAATGCTCCTATTGGTTTAAACATGCCGCATTTCTTACCATCGCAGAGCATATCAATCATATGTTTAAGTCCGTCCTTGGCTCCATATGAATGTATTATGAAGGCATCCATAAGAGGACATCCCCATGTATCAGATTTCTTATCAAGTTCATGGTGGATACATTTCTCACAGACGTTATGTTGAAACGCATAGTATTCGCTTCCGTTACTGAATGGCATCGCCTTGTACCTCTTTCTTTGTTGTGGGTGAACTATCATAATATCTAAGATAACAGAACGCACAGAAGTTCGCTATGTCTAGAAGATGGCTTGGATTGTACTCTATATATTCATGCGTCATACAGGACATCGACTTCAATAGCAACCTCTCTAAATGCACCCTGTCACAGGTCTTCCAAGAGTCTCCGTTCTCAGGGTAGTGTCTGATTAACTCATTAATCATCTCATTGAAGAATGGTTGAAACTCCCACTCTAGCTTATCTGTGAGAGGGTCTATATTAGTTGGGTATGTACTATTATTCTCCACCAAAGACAATCTCTCCATGTTTTTTATGTTGATTAACCCACTTAAATAAGTTCTCTATATTCACTTCACCCCAGAACAGAGGAAACATTGGGTCTAACTTATCATTGGTTTTTTCCCACGCCTCATCATATTCGTCGTATGTGTCAAATAATTCTTCATCTAACATACATAGTTCGTCCCAACACGATTCGCATTGTAGGTGATATACTATACCCATTAGTCGAACACCTTCTTAACGGTGACTACTATTGTACCTCGACAGAGAACAACATCAATAAGAACCTCGTAATCTGTTTCGTTGTCAACTCTCCATCCTTTGAACTTCTTTTCTCCCTCTGGGAACTCATATTTGTTTTTGTTTGAACTGTGATGCATTTATTCGTCCTCCAACGCTTTAAGTATATTATGATCTCGCTCAATAATGTTGTCTCTTACTTTACGAGCGTGTTCATCTTTATCTATCTTTGTTTCGGATAAACTATCATTAGATTGGTCATTGTCCATAGAGATGGTTACTATAACATTGTCTCCTAGTTTAAAACCGTGCCTGTTGAAGAAGTGTTCTCTCAACATCACCTCACTTCCCTCATCGAACTCAATAACGATACTTGGTAGTGGTTCATCCTCCTTCAGTCTAAACCCGACGATTGATACAAATTTTGCTGTGCTATACATTACGTTTCATCCTCCGTGATACTTTGTTCAGAACCATCATAAAAATTATAGTAGTTTCTTTTAAGAATCTTAATAGCAACCCATGTTAAAGGACTGCTCCAAAAATCTGGGTTATCAGAAAGAAGAAGACAGTCCTCTATGAGGTTCTCATCGAAGTCTCCGAACTCTAGGGCGTTATATTTATGTGTTATAATGGTGTTACAACGAATTCTTACTTTATCTAGTTTCATTCTGTCTCATCTCTCTTTGTTTGATTAGAACTATTATTGAATAGCCACGCCATTCCCCGTCTTGCCATATGTTCATAACTCTTTGGTTTAGGCACAATCTCGGTTAATCCTCGATGTCTAAAAGTGCAGTCTGACGCTAGACCATGTTTAGTGGATTCTCCTAACCACATAGCGTACTCTGAGAACCCTTCCATGTAGACATTGTTTATGTAGAAGGACTTCCTTCCATCAACTTTAATCATGGCAGTACCATCGCTGATGAAGTTATGAGCTATAGAGAAGTCTTTGTAGAATCTCTGTATGATTTCTTGTAGGACTCTTCTTCGCACTCGTGTTATGTTATCATCTATAAAGTTAATCATTTTAGTTTTCCTCAGTCTTTGTTTTGATTGAACTATCATCAACGTAGTCCCAAGGACATTCCCCTACGTCTTCTTCAGGAACTTCTCCGACACCATAAGACGTTTGAATTGGAGTCAATCCATGATTAAGTAAATAGCTTCTCACTGCATCAGAGAAATGATGTTTATTAAACCCTTCTCCCTTGAACCATAAGAAATAATCCAGTCTTTGTATTTTACTCATTTTTTCTTACTTCCGTTACACGTATCATAACTAAGTCACCCATATCGAGTATTTAACAGTTTCCCTTGTCTAACCTTATAAACCATAAAACATAAATAATGTTAGATAGTCGTGAGACTTTAACCTCTTCAGCAAGTCATTGGCTGACTAAACATAGACTGTTCACATCAGTTCAGATGTGACGAATTTTAAAGAACAAACAAAACGAGAGGACATAAAAATATGTCTAAAAAAGAAATTAAAAAAACAGAAAAAAGCGCGGCAGATACAATCGTAGAAGATAGTATTGCTGTACTCCAATCTAGGAACATCATTAAAGATAAACTCATAGACGAACTTCAAGAGAAACTGAAGCGTTCCGATGATGAGCTTATTCAGCTAAAAGAGTTAGCATATGAACAGCTTAAAGCAGAACTAGTCGCTGATATTGAGCCAAGGTACACTGTACCAAAGGAATTATTGGTGTTGATGTCTATAGATGAGTTGAAGCAGATTCAAGTCGTCCTAGATAAGTCACCCGTGCAAGTCATAAAGTCTGGAACTCCAATCATGGATAGAAAGACTAAGCCAAGGCAGATGCTTGACAGCAAGTTTGCTAAGGCACAGGCACTTCGTATGGGAGGTAACTAAGAATGACACAATATCCAATTAAAGCAACCAAAGGCATCCTAGTAGACGGAAAAGCAGGAATCAGGTTCTATGAATTTAAGCAAGGCGCAGAAGTAACAACTCACCTCATATTACCCGGAGACTTAGTTGAGTTCACTAACCCACCTAACGACTGTACCGTGATGGCGGCAGGAGTCGACACCACAGTAGCATTAGGAGTAGCAAATATTCACCCACAGGGGGCAGTAACTCCACCTAGAGGCGGAGACAGGCTAACAGCATACGCCGAAAGTGACACCATTGAAATCATGAGTGGCCCAATCGTAGTTATGCTACGTATTGCCACAAGTCAGGATATTCAATGCGGTGAATTTGTACAGCCAGCAGCTAGCGGAGAAGTAGCAGCATATGTATGTGGAACAGATAATGATTGCCAGAGAATCGCACAAGCACTTGAAACAAATACAGCGGACACCACTGCGTTCCAGTGGGGAGTATTCGCGTTGAGGATGGGTTAAGAAAATGAAACTAAATCCATTCACATCAGACGCAGGACTCCTTACACAGGAAGAAATGACCTATATTGAGAATAAGGTAGTAGAAAGCGTATACTATCAGGCAGTAGCCAGAGACTTATTCCCAGTTGTAGCACTTGGTCAGAACGGAGGCGTAGAGACCTATCATTACTATGATGAGGAACTCGGAGCCGAAGCCCAGATCAGTATGACGGGTAAAGCAGCGACAACCGACCACCCAGAAAAGACACGAAACGATGTAAAGATTCCGGTAATCAGCCGAACAGGTTTCATCAACTGGAGAAACTATGAGTCAAGTAAACGACAAGGCATGACCCTCATAGATGACGTGATACGTGGGGCAACCCGTAGAATCACTGAAGCTGAGGATAGAATGCTAATCAGTGGCGAGTACACTGGTTGGGCAGCCGAAGGCGTAGAAGGACTCTTTGGGAAGACAGGTAGAACCGACAACGCATCAGCAGGCGCATGGCCCGCTAACGCAGTTGCGGATATTAACGTAGCCCGTGCGGCTTTAGCTGCTAGTGGTTATAATAACGTTAAACCTACTGTAGTTGGTACCCCAGCGATTCTTCAGACCCTTGACGCGTTTATGGCGAACACTGAGACAACCTATCGACAGGCACTTCTTAACAGTAACCTAGTTGCTGACTTCGTTGAGACACCTAATGCGTACGCGCAAGACGGTGGACAGGATAGCGTCGTATGTGTAGTTCCCGGCCCAGAAAACTTTGTAGCGGTTCAGGACTTACCGTTGACAGTTATCACTAAGTTTGACGACTCAAATAACGTGATGATTACGATACGTGAGACAATCTCTCCGCTGATAAAGCACGCCGAAAGTATAGCTGAGATAAATAGTATCACGTAGTGATATAAACACGATAACTTGAGAAAGTTATCAAATCCCTTTTTATTTATTTATGTTTTTAACCAACGATAATTATATGTATTTGAATTAGATTGACTTATCAATATGAACATAAAAGAGACGGCAGCGGAGCATATGAGATGGGCATCGCCGGTGAATCATTATCTAGCAAAGACCTCGTATATTTAAACGCATCCACTTTATGGGTTAAAGCCGACCCCAGTTCATATAACACCGTACCCGTCGTTGGTATGGCTATGGAGAACATAGGCTCTGGGTTAAAGGGCAGGATTCTTCTTGAAGGATTCATTGGAGACGCTACGTGGAGTTGGACACCTATGTCTGCATTATACGCATCAGGCACACCGGGAGTTATCACTGATACTGCTCCAGAGGAGGCACGTCAAATAGTTGGTAGGGCAGTTAAAAGTGATTTAATTTACTTTAAACGGGAGTCAGTTCAAAACTTTGTGTATTGGAACCCCACTCTTAGAGATGTTTATGGGCAGAGTCGCGGGTTGAGGGCAACACAGTTTCTAGGTGGTACGCAGTGGTTTGATATAGAGGCTAGACCAGCGGAGAGCGTGGAAGATTATTTTAGCGGTATCTTTGATTTAACTGCTCTAGGCATTCCCCTGCTGTTATCCCAATATCCATGGTATGCAACAAAAACTGGTGCAGGAACATTCACAGCAAACAACGGCGTGAATGAGGGAATGAGGATAACCACAGGTAGTACCATAAATGATTTAAATCTGTTCGCTGGGGGAGATAACACTGGGCCTAAATATGTATGGAATGTCACGCAGAAGATTCATGGACATGGGCACATCAAGTTCCCCGGAGTTAAAACTAATATGAAAGTAATGGTGGTTATGTATGAGGATGCTAATAACTATTTTGGGTTTAGGTATGATACCAGTATAGACGCTAATCTTCACTTCATCACTAAAGATGGTGTTGGTGCAGGTAACGAGGAGGACACTGACCTTGGTGCTCCTGACGCTGCTTGGCATGAAGTATATTGGAAGACGCCTCCCGGTGAAGTTAGAGTATATGAGGCTGGGTTTGGTAACATTACACATACTACACATATTCCAACTGGGAACATGACGGCGTATTTTTATGTTGAGACTTTGGATAACGTGGCTAAAACATTTGATTTTGCTCATTTCTTGCTTAATCAGATGAATACCTAGGTTTAACCAATAACGTTTTTAACCACCAAGCATATATTAAGTTTAGTGAAAGTATTTGTCTGAACCAACAGGATTCTATATGATGAAGTTTATCTGTAACAGTGGAAAACTTCTAAAAAATGCCCCCGGTAATTATGAATGTGGAAAAACTTATTCACAGCCTTATGATATGTGTAAACGTCCTTACTGGGAACTCGTAGAAGATACACCGGTTCTTAGTATTCCTCCTTCAAGTCAATCTGATAGTGTGTTTGAGGAACCAATCTATGTTCCAGAGGAGGATGCACCTGTTGTTGAGGAATCTAGTCAAGAATGGTTTTATGATACTCCAGAGGCGATACCCGTAGTTGAAGAAGAAAAGGTTGAGGAGGTAGTAGTCGTAGAACCAATGGTAGAGCCTCTTGTCGTTGATGGAACTGATAATTATTTATCTTATGACTCAGATGCCCCAGCAACCATTTCACCGGGAACAAGATACAGTTTCAGTGAAGAAGGAGGGAAACTATCATACAGTGTATCTTCACAAGCGGATGATGAAGAAGAGAACTCTGAGGATGAGAAACCTGATCGTGACGCATTAATGAAAACGTTAACTGAAGCAGGTATAGGGTTTAACAATCGTTCCCGCACAACCACGTTAAAAAGGTTGGTGGATGAACTTAACGCTAAAGAATAATTTATCCATATTCGTTGGGATACCATGTTTATCTCGCCACGATAAATATAAATCCTATCTTCCCTCTGTTTTAAGTCACCTTAAGAACCAGAAATGTAGTGTAGAGATAAGGGAACCATATATTACTCCCGATCATATGGGAAAATTTAATGTAGGACAACCTGACAGACTTCACGCAATAGCTGGTCGTATGAATGATATTGTAGAACAGTTCATGAAGACTAAATGTTCTCATGTGTTCATTGATGATATGGATGTGGAGATACCTAGTGACTGCATTGAGACTTTACTAAAACATGATGTGGACGTAGCTTCAGGGGTTTACCCTAGCCATAACTTTAAGTCCGTTGGGGCGATGAGTTTTGGAAGAATGGTGAAGGATCATCCCTGTGGGTTTTATCGCCCTCGTGACTGGGATTCTATGAAGGATACTGTTTGGGGAGAAGAAGAAACTTGGAGTGGTGGAACTGGGTGTGTCCTAATTAAGCGACGTGTCTTTGAGCAACATAATCCACGTATCACTGCGCTAAGATTTAATAAGGATAATGATTGTAGTTTAGATACATTATTCTGGAAGCGGTGTCATGATATGGGGTTCAGCACACGGGTTGACGCGAATATACTCTCAGGACATTTACCATTGTATCCTTTGAAGAAGAAGAAGGAATGGTTAAAATAATAGTTAGGGTACAACAATGATACGCCCATTCTCAATAATAGTTCCGCATTACAATAAAACAACTGCACTTAACCAAGTGTGGGATGAGCTTCAACTACAGGTATCACCAGACGATGAAATATTGATCGCGGACGACAATTCACCTGATGGGGCACCTGAGTATCCGTGTCCTTGTAGCAGAACCATACAACTACCTAAAATAACGCCACATATCTATCGACTCTGCTCTGTACGTAATTATGGTCTCGCTAACGCCCGCCACGACGCTTGCATTATCCTCGACCCTGATTGTATGCCTAACCCAAGATTCCTAGACAACGCACGTAAATTATATGACTCCAACATCCTCTACACAGGGTGCATAGATAAGAAACGAGAAGACGATCATATAGATAAAGACCCTCGCCGTAAAGGTGCTGGGGATTACTGGATGGATTTACGTGATAAAGGCGGCTCAGGAATATGGGGTGGATGTATGATGTTCAGTAAATCACGAGCTAAAACAGTGGGTTGGTTTAATGAGGACTTTAATAACGGTTGGGGGGCAGAGGAACATGACTTTGCACATAAATGTTATCACAGTGGAATGAGACTAAGGTATAGTATGGGGCTTCAAGTTACTCACCTTCATCACCCTAAGAATACTAGGGGAAGTGAGAAGAATATGGCTCTGTGGAAGGAGAACCGAGTAAGGTACACGAATAACCTATCCACCTTCACACCATATAAACCAGCAGTAGCAGCCATGGTGATAACTATGCTTCGCCCAGATATGATTAATCAATGTATGCAGGCAATCTACCGTAACCGTATACCTTTGAAGACTAGACTAGTAAACAACGGAGATAAGGGAGAAGACACTAGACGCATATGCAAGGAATGGGGAAACCGTTGGAGCGTAGACTATGTTTACCATGAACGTAAACCACCAGCCATAGTGCGTAATGAGTCTATGAAGTGGGCTAAAAGCAAAGGATACAAATATATAGTGTTCATAGATGACGACTTAACGGTAATAAATGAAGGAATAACCAAACTAATACGAGTCGCAGAACAACACCCAGAATATGTCGCAATATCAGGAAAACTCCATGAATCCAATCAACGCACATTATTATTAGGTGGGTCTCTTGAGGATGAGAAGTTTAATTATCTTAGTAACCGTGTGGGAACACATCCTAGTGACTGGGTTGGAGGGGGATTCACAGTTCATCGTCTTGACCCTTTGATTCTCTATGATGAGGAATATGAGACGGGGTATAATGACTATGATTGGAGTATGACCGCTAAGAGTCTAGGACATAAGTTAGGAGTTACAGGTGACGCTGAAGCTTATCATGCAGTAGAGTTTACAAATAAAGGCATAGTAAGGCATCAGAATAGCGCAGAATATAATAAAATACGTTACGATGAGGAACGACATAACCGAATGAATAATAGATTTAAAAGTAAGTGGATGTTTCTTATTAAAGGAGGAGCAAAGATAGTTGACTGACTTAAACGTTCTATTCATGACACACCGAGGCGAGGGCTACGTTGGAGCGCCATCCACTCAACACGGATTCGAGATGGCTGTAGCTGAACAATGTAACTGTAAATTCGCTGGTGTAGGATGGAAGGATTACCGTGAGGGGGAGACTATGCTTGAAACTGTTAACAGGGTTATGCCTGACGCGGATTGGGTTATGGATGCAGATAATAATCTTCATACCGATAAACCTAAAGGGCAACGATTCAAGATAGGACACTTCGTCTCAGATATACACGCTAAACATCACTATAAAATATCTTCACCTGTAGGGTACGCGCAGTTACTTAATAAAACTCATTATGATGCAATCTTTATGAGATATAAGAAGCTTCAAGGAACCCAGTATCGACCAGAATCTTTCTGGGAATGGCTTGACTGTGAGAAACATTGGCTACCTTGGAGCGTAGAGATTAACGATTATAAACCTAAAGTTAAGAACGTTGATGTATCCTTTATAGGTTCAACCGGCAAATGTTACCCGATTAGAAACAGTATATGGAGTGGAATCTACCACGCCGCACGAGGCTATAGAGTTATACGTGAAATGGCTCCTAAAGGAAAAACTTATGACCGAACCAACGAATCCTTAAAACACACTCACCTAGTTGGTGATAGGTATCGTGACGCGTTAGCAAAGTCACGTATATTCTTATTCGGGTGCAGTATCTATAGATATCCTCTGCAAAAGTTTTTTGAAGCCTCTGCCTCTGGGTGTCTCATGTTATGCAATCAACCTACAACTGCGCGTGAACTTGGTTTAATAGATGGTAAAACGTTTGTTGAAGTCGAGGAAGGTAGTTGGGAAAGGGAACTTCAATATTATTTAGAAAACCCTGATGCCTGTAAAGCTATTGCTAGTAGAGGTCTTAAGAATACGTTACTGAATCATAGACATGAGAAGCGCGCAGAGGAATTTATAAACATGTTGAAAGGGGGAATCTAACACTGCTGTTCACATTTCAGTTTTGATGATAGTTACAAGTCGTGGATAGAGGCATCTAAACTTCTTGACGACTACGGCTACAAGGGAGTGTTCAACACATGTCTCAGAAACGTCACCCATAGACGCCCAAAAACTAGGCAAAGAATGTTCCCAGACAGAGACATCTTAACATGGGATGAAGTAAAAGATATTCACCGTAGAGGACATGAGATAACAAGTCATGGAGTACGTCATGTAGATTTACCGAATTGCTCACAAGAGGAACTGGAGGTTGAGTTAAATGGAAGCTACAATATGTTCGAGGACTATGATATATCTGTGTCAAGTTACGCTTGCGCCTTTAATAGTTGGACACCTAATGTGGAGAAACTTAGCAGACAAAACTACACCTCATTTAGGGCGGGATTAGGCGTAAACAAGCTCCCATTAAAGGATAGAAAATACTATGTGATGTCAGCAGGGGACGCCGTGAAGTATGCAATAACTAACAGAAACTTAAATGAATGGGTTATCGGGGCATGGCATGATGTTAACTTACAGGGATTCAAGAAAAGAGTAACACAGATAAAAGACGCTAACATAAAAGTTAAAACAGTTGGTGACATGTATAATGACACAAGATAAACTAGAAGAATACGTCATCCCACCATACCGAGTACCCCGCACATTCTATCATAGTCAAAAATATTTCCAGTACGCTAAACAATATTTCTATCGCATCGTGAAAAAGGAGCACCCAAAAAGCATATTAGACGTAGGGTGTGGACATGGGTTAGATTCAGCACCAATAATGAAACTAGGAGTAAACTATGTTGGTGTAGACCCAATAGAGGAAAACCTTGAACTAGCAAGAAAAGACAGCCCCTTGGGGGATTTCAGGTTAGGGTATATGCAGGAGCTTCCCTTTGAGGATAATAGTTTTGACTGGGTGTTCGCCGCAGGGGTATGGGATATTCTTTCAACCCCTGAAACAATGAAGAAGGGCATAGATGAATGTATGAGGGTAGCCAAGCGACGCGTGTATAGTCTTGACGCCACAACTCGCCCCCGCTTCATGACTGAGAGATATATGATGATTCCAATGCACTATGGGTTAAGCATCATAAGAGTTAACTATAACCCAGAGAAAGATAAAGCAGACTACCTATGGTGTATAGAGATAGGAGGAATAAAATGAAACTAATTGAAACACTGAAAAAACATGCTGATAGAAACTTCATCTTCATCACACAGGGAGGAAACCAAGGCGACCAAATGATATGGGCTGGTGCAAGAAAACTAGCCAACAAACTAGAATTAAACTACAGACAAGTCCCCATGAAACGAGGACACAAACCATACATAGACATAGAACCAGATGAAATATTATACCTCAACGGAGGCGGAGGATTTAACACATGGTGGAACTGGACACCAAGACTACTACACAGACTCGTAAAACAGTACCCAGAAAACATAATCATCGTTGGGCCAAGCACGGTGGCGTTGCAGGGATGGTATCTGGATAAATGGCTTCCATGTAGTGATAAGGTTACCTTCTACGCCCGTGAGTTGACTACATATAATTTCCTTAAAGAAAACTATGACTTAAATCTGTTCCTTGACCAAGATACAGCACTTCATCTTAACATGGATGACGCGGAGTTTAAGAAACTTATGGGTGGTTACTACTCGGAGAATAGGCATAAGTTATTTGGGTTAAGGGAAGACCCTGAAAGCTTAGATAATATTCCAAGTCAAGTTAACTTAGAGGACTATGACGTGGTGGTTGACCCATGTTTAGAGAAGAACTGGGCACAGCTTCACCTACATGCCTCTAAGATACTTACCAATAGATGTCACAGCGCGATACTTGGAGCAATACTAGGAAAAGATACAACAATGTTTAACGGAAACTACCATAAAAACAAAAGCATATACGCATATAGTCTACAGAAGCGTGGGGTGAAATGGATTTGAGTAAATCAATGAAGATGTGGAGAAGCAGAGAAGCAGGCGGTTGTGCAATATCAATAGAAACCCAAGCCTACTGTACCCAGAACTGCCCAGAATGTCCACGAACACTTGATCCCACCCACAGCAGATTCAACCCAGATGGTTCACCTATACGTACACAGATGCCGACAAGCAAAGTGTTAGACCTCATAGACCAAGCATCAGATATGGGGTGGAAGGGGGCAATACATTTCAGCCACTACAGCGAACCATTAGCAGACCCACGATTCATGAAGTTTTCACGGTACGCGTTAAGCAAAGGGATGACACCTGAACTATACACTAACGGAGAACTCCTTACAGAGGAACTTGTTAAACAGATAGACGGAGTAATACCCTATGTTGTCCTAAGTTTCCGCACACCGGGATCACAGAGATTCTGGGAAACCGTGTTCAAGAAAAGCAAGGTTCGTATCACTAAGAGTTATCAAGTGCTTATATGGAACCCACAGAAGAAACTTCTCAGTGAAAGCATAGCAAGAGTCATAGATAAGCCGTGTGTGGGACAACTATTCACAGCGTTCCGCATAAACTATGATGGGCAGATGTCCATGTGTTACGCAGACTTTAACAACGAGTTCGGGTTACTTAACGCGTTTGACCATAGCCTTGAGGAACTTTGGTTCGGAAAAGAACACCGCGCCGCCGTTAAGGAGATGAGTGCAACCGGTTCACGGAGAAAGCGAGCGTTATGTTCTATATGTCCAGAGGTATACCCTGATAAGGGAAGCTACGTCAAAGTGGAAAGAGAAGACACTCCTCCAGTTGATTGGTTACGTCGTCTTGGGTTATACGAAAAGTGAGTAGGGCACCAACAGTTTCCCCATATATCTTTTCGCTTGACGTTCCAAGTTAGGAATAGCCTCTTTACTTACACTTAAATCCATATGCATATATGTCTTCAACATAGGAGGAGTTCCATCCTGTTGACTTCCAAGAGTCCACCCGGCGAAGTACGCGATCCCCGTCCCCGAAATATCATAGTCATTCATCAAAGTCATGATACCACGCTTCCGTATAACGTGACTGGTGCATGGATTCCACCGTTCCTCAACCTTCATACCAAACGTCACAATATCAGGATACTTAGTCCAACCCCTCTCAGGATACCCATCAGGAAACACTACGAGCCTCTGTTTAAACCCATTCTTATCCCACTTCGTAGCTTCAGGTATAACCCACTCCTCCTCATATTCGCGTTCACTAGACTTCGTGTAATCAATCATAGGCCACCACAAGCCATCAAACATTTTACGGGCGGAGTTCATGGCGTAGGTTTTGCTTGTGTCTACGTTGTCGTGTAGTTTGAATGGGTAATCATCATAGGTTTGCATATACTCGTAGACTTCTTTTGTCCACGGTTCATATTTCTTGTCCATGGGGCGGGCGCAGGGGCGCATTCTTCCTTTGCGTTTTGCTGTCTTGGTGATGAACATCACGAATTCCTCTCCCTCATGCTCTATGAGGGTGTGATCGTTTACATGTGGCATATATTTTCCGGCGACTTCACTGATTCTTCCTAGGGTGAGGTACTGGTATTTGAATAGCATTTGATGTTGTTTGTTTTTCACATCTTCTATTATTTGTCTTATCTCTAAGTCGGAGGATTGATGTCTGTTCATATACTTTGTTGTGTAGCGTCACCTAAAAGTATAATAGTTTCAGTACAACAAATATAAAATAAGATATGGGTGAGTAATTATTAGTAGACTTCTTTTCTGAATTCCTCATCCCATGACATAATACGCACAAGAAGACAGACGCATACACCAACTAATAGAATCAGGTTCACTAACTTGGTGTATCCGTTAAAGTAATAGACTACATATCCATTCTTTAATGCGTATGAAGAATCTACGTCATCAAACCAATCCTCTACAGTATTAACCGACTCGTGATAGTTATACATTTTATCGTGGTAGAGGTCTTCTATGATTTCACCAGTCATCTGTGTTGTATCATATTGTTTTTCTCTCCACCTAATGATATCCTCTAATACCTCAATAGATGAATGCATTTCCGCGTATGTGTTTTCAATGGAGTTCGAGAATGTTTTACCCCAACTGAAATAAGTATTATAATCCGTTGGTTCTAAACCCAAGGCTTCGATTCCATCTATAGCGACTTGGACATATTCTATGGCGGTATCTGCTGACCATGTATTCTCTGCGAGTAGCAGGGGGTCTTTGAAAACGTTTCTAACTTCCACCCCCGCAGACAATGAATAACTATACCCTATCCCCATCGATAATGCGGTAGTAACTATTAAGAGTGTAGATAACACCATCATATATTTTCCAAGAGTCGTTAACACATATTTCTGTTTTTCGTTTTGATTAGTCAAGTTTTTTCCTCTTGGTTAAAGATGATGTGCGTCTATTTAAGCGTTATGATAGTTCCCGATAAAAGATAAGTGGGCGTGTTTTTAGCCCCAGTACACACCCTAACTCATCTGGGCAGTCCCTTAGAGGAGTCGAACCCCCGGAATGACCGCACCAATGTTCAGGACTGTGTATAGCTAAAGGTGCTAGACCAAGCGACCCCCGCGTTCTACTATTACGTCGCGACACCGTATCCACAAGGACAATAGCCTTCGCACTATACAGTCAATTAAAAGGTATAATATATATTTAAGTTTATTGGTGGGTTCGGGCGGAGTTGAACCGCCGTCTTGGTTTGCGACCACATCCTAGCACTATACTACGAACCCTAAGTGTGACAAGGTTCACCTTCTTATTCTATTACCCTTTTATGTCAAAGCTTCCTGCCGTCTTTCAACGGAGTTTTTCAGGGGTACAGGAAGTGCTAAGCTTCCCTGCCACGGAAGGTTAATATCTTTCATTATATTTAAAACTTTCTATATTAGTTCAGTACAAAGAAAGATAGATGGTAGAGTTCTACTATATCGGTATTTTGGTTCCTTTAAATAGTCAACCTATATAGGGGTTTATATAGGAGTTCAGTGTATATTTAATACTTCAATTCAAAGTAAGAAAAATGGACTGAGTCCCTCTTGAAGAGGTAAAGGATCAGGGTGTACAACTATGAACCTTTTCATGGGAGGAATTCAACTGAGTCCACAATAATAACACATCTACTGATATTTAAGTCTTTTCTAAATTCAAACAAATATATTTTCTACGGGGCATGGAGTCAAACCCAGCCCCGCCCTAGCCACCCGCGCTGACAAACACAGAGATTGAGTGTCTTATAAGCGTCCTACGCACTCATTCTAGGGATGTATTCATAGGCGGAGACAGCAAAGGCAAAGCCCATGATATCTTAACCGCCGTCAATAATATTAGTTGTTATGTGTTAATAAACCTATCTATGATAGTTGATATAGAACTAATATGTTAATATGTAAATCGTGTAAATGATTAACACTTCTAACAGATTTACAGATGCTTCGTTAAAGCTGAGTGTTCCTGTTTAT
>Ga0208905_1000209_pt1 | contig 29228 bp, 29 predicted proteins | sample AntAceMetag02UKS_FD_184776 | JGI IMG/M metagenome (GOLD analysis project Ga0208905, IMG submission 184776) | Saline lake microbial communities from Ace Lake, Antarctica - Antarctic Ace Lake Metagenome 02UKS (SPAdes) (version 2) | ecosystem: Environmental > Aquatic > Non-marine Saline and... | reverse complement strand
GGAACCCCCCAATCTCAGTTCAGTCAGTTCTGTCATTGGAAAGCCCTCTTTTTTTGTCATGGTATTTTTTTTCGGTCTCGCTATCAGCAGTACCGTGGGCATCTATTCGATGCTTCCCCTCTATCTGGTTTCCGATCACGGTATCATGAGGACTGAGGCAAATACGATCATCGCCCTTTCGAGGGTATCGACTCTCTTTATCGTCTTTCTCGGCGGTTGGGCTGCCGACAGATTCGGTGCCTCCCGTACCATTCATGTCGTATTTCTGATCACGGGAACTTTGACGATGCTGCTCGGATTTGCCCCTACATCATGGATCAAACTGATCGTCGTCCTTCAGCCCGTCTTTGCTGTCTGCTTCTTTCCCGCAGGGTTTGCAATGCTTTCGTCCACCGTTGCACCCCAAAGCAGGAATCTCGCTGTATCGCTTGCGATACCCATCGCCTTCATGATTGGGGCCGGCATTGTCCCCACATTTATCGGCCTTATGGGAGATGCGGGATTTTTTACAATGGCCTTCATCCTCGTGGGGGCCCTTATTCTCTCCGGCGGCATCCTGCTGAGATTTATTAAACTTCGGTAAAAAAGAAAGGGAAATGATGACGATGATCGATAACCATACCGCGGCAGACAACCAGGAGATCAACTCAAGTATAATGATATAATATTATAATGTTACGCATACATGTCGTCATCGGACATGGTAATTGCTCTCATTTTGTTATGTGAAGAATCTTTAAAATATGTGTTAATATCTTGTATTTTCTGCAAACTTTCTATAAGAAGTCATAGCAGATAAAAAATATCGATAGAAAAAAAAGGAGCCGCAGCATACAACATGAGCAACGATCTTAAAAAGAGAAGAAAAAAGATTCGCAAGCACAAGCACAAAAAGAAAACTAAATAAAACATCCTGGTATTTCACTTAAAAATTTTGCGGATTTTTTACATGTGAAGCTCCCCGCCCACAGGGCGGGACTTCCCGGTAAGGAGTAGTTGAATTATATTGCGCCCCCGGTCAAAAGAGAAAGTAACTCGAAGACAAAAGGATATCTCCCGCCTGATGCGTGAAAAGAAGAAGGTACAGGCGGAAAAGATACGAAAGAACAGGAAGAAATAGGAGCGAAGAGGCAACCGGCTGTGAGAATACGTGAGGCGGGAAAGGTTTGCGACAATCTCTGGTACCTCGGGAGAGAGGAATCGGGCGTCTATCTCCTCGAAGGACTGCAGGAATCAATGATTGTGAGCGGAGGAATGAGCTTTATCGTTCCCGATCTCCTGCGCCAGATTGAAGCCTTCGGCATCGACGAAACAAGAATTCGAAAACTTCTCATCCTGCATGCCCATTTCGATCATGTCGGCATCGTCCCCTTTGTCAAACGACGCAATCCCGAACTCGAAATCTACGCGTCGGCCCGGGCATGGCAAATTCTCGAGATGCCCAAAGCGATCACTACCATCAATGACTACAGCGACTTGAATAACGAGGATCTCGGTTTCAAAGACGTCATGTCCACCTATGATACAAAATGGCGGGATGATGTGTCGGGTATAACGGTAGCCGAAGGCGATATCATAGATCTCGGTACGATGAAGGTCAATATCATGGAAACACCGGGACACTCGTCCTGTTCCATCTCCGCGTACGTGCCTGCCATTAAGGCTCTCTTCCCGTCAGATGGAGGGGGGATTCCCTATAAAGACGAGATAATCCCCTCCGGCAATTCCAACTATACGCAGTTCCAGGAGAGTCTTGAAAAGCTGAAGGATCTCGACGTTGAGTATCTCTGCGCTGACCATTTCGGATACATAAAAGGCGACGAGGCTGGAACGTTCATCTCAGAAACCATCGAAGCGGCAAAGAAATTCCGTACGCTTATGGAGCGGGTTTACGGCAGGATCGGTACTGTTGAAGGGGCTGTTCAGAGGCTTATCGCCGTTGCCGCGGCGGAAAGACCGAACTACTTTATCTCACAGGAAATCCTGACCGGTGTCTACCGCCAGATGGTCAAACATATCGCCTCCGTCATGGACAGTGGTGCAGACCAGGGTATGAAAAGCTAACCGAAACGGGACAGTTTACTATGATCGTCTTGATAACCGACTTCGGGCTGAAAGACCCCTATGTCGGAATCATGAAAGGTGTCATAAAAAAGACCTTTCCCCTCGCCGAGATAATCGACCTTACCCATGATATACCTCCCCAAAGTGTAAGAATTGCACATTTCGTACTGAAAAACTCATACCGGCACTTCCCCGAAGGAACAGTATTTGTCGCCGTCATAGATCCGGACGTCGGAACCTCCCGGAGGCCCCTGGCGATAAAGAGTGGAGATTTCTTCTTCGTGGGACCCGATAACGGGATCTTCGGTTTCCTGAAAGAGACCGATTTCGGAATGACCGAAGCTGTGGAGCTGACAGAAAAGCGATATTACTATAAAGAGGCTCCCGACGGCACATTTCATGGCAGGGATATCTTTGCACCTGCAGCGGCACATATCAAAAGCGGCGTGCCCCTTTCCCGTCTCGGCACCCCGGTTCAGGAAATAAAGAACATCGAAACGCCCCAATGTCGAGAGGTGCCGGGGGGAATCGATATACCCCTCCTTCACACAGACCGGTTCGGCAATCTCATCTTCTCCCTAACAAGGGCTGATCTCGCTGCACTGACGAAAGGCGGACCGTTCCTTTTGAGATTGGGAAATCAGAAAATCGAGACCATCTCCGAAAACTATCAGTCAGTCATGCCAATCATCGCACTCTTCAACAGTTACGGACTCCTCGAAATCGCCGCACCGTCTGAGAGTGCGGCGGACATTCTGGAGATTGCTGATAAATTAGAAAAGACAACGGTTTATGCAACGCTTACGCTTCGTTAAGGGGAGCGTGTATAATGCATGAAAATGAAACCAGATTGAAGGAACATCACCTTCCCTTTAAAAGAAATTTTGATTTGGGTGATGAGCCGTTCAGTGTTATTATTAGAAATGTCATGAAAACACAAAAATCTCACCTGAATTTCAACCCCTTTTCCGATCTCAAGGGCAAATTCAAGAAAGGGCCTCTCGTTCCTTCAGCCCTTTCTCCCCCAAAGAACAAACCTCTCGATGATGATAGAATAAGCAGTCGCAGCGACGAAGAGCTCTTTATGGAGTTAATGGCGGATGTGACCCCCATATCGCAGGACAAGTACGCACCAAAAAGCCCCAAAGCCAGTATACAGGAGAAAGCTGAAGACCTCGACGAGGCCGAGGCGCTCCTTCGTCTCACCAATCTTGTCAGATACGGAGAGGGGTTCGTCGTGGAGGACACACCCGAATATGTTGAGGGAACATGGCACACCGTCCATCCCGAAGTTGCGAAAAGACTGCACAGGGGCAAATTTTCCATCCAGTCACACATCGATCTGCACGGGTGCAGCGCCAATGATGCAAAACATGTGATCGACGAGTTCCTGAAGGAATCAATACGGACTGACAGGAGGGCCGTTCTTATTGTTCACGGACGCGGGTTGTCCTCGCCCGTCAAGCCGATCTTAAAAACGAAGGTACTCGAATGGCTCACGTCCTCACCCTGGAACAAATGGGTCATAGCCTTTTCGAGCGCCCGCACCTGCGACGGAGGAGCCGGTGCCACATACGTTCTTCTGAGAAAGAGACCCCTGACAAAACGATTTAAAAAGGCCAAGAAGAGAATAACATGGTGAATGAGGAATATTCGGCAGGGGCTGTAATCTTCAGGTGCATAAATGAGGAAACGGAATTTCTTGTCATTTACAGCAAACGAAACGACATATGGGGATTCCCTAAGGGCCATATAGAAAAGGGGGAGACTGAAAAAGATGCCGCAGTCAGGGAAATCTTCGAAGAGACGGGCCTCAGGAGACTTAAGTTTACGGACACCTTCAGGGAAGAAGACATATACCCTGCTATCGGGAGGAGCGAAGAATTCTGGGGGAGCGAAATTACAAAGCACTCCATTTACTTCCTCTGTGAAACGGATAAAGAAAAGATACAAACCGACAATACTGAAATAACAGACTACCGGTGGCTTACCTACTCGGAGGCGGCAGAGCTCCTCCTCTTTGAGAACCTGAAAAATATACTCCAGAAGGCACGGCTCCATCTCGAGGGGGTATCATGATCCATCACATTGAGGGCGGGTATGCAAACACCTATCTCATTGAGGGGAAAAACGGTTTCGTAGCCGTCGATGTGGGTTCCAATCTTGCCGCCGAAATGATACGGGACGCCGTAGGGAAACTGGGTGACAAAAAGGGGTATGGTCTGAGACTGATTACTGCCACCCATTTTCATATCGACCATGTGGGCGGAATCGAGAGACTGAAGGAGTTTTTTCCCGAATCGGAGGTTTATTTCTCTACCCCTGTAAAGAAGTATCTCACGGGGGAGGAAAAGCTGGCCATCCCTCCCCTTTCGAGATGGGTTACGGGTCTCATTCCCGTCGTGACTCGAATAGGACATCAGTATCGAAATTATCGTCAGAGCTTTGCCAGCAAAAAGGTGGGCATTCCCCTCCCCCTTATTCGCTCCTGTATCTCTCTCGGATATGAGCCCCGGTGCGAACTTGCCGAATCGTCGGAGATTCCCTATCTCCCCGGCTGGAAGCTCATCGAAACGCCCGGCCACACCCCGGACAGCATCTGCCTTTACGACCCAGAAGAAAAGATCCTCTTCTCGGGCGACACCATCCTGAACATGGAGGGAACGGGGGAGCTCAACAGATTCTGCTGCAGTATTCATGACATTGAAACCTCATTCAAAAAAATCTCATCCTTTCCCGTAGAGACCATCTATCCCGGTCATGGAGCCCCGATTACGGGGGTGGATGATCCCCTGAAAAGGGTAAAATTGTTTAAATGAGTCAAGATGGATCGGGGGCCATAAAGATCAAACATAAAAAGGAGCGGAATGTGATAAGAGAGGAACTGATTCAGAAGGTAAGGACATGGGAGAACAGGGCACTCACCGAAAGCGAATCAAAAGAGCTTCTTGATGCCTACGGTGTACCCGTTGTCACCGAGACGGTTGCAACGAGCGAAGACGAGGCCATCGAGGCCGCAAAGAGGGCGGGATTTCCCGTTGTACTGAAGGGTCTCGGCGCCACGCTCCTTCATAAAACGGAGCGGGGCCTTGTGCACCTCAACCTCGCCGACGAAGAAGCGGTAAGGAAAGCGGCCCTTCACATCGTCGAGGAGGCGGGCGACGAACTGGAAGGGATACTGGTTCAGCCCCAGGTTGCGGGAAAGAGGGAGTTTGTGGCAGGCCTCTTCCGGGACGAACAGTTCGGGCCCGTTATTATGTTCGGCCTGGGGGGAATCTTTACGGAGGCACTTTCCGACGTCTCCTTTCGCGTCGCACCCCTGACAGAACAAGATGCCACTGAAATGCTCGGAGAGATAGAGGCAAAATCTCTCCTTGGAGCCTTCAGGGGCGAAGAGGCCGCCGATCTGGATCAGCTGATGAAGACATTAATGGGCCTCTCAAGGATCGGGACGGAGTTTCCAGAAATATCCGAAATCGATATCAACCCCCTTATTATAGATTCTGCAGGAAATGTTTGCGCCGTCGATGCACTGGTCGTCCTTGGCAAAAGACCTGAACAAGCGGAGGCTCTTCGACCAAGTATAGATCCAGTTGCCATAGGGTCTCTTTTTTACCCCAAAGCCATCGCCTTTATCGGTGCCTCGGGCCGCATGGGAAAATGGGGGCACATGCTCCCCTCAAACACAATAAGCGGCGGTTATCAAGGCGATATTTATCTCGTAAATCCGAAGGGAGGAACCATCGCCGGTCGTCACGTCTACAAAACAATTGCAGAAATTCCAGATGATGTTGACCTGGGGGTTGTCACCTTACCGGCGAAGATGGTGATGGACCTGATCCCACAGTTCAAGGAAAAGGGGATCACAAACATGCTTCTCATCACCTCGGGATTTGGAGAAACGGGGGAGGAAGGGAAGGTCCTGGAAAGGAAGCTGGTTGAAGAGGCAAAAAAAGCTGGCATTCTCATCCTTGGTCCCAATACGATGGGCATCTGCAACCCCCACAGGGATTTTCACTGTACCAGCACCCCCGTAAAACCGATGGCCGGTTCCACGGCCTTTGTCTCCCAGTCGGGGAATCTCGGGGTTCAGCTTCTCGCCTTCGCCGCTCAACAGGCGATAGGAATCAGGGGTTTCTGCGGCTCCGGCAACGAGGCGATGATTACCGTCGAAGATTTTATTGACGGCCTTGAACTGGATGAACTTACAAATATAGTAATGCTCTACATAGAAAGCGTAAAGGACGGCCGCCGCTTTTTTGAAGGTGCCAGAAGGGTTGGTAAAAAGAAGCCGATCGTCCTTCTGAAAGGCGGGCAGACGCAAGCGGGAAATCGTGCCGCGGCGAGTCACACGGGTGCACTCTCATCAGATTCAAAGGTCTTCGACGCCGTATGCAGGCAATCGGGTATCGTAAAGGTGGAGCAGTCAATGGATCTTCTTGATCTCGCCGCCGCATTTTCCTCACTCCCCCTGCCGAAAGGAAACCGTGTGGCAATCCTGACCCTCGGCGGCGGCTGGGGGGTTATCACCGCCGATATGTGCAGCCAGGCAGGACTCCAGGTGCCCGGCCTCCCCGACGATATTCTGGCACGAATGGACACAATACTGCCGCCCTACTGGAGCAGGTCAAACCCTGCCGATATCGTCGGTGAAAGTGACAACACCATACCGATGAAGATAATGGAGGAATTTCTCAAGTGGGATGGCTGTGACGCCGTCATTAATCTTGGCATCCTCGGTCGCAGGATATTCGTGAAGGAACTGGCTGATTCCGTCCTCCATGCCGACCCCGACTATTCCGAAGATTTTCTGAGATCGGTAACGAAGATGCTTGAAGACTTCGAAGAGGACTATATTGCCTTTGTAGCACGTCTGATGGAAAAATATGGAAAACCGATCCTCGGTGTAAGCCTCCTGGAGGATGAAAAAAGACAGACCGTCTTCAATGTTGAAAACTGCACCTTCAAGAGCGTCTTTTACCCGACGCCGGAACGGGCAGTCAATGCCCTGAAGAAAATGTGCGAATATTATTGTTTCCTGAACCGATGACGCGGAGGAGATAACAATGCCGGCAACTGTTCCCTGGGACAGCCAGGATCACCATGAGTGGGCATCGAAGCATGCCCCGGGAAAGTTTATCGATCTCGAAGGACACACCACACACTACCTGGAAAAGGGCACGGGTGAGCCGGTTATTCTCATTCACGGCTTTTTCTATAATTCGTGCATGTGGGATAAGAATATTGATGTCCTCGCGGAATACTTCAGGGTGTTCGCCATCGATCTCTGGGGATTCGGGTACAGCACCCGTGAACCCCTCGACTACGGCTATCCCCTCTATGAGAGGCAGCTATGCGCCTTCATGAACGCCCTCGGTATTGAAAAGGCCACATTTATCGGCCAGTCAATGGGTGGTGGAACTTGTCTAAGACTTGCCGCTCATCGCAGGGATAGGGTCGAGAAGCTGATTCTCGTCAGTCCGGCAGGACTCCCCAATCCCTACCCCTTTATCGCCCGTCTTCCCACCATCCCCGGATTTGGGGAATTTTTCCTGAGTATGCCGGGAAACCTCGCCCGACGAATAGCCCTCTGGAACTTTTTTTTCGACAGGAACCTCATCACCGACAGTAATTTTGAGAAGGTCACCCTCCCCCACAAAATCAAGGGTTCTAACGAAGTCATGCTCAGGATACTCCGCGCGAGGTTCTTCGATACTCTCACAGATGAAATTAACAGCCTGAAAGATGCGGATATCCCCCTCTTGATTATATGGGGGCGTGAGGACAAAGGAATTCCCCTTGAAAAGGGTATACAGATGAATTCCATAATCAAGGGGTCACGTCTGGAAATACTTGATCGGGCAGGACACTGCCCCCACGATGAGCAATCGGCAAAATTCAACAGACTGGTCCTCGATTTTCTGATATCGAAATAAAAGTGTAAATAATTACTTTTATTTGGTATCATAAAGCCATGCCAAAATCCGTGCAGAATGATCCCTCCAGTCTCGCCGCCGCACGATTGCGAGACGAGGAGAAGGTGCGGGAAAAGATCGATGACAGGGGAAACCGCTGGTGTAAGATCTATTTTGGAAGCGGTTCTCACTTCATAAACTGGCTCAGGCAGTGCAAAGAGATATTCGGGGAGGAAAATATAGAGGTGGAGGAGGCTGATTCCACGGGACTTGCCTGCTTTGACGAGAGTGACGAAAAGGCATACAGGATCTGGATACTGGAACGACAAAACCGAAATAGCAAAGAATCATGAACGCTTAGATACATCAAATTTTTTTATACAGGTGTTCATATCTTTACGCGACGACAGGGGAGGATAATATAAATCCCTAAATTCAGTGTTAATTTTTTTAACTACTTGATATATATGTTCTTTTTTTGATGCATAAATCTTATGCAAAGAGCAATAAAGTCGAGCTTATAAGGTATTTACACATTTCATAAACATATCTATCAACAGGTTTGCTAACAGCTCTGTGGATTTCTTGAGACCCTCTTTTGGAACTGCTGCCTGATTGCTCCCTTACATGCGAAACCTCGCTTGAAAAACCATGTTCATTCCTGTTTTTCGCAAAAAGGAGGTGTTCCATGCAGAAAGATTTTCATTTTTACGGGATATACGTTCTCTGCCGGTCCAAGGGGATGCTCCCCTCGGATTCCAAGATCGTTGCCTATGCATCCCAGCACACCGATGATGCAAAGTACAATCATACCATAGCATTTGAAAACGGGGGACATTTCAAGCAGGTCCTCTGCGCTCACCGCTTTATTCATCCCGATGCATTTTCTCTCGATACGCAGTATGGCGTCTATGTTCCCTTTCACTTTATTCCCGGAAATAAGGGGGGGGGATTTCAGGAAAAAATGGTGTGCCTGGAAAACAGCGACATCGCCCAGGAAATGATGCGGGAGGTATCAAAGCTGACGGAAAAGCCCTATATCCTTCACCGGCTTGGAATCGCACTTCACGCCTATGCCGACACATGGGCACATAAAGATTTTTCAGGCCTGCAATCGGAACTTAACGATATCGATGAAATAGATGTGCGTAACGAAGAAAAAAAGGCCATACCGAAAATTTTTGCCCACTTTTTCAGGAATGTGACCGAGGCGGTGATACCGCAGGTCGGTCATGCAGAGGCGGCAACAATTCCTGATGAACCCTACCGGGAATGGTCATACTACAGTGTCTATGAGGACAGACAGATATACAAGAGAAACTGGATGCTCTATCTCGATGCGTCACGATCAATCTACCAGGAGTTAAAGTATTTCCTCAAAAAAAATCCCGAATTCAAGGCAATGCCAACCGTTCACTGGGGAAATATTAGAAGCCCGCTCCGCATGCAATTGATGGCCAAGGGATCACTGGAGGAGCGCTGCCGCAGCTGGATGAAAAAAATCAATGCCTCTGCCTTCGGTTTTGAATGCCTTCCCGAGGATAAAGACCTCACCTATGATGAGAGGGAATGGTTTAGAGAAGCGGTCGAGGTGAAAAACAAGAAAGGAAAAAACGATAAATATTATCGGAAGGAAAACTTTCATCAAAGCAACTGGAAATATTTTCATGACGCGGCCCTCAGTCACCGGTTTTTCGTCCATAACGAACTCCTCGCACCGAGGGAAATCATCTGCAGTTAGGATGCATATGTTCTCAAATAGCCTCTGATATAAGACTCCACGCTCTTTTTCGAACGGTAGATCCCAAAATGCCCCTCGCAGAGAATATCGGCGTTAAGATGAAGGAGCTTTTCCATCGAACGTTTCCACTCCTCAATATCGGACCTGAAGCTCGGGAGGAAAGGGCCGTGGATATCCTGTCCGAAAAGTATCCTTGTTTCGTCCCTGTCAATATAGAGGGAAATAGACCCGGGAGTATGACCCGGCGTATGAATCCAGTGAATCTCTTCATCTCCATACGTAAGAATTCCGCCATCGCCTGTCAGCTTCCTGTCAAGCGGAGTCGGCGGAAATTCCGTGTCGTACAAGTTAGCCGCGGTGGCGACGGGATCTCCCGATTCAATGGCACCGGCATCGAGTTCATGGCAGAGAAGAGCGCAGCCGAAACGATCCCTGAAGAGGGCCGCCGAGCCGATGTGATCGATATGACAGTGTGTAAGGATAAGTGTCGATATGCGGCATGGATCGAGAAAGAGGCCCTCGATGTTTTCAACAAGCTTCTCAAAAGACCGTCCCGCTCCCGAATCGATCATTACCACTTCATTCCCGCAGTTTACGATAAAGACCGCCGCATCATCGGGACTTGTTATATCGGGCCCTCCGACGATATATATCCCCTCTTCAATCCTTCTCTCTCCTTGCATACTCTCTTTCCTGATTTTCTCTTAGTATCGTGCCCCTATTTAGCGCTGTTATCCGATTCCCGAAGGGGGCTCTCTTCTCTCATATGGTCTCTCACCAGTTCGCTTACCGCTTTTATTCTCCTGTTTGACCACTTGAGATAACCTCCAAGCCGTATCACCATTTCATATCCAAGAAGGTCGTGTTTTGCATAGGTGCTCCTGTCCTCCCTGTCACAGCGCACAAAGGGTTTTGCCATATCGTGAAGAAGCGCCGCCCAGCGAATATCTCTTTCGGGCGATACCTGAGAGGTTACCCGGATGGTATGTTCCCACAGGTCATGGGAATGATACCTGCTCCGCTGGTCATAGTCCCGCTGACAGGAGAGCTCGGGAATAATATAGTTCAAAAGCCCCGTATCCATGAGGCAGCGCAACCCCTGATCCACAAAGGGCGCCAGAAGCAGCCGGTCGAGTTCCCCTACCCACCGCTCCTTGCTTACCTCGAGGACTCTATGACTCAGCTTCGTGATAGCCTTCAGAACGGCATCGTCAACGACAAACCCGAGCTGCGCCGTGAATCTTGCCGCCCTCAGCATCCGCAGGGGGTCCTCCTTGAATCGAGTAGTGGCATTCCCCACGCACCGTATCCTTTTCTCTCTGATATCGCGGGCCCCTGAAAAGGGATCGATTATCTTGCCATCTCTCATGGCCATGGCGTTGATCGTAAAATCCCTTCTGCTTAAATCGGCCGCTATGTCGTCCACAAATACCACGTCCGGTTTCCTGCTTCCCTTCTGGTATATCTCGGTCCTGAAGGTGGTGATCTCAACCAGATGACCTCCTATCTTAACCCCTATGGTTCCGAACCGTTTCCCCGTGAGAAAGGGTTTCCTCTCAGCCTCCCGAATCTTCCGCTCGATAGTTTCCGGGTCATGTGGCGTGCTGAAATCATAATCCTTCGGTTCCACCCCCAAAAGACGGTCTCGCACGGACCCGCCCACCAGGTAGACGGGAGAAATGATGGTTTTCACCTTTTTGTACACTTCATTCATTTACAACACCCTGCCTTATGCCGTATAATGCGAATTTATCACAAACAAAGAGAAATTAGCAAAAAATGGTTCACAGAGATAGAGACAACAATGCCCTTCCCCACCGGCGCGTTACCCATCCCCCCATACAAAGGAGCGATAATGAACGATACCGCGAAACTAATGGACCAGCTTGACGCAATCTTTAATCCCAAATCCATTGCCATTGTTGGAGTTCCCAAGGGAATGAAGGCGGGGAAGCTTTTTCTCATGGCCCTCCTTGATCAGGGGTTCCCCGGTAATATCTACCCCGTTCACCCCAAAGCTTCCGAGATAGACGGCCTCACGGCATACCCTGACGTTTTATCCATTCCCGGCCCCGTTGATCTTGCGATTGTTCTGGTTTCACAAGATCGCACTCTCCCCGTTGTTCGCGAATGCGCGGAAAAAGGGGTGACAGGAATTGTCCTTTTCACCGCAGGATACAAGGAAACGGGAACTGCCGAGGGAAAGGAAACGGAGGCCGAACTGACCCGTATCGCCCGAACCTCAGGCATGCGAATCATAGGACCGAACTGCATGGGACTTTATGCCCCGAAGACCGGTCTTGCCTATTTTCCGGAGCTTTCCAAAAAGCCGGGCCCAATCGGCATTATTTCACACAGCGGCTCTCTTGCGAACATTCTGTGCCACATGGCACCCGAAAAGGGACTCTACTTCAGCAAGGCCGTCAGTCTCGGAAACGAATGTGATCTTAGTTTTGCAGACTTCCTGACCTATCTTGGCCACGATCCCGAGACAAAGGTCATAGGAACCTATATTGAGGGAATCAAGGAGGGACCGCGCTTTCTCAATGCCCTGAAAGAGGCGTCCCTGAAAAAACCGGTTGTCGCATGGAAGGTGGGCCTCACCTCGGAGGGAGGCACCGCAGCGTTTTCTCATACCGGTGCGCTTGCGGGATCCAGCGAAATATGGGAGGGAGTGGTCAGTCAGACCGGGGCCATTCCCGTCGCCGGGTTCGAGGTATGGGTGGATACCCTGATTGGTTTTTCGCTTCTCCCTTCGAATCTGGGAGATCGAATGGTTATTATTTCAGGACCAGGCGGACTCGCCGTCTCCGCGGCAGAGGCCTGCGGAAAGATGGGGCTTCGACTTGCCGATTTATCATCAGAAACAACATCACTTCTCGCCGACTTTGTCCCCCCCACGGGCACAAGCCTCAAAAATCCGATAGATGTTGGTCTCACCGCATCACTTGATATCAACATATATATCAATGCGGCAAAGGCCGCGGCGAGTGATCCCGGAGTCGATGCCGTTGTCATGATAGGTATCGGCCTTTCTCCCGAGGTGAACAAGATCTATACCGATGCCATCATCGCAACAGCAAAAGAAGCTCGGAAACCCTTTGTCATCGTAAATATTCCCGGACTCGACGCGAAAGCAATTCAGACCTTCTTCGATGCCGGGCTCCCCTTTTTCGAATCGGCGGAGCGTGCCATGAAAACCTATGCGACAGTGAGACGGTATCAGCTCTGGCGGAGGGAAAGGAACGGCTAATTAGAAACAGTAATCTCCCTTATTTTTTGCACAGGCCATGAAGAAGAAACTGAAATGATTATGACAGGAAATGAAAAAAAACGATGCCTATGAGAAAACCCTCATGGCTCAAAAGAAACCTGCCGAGGGGCCCCGAATATGAGAAGATACGGTCTCTTTTGAGAGAAAAGCGCCTCCATACCGTCTGTGAAGAGGCCCTCTGCCCCAACATATGGCAGTGTTTTTCCAGCGGGACTGCAACCTTCCTCATTATGGGTCCCAACTGCACACGAAACTGTAAATTTTGCGCCGTGGGCCACGGAAAAACAGAGAGTCCCGATCCCGGGGAACCCGAAAGAATAGCAGAAGCAGCCATCAGCCTGGATTTAGATTATCTGGTTATCACCTCCGTAACCAGAGACGATCTGCCCGATGGCGGTGCCTCATTTTTCGCAGAAACAGTTGCCGCAATAAGAGAACATATGCCAGAAGCACTCATAGAAATCCTGATACCAGACTTCCGAGGAGACAGATCCTCCCTCAGGATCGTTCTTGAAGCGGGCCCCCATGTACTGAACCACAACGTAGAAACCGTGCCCCGTCTTTACCCCGCGGCACGACCGGAGGCCTCATACGATCGTTCGCTGGGACTTCTGCGAAGATCCGGGGAAATTAAAGCCATAATACCCACCAAATCGGGTCTCATGCTCGGCCTGGGTGAAACTGACGATGAAATCGAAAAGACGCTTCGGGACATAGTCGGTACGGGATGCAGTATCCTCACGCTGGGCCAGTATCTTCAGCCTTCAAAGAAACACCTGCCGGTTGAACGTTTCGTCCCTCCCGACGAGTTTGACAAATGGCGCGATTACGCTCATAGAATTGGATTTTCCGCCGTCGCAAGCGGTCCCTTTGTCAGAAGCTCTTACCGGGCCAGGGAACTCTACGAAACAATCTAATTCTCGAAATACCGCTGAATCCATCTCTTTCTAACGAGGGTGAGGGACAACCTGAAAAGGAGGCCCTGTATGGGGGGAAGCGATTCAAATATGCCGAGTATTTTCTCCTGCCTCTTCTTGAGTTTCAGGATTTTCTTCAACCCCTCCATTTCATAGTCGGGATCGAGGATCTTTTTGCCTATTTCTCTTCCACTTGCGAGCGCAAAGGATATCCCCTCACCGGAGGGTTTCGAGGCAAGGCCGGCCGCGTCACCCGCAAGGAAAATATTTCCAAAGACGCAGCCCCTGAAATCATAGTTGACGGCACCGCCTCGTATGTCGTGAGGGGAAACCACGTGATTGTTTTCTTCGAGATAGTTTAGCAGGAACTCACGTGCCCTCTTCGCGGAAAGATGCCCCGGATCGAAATAGATGCCTATATTCGTATGGTCATGGTGTGGAAACTCCCATATATAGGAGGTCCCCAACTCCCGGGGATTGACATACCAGACAAAACCATCCCGCACCTTTTCCACATCACAGCAAAGACCGATTGAAACTCTTCTTCCCAGTCCAAGATGCCTTCTCACGAGCGAAGCAGAACCATCGGCACCGACAAGATATCGGAATGAAAAAATTCCCTTATCTGTCACGATACTTTTGGGACCTATGGATTTCGCGGAGGTCTCCTTCAAGAGGGTAATGTTTTTCGACCCTGCTATCTTACCTGCTTGATACTCGCCAAGATCCGCCCTCTCTATCGTCCGTATCGAATCTGCAAGGACCACTTCATATTTTTTATCTTCGATGAAAATTGTGTGGTTTCGGGCACCCTGCGTTTTCTCCAGAGGAATCTCGCATCTCCCCTTAAGGTTGGTAATACCCCCCGCGCATATCTTTGGCCCGATAACGGAATTTTTCTCTATCAGAAGTACCGTGAGAGCCGTATTTTCGAGCTCTTCCGCCACGGCAAGTCCGGCCGGTCCAGCACCTATAATGATGACATCATAGCTGTTTCCCATCATCTGTGATCACCGTGCTATAACTTAATAAAAAAAGCGCCACTCACACACAGGAGATGGCGCTTTTTTATCACGACGTAGCTTCTATTATTACAGGTCTTTCATGAGACGGGTTGCCCAATCACTGAACCACTTTTTATCTGACTTCAGAGCCTGCTCACAAAGGACTTTTGCCTTGGCCTTATTACTCTTTCCCCCTTTATCGATAAGCGTCTCAGCATAATACACCTGAAAATCGTCCCTTTCAGGATAGTACTGCTCAAACTCTTCGAAATAGGAGATGGCCTTGTCCTTTTTCTTCAAGGGCCACGGAAGGACGGACCAGAAACGGCCAAGCGCCAGAACTGCCCCGGCATTATCGTACATCTTGTCGATTTCATATACCGTTTCAAAGCTCTCCTGGGTCTTGTTCTTAAGCCCCTCTTTCAGGGCGGTAAGAATGCTGACACCATCGGAATAGTTACCCACGCACGTTCCGTACCAGAAGTATCCTTCGGGGCTGTTCGGATCGAGTTCGATGGCCGTATTCGCATACCCCATACCCTTTTTGGCGTATACCTTGCAGATATCTTCCCAGTCTTCGACCTGCTGTCGTTTCGACTCTTCAGAATACCATCGGTAGGCCCTCGCACACTTCCAGTTTGCCTCGTAACTTTCGGGATCCTCCGCCACTGCCTTGAGACACAGGTCTATGGCCTTCTTGTAGTTATCCACCCCCCCTGCCTCAAATAAGGCGTCTGCCTCAGCGAGATAGTCAGCAGCTATTGCACCGGCGGGAAAGATAAGAAAAACGGAAAGCAAAACCCCTAATAGAAAAAACCTCTTCATCTCAGTACCTCCTTTGTGTAACATTCTAATTAATCCCCCTTAAAAAGCGCTTAAGTATAAAGAAACAAAAATCGCCTGTCAAGGAAACAACGATTTATTATTACAGAGAAGCAGTTATGTTTTCAGCGTTCCTATCAGATCCTCGATATCATCGATTCCCTTGCGTTCCATATAGGCTACTATACCATCGATGATCTCCACAGTGGAACGGGGGTTTACAAAATTTGCCGTCCCCACCTGAACGGCCTTAGCTCCCGCAATGAGAAACTCCAGCGCATCCCCGGCCTTCATAATCCCCCCCACACCGATGACGGGAATCGAAACAGCCCGTACCACCTCCCAGACCATTCTCAGTGCAACCGGTTTTATTGCCGGGCCTGAGAGACCCCCGGTAATGTTGTTCAAATGGGGAATCCTCTTTTCGATATCAATGGAAAGCCCCGTCAGGGTATTGATGAGAGAAATTGCATCGGCGCCCGCATCTTCCACGCTCTTTGCAATCTCGGTTATGTCCGTCACATTCGGGGTGAGCTTCACAATAACAGGAAGGTCAGTCGCTTTTTTTACACCCTCCGTTACCTTAAAAGCAAGATCGGGATTCACCCCGAAGTCAATACCGCCCTTTGCTACGTTGGGACATGATATGTTTACCTCCAGGGCGTGGATGCCTTCCGCTTCGTTCACAATGTGCGCCACCTCGCAATACTCCTCTGGGGTATCACCGAGGATATTTGCAATAACCGGCACATCAAATTCTCTCAAAAAGGGGAGTTTCACATCGATAAAGGCCCTTACACCGACATTCTCGAGCCCCACGGCATTCAGCATTCCCGAGGCGGTTTCCATGATCCTTGAAGGTGGATTGCCCTCCCGGGGGGTAATCGAAAGCCCCTTGACCACAATCGCACCGAGGACGCTTAAATCTATAAAGGAGGCATACTCTTCACCGTAGCCAAAGGTCCCCGAGGCGGTCATGACGGGATTTTTCAGGACAAGTCCCCCGATATCGACAGCCAATCTTCTTGAATTATTATCCTTCACGGTAATTCCAGTCTATCTCCCCGGTATCAAAAACGGGGCCTTCTTTGCAGACCCTCATAAATCGCTTCGAGGTATTCTCGCCGCTCGCTCTCACGGCACAGCCGAGACAGGCCCCGATTCCGCAGGCCATTTTCTCCTCCACGGAAACCTGACAGGGGATGGAAAACTTCCCTGCTATCCGGGCCATCTCTTTTATCATACCGTAGGGCCCGCAGGCGAATAATGCCGAATCATCCCTTTCGAATGACAGCGCATCGTCGGCGACAAGATCCGTCACCGGACCATGATATCCGGCAGTTCCGTCATCGGTACTCAGTTTCAAAGACGAGCAGAGTCTCTTCAGTCGATCGAGACCGCAGAAATACTGTGAGCTCTGGGCGCCATAGTACAAAACCGTCTCCCCCAACTCGTCCCGACGCTTCTTGGCGAGAGATTCAGCAAGATAGAAAAGCGGGGCAATTCCCATTCCCCCTGCAATAAGAACAATCTTCTTTTTCCTCCGCGGTACGTCAAATCCCCGCCCCAGGGGTCCCAGTATTGTAACCCTGTCATCGGCATTCAGCTTTGCAATAAGGGCAGTCCCCGTACCGGAAATCCTGTAGAGAATCTCCATGACGGTATCACCGTCAATACTGTAAAGGGAATGAACACTGAAAGGCCTTCCGAGAAAAGGGTGATCACCCTCCTCTCTTCTCAGCATCAAAAACTGACCGGGAACTGATGCGCGAAAATCAGTGGGCACCCTGAGGATCATCAGAAAGTGATCCTTGAAGATTTCACGGTTTGAGATAATAATACCAGTCTCTATCGATTTTTCCGGATCTGCCATTGCTACAACATCCCCCCGAAGTCCGCCCACAGAATCAGAGCATCTTCGCCGGTATCATTATAATAAAGAGGTCTGACCACTTTTACCACAAATCCAAATTTTGTGTACAAGTCAATTGCCCCTCGGTTTGATTCTCTCACCTCGAGGGTCACCTTATCTGCCCCATTATCCGAGGAAAGGCATATCATTTCTGCAATCATTTTGGAAGCGATTCCACGTCTCTTCCAATCTCTGTGAACGGCAATGTTTCTCAGGTGAACTTCGTCAACGACAATTGAAAAACATATATAACCAACGATACGCTCACCGCACAGCGCAACGAGATCATGGCAAAGGGGGATAAAAAGCTCTTCAGCAAACATGGCCTTCGTCCAGGGCATCGGAAAGGAAGTCCTCTCGATAGTAAGAACCTCGTCAAGGTCGTCAGCGGTCATTTCCCTGACCGTTACATATCCCCCGTCCAGCTTAACCAATGCACTCAATTTCTTCTGCCCCCTCTGGCACTAACGCCCCTCTTTCAGAATATTTCCATTATCAGTATGAGAACGAGAAAAAGACCCGAGAAAACAGGGATGGTTCCACGCATCTCTATCGTGCTCAGTGCTACCGAAACTCCAAGAAGCGGAATAAAGAAATAGGCGTAGGTGAGCGCCGTTATCACACTATCGGGAAGAAGGGGATAAATCGAAACGAGGAGGAATGTCCCTATCAAAAGAAAGATAAAAATAAAGACGACATAGATACTATAGGTTTTTATGAGTGCGAAGATATGGTTCCGTGATATTCCCCCTATATTTCCAGACTCGGCATCTTTTATTGCCCTCTCGGAAAGGATCTCATTCAATTTTACAATCCCGATATCGACCTTTTGACCGACGATCGCCAGAGGAAGGAACAGGAGAATAGCAAACGTTATGAGCTCTCTCGACAGATGACCCAGTTCCCGTCCCGCCAGTATGGAACCAGCCGCTATCAAAACTGAAGCAAGTGAGTCGTTGGGGGGGATGTGGGCGCCAATGACAAATCGGTTAATGAAGAGAAGTTCGATAAAGGCACCGATAATCAGACCCGTATAGGCTTCGCCCAGTACAAGGCCGAGTGCCGGGCAGATTACGATGGGTCGCGAGATCATGACCTGCAGAAGTATCCTGTCAAGACACAAAGCCCCACCCAAAAGGGCCACTCCGACCGAGCTTGTTACCATAATGAAAACCCGATACTAAAGTTTAATCTTTTCCTCGACGTCCCGAAAATCAACAGGTCTGTCATTCGGGATACACTGTATCTCTACTGTTACTCCGGAATCCACGAGAGTTTTCAGGTCTTCCGCATCATTACGGTCCAGATAAATTGAAGAGTTCACACAACACTTACCTTCGCTGTCATGAACATTCCCAATGTTAATCCTGTCATAGGCAAAGCCCAGTTTATATGCTCTCAGTGCATCGCCTATCCTCTCAAAGAGGATTATAGAGCTTCCGAATTTCCAGTCATTATATGAAAAGCTTTTAGAGAACTCCTCCACATCAAAGACGTACAATTCTATATAGCTCGGAACCACCATCCTGATGACGGATTCACGAAAAAGGTCTCCTGCCACCTCATCATTGACGACAATTATGGACACTGCTTGGAGAGAGGGGACCCATGCCTCTAATATCTGACCGTGAACAAGCCTGTTATCAACTCTTACAAGGATGGAATCCATTCATTATCCGGGAAGGCATCACGCAATGCTATTACTCAATCGCTGCCGACTTTTCTATTTAAAACCTCACTGGCGAGATAAATATTTTTCCTGCCGTAATCCCTTATAAAATTGGCAAATTCCCTGAGGTCTATTTCTTCTCTCATGGTTGATATTTTCAGCAACATGGGGAGGTTTACCCCCGTTACGACTTCAACCTTCCCCTCTTTGAGAAAGGAGAGCGAAATGTTCGAAGGTGTTCCCCCGAAAAGGTCCGTAAGGATTAAGACGCCCTTTTTTGAGTCAACCTTTTTGATGGCCGAGGTAATCTCCTTGTTGATGCTCTTCAAACTCTTGTTCGCATCGATCGAAATCGGGATAATCCCCGTGAGTTCACCCTTTATCATCTCTGCAGCTTTTATCAGTTCGCTGCCAAGGTTGCTGTGAGTTATTACCAGGACCCCTATCATGTTCCCTCCGAAACCATCGTTAGTCGCTTACGCTAAATAATTACTTCCCATATGTCAAGAATTTCCGTCCTTGACAGCAAACATTCTTCACTCTATATAGATGCTGTGCAACAACAATACTCTGGTAATGGATTAATATGACTATGAAAATCAAAAATACCTGCCCAAACTGCGGCATGGTAACCGAAACCTATCGAAACCCCGTACCCACCGTTGACATCATAATTGAGATGGATGAGGGGAAAATAGTCCTGATACTGAGGAAGAATGAACCGGTGGGCTGGGCGATCCCGGGAGGATTTGTCGATTACGGCGAATCGCTTGAAGATGCGGCCGTAAGAGAGGCAAAGGAAGAAACATCGCTGGACGTAACCTTAGTGAAGCAGATGCATACCTATTCTAAGCCGGACAGGGACCCTCGCCATCACACAATTTCCACGGTCTATATTGCCACGGGAAAGGGTATCCCGAAAGCGGCAGATGATGCAGCCGAAGTAGGACTATTTACGGAAGATACCCTTCCATCACCCATCATGTTTGACCACGGCCGAATACTTGCCGATTACTTTAAACGCTTAAGGGATGAGAAGAAGGAATATTGAAGCTCCCCGCAGCGGCGCTGCGGGGAATCTCCAATTGTCAGAAAATCGTTTTGATTGTATGCGCTCGCTCTTCCCTTCAAGGGATTGATCCAATAACGTACAGTCCCTTCATCGAACCCACGGCGTGGTGGTAATTATTCGCGAGGCATTTCTGTATTTATCTTTTTTTACCATCTCTCGTATACCCGCTATCGTCTTAACACCGAGATTTTTAGAGAGCATATTGACCAGCCATGACGGCAAATTCCCTCCCGGATCGGCGAGAACCTGATAGAGCACCTCGGTCTCGTTTTCACTGACGGGAGTGGCGATACACTGGCCTATAGTAATCGGCATACGCACGGCCTTTTTGTCCTTCTCATCGAAATCGGCAGATATATTCTTAACGGCCACCCTGATCGCTCCCGTTGACGCATCGATCATATGGTCCGCCCTGAAAACAGCGTATCTGTCATTAACCGGCCACGGCATGTCAGTCTTATTGTAGACAAACTTGACATCCTCGGTAGTTTGTAATCCCGGCAGTTGCAGTTTATAGGCCTCACTGCACATGAACATATACTCCGGCTGGGCGGAAGCGTCTCTCAGGAGCGCTTCAATAACCGGCACAGAGGCCTTCACGATACCGATGGCCATCACCTCATCAACGCTCGTCGATGGTGCAGGCCTTGTATAGCCCACAATCCCTTCCGATTCATTGACCTTTTTCCATCCTCCCTCAATATCCTCCGCAGATGCCGGGAAAGAGGTCAAGAGACTAAGTATCGATACAACCACAATCACTTTCCAGATTTTCATATTCCACACCCCTTGAAGCTCCCCGTAACAAGTTGCGGGGAATCTCCGATTGTTAAGGAAATTGTTTGTTTTTTATTCTCGCTTCCACCGCCGCAAGCAGCGGGGATTACGCTCGCTGTTCAATTCAATGTCAAAATTTAAATATCCGCTCGGCGTTTCCTCCCAGAACAGCATCAATCTCTTCTTTTGTAAATACCAGGCCGTCTGGTGCATTCTCGGGCAGATCGCGTATCATTTTCAGCCACTCCTTCATGGGAATAACGTTTTCGAGTATCGGATTGTCCGTTCCCCAGAGGAATTTATCGGCACCTGCCTCATCAAAGGCCGTTCTCAACATATGGCAGAACTCACTGAAGTTTCGTTTCGCAGAAACCTGCTGTCCCGAAAAATCGGCATAAAAGGTGGTTGCCTTGGCCGCGATCAGATTCACCAGTTCATGCCACCATGATGCTCCCATATGCGCACCGATCACCGTGAGCTTTGGAAAATCACTGACGACAGTATCCAGATAAACAGGCTGAGCATACTTGCTCTTCAAAGGTTTCGATATGGGACCCAGATGCGACAGGAGAGGAATTCCCAACTCCTGAGCCTTTTCAAGAACCTTGTACGACTCTTCGCTGTCGGGATAAAATCCCGATGTTGGGTGGTACTTCAGCCCCTGGCACCCGAAATCATTCACGGCACGGTCCAGGATATCAACGGCACCCTCCCTCCTCGGATCAACCCCGGCAAAAGCCACGACACGATCGGGATATGCCTGTGCCAGCGAACCGTAAAATTTATTGATATCATCGACAGAATCCTTTGGCTCTCCGATTCCATAACCCCAGTCGGTAACGAGAATAAGGGACTTGTCTACACCCGCCTCATCCATATTCGCTATCATTTTCGAGCCATCGGGATCCATCATAGCATCCATCAGGTTATTCTTTATCTCTTCTTTTGTCGGCTCACCAAGGTTGTTTTTCCTGAAGAAATCTATCGCGATCTCGGCCAGCTCGTTCCAATAATTGTCGGATATAATATCCCAGGTATAGACATGTCTGTGCGCATCTACAATCATAGTTCCCTCCTTTAGCCTCGTTGGTTTTTGCTACTTCAATGGTTTGATCCTCGGTGTAAATCGTTCCTCTCGTTCCGATCTTTTATCATACAGCAAATCTCAGCTCAAAATCATCTTTTTGGATTTAATCCTTGCCTGTGAATTCCGGTTTTCTGCCCGAAAGAAAGGAATCAATCCCCTCCTTCGCATCCGGTGATATGATATTTGCCCTGAAGGTCTCAAATTCCATGGATAATCCCGCCTCAAATCCCTCACGAGTACCGGTGATCATACACTTCTTTATTCTGGCTATCGCCCTTGTTGCCTGACGGGAAAGCCGAAGGGCATAATCGAAGGACTTTTCATAGAGATCATCACCTGAAAAGACATCATTCACGAGTCCGATTTCCTTCGCCTCCTCCGGCGTAATCATGAGCCCCTTGAACATCATCTCCACAGCCTTTGTCTTTCCCACCACAAGGGGCAAACGTTGCGTGCCTCCTATGGAGGGAATCATGCCGAGCCTTACCTCGGGAAGCCCGATCCTCCCCGAGTCTTGTGCCATAAACCGAAAATCACAGGCAAGAGCGAGCTCAAGACCACCACCGAGGGCATGACCGTTAATCCCCGCCACGGTAGGAAGTGGCAGTTCTTCCAGTTCATTCAAGAGCGCATGCGCTTTCGGGAGCGCATTGATGAGTTCATCATCAATCTCCTTTAGCGACGCCACATCATCTCCGGCAGAAAAAACCCCCGGACAGCTGCTCGTAAGAAGCACGGCCCGGGCCTCTCCTTTGGTTTTAAGCCTCTGAAGCACATCGGTAAAATCCTCAAGAAAGGGAATTCCCAGTGCATTGACGGGTGGGTAGTTCATTGTTATCACCGCAACACCTTCAACTACCTCATAGCCCAACACAGTATAGCCCATAGAAACCTCCCCCTTATCCAAAATTGACGCGGCACCAAGTATTATCTCAAACATATAATAAGTCAAGTTTTATTACATGAATTTCTAATGACATATAGATTAGCTGCACAAAAACATACATACTCTAGGTTTTTATACAAATTAGTTGATGAATAGTATGATTATTTCTTGACATAATGAATGATACTATTATAAATCAAAGTTCAGCGTGTCATAGTATACCTTACGATAAATGCGGGTGGAAAACGAAATGGGAAAAAAGACAAACAGCAACGATCCCAAAAAAGAGAGAAAACAGAATATTCAGAAGGCGATCAATATTATGGAGGGCGCCCTCGATGTTTTCGGAGAAAAGGGATACGAATCGACGACCATATCGGACATATGCAGGGCGGCGAAAATCTCCGATGCAACGCTTTATGAGTATTTCAGTTCCAAAGAGGATGTGCTCTTTTCCATTCCCGAGATCTACACGAAAAAAGAGCTCGATCGCATGATCGAGGTGGGTCGATATATCCACGGTGCAAAAGAAAGGATGCGTCTTATAATACAGGGTTATCTGGAGTTTTTCGAGAACAACCCCCTCTATACATCGGTTGTGCTGCTCACATTGAAGGGGAATAAAAACTTCACCAGTTCACCCGCCTATCAGGTTATTCGAAAATCGTCCCGTACCGTAGTCGAGACATTCCAGCAGGGTGTCGAAGAGGGAGTATTCAGGGATGACATTGATCCCTATATTGTCAGAAACATGGTTATGGGCTTTATCGAGCATTTGACCATACAGTGGCTTCTTATCGGGCGTCCCGAGAGCATATCCGATTATCGTGACACGATTTTCGACATGGTGATTCGGGCAATCGAGAAGAAAGATGACGACGATTTCGTAGAGGTCAAACTAAAGGTAGACAGGGCAAAAATCAAAAAGAGTAAAAAATCAAAAGGAAACAACTAAAAGGAAATGTAACACAAACTATAGATAAGGGGCGATCAGAATGAAAAGCTCGTATGCCGTCAATGACAGGGTTTTTGATATCGATTTAACCTCGGGAACAACAAACACCATTGCGATAACAGAAGAGGACAGACGTCGCTACCTTGGTGGTAAGGGAATCGCCCTCAAGCTTCTCTATGACAACATTGCACCCGGAGTTGACCCCCTTTCACCGGAAAATATTATCGTCTTTATGACCGGCCCCACAGCAGGAACGCAGTCTCCCGCCGGGGGCCGTTTTATCGTGGCCGGAAAATCACCTCTCACCGGCATTTTCGTTTCATCTCTTGCCGGCGGAAAGTTTGGCCTCAGCCTTAAACGGGCCGGTTACGACGGCATCATGGTGAGGGGAAAAGCCGCATCACCCGTCTATATAAAAGTGACCGACGGAGAGGTTACAATAGAGGATGCCTCTTCTCTCTGGGGGATGGACACCTATGATCTTCAGGAAACCCGCAAAGATGAAGGGGACTGGGTAACCATCGGCCCTGCAGGAGAAAACGCTGTCCGCTTTGCCGTCATTGCGGCGGGGAAACGCATAGCCGGGCGTGGCGGACTTGGGACAGTGATGGGATCGAAAAATCTCAAGGGCATCGTTGCGAAGGGAACCAAAAAGTTCGGCCCTGCCGATCCGATAGTATTCAAAAAAGCGGTAACGAAAGCCCAGCAAAAGGTCAAGTCTCACCCCAACACAGGCAAAGACCTGCCTGAGCTCGGTACTCCACAAAACGTGAAAATCTATGGCACATCAGGAATCATGCCGGTCAGGAATTTCAACCGGACGAGCTTCGACGAGATAGAGAATCTCACCGGCGAAACGATACGGGAGAATCACTTCCTTAAAAACCATGGCTGTGTCGGCTGCCCCATTCAGTGCGGACGGATGGGGCGATTTAACGGCAGAGAACTGGTGTCTCCCGAGTATGAAACCATAGGACTCATGGGATCAAATCTCATGATCGGCGACATTTCCGCGATCGCCGAATGGAACGACAAACTGAACAGGCTGGGCATGGATTCCATCAGTACCGGAAGCACTATCGCCTTTGTCATGGAACTGACCGAACGGGGAATTATTCAGAGCGATCTTTCCTTCGGAAATCCCGACGGCATCTCAGAATTACTGGAAGACATCGCCTACCGCAGAGGCCTCGGAAATGAGCTTGCAGAGGGTACGCGAAGACTCGCCGAAAAGTTCGGCGGCGAAGATTTTGCAATAAACGTCAAGGGTCTCGAAATGGCGGCCTATGATCCGAGGGGATGCACGGGCCAGGGGCTGGCATATGCGACGGCAAACTGCGGTGCCACCCATCTTTCGGGGAGTACGCATGCAATTGAAGTCAATACATATCTCAGCCAGCACGGAACGAAAGGAAAACCCCACTTCGTCAGGTTCATGCAGGATGTCACCGACGCCATTAATTCATCAATCTTCTGCATACAGACCATGTATCCCTTTCTCGAGGAAAACTTTGCCTACAAACACACGCCCATGCCCATCACGCAATTCATTATGCAAAACCTCCCCTCTCTCGCGGTTAAAACAACCGATCTTTCCGACTACGCCGGTCTGATGTCAGGACTTCTCGGCTATAGAATCACAAAAGACGATTACTACAAAGTCGGCGAAAGGATTTTCAACTTTGAACGCCTCTTGAACAGCCGCGAAGGAATAACGAGAGCCGACGACAAACTTCCCGCACGCCTCTTGACGGAAGTCCGGGAAGACGGATGGCCGCCCATCGAACTCGATAGCATGCTCGAAAAGTATTACCAACTGCGGGGGTGGGATGAAATGGGGCACCCGACACCGAGTGTTCTCGATCGACTTGAAATTCCGCATTAGGAGGGCACAATCATGACGGAAGAAAAAGGGCTGGTGCTTGTAACCGGTGCGGCAGGTTTTACCGGGCATCATATGGTAATGGAGGCGGTAAAGGCGGGCTTCAGGGTACGGGCAACCGATATTTCAAGCCGCCATTATAGCGCCATGTTCGAGGCCCTCGGCGTCGAATTCATCGCCTCGGACCTGACCCGCGCGGATGGGCTGGAGAGGCTTACCGAGGGAGTTGACTGTGTATTTCATGTGGCCGGCATCCACGACTATTCCACACCCGACAAGATTATACGCGCCATCAATGTTGGTGGTGTCGAAAATATCTGCAAAGCCGCACTCGCTTCAGGTGTCAGACGCCTGGTACACTGGTCATCGGTGGGCGTCTACGGCTATGACTGGTATTCGGGAATTCCCGTCAAAGAGGATGACAGAAAACTGACGCCCCCTCTCAACAACTACAACACAAGCAAATGGGAGGGGGAAAAGGTGGTATGGGGGCACATAGAAGAAAACGATCTTCGCGCAACCATCCTGCGGCCCGCTGCCATATACGGTACGAGGTGCGAGTATGGCCTCTACAATGCCTTCAGTCAGGTCTATAAAGACCGTAAAAAGAAAAAGCTCCTCATGATCGGCAAAGGAGACAGGACCGAGGCCTTCGTCCACGTGAAAGATGTCTGCAGGGCAGCACTTTACGCCTGCGAAAATGATGACATGATTGGTGAGGCTTACAATGTGAGCGACGATACCCGTATCACGTCGGCAGAGTTCTTCAGACTGATATCGAGAGAACTTCTGGGGAAGGAAAAGGAATTCTCACATATTCCCAAAAACGTTCTGATACCTGTTGCCATGGTGTCGCAGTTTGTGGCGGGAATACTCGGCACAAAATCGCTCCTTGAAAAGGCAACGCTCTATTACCTTTCCTGCGACAGGATCTGGGATAACACAAAACTCAAAGAGACGGGTTTTGAATTCCTCTACCCGACGATGCATGAGGGGATGAAAGAGACACTCGCGTGGTACAAGGATAACGGGTGGTTCAGGCTATAGAATACCGACAATTTTCTAAAGATAATTTCAAAAGGAGGGAGTAACCATGGGAGAAGAAATCAGGACCATAGAAAAACTGGTCAGGGAAAACGCCGAGCGATATCCTGACATACCATTTTTAAACTTCTATGACGAAATCGTGACCTATAAAGAACTCGATGAGAGGACCGATGCATTTGCCAGATTTCTTATCGAAAAGGGGGTGCAGAAGGGCGATATCGTCTCATACATGCTGGGGAACAGCCCCTATTATTTCTACACGCTTCTTGGCACGCAGAAGATCGGTGCAATCGGCGGTCCGATCAGCTGCTGGTGGCAGGCGGAAGAAGTAGAATTCCTGGTGAACGATTCGAAACCGAAGGTCCTGGTCATGGATGCCGAATATGCGCCTATCGTATCGGCAATAAAGGATAAAATGCCCTCGGTAAAAATGGTCATCATCAATTCACCGGCTCCGATGGAGCTTGATTATACCCATGAGTATCTTCCCGATATCATCGCTTCCCATGCGGGAAAACTCGAGTTGGACAATCCGCCGCTCCCGGATGATGTATCGACCATCATGTACACATCGGGAACTACGGGAACACCGAAGGGTGTAATGCTCACCCACTGGGGTACGGTCTTTGGTGCAAGGATCAAAACGGAACCCTTTCCCCTTGAAGCGGGCGATATAGCCCTTTGTGTGCTGCCCCTTTTCCATTCGGGCGGCCTGAACGACCTTTCCTACCCCTGCATCTATCGCGGTGTTTCAATCGTGCTCAGGCGTGGTTTCTCGGCCACCGAGTTCTGGGAGTGTGTGGAAAAGTATAAAGTCAATACCTTTTATATCGTCCCCACCATGTGGAACATCCTCCTCAATGCTCCTGAATCCAAAACAGTGAATACAAGTTCTCTCAAGTTTGGTCTTTCAGGAGCGGCACCTATTTCTCCCGAACAGTTGAGAGAATGCGAGGAACGATTCAATATCCCCATAATCGAGGCCTACGGCTCCACGGAAAATACGGGGGGTACCACGGCAAATCATCTCGACAAACGGAAAGACGGCTCCATCGGAATGGGATTTGCGGGAATCGAGGTCAAGATCTTCGATGAAAAGGATAATGAACTCCCCACGGGAAAAATCGGCGAGATCGTCGTGAAGGGCGATAACGTCATGAAGGGATATTTCAACAACCCTGAGATGACTGCCGATACCATAAAGAACGGATGGCTCCACACCGGTGACGTGGGGTATGTCGATGAAGATGGCTTCTTCTTCATCGTAGATCGAATAAAGGACATGATAATCCGCGGCGGTGTCAACGTCTATCCGAAGGAACTGGAAAGCATCATCTATACCCATCCGAAGATAAGCCAGGTTGCCGTCATACCGGAGCCGGACCAGAAATACGGCCAGGTCGCCAAGGCATGCATCGTACTCAAACGGGGTGAAGAGGCCACGGAAGATGAGATGAGGGACTTCTGCAAGGAGCACTTGGCCGTCTACAAGGTTCCCGAATATTACGTCTTTCGCGAAGGGCTTCCCACCAATGCCGTGGGCAAGGTCATAAAAAAAGACCTCATCAAAGAGCTGGCTGAGGAAGCCACGGCAGAGCCTGTCCCCGTTGCGCATCTCTTCGAGGGCATGCCCCCCCGTTTCTTACCGGAGATGGCCGAGGGGGTGGAGGCCACGGTGAGCTACAATATCACCGGCAAAGGCGGCGGAAAGTGGACGGTTACCATCAAAGACCAGAAGATGACCTTAAGCAAGGGTATCCTAAAAGAGCCCACGGTCTATCTTTTTGCAAAAGACGGTGATTACCACGATATTGCCACGGGAAAACTCGACGGCATCACCGCCGTGGTAACGGGCAAACTGAAGATCGAAGGCGATGTGGGGTTCATGGCGAAACTCCGGGAGATGATGAAGCCCTAAGATTGAGGCACAAAGTGACATAGCTCCAGAGGCACATAGTAATAGTCTTATTCTTTCTCTGTAACTTTGTGCCTTTGGTATTTTGTATCTCTGTCTTATATAAAGCCTTCGGATGAATGCGTATTTTCTCCTATTCCCCGAATAGGACAATAAAAGGAGGATTATAATGGCGCTTAGAACAGCGGAAGAATACAGAGAAGGACTGCGAGATGGCAGGAAGGTATACCTCTTGGGAAATCCCGTTCCCGACGTGACCGAAGACCCTTACATCAAGGTGGGGGTGGAA
>Ga0208905_1000208_pt1 | contig 29230 bp, 24 predicted proteins | sample AntAceMetag02UKS_FD_184776 | JGI IMG/M metagenome (GOLD analysis project Ga0208905, IMG submission 184776) | Saline lake microbial communities from Ace Lake, Antarctica - Antarctic Ace Lake Metagenome 02UKS (SPAdes) (version 2) | ecosystem: Environmental > Aquatic > Non-marine Saline and... | reverse complement strand
AACGAATATGCGGTATCGCTGCTTGTGAAGCGTTGCCCGCAGACCCCGGCTGTTCTTTGTGAGCCTTGCGCTGACGCCACCGCCGGAGCCAAGACCGTCACGGACTCCGTGGCGATTGACGAAGAAGGCACTGGTAGTTATTATCAGGTGGTCGTAACGATAAGCGACGGCAATGGCCTCTTGTGCGAAGGCACCAGCTCGGTCACCGTTACATTTAACGATGCCACGACCGCAACGGCAGTCATAGCCGCAGACGCCGAAGCGCCTACCAAATTCACGCTCACATTTGCGACTGCAAAGGAGTGGGTCGCTGAAGGTGGTGGAATCAACACGATAACCTGTGCGTAAACAAGAACCGCAAAAGGGGCCGGAATATCCGGCCCCCGATGCAAAGGAGAAAATAGAAATGAAAAGATATCTCATAGTATTATTTGCGGTGCTTATGGCCGCCAGCACAGCACTCGCCGTTGATCCTGCGTTGAGGGCGGGGCCGTCAGAGCTGAACATAACCGGAACTCCCCTTCAGGGAGCAACCGCTGCTAGTATTTCTGTGTACAACATGGCGGCTGGTGATGTCACCAGTCATTATACGGTTGCCGCAACAGACGCGTGGATGACGGTATCGTCCTCCGGGAGTAGCGTGAAAACCAACACGTATGATACCGTTACGCTCTCGTTTACTACAACCAACCTTGCGGAAGGGATGTACGAGGGTGTGGTGACGATTGTGCAGACCAATACGCCAATAATTACCAAAACGATTCCCGTTGTTCTGAAGATCAATCAGGACGAGAACCTCGGTATATCCATTGGGCCAAGTAGCATTGCTACCGACCCGAGTGGTATTGCCATTGGCGATCGAACTGGCCGGGCCGTTGCTATTGGGGCAGACACTATTCAAATTGGCGCAGGAGTTAGTAGTACGGCTGGAACGACCTATATCCGAGATTATCAGTTGCTGGATTCAAGCGGTCATATTCCGGCTGCAAGACGAGCGGCAACGCTGGCAACGACCAACCAAAACTTTTTGAGTGCGACTGGTGTCACCAGCTCCATGTCAATCGTGGATGGTCAGATCGTCTCAGTAACTCCTTAACGCATTTGTTCGGAAAGCGATCAAGCCACTGATCGCAATGTATCGGTGGGGCCGGGTACCTTTCCCCGGCCCCACAATACTAGAAAAAGGAGGTTGATATGGCGCTTTGCCCCTCATGTCCAAGCGGTTGTGATGTTTCAGTGACAGCTACAGTTACAGTTCAAGACCCCGCGGCCAAGACTATTATCCCCGAGTCAAATATCTATACTGCGGAAGCAGGCGAAGTACCTGCTGGCAAGTCCACCGTCAATTTTTACAATACTGGCTCTGGTATAGTGCAGATTAACGGTAAAGATTTTCCAGCCGGAGCGACTATTTTTTGGGGATCACTTGGCGACGGAAAAACCTATCCTGCAATATCTTTTTCAGCCCTGTTAAGCACCTTGCGGATAGACACAACGACGCTTCCATAGGAGATTTGATATGCCCATGCCATTACGAAGAAAAGAAATGGTGGGTAAAAAATTCGGCAGATTAATCGTTTTAAGTTTTGCCGAATTAAGACATTTTCCAAGTGGAAATCATCCTGCCGCATATTGGAATTGTATTTGCGAGTGTGGGAAAAAGATAATTACTTCTGGCGCAGCATTACGTTCGGGACACACAAAAAGTTGTGGGTGTTACTGTAAGGAACAATATCTGAAAGCAAACACCAAGCATGGTGCGTGTGCTGGCGACAAACCGACTGACGAATGGAAACTTTGGCATGGTATGATCGGGCGTTGCAAGCATTCTTTCCGAGGACATAAAAATTATTTTGATCGTGATATAAAAGTTTGTGAAGAATGGTTGGGAAGCGAAGGATTTAAAAGATTTTTGTCTCATCTTGGAAAAAGACCGGGTAAGGAATCTTCGCTTGATCGAATTGACAACAACAAGGGATACGAACCCGGAAACGTCCGATGGGCCACCGCTAAAGAACAATCTGCCAACAAGCGTAGTGGGTATCGCATAGAAAGATTTTCCGATATAGAGCTAATTGAAGAACTTGAACGACGCGACTATACTATTGACGGTTCTAAAAAATTCTTCAGGGGAGTTGCATGAAAAATATCTTAAAGGTTTTTTTTATTCTATCAACCCTTGTATTTGCCGGAATTGGTGAACTCAAAGCACAGGTAGTCGGGCCACCCGGAGGGGTAACATGGTGGACGAGCGTCCCCGGTTTGACCAACGAGATGTGGCTTAATGTCACGAACATCATCGATGGTGGATCTACCGGAAGTTCATCTGGACAGGTCGAGAAAGTATCAAACCGCGAATACCGGATCAAATTCCCGTACACAATGGTCGATGCCCTGTCAAACAACATTCAGGGCAGCTTCACAATTGATCCGAGTGGTACTTCTACAGTAACGTACCTTCCCGGATATTCCTTCATAAGCCTTCCGAGTGTGACATTCACGCTCCGGGACACGAACGCGGATATGCTTGTCACACCGTCTATCCTTTCGTTGTCTACCAACCAATGCACCGTCAAGTTCATCAGTTCTGGCGGCCTTGTGACGAATGAATGGCGTTGCGACTACCGCGCAAACTATGGATTGAGTTATGGAGTGGTGGACGATATCGGCACGATTGCCATGATTGTTGATGGAACAAATGTCTTTCGGCGTGATGGAACATTCACAGCCACGGGTAATTGGGACTTGGACGGGTATGATCTTACTGATGTTGATTATATGAACCTCGCCTCCATTAGGATCACGGGCGGGGCTTTAGCTGGTTCTTGGCTGTCTGGAGATGCCGCCGGGGATGCCGTGTGGCAGAGCAGGCTGGCAGCGAACCTGAACGACTATACCAGTATATTCCTTGCTGATGGCAGTCACCTCGCTACTGGCAACTGGCATCTTGATAATTACAGCATTGACGGCGCGAACAACATAGAGGGGATAAGCGGGCTGTTCGGGAGATTATATTTAGGCTATCCGGGTGGCCCCGGCGTAGCGCCAGCCGGGTATCATATGGGAGTTGGGCCATCAGGAACCTTCGGGGAAATGACATGGCAAACCTTTCCGATCGGATCAGCTTGGTATATGTTCCCTGCGTATGGGTCAGTAAATTTAAATAATTATAATTTATATGGAGTAAACAACATTACCGCTAATGGTGGAAATATCGCCGGATTAAACTCCGTAAATATTACCGCTTCTGGAAACATTAATTTTACTGCGGCTGGTGGTATTTATGACGCTCCGAAAATGAGGGTTACTGGCGTTACGAGGTTTGATGAAATCGGTTATTTTGACAAAGGTATATTGGCGCTTGGCAATCCGACTTATGCGAATTGCGCCTTTTACGCAGCAGGAAAGTATGGTTGCGAGGGGGCTTATCTTTGTGGAACATATCCGTGGATAGTAGAAAAGGGAACAATCCCCGGCTTGATCGGTGGTCTTATTGGTTCGCAGCAAGGTATTTTTGTTTCGGCGCTTGGCGCGGGAGCCGCAACGGTATTTCTTGCTGACGGCGCTGGAAATGTTAGTTGCTCTGGAACCTTTACCGCTGGCGGGGTGAAATCTTTTAAGATTGAACATCCTGTTGACACAAATAAATACTTACTCCACGCTTCGGTAGAAAGCCCGAACCCAGAATTGATCTACCGTGGGAAGACGACGCTTTCAGCGGGGGTAGCTAATGTTAATTTGAATACATACTACGGGCTGATCACGAACACTCTGGACAGCGTGTTGACAAATCTTTCCGTATGTGTTTACAATAATGCGAGCTGGACGAGGGTAAGATGTTTCAGCGTTTCAGGCGTGGATTTTTCTATCATAGCAGAAACGAACACCTGCGTGGACGAGGTTGAGTGGGTTGCCATCGGGCGACGGTGCGACGCCGGGGTAACGAATTACATGGTCGAGGTAGATAAATAAATGAAAAAAGCATTTGTAATATTCGGTATGTTTGCATTCCTCGGATGCCTTGTTTACGGGGCGTTGGACGATTACTCCAACACAAGGGATGGCAGGACTCAAATTACTCCCGGTGCCATTCATGTCGACGGGCATAGACTCGCCACGACCACCGAAGTGGTTAATGTTTCAAACGCTTTTGTTGCGGCAGATTCAATTCTGCGTACCGATTTGACGAACGAGTATATAAGGGCAACGAACGCGGAAGCCATCCTACGCGCCGACTTAACCAACGAGTATGTCAGGGCCACCAACGCCGAGGCTATCCTGCAGGCGAACATTGACACATCCAGCAACGCTCTGCACACGGCCATCACAACCGAGGTTGCAAGGGCCGAGGCTGCGGAAAGCACATTGCGTACTGACCTGACCAACGAGTACAGCCGAGGAACCAACGAGGAATACTTGATTCGGGTCGACCTCACGAACGAGTACGCTCGGGCCACCAACATAGAGTTTAATTTACAGGCGAATATCGACACACTAAGCAATGCGACTGATGTGGTAACAGGCGCGTTGCATACGGCGATTACAACCGAAGTAGCGAGGGCGGAAGGAGCCGAGGGCGTATTGCGCGTTGACCTCACGAATGAATATGCCAGAGCGACGAACGAGGAATACTTAATCCGGGTCGACCTAACAAACGAATATGCCCGGGCGACGAATGAGGAACATTTGATCAGGATTGACCTGACCAATGAGTACAGCCGAGCGACGAACGCGGAGTTCATTCTTCAGGCCAATATCGACGCGTCAAGCAACGCATTATATTCTGGTTTGACCACAGAGGTAGCCCGGGCTGAAGCCGCCGAGCTGGTACTACGGACAGACCTGACCAATGAGTACCGCCGGGCGACGAACGAGGAATACATCCTGCAATTCAATATTGATACATCGAGCAATGCCTTACAGGAGGGCATTGATACTAACCTCTTTTATGTCGGCGTTGCCAGTAATGCGTTACAGACGGGAGTGAATGATCTGCAAGAGGATGTTGACACCAATCTTTTTTATATTGGAATCGCCAGTAACGCACTTCAAGATGGCATTGACACTAACCTATTTTATATCGGGATTGCGAGTAATGCTTTTGTAGCCGCTGATACAGTCCTGCGTAATGAACTTACCAATACAATAACGGTAGGAAGCAACCACTTCGAGTCAACCAAACTTAATATTTCTGGTGGTACAATGACCGGACCGTTGACGAACGAGTTTATGTATTATGGCGATGGTGGGGGGTTGACAAATCTTGCCGCACCCACGGCAACAAACTCCGATGCTTTAGGCAACCAGTCGGCGGCGACATGGGCGGCGGCTACGAATGCGCTTAATTTATTCCAAGGTGCCCAAATAATATCCAATGTCATGTTCTCAGCAGAAATTGGAACGAATACTGCCGAAGGAGTGGCACAGGCATTAACTAATGCCATGTTGTCAGCACAGATCGGCACGAATACGGCAACAGGAGTTGCACAAGCATTGACCAATACTATGCTATCAGCCCACATAAGTACAAATACCGCTGAAGGAGTTGCGCAGGGAATATCCAACGCAATGTTTACTGCACATATCAGCACTAACAAGACAGTTTCAGAAGCGGCGGTGCCGAAAGCCGGTGGGATAATGACGGGCGGATTTACCAACGTAATTTATATTGCTGGCAACGGGGCAGGATTGACGAACCTGAGCGTGTCAGAAACTAATGCAATCAATACAAGTATTGATACTTTAAACCTCGCAACCAACGCAAACAATTCCGCTATCACGAACAATTATTATGAGCAATCTCGAACCAACGCTGACTTCGAGGGTCGCATAAGCGGTGCTTCTGGCTTCCCGTTGACAAATGACGTTAGCTTAGCTGGTTACGCCGTATCAAACGGGGTTCTTACCAACGTAACATTTTATGGTGACGGGGTTGGGATGACGAATGTGCCGGGGACTGACACGAACTACATCGCATTCTTCGGCGAGAGTAACGTGGAAGTCAGGGTGTCCTCGACGAATGTGTATTTTGGCGCACCGCAGATTGCGAATAATATTGCCGATATAGCCAGCGAGAGCAACCGAGCCGTTGCGGTAGAAATAACTATCGGTGCGTATATGACCAATAATTATAATCTTATCGAGGCTGAAAGTAACCGGGCAGTAGCCGTTGAGCAAACGCTTGGTGGCGAGATCACGAATAATCTTTCAGACATAACTGAAATTAAAGCTGGAACAAATACGTGGTATGAAATAACGAATACTTTTAGAATATTAGCAGGAACAAATGTGGAATTTCGGGTAGATGGGTCAACAAATTATATTGATGTTACAAATGCTACATCGTTAGGTGGGCAATCGGCGGCAACATGGGAGGCGGCTACGAATGCTAATAACACGGTCGCCACCAACGCTCTCCGAGCGGACGGGTCGGTCGTGCCGTATGTGGATATAAACTTTGGCGGTCAAGGGGCGACAAATATTACGAAGTTACAGCTTGTTACTTCACCGTCAGCCGGTGCGGTACTGGTCAGCGATGCCGATGGTGATGCGAGTTGGCAATTATCAGGGGTTCCTGTTGGTTCAATTCAAATGTATGGCGGAGCCACTGCTCCTGCTGGTTGGTTGTTATGTGATGGAACAGCAGTTGGGACAAACAGCTATTCCGATTTGTTTGCTGTCATTGGAACTACCTTTGGTGGAGCAACAACGAATATGGATTTACCAGATATGCGCGGTGTGTTTCCGAAGGGTGCGGGGACAACCGACAGGGCGTTAGGAACGAATGGGGTGGATGCGGCATATTCAGGCACGCTTGGAACATATCTTCAAGATAAGATGCAGGGGCATAATTGGGCGGCGGCTACTGGAACAGGAATTGGGACTACCGATGGGACTCTTCAATATTTAGCGGCTTCTGGAACTTCGAGTTATAGAATATCGTATATTTTAAATTATTTACTTCTTATTTCAGATGGAGCAAACGGAACTCCACGAGTGGGGGCTTCAACTGAGCCGCAAAGTCTTGGATTAACTTACATCATAAAATATTAACTATGACAACCGACCCTGAAACGAAATGGAGCAAGACGTGGCGTACTGGGCTTGCGTTATTATATGGGTGCGTTTGGGGTGCATAGAACTTGTGTTGTTAGCGTGTAGATTATTAAGGAGACTTGCGTGAAACTTACTCTCAAAGAAAGATGTTGGCAAATGTTTATGAAAATGTTTATAAAAATGAGATGGCGCTTTAGTATCTTTAGTATCATGAAGTTCGCTCATCAATATGCAGTACTGTTGTTTTTAGCGGCGGGCCTGTTCGTCCCGCCTGCAGCGTTGGCTGATGATCACTACGCGGCTCAGAACGGGCAAACACCCGCTGGTCCTTATACCAGTTGGATGACGGCGGCCAGCAACATCCAGAACGCGGTCAACGCGGCGTCCGCCAACGGCGTAGTGTGGGTCGGCGCCGGGCATTATACCGTCCCGACCAATGCGGTTGTGTATAAGGGCACCAACGTGGTCCACATCTACAAGCCCCTGACCCTGCGCAGTTCCAACGGCGTTTCGGCAAGCACTGTCATTGACGGCGGCGGTTACTACCGGGGCATTGCCGTGGATTATGCTTATAGTTCCACTAACCGGTTTCTGATAGATGGTTTTACAGTTTCAAATTGTTCGGCTACGAACGCTGGTGGCGGGATTATTTTCAATTCCGGTTCTTATACCGCGGTGGTGCAGAATTGCCTGATCAGCGATAACAAGGTGGTAAGTCCAACTGTCCGCACAGAAGGCGGTGGCGGTATTTATACTTACAGCACCTTGTATTACGTAATTTCAAACTGCACGTTCCGCGGTAATCGGGTTTTTCAAAACTTAGTGACCGGAGGAGGCGGGGGAACCTATTTGATAAACAGCTCCTGGGGCATGGCCGGGAATGTCGGCAGGATAGATAATTGCCTCTTTGAAAGCAATTCGGTGTTTGATGGTGCGGGAGGCGGTTTATTGTTTTTTAATTCGGGAGTCCATGAGCTTAGGAATTGCGTGATCAGGGGCAACATAGTATCAAACAGTGTCGGGAGCGTGTCATTGGGTGGGGGCGGCATTGGACATACCTATGGTGCAACGGTGCAGATGTGGAATTGCCTGGTTTACAACAATTTTACTACGTGCTATGGCGGTGGCATTTACAACATGAAGGGCGGAACCGCAGGTTTGCCTTTGATTATGTATAACTGCACGGTTGTCAGCAATAGGGCAACCGGCCCAGGGGAGAGTTCCGGCGGAGTGGAGAGCCGCGACATGGTTGACTACATTTATATGTATAATTCAATAGTCTGTTCTAATATCGGTGTTGGTTCTTCGCTGGATATTAGGACCAAGGCTAACGGCCGTTCGTTTTTTACCAATTGTTGTATAACCTCCACCAACTTTGGTTGGGGGCAGCATATCACCGATTTTGGCGGTGGAATTTTCACCAATTCTCCGTCTTTCGTGAATTTCGCGGGAAAGAATTTACGGCTTGCCCCTGATTCCCCCTGCATCAATACTGGGACAAATCAGGATTGGATGATTAATGCAGTTGATCTTGACGGGAAGTCCCGCATTGATGTATATAATGGTATTGTGGACATGGGCGCCTATGAATATTGGAGGTATTATCTTGAAGTCCGTGGATCAGGGATGACAAATATTAAAGGAACTGGAATGTCTAATGTTAAAGGTAAAATATTACCATGAAAACAATCTTATATATCTTGGCTGTCTGCGTGACGGGCGGTCTTTTACTTTGCGTATTATCGGTGTATGCTGGTAGTTCTATCATCGTTAATGGTACAGGCCCAACTCATATTGTTGGCGCAAGAGAGGGGAACGTGAGGGGCTATACGGTTTATATTCCATCCTCTAATTACTGCGATGGACGGTTCACAATTTTCGATGCTAATACCAACGTGGTTATTGACAATGATAGCGGACTGACGTGGATGCGGGATGCAAATATCGGCGGTGAAATGGACTGGACAAACGCAACGGATTATTGCGACAATCTCGAAACCAATGGGTATAGCGACTGGCGGTTGCCGAGCATTGCAGAATTTAGTAGGGATGAAGCTCATTCTGGTTCCTCGATTGGGTTAATTTCTTTGGGGACTCCAATATTACCGTCCGGGCATCCGTTCATAAACATTGAGACAACATGGTACTACTGGTCAAGCACAGTGCCGTCTGGGTTTGAGTGGGCGGCTTATACCGTTGATATGTCTATTGCTAACGCAAACCCTGAAGCAAAAATTAACCCCGACTTTTTCACTTGGCCCTGTCGTGGCCCATAAGGATTTAGGATAAAAACAATAAAAGCAATATGTGATTGGCTGTTGAAACTGGCCGATAAAGCACAGGATTGGAGTGATAGATTATGAGTGATGAATTTATGACCGTTGAAAAGTGTGATGAAAAGCACAAACAAACTATGAAGGTTTTGAATGAAATCAACGATAGGCTTTTTAAGGACAACGGTAATCTATCCATGCAAACACGCCTTGACCGTAGTACGCAAACTTTAAGAATAGTCAGTTGGGCTGTGGCCGTTTTGTGTTCAGCCATTGTGCTTAAATTAGTCGGGGAAATAGTGGAGCGTTTTGCAACATGAGCCTTGACTACGACAAAAAGATTAAGATGGAGCCAGCCCCAGACTTGGGTGAACATAAGTATCGGTGCAACTGCGAGATATGCACCCGCTCGTTTATCGTTAATTTGACGAAGAAAGAGCACAAGAACATGGTGGTGATTTGCCCGACCTGCGCGGCGGCAAGAGCACCAGATTGGGATGACGCGAAAAGCGGGGAGGAAAAATTATGAGCGCCAAATTGGAGCAAGTCATAAAAAAGGCATTGGAAGATACTATCAATCATTGTGAGTTTAAACAGGCATGGATTCCGCGTGGGTGGGTTTGCGTTAGAATAGGGGCTTTCGCTAAAGAGTTGGCAAAAATCATAAATAAAAGCAAGGGGGAGTTGAAGTGAAAAGATTAAAAGGATTTCAACCGTCTGAATTTCCGCTTGGACAAAGTCTGTTTTGGATGGACGGCAATCATCCAGAGTCAACGTGGGATTGGTTGGCAAGAGACGTTGACGATGCCCGGCGAAATCGTATGTATGCCAAGTTGCAACAGTACAAGGATCAGACAGGAACGCCGAGTTGGTCTGCATGCTTCATGATCTACAATATGGTAGACCCGAATTGCCACCCCGTCAATCCGTTCCTCGGAAGTCCGACCGCAAAGCAGATTATGGCAAGTGCTGGTGGTCAAGCCGATGAACCTGAACTGGCAAGGTGGCGATCAAGACTAGCCCTCGGAAAACTTGCTGGCGTCAATCTCGGAGCGACCTTGTATTGCGGGGACGACGCCGCCACCGTAAATAACTATCCGTTTATAAATTATTTTACACCGCTTGCCACTCAATTCCTTGCACCGTATGTAAAATTCATTTGCATATGCTCTGAGCCACCGAAGCACGTAAATGTACAATGGCAGGAATCGGTGATAGGAATGGTTAAGACCACTCTGGCGTTCATGGGCAGATCGGATATTTATGTTGTTACCCATCTTCAGGGCGATCAGATATTGACGCAAAGACCGAGCAACGCCGACGCCATACTTTATCAGTTCCGGGGCCATCCGAAAGATGCCCATAAGAGAAACATAACCGAGGTTGTAAATGAGGGCGAGTGGGCGATGGCGAATTGCCCCGTTCCTTTGGGATTCTTTGAGTTGGCGATTTGGTGTGAAGACCCTAATGTGATGGAAATGACCAGAAGGTTGAGGGCGCTTCCCGGCTGCGGGATGCTTCCCGGCCCGACATGAAATGAAAGCCGATGTTAGATTTTGGTTTTTGATAAATTTGGCAGTAGTGGTTATGGTATTTGTAGTAGGATTAATCATTCTAAGAAGTTAAACTAGGAGAATAAAATGGGCCTCTTGGACTGGCTGGCACCAGTAGCAGATTTCTTTAAGCCTGTATTTAAGCTGATATCGGAGTGCGTAACCGACAAGGACTTGCGCGCAAAGCTGGAGGCCGAACTCAATATAAAATGCGCTGAACTCGAGGCGCAGTTTCGCATGCGGATCATTGAGTTGCAGAGCCGGGTGATCGACGCTGAAATCGCAACAGGGGCCAAGTGGCGATCGGTTTGCGTTTACGTTGCAGGGGGAATACTGGCGGTAATGCTGGTGAATAATTATATATTGTTTCCGTACTTCTTAAGCGCCATGCAGCCGATGACTATACCACAAGAACTGTGGTGGACTTTTTGGGGATTGACAGGATTAAGTGTCCTTGATATGCTCAAGCGAAGAAATCAGAACGATAAATAAATAGGAGGTAAATATGCCGACCACAGATACGAAATCAATATGGCTCTCAAAGACCTTGTACTTTAATGTCCTTGCCTTCATCGTGGCTATCGCCGTGGTGTTTGGGTATCAAGGTGAGTTGCCGCCCGAATGGGAAAAATGGGTGACGGTTGTGATCACGATCGCGAACCTTATATTGAGGTTCTTCACCAAGCAAGCCGTGAAGGTGAAATAATTTTTTGCGGGGTAGGGAAGCGGTAATCCCGTCAGATTCATAATCTGAAGATCGCTGGTTCAAATCCAGCTCCCGCTACCAGAGAATGAGAATAAAACTCATACTGGCGATGCTGTTATGTTCCGTCGGGATGATGATCGGCGGAGAAGTAGGAACGACATCAAGGTGGGGGATCGTGATTACCCCATGTGCGTGGTGTGGTGCTACGAATAATATCGAAGTCCACCATATTGAACCGCAACACTACGCGCCAGAGAAGAAGTACGACACTAATAACATGGTGTGCTTGTGCAGGAAGAATGGAAAAGGATGCCACTTTTATATCGGGCATCACGGCATAGCTTGGGATTATGTTTTCACGAACGTAATGGCAGTAATTAACATAGGGAAAACCAATGACAGCAACAATTCAAGCAAACGTTAATGTTCCGACCGTTGTGATCCATACCCCGCTGGACAGCACAGCCAAGCTCAATTATACCTACCGGAATAAATTTATTAATGGTGACTTCTCGGTGTGGCAAAGGGGCGTAAATTTGGCATTGGCTTCTCCTGAATACACCGCCGACCGCTGGTATGCCACGATCGTAGGCGCCGTGACCCGGCAGGCGTTCTCCGCGGGCGAATCAGAACTGCTTGATAATGACGAGTATTATTTACGTTTGACGCCAGCGGCTTATGGAACCGTATCCCTGCAGCAGAGAATCGAGGACGTACGGACATTGGCCGGGAAGCAGGTAACCCTTACCTTTTGGGCCAGAGCGACAGGGGGAACCACCCTGACGGCTACAGCAACGCAGGATTTTGGCTCCGGCGGCTCCATAGCGGTCGTGACGCCACTTGGAACGGCCACCCTGCTGACATCATGGTCAAAACACACCATAACCCTCACGCTGCCCTCCGTAGCCAGCAAGACCATAGGAGCAGGGGGTGACCATTTTGTGGCCATTCAGCTTGAAATCACCGCCGCTGAGGTTGATTTGGCGCACATCCAGTTTGAACAGGGGCTACTGGCCACCGATTTTGAGAAGAAACTGGCAGGCGAGGAACTGCGGCTTGCCAAGAGATATTACGAGCAGATGGATTTTGCGGAAGCCATGCGTGTGCCTTTAATCGGGCAATGCTCCAGCTCCACAAAGTGTCCTTGCGTCTTGAATTACGCAACAAAGCGGATCGCCCCCATCTCCATGAACCCCAATAAGATTATCATACCACCCCTTGTTCAGTTATTGGACGCCGCAGCTTCATCTTTAATAACGGCATGGGATACTATAACCGTTCCCGCCACAAAGGATTCAGCAGAAGTAATTGGACAAACCACCGGGCTTATAACCGGATACGTGGCCCAAGCTAAAGCGGGCGGCGCAACAGCAATTTCAATTGATGCGGAGTTATAAAATGCCTATAATCGATGGATTTGAAAGTTTGCAGGACGGGATGAATGGTGCTGTGTCGCCATCCCTTATCGGCAAGACGCAGATGTCTAAGGGGGTTAACCTTGACATGCGAAACGGAAGGCCCCGGACGCGCGCGGCTTACATTCAGTATCCGTTCACCGGAACGGCGACTACGATTGCCACGCTCGAGAAGGGGCGGTATCAAGGCGGCTCACTTTACAAAATTAATGGGATTGATTATTTTATTTTTGGCGTCTTTGGAAAAATTTATGCCTTCCATCCAGAAACTCTTTTGATTACCGACATCACGCCCGGCGACGGATTGAGTCCGAACGTCCAGCGCTTGTACTTCTGCCAAGCCAATGAATACATGATAATTCAGGACGGTGTGAGCAGGCCAGTTATTCTCACCGGATTATCGTCCCGTTTTTCAGCCGGGGGTGACGATCCAGACGTGCCGGAAGTTCCGGTAGGAACAGCAATGGCATTCGGGCAGGGCCGTCTATTCGTTACAACAGATAAAAAATATTTCATGGCAGGCGATATTTATCTTCCGTGGGATGGCATCAGAGTATTGCAATTTACGGAAACGCAGTATCTCGCCGGAGGCGGCGCCTTCGGATTGCCAGCATGGATGGGAAACATTAAGGCAATGGCATTCCAACAGAACGTCGTCAGCGGTACCGGACTCGGAGCGCTTGTGGTATTCGCCGATCGCGGTACTTGTTCCTTTGCCGTCCAGAATCCACGCTCTTTATGGAACACGACCGATATATCAAAGGTATTATTCAAAGACGGTGGTGGAACTGGCCCGGCATCCGTCCTTCAGGTAGGCAGCGATATTGTGTATATGGCCGAGGACGGCATCCGTAGTTTGAAGGTTACCGCCGGGGAATCGCAGGGCGGCGGAGCCACTCTGCAGAGTGTACCATTATCGCGCCACGTTCAATCGCTCGTTGACGATGACACCGCATGGGCATATCGGTATGCCTCTGGCGCGCTTCATGATAATCGACTTTACTTCACGTCAATCGCCCGAAAACATAATGTCAGAAATAAATACGGGAACGAAGTGGAAGACTTTTATTTCAACGGGGTGACGACGATAGATCTGCTTGGACTTGCAGGTCAACCAATGGTATTTGAAGGAGTTTCAACCGGAATTAAATTCCTTCAGGTATTCAACGTCAACCGATTTGGCCGAGAAAACCTTTGCGCCTTCGGATTGGGGGCCAATGATGAGATAGGGTTTTACGTTCAGGAACCAGCATCATATCTTGACAACCGTGTGTCTGCGGTAGAATGCCGAGTTTACACCGGAGCGATGGACTTTAAAATCCCCACTATATTACTCAAGAAATTTTCTTATGCCGACCTATGGTTTTCAAAACTGCGCGGGGTTGTGAATGTGTCGTTATATTACCGAGCCGAAGAATATGAATTATGGACATTGGCCGGACAGACGCAATTTATCGCAAAGGATAATTCCGACGGAAACCAGAACGTGTATCCGCAGATACGACAGAAGGTCAGGATAACAGAGTCAAGCCTCGGGTTATCAGACGAAGACAGCGAACTGAAGAATAAGTTGATCGGCTCCAAGATGCAGTTTTGCATATCATGGACAGGACACGGCCAACTGGACAGGTTTATTGTGGCGGCAGAACCGCAGGTTGACAACCCGGTCATGGAAGCGAACGAGGGCGACAGCACATACGAGTTGACAGGAAGTCAATTAATGGATTACGATTACGTAGCAGCATAAAGGGGAAATTATGAGTCTAGATAGTATAGGTTTGACAATTCAGGCAATCACGCCACCCGACGGGCTGCCCCACACCGATCGGAAGACCGAGATTCTAGAACTTCCAAACTACCTGCAGGTAAACGCTGATTCTGCCGGGGAAGACCTTATGGTTCTGGTGGTAAGTTCCGCCATCCCCCAACCCGAAGATCACGACAAGATATGGGTCAAGACGGATGCGATAGATGTTTCAGAGGGAACAACACACTATACGCAACGGGGCTGTTACAAGTATGATGCGGCCACAGCGATATGGGAACTGATGGCCGGGATAGGAATTTATGTTGGCGACACGGCCCCGACCGATACGGAAGTCCTGTGGTTAAACGACACGGACGGAGCAAGCGCGAGGGGATTGTACGCTTATATTTCATCCGCGTGGACGTTGATCAGCAGCCCCGGTTTGTACGTCGGCACTACCGAGCCGACCGATACCACCGTACCGTGGTTGAACACGACCGACAACGTCACCTATTGTAAAGGGCTTTATGTTTATGAGGGCGCTGCTTGGGTTTTGAAGACAACGCCAGTAATTACGCAGGACGCAGCGCCAACCGGATCACCCGGGGCCTTATGGCTGAAGTCTACGGACGAAGGTGGATTGTGGAGATGGGATGCTGGTACATTATCTTGGAAAAATGCGACGATGCCATTGATGGCAAGTGGCGAACAAGCTCGACCAGTAGTCCCCGGTGGTACGCCGCCATCCGCAGATGAACGGGATAATACTTTATGGGCTAAAACAGATACTGCTCCTAGAGGTTTATTCTTTTGGAATGGGGCGAATTGGGAGTCTGTCGCGCCGATTACTGTTCAACAGGTATACCCCGAACCCCCGGCAATTCCGGCAAATGTTGGTACTGGATACCTTGAAATTAACGGATTGCCATATCCGCAGAGTGTTGTCTTCAGGTATGAACCTGTCATGAGTATCACATTTGAGTATGATGACTTGAATGCAGGTGGTCATGCTTGGGCTTCATGGGGGGTTTCATGGGGAGCAATACCATCCTTGTCGTCGTATAATTTTGCAGTTTACAACAGCGAGGCGGCAAGAAATATGCGCGTTCGCTTATCGGTTACTGGAATAATATTGATATGAGAATAACACTATCAGATGCAAGGACATTTCTGGCGCCTTACGTCGGCACCGGGCTGGTGAAGACCAACCCGAAGGTCGTGGATGGAATTAATGAGGCCGTCATGCGACTGATACCGAAGATGCCAGCCGAAGGCACGATGGCTCGGTTTCGGTTCTGGATCAACAACGGAACCATTACCATGCCACGCGAAATTCAGAGTATTAAAAAGATTAATATTGACGACGTGCCAGTTAACATATTTTCGCGTTGGTATGAATTCCTTTCCTTCGGCCCGGGGACTATGGACAACAACACGTCCAGCCAATCGGACTTCATCGACCTCGGCGACGGATTCTGCACCCACAGCGACCCGCACACGCCATACAATATTCTCGTCACAGCAAGCATAGCCGAAACCGACAAACGAATCAGGATAATGGGCCTTGACGAAAACGGCCTTGAGGTTCGCAGCACAGACGGCCCCGGAGAAGAAGTCGACATCAACTACCAGATGAACAAGTATTCAACGCACAAGTTTTCCTGCATCACAGGCGTCGTCAAGCCACAGACAAACGGTTATGTTTACCTGTCGCTTTATAATGTTGACCCTCTCTTGCGATATAACCTTGCCACATACCACCCGGACGAAACCAATCCATCGTACCGTCGATATCGGGTGACAGGAATATGCCAATGCAAAGAAGCCCGGACGAATTGTTATCTGTGCGCTTTCAAGGATACTTGCGCGGCATACACCAATTGCATGACCACAGCAGATAGCACCGTCCCGCCCTACACCTGCGTCTCGCTGGCAAAACTGCGTTATATTCCTCTGACGTACAACACCGATCCGCTGCTCATTCAGAACCTCCCGGCCCTGAAAGCCATGCTTCAGGGAATCAGATATTTTGATGCTGGCGATATTAAGCGCGGCGCCACTTACGAAGGGATGGCGGTTGCTATGTTGACGGAACAGTTAAATGACATCGAACCCCAAAGCAATCAAATTGACATTGAATCTTCAATGCCAGTTTCCATCGGAGGAGTAATGTAACATGGCTAAAATGTCTTATGAAGAGTTTGCAAATAAATATCCTAATAGTGCCAACACCGAGGATTACTCAAGATATGTGCAAGGGGATGAAGATTCCGGCACCTATTCAAGTACAGACAATCAACAACACGAAGATGCAATGGCAGGTATAGGAGAAACAGCGGCAGTTGACTACGATAAAATGTACGAAGCGATGGCGAGTATGTACGGCAAGATATCCTCCATGAACGAGGAAAAGTTCAGCAGGTATTGGCCGGAGTCAATGCAACAGGGGATATCCGCCGCCAAGACTTTTGATATTGCCGGGCAGGAACAAGCCGCGCAAGCTACCGCTTTCAATCAGTCCATCGCCGACAACATGAACAACTGGCTGGTTGACCTTACTAAATATGGCAACGTATTCATGCGAGAAGAAGCAGGTAAGTCAAACGAATGGATCAAGGGGCAGATCAGGGATGTCAATAAGTTCAATGCTGAAGAATTCTACGGCGCACTCGAAACAGCCATGCCGGGGCTACAGGACACCGTTAGTGACTACAAAAAGACTGTTGACCAGATGCTGTCAGGCCAGCTACCGGACGCAGTCAAGGATGAGATCGAACAGGCCGCCGCAGAACGTGGTCAGGCTGCAGGAATATACGGCCCATCACTTGAAAACGCACAATTACGCGACCTCGGGATCAACCGACTTCAGTACCTGCAGGCCGGACAAGGACAGATGGGGCAACTCACAGGAATAGCAGGGCAGATGATGGCGCCTCTCGCCACACCGAACATATACCAGAACGTCATGATGACACCGACACCTTACGCGCCACAACCGACATACGCGCAACCAAGCAACGTGGCCGGAATCGCAGGCAACTACCTGTCCGCCATCATGGGCCAAACGATGATGCAACCGCAGGCGGGAATAGGGGCAGCGGTTCAGATGGGCGGAGTACAGGCGCAGATTAATCAAGCAAACACACAGTTGCAATATTCAAAGGCAATGGGCGGTCTGCAGTACCAAAACCAGCAACAGATGATGGGTTTATATCAGCAACAGATAGCACAACAGCAGGCGGCGGCTCAATCCCAAGCATCAAGTGGTTTGTTTAATTCTATCTTGGGCGCCGCAGGAACGATCGGCGGCGGATTGCTCGGCGGGCCTTTCGGCTCAATGTTGGGTGGCGCGCTATTTAGCGGCGGTGGTGGCGGTGGCGCAGGATTTGGTAGCGCTTTGGAAGAATTATTGAATTAAGGAGTTTTTATTATGGCATCATATCCAATATATCAACCGATGAAGTTAAGCGACCTTCCGCCTGCAAGGGACATGATTGATCCAGTTATCAATTGGGGGCGGGCTGGCAACAAGTTACTTCAGGGAGTCCTTGAGGGCGTTAACCTCGGGTTGAAGATTAAAGACAGCCGGGAGAATTCAGCGATAAAAGCATCGAATTTAAAAACATCAGCACTCGCCCGCCAGATGGCTGAGGTTGAACTAGATATAACTAAAAAAAATTCCGTTAATATGATAAAGGAATCTACAGCAAAAGCTAATATAGCAGACGCACAGGCCGCAGTAGTACAATCTGAAACTTACAGACAGGCCCAAGAAACGAAAAATAAAGTTGCAATTTCTAAGGGCCAAACCCAATTGCAAAGCGCCCATATAATGTTAGAAATACAAGAGATGAAAAAGGTCGACGATATAATGGAGTACAAGTCTCTATTAGGAAAATTAAGCGTTGTCAAAGACGATCCCATCGAAGGCCCACAAGCAATGGAGCGCCTTAATGAATTGGCAACTACTCCCGGATCGGCGGTTATTGATTATCAAAACCTGACCGACGTGTGGTCTATAAACATGGTCGAGAGTGGTAAAACTCTAGACGCCGACACAAAACTTCCGACGATGAATGAAATAAACAGTACGTTAACAAGCTCCGATATTTATAAAATTTACACAGGCGAGAAGGTCGTTGTGAAAACAAAAAACGATTATGGGATGATAACAGAAGATTTAGCGCGAGAAATGTTAACCTCCCCCGAGTATTTTAATAGGATGGCTTCCGATCCTGAGTTCGCAAAGAAACAGATTAATAGACAATTTGCGGCTACAAGGAAAAAATACATTGATTATTTACGGACGGATATGTCCCCGGTAAATCAGATGAAGACTGGACTACCGGAACTTACCGGAGAGAGAGGAAGAATTACAACAGAACCCGGCACCGAAATAATTACATTGCCAAGCGGAAAGAAAGAAAAGGTGAAGATCGGGCTAGGCGCCAAAATAGCTGCGGGAGTCCAAGCAGATGCCGAATTCTTTAATATCATGAATGAATTACCTACATATTGGACTGGAAGCATGAGAGAAAAAGCAGTTCGTAAAAGCAAATTAAAAACCCAAATTGCTGAACAGGAAAAGTTAAAAGAAAAGACATCCAGCGGAGTTGAAAAATTGAAGCGGAATATCATTATAGAAAAACTTAGGTTCCATTTGAACCCATTATTAACAGAGGAAGAAAAAGTAAATCCCGTCAGCGTAGCGGCAAGGGGAGCAGGCGCACCGGAACAGACACCATTGACAGATACCATCATAATGGAATTTACTGATCCGGTGACGAAAGAAACCAAGAGAAAGGGTGTTCCCATAGGTGAAAAACAGAGATGGCTTAATGAGGGCGGGAAAATTGTACAATGACAAATTCATGGGATGCTCTGCCAGATGCACCAGTAGCCGCAACTCAACCACAAAAAAATCCGTGGGATGAGTTGCCCGATGCCCCTGTCCAACAAGCAGATGTCCCCTTCACATCACGCACCCGCGCTGCACTCCTCGGTGATACCGACCTCAGCGGTACCATTGGCCCACTTGAAGGCATTGTTTCTGTAGGTAGACAACTTAAGTACGGTGCCACAAGCGACCTGCCGCGCATGGTGGGCGACGCCATGAAGTACGTCAGCGAAGAAGGAGAATGGTTTTACGAGCAGGGCCAGTCAATCACAGATTGGGTAGACCAGCAGGAAAAAGACAATCCCGACCTGCTTTATAAATACGAATGGGATAAGAATCCTGTCATGCATGTCTTTGGTGGCGGCGCGCGCATGATTCCACAATCGCTCGGCCCCCCGGTAGGATTGGCCGCGCTTGTCGCCGGAACGATCGCTCTTCTTCCTGCATCAGCCGCCGCCGCCGTAGCAACGGGAACAGGCGCTGCCATCGTTGCTGGCGCAACTGCCATAGCAGGCGGGCTTCCTATGGGCTTGGCACAGGGGCAGCAGACATACCAAAAACTCATCGATGCAGGAGTTGACGAAGAAACAGCCCGGAACTCATCGCGCTGGAGTGGTCTGGTTGAATGGGGCGGAGAATCCGTGGGGAATATGTTTGCAGTTGCCAAGTGGCCGATGAAAATGCTCGGCATTGGAGTAAAAGGGCCGGGTAAAATAGTGGCCAAAGATGCCATTGAATACCTGACCAAGTTGGCAGGTGATCCAAAGATATGGGGAACCGCAGCCGGGAAGACCATCGCTGATATTGCCAAAACAATGGGGATAGAAGTCGGAACTGAGATCGGACAGGCAGTTGGACAAACCGCAATTGAGAATGTAGCCCTTGCGAAAGTAGGAGTCGAACCCACGCCGCTAATTGAAGCCGCAAAAGAAGTCATTGGCCCAACCATAGGTATGACCCTGCTCATGGCCCCGCTTGGCATCAATGCGAACGTGCGAGATGTGCGACGACAGAATGCAATCAAGGACGCACTCACCGATCCGAGGATTCACCCGCAATCCCGGGCCGCGGCTGCAATGGCAGTAGCGAAAGACCTTTACGATGTCCTGCCGGACACACCGGAAGGCCGAGCACCTGCGGATAACTTCGCCATCAACGCCACCACCGCCATTACGCTCGGGCGGGTGATTCCATTGAGTGAAGATTCTGTCAAAGACCCGGCAGAATTTCATAATGATCTGTTTGAACAGATGCAGATTCAACGAAAAAAGCAATCAATATCAGATAGAATGGTGGCTATATCCAGAGAAGTAATAGGAGAAAAAGCTGCCAAGAAAGCACCCGAGGCAATCCCGGCAGAAGAAGTGGTGCCGGAGGCGAGGTTTGTATCACAGAAAAGCGCACAAACCGAGATGAACGACCAAGTCGAGGTTAAACCGCTTACCGAGTCCGTCTGGAATGAATTTGTAAAGCCAGCAATAGCGAAAGCAGCCTATACATTCCAGACCTACAAGGCCAAATTTCCCGGCCACACCCACGTCGCCTTAACACAATTGACCAGACAACCACAGCAACTGGCGGGAGTTGGCACCAGAACCTTCGTGGAAGCGCCGTATAGGGCGCAAAAGGGCATCTTCCAAGAGGTAGAGGCATTTGGTAGTGGCCCGGCGATCGTCCAATCTGGACGAACCACAGAGGCATACATAGGCACATCACCGCATATCCGGTTTGAAGGCGACCCGGCAGAGGTTATGGGCAAGGTGACGGGCAAAACAGCGAGGGAAACCCCGGTTGCATGGCAAGAAATTGACAGGAAAACTAGAGTTATCAGCAATTACCTTACACCAGTAAAAGAAGTAAAAAGCATAGCTGGCCCGAACGTCAGGTATGCCATTCTTCCAAAATCTACATATGAAGGCCAACTGGATAAAGTATTCTTCTGGGATGGTTACCAATGGGAGAACGTAGGCACTCGTTTAATTTCTAAAGAGAATCGACCATTTCACAAACAAGAATTACTAAAGATGGCGAATGACTACATCGTTAAACATCCTAGCGCAAAGATGCTCACGAAAGAAGATGTCGAAAGAGAGCCATTCATAGAAAGAGGTTTGACTTCTGGAACTGCCGGATTGCCGCTTCTGTATGGAACAGAAGAAAAGGATATGCCTACCAATATAAAACAAGCCGATATCAAGATGCCGTGGTATTCGCGTGTATTAAAAAAGGTTACATCGATGCCATTATTTCAGGGCAATAAACAGGACATGTCTTACCCGGTCGGCAAAGCTATTCTTGACGAATGGACATCAGATGAACGCAACAAGATTACTGTCATCGAGGAATACTTTGGCGGTGGCGGTGGTTGGGGATTACATCATGTATTAACCAGAGCCTTTCTAAATGTCAAACGGATCATCATCCACGAAGTTAATGCCGAACGCATCGAGATGATTAAATTCATACATAAGAGAGGCGATAAATTCAGGGAATATTTAAAAAAGAACGACACCATGAGGATCGTCAAAGGAGTATGGAATAGCACAGAACGCAGCAAGGAAATAAAATCAGGTGGTGGGCTGGCCGGAAGATTGAATACCGTACTGAAAGAGAATGTATGGGATACAAAACCCCTCACGGCAGAACAGCGTATTGGCATTCAAATAATCGCCGACCTTGTAGGCCGGGCCAACATGATAAAAAAGTCGCTTGATAAAACCATAACCGCAATAGAGGAAGAACAAACCACGCCAGCTTATGAAGCCGCGCAGGAATTTAAAAACATATATGGCGGTGATATAGAATATGTAGAGAGAAGCAGTTATGATCCAAAACTTCCAATTACAGCAGGAGAAAATGTCCTTGCAGTCGTCGACCCGCCTTATGTATTCACAACCGGATACGACGGCAAGGGAATCGTAGGAACAGACATATACCAGCAAACCGCAGCGCTTAATGACCGATTAATCAATGCGGATAATAACGTGATTTACACCGATTCTGCATGGTGGGTTCCTTCTCCCAAAGAACCGAGAGGGCTAACAGAGGTTGAAAAGCAAGAATGGAAACTCGAAAGGACGCAGCGACAAGCCATCCCGATAACAGAAAAGGAAACAGCATTGTCTTTATTGGGTGAAATGATAGGAAAATTTGACAGGTTCGCGCGCGTTAAAAAACTTATCGGTGGCCATAGGTACGAAGTATTAGGACTACGCAACGCATTCCGTAAATACAGGAAAGGCACAGAAGCAGAAGCAGAATACAAAGCACCAACCCCGACAGAATCGGAAGCCAAACGCCAAGAGATCGAGGCCGCGTTACCGTACAAGCCCGGCGACAAGGTCATGTTCAGATTAAAATCGACATCGGTAGCAGACCAGACTGGCAGAGTTGTAGGAATAATTGTCCACCCCGATGGCAACGTAACCACGTCAATCAAGCTCGGCGGCAAATCAAAAGCAACCAAAGAAGTAGCTACCAGCAGGGGCGGAATGGTATGGTTAATGCCACAAGAAGAAGGCAGAATAAAGGGCATGGAAACTCGCGCCCGGAACAAGGAAGAACTGTCGCAGTTTTCTGATCAGGAACAGAAAGAAATCCGCGCAGATGCCAGCACGTTTGACAAAGTAGCACAATACAAAGCCCAATGGGAATCTGGTAAGGCAGGACAAGCTGCGCCAGATGACGGATTTACAGATATGGACGTTCGTACATGGGCATTCCAAGACATCGCGGCAGGTCAAGAAATACCAGCCGAGAATGAAATGAAAAGCCCGGTCACCCGCGCCAATGCGCTGCCGATATTATTGGAGTCTCTCAAAGAATTGCCATACTGGTCGGCACTTGTCAGTCAGGGATTGACAAAAATCAAACGCTCGAAACAGATGTCAGTAGAGGAACAGGCGGCATGGCAGAAAGGATTGGTTCAGGATTTGGCGACCAAGCCCGAAGTATCACTGGCCAAACGCAGACAAGAATCGGAAGGCCAACTTGAAATGTCATGGGCGCCAACCCGACCGCCAACAACAAGGCCATACACCCCGCCTGCCCCTGTAGAAGAAAAGAAAGCAGCACCTTTGCCCCCGCCCACCCCAACAAAACCAAAAACGCCATCGCGCGTAGGAGCAATAGCTCCACTTAAAACACCGGAGGTCGGTGCGGGGGCATTACTTGGAGAACCAACTACCGTAGAGGATAAGGTAGCGTCCGTAAGAGAATCAATTATGGTAATGGCCGCTTCGTTCAATATACCAAACATGAACGTTGAAGAAGTAAAGACATTCGCAATGGACAGACTCAATGATGCGGCCATGAAACACGGCACAGGCAGCGGCGCCTTCTCGGAATTCGCCCGAACATCTATAAAAAACAAACTGAGATCATTGCAGAGAGATCAAATAAAGGTCGCAAAAAGAACGGGCGAAAGTTTAAGCAGGCCAATCGACAGAGGAAATAAGGACAGCCCGGATCGCATTACAATCGTAGCCGAACCGGGAGCCATCCCGCCTGACCAAATATTAACACAGCGAAAGATCAGTAACGACATGGCTGATATCGTAGGAACACTTAACAAAACCGACAAGGAAACACTCAATGATATATTGGACGAAGTGCCAAACCAAGACATCATGGTGCGCCGGGGCCAAGAAGCCTACAAAGTCACAAGGGATCAAGATACATTAAGAAAGAAACTGCGTGGCGAATTGGAGAAAAAGGGATACTCGCTGACTGACATTGCCGATGCGTTCATGCCGCCGAGCAGGGAGATGGACGATCCGGTGTCGATGTCGAAGGCAAACCAAAGGGGCGCTCCTATCATAGCTGGCCCCGTCACCCAAGCACAGGCCCAATCACGCGTGGACAATTACATAAACAAAGAGAGATTGCCGATTCGCGTGGTTGTTCTCAATACCATTGCCGACGCAATAGATTACGGTATGTCAGGAGAAACATATAGTATGCTGGTAGCCGAACAACCCCGCGGATTTTATCACCGACAGTCAGGTCGGTTCTTTGTGGTGGCCGATGCATTGCAGACCCCGGACGAAGCGATCGAGGTTACCATGCATGAAGTGCTTGGACATCACGGCGTCGAGGCCGTACTCGGGAAGGATTACTTTAACGACGTTCTTAAATTGAGCGACGAGATACCGTATGCCGATCTTCAAAAAACGGCCAACCTATATAGCGCCCAACTACCAGAACAAGGACTGCCCAACCCGCTGGACTCTGAAAAGAACCGCGTGTACGCAGCGCTTGAACACATTGCAGCCCGGGCCGAAGCCGAGCCGACGATGTACCAGAAACTGATCGAGATATTACGCAAGGCGCTGACACAGATACTGCCGGGAACTTACGTCAATAAACTGTTGAGGCAGGGCGGCATCGACCGCCTGCTGCAGAGCGCGAGAGAATATCTTAAGACCGGACAGGCGACAACGCCAGAGATTGTGCCGGGGGCCGCACCACCGGGAGAGGTTGGGCTGGCGGCAAGACCAAGACAGGAAATAGGATATATAAATTCGCAGGGAGGAATTTACACGGAAACAGTTAGCGATGCGATGAAGGCCGATCATGGCTCAACATTTGGTTCCTATTCAATCGTTCCCGGATCAGGAAGATTTAGATACATTGATGGCGAATTGACATGGATTGAACCGCCAACCAAAGAACAAAGCCAAGCCGTTGAAGAACACTATAATGTCCCGCTTGACGAGGTAAGCATGGCAAAGACGATTCCGCCCGGACGTTACGTTCAGACCAACCCGATCACCACAGACGAAGGCGGCAGGTTGGCATACCTGCAACTCATCTCAGAATTCTTCCCGGATCACGTGAGCGAAAAACAGGTCGAGGCAGCCGTATTACCAGAGATAGACAAGCGGGGAATAAGGAACGTTATAGCGCGCGCCGCAGAGAGAGGGTTTGACTCGTTCTTTAAAACCGGGAAGGAAGGTACCGTCTTTGGCAAGGCCGTAATGAACCGACCTGAATTTTTACGGATGTTTAAAGACCCCAAAGATCTTATGATTGCAGTCAATATCGTAAACAGTTACGCAGAAAAGGGATCGGAAACCGCCCTCGACTTACAATTCAGACAGGTCAGGAAAGATGAATTGTACGAGGACTTGACCACAGGAACGCCGGAAGAAATAGAGGCCAAGAAAAAGTTGATGGCTGAAAAACGTCAGTCAATGCTGACGCAAATGATTACCACCTCGGAAGAATACGCCAGATGGAGCAAGCTCACGCCGACAGAAAGAAAGGTAGCAGAAAAAGAATTACAGGCGCGCATCACCAACGCCGCCGAAGCAATGCGACGTATGGGATATGACGACTGGACGAACATAGGCTTTGACGTATTGAATGACGACGCACAATTCATGCAGATATTGAGCGAGGTTTCCGCGACCCGATCAAGCGGCCTTGATAAGGTTTACGAGTATTGGCGCAACTCAATCCTGTCAGGCATGCAGACCAACATCGTCAACGCATTCTCCAACCTTATATTTGGATCATGGTCATTGTTCGTTCAACGTCCAGCCGAAGCCCTACTGAATCAATTTGTCCAAGTACCCGGTGCGCCGACGTTTGAATCATTGGCCCGCGCATACGCGCTCATCGGGCCGAACATCATAAACGGTTACAATGCAATGGTACGATCGTGGCGGTACGAGGTAGGCGATTTTGCCAAGATCGAAACCGAAGGACGAACAGCTCTAAAAGGAAAATTTGGAAGATTTGTCCGCATGCCACAGCGCGGCCTGTTGGCAATGGACGAATTCTTTAAGACGATTTATGTCGCAGCCTTGACCGCCGATTACGCAACTCGGTTTGCCGATAGACAAGGTCTGATTGGACAGGGCAAGGAAAACTTTATCGCGTGTGCCTTGCGCGACGAGGAAGGCCCGATGCACGAACAGGCACACACAGAAGCGCGCCGCCTGCTGTTCCAGAGCGCACCGGGCGATATCGGATCACGCTTGATATCCGCGCGCCACGCTCCCGGAGTGACAGGGCTTGCGTTTAAATTTACAATTCCTTTCGTTACTACACCAGCCAACTTGATTAAGATAGGATTTTACATGTCTCCATTTGGAATGTTACGCATGGGATATGAAGGCGTAAAAAAATTAGCAGGCGCAAAAGAAGGTAGGTATATAGGCGACGAAACCGGAGGACATCTTGTGACTGATATTGTGGAACAAGCATTTGCATGGTCATTGCTCGGATTATTATACGCGCTTTCAACGCCGCCCGACCCGGACGACCCCGACGACAAGCAATTTCTACAAATAACCGGATCGCTTACAGGCACACCAGCCGAACGCAGGTTCAGGCAATTCTCGAGGCCACCGCAATCCATCAAGATCGGCGATAAGTGGTTTAGTTACGCCCGGATTGAGCCGTTCGCCACGTCCCTGACCATGATGATCGACGCCCTCGACACATTCAGAAACGTTAAAGGCGGTAAACCATTATCATCACAAGATGCGTTAAAGGTCTTGTCGCTTGTCCGCGATAAGACCTACCTGCAGGGATTGGGCGACATCATGCGCGGCCTTGAAGACCCGAATCAATGGGTAAAGATGGGGTCTAACTTCGGGTCGTCTTGGGTGCCAAACATTTTCAGGCAGGCAGTCAGAGGCATCGACCCGGTACTACGCGATCCACGCGTAAGGAGTAAAGGACTGGAAGCGCTGTGGGAGGCCGGAGTTGTCCGCAGCGCACAGGCAGCCTTACCAATTGCCCCGTTACAACAGATGCCACGATACGACCATTGGGGCAACCCGATCCGCAAAGACATCTGGGAAAAACAAGGCGGGCAGGCATTGTCGGACGTAGTGTGGCGTATGGTTATGCCAGTCCGGGCGCAGACCGAAAGGAACGTCACTAACATTGATCGCATGATTTGGAACTATAACCGGGCGCAGACGAAACTTGAAGACCAATACTTCCCCGGAACACCACGGCCTACAGTTAAAATTCGCGGCGAAACAATCAAGATGACCGACAAACAGTATGAACATTTCCTGCGGCAACGTGGCAAGTTAGCATTGGAATTTTCTCGACGTATGCGTTGGAACTTTGGCAACCCCACCCCTATTGATATTAAGAGATTGGAAAAGGTTTTTACGCGCGCCAGCCGCATTGCCCGAACGGTCGCTATCGGCGACATAATCCGCGAGGAAGCAAAACAGCAAGCCAAAGCAAAATAATTCTTGCTTTCTTAACACCTAGTCCAGCAACGACTTACAACGCCAAGAAAATATAAACGTAATTTTTTCGTTGACAACGACCGACAACGGCATACAATGACCGACATGAAAAGGAACATATAATATGAAAGAAAAATCAAGGCGTTTATCATTAAGACTGCCGATTAAGTTATTCAACTACATAGATGTACAGGCAAGACGGAATTTTACGACGCGAAGCGCGATTGTAAAAATACTTATTGCCGCAAAGTGTTATCGGGATAAATCATGAATAGGATTGAGGCAATAATTTTGCGCCATAAAACGTTAAAAGAAGAAAATCCGAAATATACTGAATTAATTATTAAGAATCATAAACGCGAACATGAGAAGCACAGAATATATGAACATAAAAAATTTAAACGTTATATTAAGACAACGGCTGATCCATATATTAAGATGTTAATATGCAGGAAAAGTAACATTCTTCGTCACCACGACATTCCACAAAATCTCATTATTATTCATCGCGCAAAACTTAAACTTACAAGACTAGAAAAACAAATAAAGAAAGGGAAAATAAATGACACAGATTAACCCAAATGAAATTAATAATGTTCATGATTTATGGAAAGTAGCCAACAATCAAATTAATCGTTTACAACAAGACAATGCTGAACTTGCCAGAACACACGAAATAGCCAACATGATGGGGAAAATGATTGGCGGCATGAAACTAAAACTTGAAACATTAATTGCAGCAAAAATTAAACCGACAAAAAATAATATGCCTGAAATATTAAGTTCATGAACCAACCCGATCTATTTGACGAAACGCTTGACCAGCAATTTGAGAAGTGGGTACATACACCCGGCGGCGGCTGGTGGGCAAACCTATTCATAAGGTTAGCATGGAAACGAAAAAAATACTGGCATTATAGGGTGTATGGAGCCAAAGCAATATACGAAGATATGCGCTGGCATTACCGTAATAAAAAACTGCGATTCGCCGACAACGGGAAAGAGATTCCAGAGCGCATCCGGGGATTCAAGCTGAACAATAACATGGTTTCAAGACTTGCGCGCTTTGCAGAGGAACGCTGCCCGTACCTCAAGGGATTATTCAAGATGAGAGAATTGAAGTCATAACAGAAAGGAAGGACGAATGGACGACATTAAACAGTTGGAAATCAAAGTGCTAACCATCCCCGAAAAGGTAGTGGCCGGAAGGGGATAAGCCGAACAATCACAGAAACATGAACGCCGACAACGGCACAATGCAACCAAAGAAAGGAACGAAACCATGAGTGATAGACAAACCGCGGTATCAAAAACAGAATCTTCGGGCGGCACGGAGCTGTCAGTCAAAGACAAGAAGATGAACC
>Ga0208905_1000207_pt1 | contig 29302 bp, 19 predicted proteins | sample AntAceMetag02UKS_FD_184776 | JGI IMG/M metagenome (GOLD analysis project Ga0208905, IMG submission 184776) | Saline lake microbial communities from Ace Lake, Antarctica - Antarctic Ace Lake Metagenome 02UKS (SPAdes) (version 2) | ecosystem: Environmental > Aquatic > Non-marine Saline and... | reverse complement strand
ACCGGTTCCGCGAATCGCTCTTCGATCCAGTCGACGGCAAAGTGCGAGAGATCGCTGGCATCGAACAGGTAGCTCCGGGCCGCGCCGACGCTCCCCACAACCCCGCTTCCTCCCTGAATGTAGTCTCGAAGGATGGCCTCGAACATGTCCCCCGGACCGAACCACGGCAGGCACTCCTCCGTGCTGAACTCCTCGATCCGCACCCACTCCTTGGCGCCATCTTGGAGGAACGGCGCCCAATAGCGGACAACCTCCTTCCCCGGCACCTCAGCGATGTGTTCCGCGTGGTGAAGGAGGGTCACGTTCGACAGCGGCGCGCCGAGAAGAAGGACCTTCCCGTTCGCCTCGCATAGCTTGGCGAGCGGCGAGCCCTCGCCCATCCCGTACTGCAACGGATGATCGCGAACGAGCTCCTCGGCCCGCGACCCCACGGCGGCGAAGGAGCTGTCCGGATGTGCGCTTCGCCGCGCTCCCGGCCACGTTCGCAAGATCTCGCCCAACACGCCCCACGACCGTACGGCATGCGCCGTCGCCGGATCGTAGACCGGCCACACCTCGAGAAACTGCGGAGGAAGCTCGGGGAGCCCGATCGTCACGTCGTACGGAGAACCGTCCCAGCCCACGTACATCATCAGGGTTCCTCGCTCGCCCAGGGCGTCGAGGACCCCGTGCAGTACTTGATCCGGCCCGCCGACGACCCACCCAATCGCTCCAACCGCCGCGTGCAGCATCACCGTGTCGCCGGGCGCAACACCAAGGCTCATCAAGTCACTCGCGATCTGCTGCCGGGTAACGAGACCCGGTGCGTGCGAACTCGAGCATCGCCTCATGCTCCAATCAACCTCCGTGAAGTTCTGCGAAGCGCTTGAACGACCGATCGTACGTTTTCTCGACTTCCGCTGGGAAGCAGCAGCCCGGCAGCTGCTCGCTCGCCAGATGGTACTTCAGACACTCGCAACACTTGCCCTTTCTCGGACAACCGGGATACGTGCAGGCGCACCCCTCGAGATTCGATTGGTAGTTCGTGCATTCGGACATCTCGCCAGGCTCCTTCCATCAGAGTTCGCTGCCCATGCTAGCCGATCTACCCTCCGCGCTTCGAACGGTGGTCGTACTCGGGCCATGCTCCGATCGCCCGAGGCGGAAGACGAAGATCTCCTCTTCGTGCAGGAAGTGGTAGTGCATCACCCGCCCACGTCGTGTTCCTTCGAGACGGAATCCGCAGTCGAGAAGCAGCGTCTTCATTCGTTCGACATCGACCGTGCCGGGGTGAGACAGATGGCTTGGATTGACGAGCAGCAGGCCGCCGACGGTCAGCGCCCTGCGGACGGACGCGAACAGGCTGCGCCAGTCGGACACGTGCTGCAGCACGTCGAACAGCAGAACCGCGTCGAGAGATCCATCTTCTATCCAATCGAGCCTGAGGTCGCCGTCGGTTTGGCGCACGTCGATGATCTCCCGATGTGGGCAGTCGGCCATCCGCTCGCGAAGCGCCGACACCTGGTCGACGCTTCTGTCGACCGCGATCACGCAGCCGCCGGGGCCCACGATCTGTGCAAGCGGGACGACGTAACCTCCCGGTCCGCAGCCGAAGTCGAGAACCCGGTCACCCTCTCGGATTCCGATTGAGCGAAGGAAGGCGGCTCCACCTTCGCGAAGCCACAAGTCCATGGCTTCTGGAGACTCCTCCCGATCGTGTGTCATGGGCAACTCCCTTGAAGGATCGGTCCCAGTTGCCGATCCATTACCCAGCAGGGTCTCACCGGGATCGGCGGCGATCAGTCAGCCTGCACCAAGTCAGCCGAAGCCGCCGCTCGCCGCAGCCGCCTGATCTCGTGGAGCAGCATCGGCAGCACGACGAGGACGGACAGGAAGTCCGAGACCGGAAACGCTGCCCAGACGCCGGTGGTCCCAAAGAATCTCGAGAGCAGCAGCACGGACAAGACAATGAGAATGGGCCTCAGCAGGGAGACGACGAGCGCCTGGGTCGCGTGTCCCAGCGCCTGATACAGCCCGGCGACGAGAACCTGCACCGTAAACAGCGGAATCACCAGTGCCATGATGCGAAGCGCCGTCACGCCTCGCGAGATCAGTGCTGCATCGGAACTGAACATCGCGAGGAATCCACCCGGAAACAGATGAAGGAGCACCCAGAATCCGCCGGCCAGCGCGGTGGCGAACAGAAGCGCGTCGCGAATGGCCAGAAGCACGCGCCGATACTGCCGGGCCCCATAGTTGTATCCGAAGATGGGTTGCACACCGTCGACGACGCCGAACACCGGCATGCGTGTGAACGAGAGAAGCCGGTTGACGACGCTGTAGATCGCGATGGCCAGGTCCCCGCCGTACACGCCCAGCGCCCTGTTGGTCACCACGGTGGCCGCACTGGCAGCGACAACGCGCACGAACGAAGATGCTCCGACGCTGAGGGTCTCCACCACGACACTCGCCCTCAACAGCAGACTACGAGGGCGTAATCGAACGGTACCGCGCCCACTCACGGTGTAGAACAACAGGTAGGAGGCACTGAGGCCGGAGGAGATCACGGTCGCCCATGCGGCGCCGGCGGTTCCCATGTGGAAGCCGAAGATGAACAGCGGATCGAGCGCGATATTGAGAGCACCCGAAAGAAGCATTGGCAGGGTGGCCTGGAAGACGTGTCCCTGCGCGCGGACGGTGGCCGCAAGCGTCATCGACAGAATGAACGTGAACGACCCGCCGCCGAGGATGATCGCCGCGTAGGCCAGAGCGTGCGGCAACACGTCGGGCGTCGCTCCAGCGAATTCGAGGAGCGGAATGCGGTAAGACAGACCGATCCCGGCAAGGAGCGCGCTGAGCAGGACTGCCAGCGAGACGGCGTTTCCGAGCGCGTGTTCCGCCACAGGCATGTCCCCTCGACCGAGGGCTCGCGACAGGATCGATCCGCTTCCGACGCCAACCAGCTGTCCCAAGCCGATGATGATCAGAAAAAACGGGAAGGCGACGCCGATGCCCGCAATCGCCAGCGTCCCGGCGCCGTGCCCGACGAAGATGGCGTCGGTCACGTTGTACAACGCGTGCACAAGAAGCCCGGCGATCGCCGGTGTCGAAAGGCGCACAACCAGCTTGCGAACCGGATCGGTGCCGAGAGCCTTTGTCTTGTCGTGCATCGATCCTGTTCCTTTCGAATGCCAGGGGGGGCGGATCTGTATTCTACGTCTCCAGATGGCCGCGCGCCTGGCGCGAAGCCCGTAGCGTCAGGTTCCCGGGCGAGTGCGACAAATGCGCCCCTGCGGGGGAGTCGACGATCAGAGGAATCACGGGGACAGGGGGATTCCAGCGATTCGGCCTGCGGCTCCCAGGGAGCAGACCAGGGCAACGGACGTGTTCCCTTGGTCTTTCGGAGGTGATGGCCTCCGCTTCTGACGTGGGCTACTTGGATTCCGCGTGATGGGTGAGGTGAAGGGTTTCCGGCATCGTAATCAGAAGCGGCACGCGGATGAACAGCTCGAGGCCGATCACCGTGAGAAAGACATACGCCGGGCCAAGCTGATCCCAAATCACTCCGGCGAGACTCGCTGCAACCGCGGCGAGCAGCATGCGGAAAAAGACGGAAATGCCAAGCCAGCGACCCATGTGCGCTTTCGGAACGAGTTCGTACGCCATCGCTGCGGCGGTGACCGAGGAGATCGTGAAGAAGCCGAGCAGCACGCCCGACAGAACGAGAACTCCTGAGTTGGGAGCGAGGATCAGGGCGACACTCGACAGCCAAGCAAGAGGAATTGTCACGTACAGAACGCGTTTCCGTCCAATTCGGTCGGCAATCCGCCCAACGGGGATTCCCAGGACGAGGGGTGTCAACGCGAACGCGGTAATCATCATTCCGAGGATCAGCTCGTTTGCGCCCTTGACTTCGTGCGCGAACGGTTGGGCAAACGGGATGACCATGCCCATCGGCAGGAAGCCGATGGCGTCGATCACGAGCCACCGGCCGAGCTTCTCTCTACTTCGCAGAACGGCGATCAGGTCACGGAGAAGATGGCCTGGTCGGCTCTTGCCGTCGCTCCAGCGGCAATTGGGCAAGAGGAAGTAGATCATGAAGAACGTGCCAATCGTGCCGGCGAGCACGAAGAAGAAGAGCGGGCGAATTCCGCCGACGTTCACTCCGCCGAATCGGACGACAAGCGCCACGCCGGCCAGTGGCGCCAGCATCCCGAGCACGCCTGCAGCCAGCGTTTCGCACAGACTCATTGCGGTAGCGCGATCCTCGCTACGAATCGAGTTGCCGCAAATCGTCGAGCACCCTTGCCCGCTCATCCCCCGCCCCAGCCAGTACGCCACCATCGCCAGGACGACGATCGACCAACTCCCAGCCATCGCGTAGGTGAAGTAGGAGATTGCCAGAAACACGATGCCGACAAGATAGACCAAGCGGACGCCGCGACGATCGATGACCCATCCGATGAACGGGGCGATGACACCCGCAGCCGCCATTCCGATGCTATTGATCATGCCAAGCTGCGTCGCCGACGCCCCGAGATCCATCGTGTAGACAGACAAGTAGGGAGCAACGATGTTGTAGAGAAACATCGCCAGAGAAGACCGGACCGCGGTGATGATCCATTGCCTGGGCTGACGGCGAACGAATGCAATGCCCGATTCGATGCCTGCTTGGGCGCGGCTGACGAGATGATGGTCGATCGTAGCGAGATCGCTTCCCCTCTTGGAGGATGACTCCTCTCACAGAGTACCTCTCTCATCCGTCAGCATCCACAGACCGCCTTCACTCCGCGGGAAGGAATGCTCAAGAGAGGAAGAGAGCGCTTCGACCCCACGTTTCAAACAGAGTGCGCCGAGCAGGTATCCTGTCTCGGAGGCTGCGGCCATGGTGATTCCGATGTCCGACGAAGACCTTCTCGCCGATTGCGTCGTGGAGACGTTTCGTTCGAGCGGTCCGGGCGGACAGAACGTTAACACGCGCGACACGGCCGTGAGGATTCGACATCTTCCGACGGGGATCGTCGTGACCTGCCAGCGAGAGCGCAGCCAGCTTCGCAACAAGCGAATCGCCTTACAGGAATTGCGCAGGAGGCTAGAGGAAGCAGCGAAGCCCGTTCGTCCTCGCATCCGCACGCGCGTCCCTCGCGGCGCTCGCGCTCAGGCTCGACGAGAGAAGCGGGAGCGGAGCGCCAAGAAGGAATCCCGCAAGAAGCCCAACCTCGACGCGTAGAACAGTCGATTGCAGATCGGCGTCCGTCGCCCTATCCTCCTCGCATGACGTGGAAGACCCGCTATGGCTCGCTTGCTGTCCGCGTGTATCGCACCCTGATTGATCCACTCCTCTTGCCGCTTCGTCCGAAGATCGTCCGGATCTGTCGCGAACTCGGGATCCGCACGATCCTCGACATTGCCTCCGCGACCGGCGCTCAGTGCCGTGCTCTCGGCCGAGCCGGCATCCAATCGACCGGCATCGATCTCTCCGAAGACATGATCCGCATCGCCAGCCGAATCGGCGGGCGTAACGTACGTCACGTCCACGGCTCGGCCTACGAGCTGCCGTTCGAGAACGCCTCGTTCGATGCCAGCCTTCTCATCCTCGCGCTCCACGAACACACGGAGGAGGAGCGAAACACGATGATCTCCGAGGCGCTACGGGTTCTGCGGCCGGAGGGCCACTTGATCGTGGCTGACTACGATGCGCCACCGCATGCGATCCTGCATCTCCCTTGGCAGGTGATCCGGTTGATCGAAGAACTCGCCGGCCCGGAGCACCGATCCGGCTTCAAGGAATTCCTTTCGGCCGGTGGGCTGGACGGACTACTCGAACGCTATGGACTCAAGGCGAAGCGCCGCGCTCGCTCGCACTTCGGCGCGGTGGGGATCGCCGTCGCCCGAGCCACCTAGAGGGCTCTACGACTCGAGGGCCCGCGGCAGCTCCTTTGCCATCTCAACGTACTCGGTGACGTCCTTCAGCGAAGGAACGACGCTCGACAGCGCCCGCTGGCAGTTCACGGCATGCAGCCGTACGTGCAGCTCGCCCGGATCGCACGCCGCGAGCGCCGCAACACAGTCTGCGCCGCTCCCGGAGAACAGGCGCACGAACATTCGCCCCATGCCGCGGATCCGTGCCAAATCTGCGAGCCTCACAAGCTTGTTGAGAGCGTCCTCGGCGACCTCCGCCAGGCGCCTGCGCTCGCTTCTTGTGGCCGCCCGATTGAACAGCGCCTTGGTCGTCTTGATCCCGGCGACCTCTAGGCGACCGAGCAGATCGCTGTCGACTCCTGGGACCTGGGATGTCACGCAATCCGAACGGGTTGGGCCGGTAGCTCCTCGCCTCTCGCCCGAGCCAGACGAGATAGTCCTGCGGAAGCCCCGCGCGATCCTCGAATGCGGCGATGTGCTCTCGCGTCTTGAGTGCAGAGATCAGATCGCCCACCGTCTCGATCCCGGCCTGTTGCAGCAAGGCGAACCGCTCGTCGAGCTTCTCCTGGAGCATCTTGCGTGCCGGTACGATCTGGTGAGATTCGATCTTTTCCCGCAGCCAGGCAAGCGACAGCTTCGACAGGTCGAGGTGATACTGACTCATTGCGCCCTGTTCGCGCCCTCTGATCGCTCTATCCCCGCAGCGCGTACGGGAACTCCCCGTACTGTGCACGGTCGCCGAGTTCCTCCTCGATCCGCATGAGCTGGTTGTACTTCGCTGTTCGCTCCGACCGTGCCGGTGCACCGAACTTGGACTGCCCGGTGTCGAGGCCGACGACGAGATCGGCGATAAACACGTCCTCGGTCTCGCCGCTGCGATGGGAGACGACGACGCTCCATCCGGCGTCGGTCGCCATTCGTGCTGCCGTGATCGCCTCGGTGACCGTGCCAATCTGGTTCACCTTCAACAGCAGCGAGTTGACGGAGTGCTCGGCGATGCCGCGTTGGACGCGCTCCGGATTCGTCACCAGGAGATCGTCGCCGATGAGCTGGATCCGGTCGCCCAACCGCTCGGTCAGGCGGGCCCACCCGCCCCAATCATCCTCGCCCATGCCGTCCTCAATCGAGATGATCGGGAACTTGCCGACGAGTTCCTCGTAGAAGCCGACGATCTCCGAACTGTCGAAGCTTTGCTTCCCGATTCGATAGACATCACCGTGCAGAAACTCCGACGCGGCGCAATCGAGACCGAGGAAGACCTTGCCGACGTAGCCGGCCTTCCCGATCGCCTCGACGATCAGCTCGAGTCGACGCTCCATCGACGCGATTGGCGGGACGAAACCGCCCTCGTCCCCGAGGTGCGTTCCCGCGACGCCGCACTCCGCCTTGATGACGACCCGAAGCGCGTGGTAGATCTCGCTTGCCATCTGGACAGCTTCGCGGAACGAGCTCGCGCCGACCGGGAGGAGCATGAACTCCTGCGGATCGTCGTCAAGTCCCGCGTGCTTCCCGCCGTTGATGACGTTCATCTGCGGAATCGGGAGCGTCACGCCATCACCGCCGGCGAGACCGGCCAGATACGCGTACAGCGGAAGTCCGGCTGCTGCGGCCCCCGCCTTGGCCGCCGCCATCGACACGGCGAGGATCGCGTTGGCTCCAAGGTTCCCCTTGTTCGCCGTCCCGTCGAGTTCACAGAGGACCGCGTCGATCGCCCCCTGATCTGTCACATCGGCCCGGAAGAGCGCCGGGGCGATGACCGCATTCACCGCGTCAACCGCCTGAAGGACTCCCTTGCCGCCGTACCGGCTGCCGCCGTCGCGTCGCTCGACCGCTTCGAACGTCCCCGTCGACGCGCCGGACGGTACGGCCGCCCGGAACATCCCATCTTCGGTCGCGAGGTCCGCCTCGACCGTCGGGTTGCCCCTCGAGTCCAGAATCTCCCGTGCCACAATGTCCGTGATCTTCCCGCTCATGTATCCCTCCGTTTTGTGTCCTTGAGGCGGATTGTACCGATCCGGCTCCTCCGGACCCACGCCGGCTGACGTGAAGACGCCAGCGCAGAAGTGAGATAAGCAGGAACGAAACGAGATCGGTCGCGATGCCGTCCTAAGCAGGCTTTGCGACCTTGGCGAGGCCCATCACTTCAAGGATTCGCTGAAAGCGAGGATCGGACCGATACGGCGCAAGGATCGGGTCGACCGGAAGCTCGAGGAGCATCGGATCGTGCACGGTCATCGCTTCCTCGAGGAGTTCGAAAGCGCGATCGTCCTCGCCGAGCACGAAATGGATCATCGCCCGCGCCGTGTGGCGCTCGAGGATCTGTCCATACCCCGCAAGCTCATCGAGGTGCCGCCTCGCCTCTGCTTCAGCGCCGGCCGAAGCGGCAGTCAGCCCGCATAGGGCGCTCGACCAGAAGCTCAATTCGGGTAGGCTCTTCTGTCCAGGCTTCTCACTCCCACGGACGACTTGGCGCGCATCATCGATCCTTCCCACATCGATGTAGGCATAGGCCAGCATCAGCGCGGTCCACGGCTTGGCGGGCTTCTCGCGCCGAAGCTGCTCGTACAACTCGATGGCTTCGTTGACGTTCCCGGCGGCACGAAAGACCTGAGCCGCGTGATCCTTGACGAATTCCGAATCGGGCGCGATCGCAAGTGCCTTCCGTGCCGCCGACAGTGCTTCCTCTCTTTTCTCGAACACGAGGAGGAGATCGGCCTTACAGATGAGAGCCTGTGTGTTGTTTGGATTCCGTTCGAGCGCCCCGGCGAGCGTCCCCTCGGCGCCGCACCAGTTCCACAGCCTCATGTCGACTCGGGCGAGATCAACGTAGCTGCCTTCGTAATCGGGCTCCAACTCAACGGCACGCTGGTAGTGCTCTTTCGCCTCCTCGTATCGCCCTAGGCCCTCCAGAATGTGGGCGGCGTTGACGTACATGATGTGGGCCATCGGATCAAGTTCGATCGCCTTCAACGCGTGGTCGAGCGCCTCGTCAAACCGCATCTGCGCGTGCAACGCACCGGAAAGCCACTGACGGGCGGTCGCGTAGCTCGGATTGAGTCGGATCGCTTCTTCGAACTCCTTCTCCGCCTTCTCCGCGTCGTACTTGAACTGGAGGTAGGCAATCCCGAGCGATGCGTGCGCCTCGGCCAGGCCGGGATCGAGTTCGAGAGCCTTCTTCGCGGCCTCCTTCGCCTTGGGAAGGGCGACCTCGGTCGTTTCGTGCCCGTGATTCGCCAGCACCGTGTAGCAGTCGGCGATCCCTGAATAGGCCTTGGCGAAGTCCGGATCAGCGGCGATCGCCCGTTCGAAGTGCTCGAGCGCCTGGAACAGCGCCGTCCGCGTCCTCCGTGTCCAGAAGTGGCGCCCCTTGAGGTACTCGGTATAGGCATCGAGACGATCGGTCGGCTTCTCGAGAGTTCCGGTTTGAACGACCCCAGTCGCCACCGCCGCCTTGAGGAGCGTCTTCAGCCCCTTGGCCACTTCCATCGAAATCTCTGACTGAATCTCGAAGACATCCGCCAACTCACGATCGTAGCGCTCGGCCCACAGATGCTCCTCCGACTGCACGTCGATCAACTGTGTCGTGATCCGCACACGGTCGCCGGTCTTGCGGACGCTTCCCTCCAGGATCGATCCGACCTTCAATTCCCGCCCAATCTCGCGGATCGTCTTCGCCGTCCCTCGGTAGGCCATCACCGACGTCTGCGCGATGACGCGCAGCCCCTTGATCCGTGAGAGGGTGTAGATCAGTTCCTCGGTCATCCCGTCGGCGAAGTAGACGTCGGCCGGATCCTGGCTGATGTTGACCAGCGGGAGGACCGCAAGACGCGTCCGATCGAGCTTCTTCGCCTTCTCTCTCGCCTTCTGTTTCTCTTTCTCCTCCCACGGGAGAACGACGCGGAAGACCTCCTCGGCAGATCGACGTTCTTCAGCTCTTTCGCGCCGAGACTCTTCAACGGACGATCGATCTTGTTCCAGACCTGGGCCTGAACCGACTGTGACAGGCAGACCCCGCCGGGAAGAGCCAGCGGCTCGATGCGTGATGTGATGTTGACCCCATCGCCGAACACGTCGTTTTCGCGGTGAACGACGTCGCCGACGTGGAGACCGATCCGGATGTCGAAGCGATTCAGCTCCTCCGCCTTGGCGTTGCGGTCGTAGAGGCGCCGCTGGATGTCGATCGAGCAGGAGACCGCCTGCAACGCGCTCGGGAACTCAACGAAAAACCCGTCGCCCGTGTGCTTGACCTCGCGTCCGCCGTGCGCCGTGACGCTATCGCGGATCACGTCGTCGTGCTCTGAGAGCAGGCGCAGGGCGAGCGCCTCGTCTCGCTGGGACAGGCGCGTGTACCCGACCATGTCGGTGATCATCAACGCAGAGAGCCTTCGGGTTTGTTCCGTCAACGGCGGTCCTTTCGGGATAACACGTGCATTCTAGCACGTGAGACAGGCAGTGACCTACAAGATGATTTCCCTCGACGCGGCATAAACGAAGGGCGGGCCCTGCCGCGAGGACCCGCCCTGACGATTCGCACTCGCTTTACGGCGTGTGCACGTACCAGATTTCCACCGTGTTCGATTTCTTGTTTGGATTCCCATCCGCGTCTACGACTGCTCCCGCGGGGATTGTCACGATCACCGATCCGGTTTGAGTCATACCGCAGACATGTATCTGGAATTCCGTCATCTGGCAAGTGACCCAGACGCAGCCGTCCGTTGCTCCGGCGCTCCCGGACACATCAACGTCGAATTCGTTCAGGTCCCCCCCACAGCAGCTATTCGGCGGAGGGCTGCTCCCCCAGACGTCCTCCGACGACTCGGCGATGAAATCGATCTCCCAGTCGCTTGTCGGGTCAGTCTCCCAGGATGCCAGCTCGACCACCAACGTCGGCGGAGCACTCGAAACGACGATGTCGAACTCACAGGTTGCAGTCTGGCCAGCGCGGTCGCTCGCCGTATAGATGACGGTCGTTGTTCCGACCGCGAAGATGTCGCCGGAGTGGTGAGTCTGCGCTAGCGACGCGACACCCGATCCGTTGTCCCAAGCTATCGGTTCGTCCCAGTAGACGGTAGAAGCCGGTGTCTCGATGTCGTTGGGGCAATTGCTGAAGCCCGGCGGCTCACTGTCGAAGACAATGTACGAGCCGTCGGTGGTTCTGTCTGCGCTCCCTTTGTTCCCGCGGGCATCCTCGAACGCAATCAGGAAGTCGATCTCCCCTTCGCGTGTCGAAGCGCCCATCTCACAGGTTGCGACGTATTCGTTCGATCCGTGGTAGGTCACGGTCGCGCTTGGACACCCGCCGATCTCGACCTCCGGCATCCCCTTGAGAGCCGCGCCTGCCGTGAACGCAACGGTCACCGTGTCGCCGATCGTGCAGTACTCCCTCGTAGGATTGGACGTGGAGATCGAGACGTCGCTCAGTTCCGTGATGTACGGGACCGTCAGTGCGTCCGAAGGCGCACTGAGGTTTCCCGCGAGATCCGTGACCGCTCCGGAGTCCAAGCGCAGCGAAACGTCCGCGCCTTCCTCTGGAACGACGCGAGCTTGAAATCCGCGCTCGTCCGCCCTCGTCACATTCAGAACCGATCCGCCCTCCACGCGGAGAGAAGCGCGATCCAATTCCGAGACCGGCTCGTCAAAACTGATGCGGAACGTGATCTCGTCGTTTGAGTGCGATGGAGGAGTGCCCACAACATCTGGATGTGGCGGCGTCTTGTCGAAGAGGAGGCCTTGTCCATCCGTCGTCCGCTCGGCAACAGCCAGTAGGCCTGTGCGATTGACGACTTCGATGTGGAATGCAAGAGTCCCATCCGGCGTTGTTTCCGGCATCGACCCACAGGTCGCGGTCACGCCGAGAGCCCCCACGTATTCCTGTTCGCTTGATGCCGCAAGATCTGCCGTACAGCCCCCGATGATCACTTCCATGTGGTCTAGATCGCCGGAGCGCTCGATTCGGAAATCCAACGTCACCCGGTCGCCCGGCTTGGCGTACTGCCCAGACGGGTTCGACGTGGATAAGTAGACCTCGGAGATCCTCGGCGCCGCGAAACACGGAACCTCGATCCAGTCCGAGGCATCGTTCGGGTTTCCTGCCTCATCCTCGACGACTCCTTCCGGAACGCGAAGGACGACCGATACGGAAGAGTCGGGATGGGCAACAAACGCATACTCCGTCTCGCTTTCCTCCTCCCAGTCACTCACGGTCGCGTTGTCGAACTCAAGATCCTCAACGCTGAAACCCGTCACCGCTTCGGAGAACGAGATGCGGAATCGCACTGGCTCGTCGACGGTCATCCGCTCGAGCGGATCGGCGGTGATATCAACCACCGGAGGCTCCGTGTCGAGGAGGAACGGGCCGCAAGCCACGGGAGCGCTCCAGTTTCCCGACTCGTCGACGGACATGACGTGGAGGAACCACGACGCGTCCTCGCCGAGAGGCGTGAAGTACGTCCCACCGGCCCACAGCGGCCCCGCCGACGCGGTGTACGCCGGATACCAGGATTCTGCCTTGTCCCACACGACCTCGTAGCCGGCGATCCCGGACAGGTCGTCCGTCGCCCCGTGCGCCTCGATGACAACATCGGGGTTGTTCGAGACGACACCGATTTCGTGTGTCGGGGAGGAAAGAACAGGCGGCGCCGGCGGCATGATATCGGTGAACCTGACGGTAGCGAAGGCCGAGGGGCTAGGGTTACCGGCTCGATCGAACACACCGCCAGAGTCGTAGAGAGTCACATCCCCAGACTCGAACGGATTGACGAGAACTCGGAACGATCGAGGGGACGTACGTTGTACCTCAGCGACGCTGCCGGCGTCAATCTGGACATACCTTCTGTCGAGATCGCGCGCGGTCTCGCTGTACGTGATATTGAACTCGATGGGAGATTCCGTCCACTCATCGTGAGGGCTCGTCACATTGGCCTCGGGAGGCGTGGTGTCGATCAGGAACGGGCCGATGCTGCTGGCCTCGCTCCAGTTTCCGGCGCCGTCGACGACGGCAAGATACAGGTACCACGCTTCGTCCTCCGAGGCCAAGAAGACTCCTCTCGGCCAGAACTCGACGGCGTGTGTGATCGTGTGAGATGGCACCCACTCAGAGGCCTGAGTCCAAACGATCTCGTAGCCCGCCACCCCAGAGACATCGTCAGTGGAAGTGAACTCGATCGCCACGTCAGGAGTGCGAGACCAGACGTCGACGGTATGGGAAGGGGACCACAGGAGGGGAAGCTTCGGCGGTAGGACGTCGATGAACGAGACGGTTCGCTGGATGTCATCGGTCCGGTTGCCTGCCCAGTCGACGGCCGATAGGGCCAGCGTGATCTCGCCCGTGCCATACGGGCGTACGCGGACGAGGAAGCGGGTCGCGTCCGGCGCCGGCTCGAAACTGACGATCGTTCCGCCGGTTAGAGAGAGCGACTCCTCGGTGAGTCCCCTCAGCGGCTCGTCGGAGGCCACGCGGAACTCGACAGGCTCCTCGAGCCACTCCGCAGCGCTCTCCACGGCGACGTTCGGCGGGGTTCGATCGATGATGATCGGGCCGTAGTGAAACAGCGTGCCGACGTTCCCTTCAGCGTCGATTGGCGCCACGTGAAGCCACCACGAGCCGTCGGCCGGACTGAGCGCCTCTTTGAAGTAGTCCCCGCCAACCGTCGCGATTCCCGTCGGCGTCCAGTCGGAAGAATCGGTCCACGCCAACTCGAGGCGCTCACAGTTCGTCGGGGGACCGAAGATCGAGTACTCGATCGGCAACTTGCTCACCGGCTCATTCACGACGTGGCTGCACAGCATCGTCAGCGCTCCGGACCACGGTCCCGGCGCCAGGAGGAACGAATTGAGCCGCTTCTCCTCAAACCCGCGCAGTTCGAATGCCTCGGTCAGCCGGTCCTCGGGGGCCGGCGTCGGGGCGTATCCTCCCGTGATCACTGGGCCCAGCTCGATCTTCCGATCTCTAATGTTCCACGGAGCGAACCGTGCTCCGGAACAGCTTATGAACCTCTTCAAAACACTCTTTAAGCAGCCCTCCCAATCCCAGCACCAGACACAGTCACTGCAGAGCCACGCACCGCAGCACCAGCACCAGTCCCAACACTTGCTCCACTTCCACACCCTCTTATACTCCTCCCAACACTTATTCAGATACGTCCAGCGCTTGATGGGATCCAAACCCGGGATCTTGAGGTTGTACTTGAGCGCCTCGGCACTCAGTTCGTGCGTCGACTGGACGCCATAGCTGTTGCTGAACTCGTTCCCAAGGATGATCACCGGAGTGACCGTCACGGGCCCCCCGACGTTGGAGGGAACGATGACCTCGGGAGGTACGGAGCCTGTCTCCGCTAGAGGCCCCGCGTAGACCGTCACGTGATCGCTGAGCTCGCCGTTGACCAGGAGTGAATCGCTGAACTCGTAGCGCACCGAGAGGCGCGGTTGGAAGGTGACCCGCTGTTCCGCCTCCACCGCCATCGTGATCGTCGCCCCAATGATGGAGTAGTCCAGCTTGCACCCGGCAACCTCATCGGTGGTGAAGCTGAGCGGGATCTTGGTATCGATGAAGGAGAGCGCATCGATTTCTACGTACGCGAATGTTTTGGAGGTGTCGACGCGCAGAGAGCCGTCGAAGTCCGTTCCGTCCGTTCTCCATCGGACGGTGGGATAGCCGATATAGCCGTATACGCCTAGAGGCGCGAAGTTGGCAAGGGTGCGAGAGAGCTGTTCCCAGCGTTCCTCTATCGGGTTATAGTTCCAAACCAGCTTGTTCGGGAAGAGCTCGAGATTGGGGAACGGCTTCACTGGGCTATGCTTGCCGATCAATGGGAGTTCGTTGGTCCCGAGACTCACGGTTCCTGAGAGATCGTAGCCAAACTCGGCGCTGCCCGTGAGACCCAGGTCGGACACTAGAGCACCCGTCTCCATGACGGCTCCGTCACGTGGAAACGCCGCCGCACCGAGTCGGACCACCTCGCCGCGGGAGAATGTCTCCGCCCCTGGGTAGGTCAGGGTCACGTCGACCGGATAGACGACGTGCACATCGCCGCCCGCGTCGGCCCTCCCACCCAACTCGATGAAGCCATCGATGGTCGAAGACCAGTTAGCTCCGAGCTTGACTACTGATGGGTACCCGTTGAACCTGAGAATATCTACCATCCAGCTTGCGTAAGGTGCTTTGTAGGACATGACGTTGGCATTACTAATGAAGTCGGAGAGGTCGAGCTTCGGCAGCAAGCTGAACATGAACTGCCTCTCCGAACTAGGGTTTGCGTTTCGATCCCACATGCACGCCGTGGTCTCGAACTTGATGTTCTCGTGCAGCTCTTTCACCTCGCTTGCCGCAGACGCGAGAGCGACACCCAGGACGAGAAGAACGATGACGACGGCCAGAGAACCACGCACACGACCACACATGATCAACCTCCTCCTTCAAAGAACGTCCCACGCTGAGCGAGCGAGACAGCTCGCGAGAGGACGCGACACATGAAACGCTCGCGCTTTCACCATGACACCGCGAAGCCGAGGGTGAGTTCTTCGAACACGCTCGCTTCGATGTCCCAGATCATTTCCATGTCGAAGGTGAAGTGCTCGCCAAACGCCATCGAGAACGCGCCTTCGAACAGTGCAACGTCGAACAGCCGGAGTCCGCCTGCAAGGAAGTAGACGGCGACATCACCGGAGACCGGGCCGCAGCAACCTTCCTCGTTGAAGCCAATCTTGTACATCTCCCAGTACTTGCTCTTGAGGAGATGCGTTCCGTCGATGTAGGAAAGGGCCTCGAACGAGATCGGGGTGATGTCGCACTTGAGGCCGATCCCGTAGATCAGGATGTCGTTGATCGTGACGTTGCCGCTTGTCTCGACATCGATGTACAGATCGATACAGGCGAACCCACCAAACGCAAACGACGGAGACAGCTCGACGGTCTTCTCGTCCATCTCGAACGTCAGGTCGGCATCGACTGTGATCCACGCTAGGTTCGGAATCGCGATGTCGGAGACGGAGAACGCCGCCTCTTCGAAGCCGTTGCAGGTGAAGCCAATGTCTCCCGACACCTCGGCACAGCAGAACGGGAAGCTTACCGAGACGTCGAGGCCGTCAAACAGGAGGCCGCAGCCGCCTTTCGAGCGGAAGCCGAGATCGACATCGAGCGAGAAGTCTTCCACCTCGGCGCCGGCGGAGAGATCGAACGCGATGTAGTTGGGTGTCACCTCGAACGACGCCGAGAACGAAACCACATCCTCATCCCAGCTGGTCGAACTCTTCCACTTCTTGAACGACGCTGCGGCCGGATCGAACTGAAGCGACGACGTGAGCTCAAAGTCACCGAACGGACCGTTTGCCTCGAAGTCCTGGGCGCTCCATCCCGTCTTGTCGATGGATGAGGACGAGGTGAACTCCCACTCGCCGACCGCGTAGGTCACATCGAGATCCGTCTTGGCATCGAGGGCCATTGGAACAACCGGATCGATCGTCACCGACAACGCCCACTCGCCGGAGAGCGACGGTTCCGCGAACGAAACAAGTGCGACGCTCAACGACAACACAACGACGGCAGCCAGCCAACGCCCCCGGGCGTTCATGCGCCTCCCCGGTATCGGACGACGGGGCGCTGAAAGACCGGAATCCCTCAGCACCCCTTTCCGAAGCGGAGTCTACAACACCTGTTGCAGACCTGTCAAATGAGCTGAAATGCACCTGCTCCTCAAATTACAAACTAGCAGTGAGTAGCGTTATTCCACCGCAGAGTTCGTGTTTCGACGGGTGCCGCACCGGCACGGCTGGCCGTTGCGATGAGAGCGCCTCTCGCATAGCCTGTCGGCTTGGAGATCCTCACGGAAGGCGGGGAGGAACATGCGACACGTAGTGCTTGCGGCGACGCTTCTGGTTCTGATGGTTTCAGCATCTGCGGCAGCGGAGACGGCAGTCACGCTTCCACCATTCGAGCTCACAACGCTCGAAGGCGAGACGATCACCGACCGCGACCTGCAAGGCAGAGCGCTCCTCTTCTTCACGATCCCCGATTGCGAGGCGTGCGACGCGGCGCTCCGCTCAGTGCAGATCGCGTTGTCCGACAGATCAGGAATCAACGCTGCGCTGGTCGTGCCGGATGCAAGCGAAACAGTTCTCGAGATGGTCGAAGACGCAGAGATCGATTGGCTGGTGATCGTCGATGATCGCTTCCTGCTGGCGTCGGTTTTCGCGGTCGGCCGTGTGCCGACGATCTGTCTGCTCCAAGGTGGTGAACTGGTCGGACGTCTCGAGCGTGGCTTCACCGAACAGGATCTGACCGATGCACTGGATGATCCGTTCGGCGACCCGGAAGGCCCGGCGTCAGAGGAGACAGCGGAAGACAATGACGTCATTCCGCACGTCGGTTTCATGAAGCTACAGGAACCGCTTCTCCTGATGTTCGCCGGAGCCGAATGCGGCTTCTGTCACAGCATGCTTCCGAGCGTATTCGAGATCGCGGAGATGCTCGACACATGCATCGTGATCACAGAGGAACTCGTCGAGCCGACGCCGTTCGAGAGCGACGCGGCGCGCCTGTCGATCGTTCTAGATCCGCGCTGGCAACTCGCATACGTCTTCGACGTGCCGACTGTGCCGACCGTCTTCTTCATCGACCGCGATGGCGCGATCATCTGGTCGCACACCGGCGTCGTCGAGGGGCTGGGAATCGTGGCCGACGCCGTGCGTCAGCGGGCCACGCGGGAATGATTGTCGGACAGGCTCGCCGCTCACCATCGCCGTTGACCCGACGGGGCGTTTCGTGGCACCATGGGTCACACTGAGACCGAACTGCAATCGCAAGGAGGCAGCACATGGAACGCATCCTTCGAATCAACGTGACCGACCGGACGTCGGCGTTCGAGCCGGTGCCGGACAAGTACAAGCATCGGGCGGGACGATGGCTCACCTCGAGCATCGTCCACGACGAGGTTCCGGCCACCTGCCATCCGCTCGGTCCGAACAACAAGCTCGTCTTCTCGCCCGGCATCGTGACCGGAACGACCGCCCCGACCTCGTCCCGCATCTCGGTCGGCGGGAAGTCGCCGCTGACCGGCGGGATCAAGGAGTCGAACTCCGGGACTGGATTCGGACGCCGCCTCGCCCGACTCGGCATTCGGGCCGTCGTCGTCGAAGGGCAGGCGGCCGACGGGTTCTGGCTGGTGAAGGTCGGCAAGGACGGCGCGTCGTTCGAATCGGCCGATGCGTTGACCGGCGCAAAGCTGTCCCAAGTGTATCCGGGCCTCTTCGACCGCTTCGACGGCAAGGAGACCGTGGATATCTGCGCGATCGGCGTCGCCGGCGAGAACAAGATGGCGTCCGCCGGCATCTGCTTCAACGACATGGCCGGACGCCCCACGCGCTATGCGGGTCGCGGCGGCTTGGGTGCCGTGATGGGCAGCAAGGGCCTCAAGTGCTTGGTCGTCGACGATTCCGGCGCTGAGGACGTCCCGATCGCTGACAAGGACGTGTTCGACGCCGGCCGGAAGAAGATGGCAGCGGCGCTGACCGAGCACGCGATCACGAAACCGAAAGGCGCCCTGAACAGCTACGGCACCGCGGTCCTCGTCAACATCATCAACGAGGCCGGCGCGCTGCCGACGAACAACTTCCGCGACGGACGGTTCGAGGGTGCGGCCAAGATCGCCGGCGAGGCGATCTTCGAGGGGAACAAGGAGCGAACCGGCTCCGAGCTGTACAACCACGCTTGCTCGCCCGGCTGCATCATCCGCTGCTCGAACACGTGGCATCACCCGGACGGCAGCGAACACACGTCGTGCATCGAGTATGAGTCCGACTGGGCTCTTGGCGCCAACTGCGGAATCGATGACCTCGATCAGATCGGCGAGCTCAATCTGCTCTGCAACGAGTACGGCCTCGACACGATCGAGATCGGCGGCGCGATCGCCGTGGCGATGGAAGGTGGGCTGACACAGTTCGGAGACGGAGTTCGCGCCATCGAACTGGTGCACGAGATCGGCGAGGCCACGCCGCTCGGCCGGATCCTTGGGGCCGGCGCACGGGCGACCGGCCAGGCATTCGGTGTCAGTCGCGTTCCTCACGTGAAGGGTCAGAACATGCCGGCCTACGACCCCCGCGCAATCAAGGGCATCGGGATGACCTACGCCGTCTCGACGATGGGCGCCGACCACACGTCCGGCTACACCATCTGCCCGGAGATTCTCGGCGTCTCGGGGAAGCTCGATCCGCTGAACCCCGACAAGGCCGAGCTGGCGCGCAACTTCCAGTACGCCACGGCGTTCATCGACACCACCGGCCACTGCCTGTTCATCGCGTTCGCCATCCTCGACATCGCCACCGGATTCGAGGGGATGGTCGAGGAGTGCAACGGCGTGCTTGGGACGGCGTGGACGGGCGACGACGTCGCGCGAATCGGCAAGGAGATCCTCGATCTCGAACTCGACTTCAATCACCAGGCCGGCTTCACGAAGCACGACGACCGGCTCCCCGAGTTCATGACAACCGAGAAGCTCCCGCCGCACAACGCGGTGTGGGACATCCCCGACAGCGAGATCGACAAGGTCTTTGGCCAGGGGAGCTGAAGCCTCACCTGACTTGCAGGAGAACGGGCGCTTCGACGCCCCTTCTCCTGCACCTGGTGACCCGTCATGAGTCCAATATGATTGAAGTTCATCTCTACGGCCGGTTGCGACGATTCGCGGCTGAAGCTGCTGCCACGTCGAATTCCGTTGTGGAACTGCCCCACCAAGATCGCGACACCGTTAGCGTCGTCGTTGAACGAATCGGTATCCCGGCTGAGGAGCTCGGCAGCAATCTCTTCCTCAACGGCCGCTACGCCACGCTCGATACACCGGTGCCCGACGGCGTTCGCCTCGGCCTCTTCCCCGACGACATGCAGCTCCTCTACAAGTGGTACTTTGCCCCGAGCTCCGGCTCGGGGGCCCCGACGCCGAGCGCGGGTGATCCGAACGCCACAAGCGGGGGGAAAAGTGAGGGTTGAGGTCCGGCTGTTCGCCACCCTTGCCTCCGCAGTCGACAGCGTGTCGGCGACGACCCCATTCGACGTCGACGTGCCGGACGGGTCCTCGGTCGCTGACCTGATCGATCAGCTCGGGCTCCCCCACGCAGAAGTCCACCTCGTTGTCCTCGACGGGCGGATGATCCACGATCGATCGACGCGCCTCCCGGCCGACGGTCGCCTCGGCCTCTTCCCGCCTGTCGGCGGCGGGTAGTTTCAGCGCCTCCGGCAATCCCATCGCATTTGAACCTACCACTTCCTTGTCAGTCTTTCCGTGTTGCCTCGCGTAAGAATGTACTCGAAGGACCATTCGTTGCCTCACGTAGGAATGTACTCCAAGTTGGCCTCTTCCTGCGCGTCGATCTTGGTACGTGCGAGTGCATCGATCTGATCCTGCAGTCGGCCGATTTCTCGGCCCAGCTTCACCGGATTGAGCGTCGCGTAGATCTGCTTCAGCTCCTCTTTCGCCTCTTCGGGCACCGTGTCGGAATCCAGCACGCGGTGGCAGGGCGTCTTCGCCTTGTCGTACTTCTTGCGTACCTTGCTCCCGTTGCGCGTCTTCTCGATCAACTTCATCGATGGCTGGAAGTAGTTCGTGTACAGCCGCAACACCGCATACAGCTGGTTGAGTGCCTCCAGTTCGGGCGGTGTGTCGTACCGGCGGTAGCCAACGGCCCGTCTCACCACCGAGTAGTTCTTCTGCTCGACGAAACAGTTGTCATTCTTACGGTACGGCCTGCTTCGGGTGAATGTGATCTTGTTCTCGGTGCAGTAGCGAACCAGGTGGTTGTTGATGAACTCGCTGCCGTTGTCCGAATCGATCCCGCAGATCGCAAACGGGAACTTGGCAAGCGCCTTCTCCAGACCAGCAAACACCCACATCTGTGATCGGTTCCTCACCGCCTCGGTCTCCGTCCATGCGGTACACACATCCGTCGCATCCAGGGTGTAGGCGTAGTCCCCCCGTGCGTTGCCTCCTTCATGAGACACCAGGTCGATTTCGACGAATCCGGGCCGTAGTTCGTCCCAGTCGCTGAACGTGCGGATCGGGATCTGGTGCTTGAGCAGCGTTCCCGGCTTGGTCTGGGATCGAGCTTGCAGCTGGTACCGCTTGCGTGCTGGCGTGAGCATCCGGTCGATCGTTGCCGGGCTGATCCCGATCAGCTTGCGTCTCGTCTCCTCGGCAAGTGTCAATTCACCCAATCGTTCCAGCGTCGGGACGATCTCGGCCAGGTAGGGCGCCAATCCCTTGCCACAGATCCCATCACAGATCACCCATACCTTCTGCACTGCGACAAGAACGTCCTTCCCGTAGGTCCTACTCCGCTTCCGCTTCTTCCTCCGTTTGGTTCGTTCGTCCTCGACCAACGTCACCTTGACCCCATCCACGACGCCACGCCCGAGTACGACCGTTCTCGCTCGTCGCCGCAGCACCCGTGCGGCGTAGGAACGGTTGTAGCCGGTCAGCTCGGTCAACGTATCGAGGATCTCGCCCTTCTGCTTCTTCGTGGCTCGTTTGTACTCAACCGCCAGTTGGCGGGTCACCGCTTGCCTTTCTCTCATCGTTAGAGCCATCGGCGTCTCCTCGCTCCCCGTGTTTCGGGAACGAGTCACCGTAGCCTCACCTCCCATTTCGAGTACTTTTCTTAGCTGAGGCAACGATCCCATTTCGAGTACTTTTTTGGTGAGGCAATGCCTTTCTTGACATTAGTCCCGTTCATTCCATAGAGTTGGCGCACATGGGCTCCGAAAGGGTTGATCCGCAGCACAGAGCGGATCGGCAACGCTCACGGGGGTACTGATCGGATATCAGTTCCCAATCGAGCTGCCGAAGAGCCACAACAGTGAAAGCGGGGTTGGTCGGTGGCGTGACGAGTCAACGCTACGCCCAAGTTCTCGGACGGATAGGCGCTTCCTACGTCCCCGTGCTTCCGGCCCTCACCGTTCGCAGGGAGTCGTTCTGGAGGTGGCCATGATAGGAGAGAATCGGAAGCTGGCACTCGTCGTGCTGGCTGCGGTGATTGCTGTAGGATTGACGGGCGGGGCAGTTGTCGCCGCCTGCACGACCGTCGGGTCTGACAGCTACGAGGACGTGGTGGTCTCTGGGGCAGGAACGACCGCGGCCAATGGCACGTATGTGTTCTTCGGGATGTGGGAGTCTAAGCCCGAATACCGAATCGACGTGGACCGGGCTGTCTACTGGAACACAGCCTCAGGCAAGTGGGCTATTGCGGTTCCTGGCCTGCCATTTGCGTACACATGTACTTCGACCGCCGACACGCCACCGAGCAGCGTATGGGACGTGGGGACAGGCGCGCCGAACGCGCCGACGCTCTCCGGCGGGGAGGACTGCTCCGCGACGCCCGGGATCACGGTCTCCGCCATTTCCGGGGACACGACCGAAGGCGGCGGGACCGCGACGTTCACCGTGGTCCTCGACACAAACCCCACGGATGACGTCACGATCGACATTTCGAGCAGCAACACGACCGAAGGGACGGTCTCCCCGGACTCGCTGACGTTCACCACCAGCAACTGGGCCTCGGCGCAGACGGTGACCGTCACCGGGGTGGATGACCCCGTCGACGACGGCGACGTCGGCTATTTCATCGCGACGGATGCGGCGACCAGTGGAGACGGGGACTATTCCGGCATGAACGCCGACGACGTCGGCGTCACCAATACCGACGATGACACCAGGGGCGTCACCGTCTCCGGCATCTCCGGGAACACAACCGAGGCCGGCGGAACCGCGACCTTCACCGTGGTCCTCGACACAAACCCCACGGATGACGTCACGATCGGCATCTCGAGCAACAACACAGACGAGGGGACGGTCTCCCCGGACTCGCTGACGTTCACCACCGTCGACTGGGCCACGCCGCAAACGGTGACCGTCGCCGGTGTGGATGACGACGTCGATGACGGGGACGTCGCCTACAACATCGTCACCGCGGCGGCGACCGGCGGGGGGGACTACGCCGGGCTCAATGCGTCCGACGTCAGCGTCACCAACACCGACAATGACACGAAGGGCATCACGGTTACGCCCGTGTCCGGGCCCGCTCTGACCACAACCGAGGCCGGCGGGGACGACACGCTCACCGTGGTCCTGAACTCCGAGCCGACGGCGTCCGTCACGATCGGGATCTCGAGTGACGACATCACCGAGGGGACGGTTTCCCCGGACTCGCTGACGTTCACCACCGTCAACTGGGCCTCGGCGCAAACGGTGACCGTCACCGGGGTGGACGACAACGTCGATGACGGCGAGGTGATCTACTTCGTTGTCACCGCGGCAGCGACCGGTGGAGACTACGCCAGCGTCGACCCCAACGACGTCACCGTCACCAACACCGACGATGACACGCGCGGGATCACCGTGGACCCGACCGCCGGCTTGACGACGACCGAAGGCGGCGCGGACGACACGTTCACCGTGGTGTTGAATACCGAACCGACGGCCTCCGTCACGATCGGCATCAGCAGTAACGATACGACCGAGGGGACGGTTTCCCCGGCGTCGCTGACCTTCACCACCGGCAACTGGGCCACGCCGCAGACGGTGACCGTCACCGGCGTGGATGACGGCCTCGATGATGGGGACGTCGCCTACAGCATTATCACCGCGGCGGCGACCGGCGGCGACTACGGCGGCGTCAACCCGAGCGACGTCAGCGTTACCAACATCGACGACGAGGCGCCGGGGATCACGGTGACACCCGTGTCCGGTCCGGCTCTGACCACGACCGAGGCCGGAGGGGCCGACACGCTCACCGTGGTGTTGGATACCGAACCGACGGCCGACGTCACGATCGGGATCAGTAGCGACGATCTGACCGAAGGCACGGTCTCCCCGATGTCGTTGACCTTCACCGTGGTGAACTGGGATTCCGAGCAGACGGTGACCGTCACCGGCGTGGACGACGACGTCGATGACGGCGACGTCGTCTACACCATCGTCACCGCCCCGGCGGTCAGCGGCGATGGGGACTACAGCGGTATGAACGCCAACGACGTCACCGTCACCAACACCGACGACGACACGCGGGGGATCACGGTCGACCCGATATTCGGACTGACCACGACCGAAGCCGGTCCGGGGAGCGACGCGTTCACCGTGGTCCTGGACACCCAGCCAACGGCATCGGTCACGATTGGCATCTCAAGTGACGACACGAGTGAAGGCACGGTCTCTCCGACGTCGTTGACCTTCACCGTCGCCAACTGGGCCACGCCGCAGATAGTGACCGTCACCGGCGTGAACGACGACGTCGATGACGGAGATGTCGGCTACCTCATCCTGACCGCAGCAGCGACCGGCGGGGACTACGCCGCGTTCAATCCCGACGACGCTGACGTCACCAACATCGACGACGACACCGCCGGCATCACCGTCACGCCGACGTCGGGCCTCACGACGACGGAGGCGGGCGGAGCTGCTACCTTCACCGTGGTGTTGAATACCGAGCCGACGGCCACCGTCACGACCGGCATTTCGAGCAGCGACACGACCGAAGGGACGGTTTCCCCGACGTCACTGGACTTCACCGCAGCCAACTGGAACGTCCCTCAGACGGTGACCGTGACCGGCGTGGACGACGGCTACAGTGACGGCGACAGAGGCTACTCGATCGTCACAGCACCGGCTGTCTCCTCGGATCCACCCTACGACGGACTCAACGCCGCCGACGTCGCCGTCACCAACGTCGACGACGACGTGCCGGGAATCACGGTCACGCCGACGTCGGGTCTGAGAACGACCGAGGCCGGCGGGACCGCCACGTTCACCGTAGTGTTGGACACTCGGCCGATGTTTTTCGCCGAAATCGGCATCAGCAGTGACGACACGACCGAGGGGACGGTTTCTCCGACGATGCTGTTCTTCGATCAGTTCGATTGGGACACCCCTAAGACGGTGACCGTCACCGGGGTGGACGACGACGTCTACGACGGCGACGTCGGCTACACGATCGTCACGCATCCGGCCTTCGGCTTTTTCCCGGACTACGACGGCCTCGACGCCGCCGACGTCCACGTTGCCAACCTCGATGACGACGTGCCGCCGCCGCCCGACCTGCTCGTCATTCCGGGCGGCGCGGGCGGAGAAGGCTCGATCCTCGATCGCGTTCTGCCGCTCGAGGAGGGCGAAGAGCCGCCGATCGTCGGAGGAAAGCGTCTCTACGCGATCTACGAGATCGGCGAGCCGATCACCGGCGAGCTGATGCTCACGGATGGGAGCGGGCACCCCATCCGAAACTCGTTCGTGATCGTGGAGTTGTACTGCCTCGATCTGAGCTGCGTCCCGCACACGTGCGTGCGTGTCGTCAATTCCATGATACGCTACGACAGGGACTACAGGACGTACCACTTCTCGATCGACACGACGGATTGCTCGCCCGGCTACTACGATTTCGTGATCGCGTTCAGCGACGGGACGTCAATGAAGTGCCGCATCCAACTGATCGAGCCGACGCCGTAGCGCGGAGGCTCGACAAGAGATCCAACGGCCGGGCGGGTGCCAAGAGGCACCCGCCCGGCTTCTTCTTGGGGCGTCGGATGGTCCCGGCGGAGCGTCGCACGACCGCTTTGGGCGGGGGGGCTGTCTCTCCGGCGCTTCTTGCTTGATGCGGATTTCCCGACCTTCGACTCTCGTCTCGCTGCTATGGCTTGTTGAATACCACCAGACTTGACCACGCTCCAACAGATGACGTAGCCTGGACCGTCGGTTCATCGAAAGGGCAAACCGTCCGAGAGGGCGGGACGCAATGCTACGGGCCACAGCGCGCTCCGGGAGCGACCCACGGGAATCCGCGGGGATCTCCACCGACCGCTGAGCGCACGGCAGCCGAGCTACCGAGGAGCCTCAACAACAGATGGGATCGTGGCTTGTCGACGCCGCGGCAACGTGCGCTGCGGGAATTCCAGGCCGGATCGGCAATCTCTGCGGTCCAGCGTCTTCGATCGCCCAAGGCCGCAAGGAGTCACTCGGAGGTGGCTATGAGAGGAACGAATCGGAAGCTGGCACTCGCCGTGCTTCTGGCGGCAGTCGCTGTGGGATTGATGGGAACGGCGGTTCTCGCCGCGTGTCGGTGCGACGGCCCCGACTGCTATGAGGACATCGTCATCGCCAATGCAGGCTCGACGGAGGTCAATGGCACGTACCAGTTCGTGGAGATGTACCAGGGGAGGCCGCTCTACGAAGGCGGGAATTCGGGAGAGGCCGTCATCTATTTCGACATGACCGTCTGGCTCATCGCTTCTCCTCTCGCGACGACTCACTACAGCATCACCTCGACGGCCGATACGCCGCCATCCGCAGGATGGGAGAAGGAAAGCGGCTCGGATCCCTTGCCAGCGGTCTCTGGGGGGCAGGCGTGCACGCCGCCGCCCGCGCCGGTGATCGCGTTGTACTCCCATACGCTAGGGCGGTTCATGAACTCCGGGGAGACATACGAGTACGAGGACACGTTCGAGCGGGGGAAGGAGTGGGGGCAAAGCCTCGACTTCCGCAACACGGGGACGGGCATGCTGACCATCAGCAGCGCCACGATCAGCACATCGAACTGCACGGCACGACTACCGCATCCACTGCCGAGGACGATTGAGCAGGGAGGAAGCGCGTACATTGTGTTCGCGATCACCATCACCGACCTGGCGCCATGGAGCGCGACCTTCACGTTTCACAATGATTCGACCAACGAGGCGAGCTTCGTCCTGACCATTGCCGGTGCGCCGGTTCGGCCCTTCATCGTCATCCCGACAGGCGCATCAGGCGGGGACTCGATCCTTGATCGGGTCATCGAGCTCGAGTCGGGAGAAACCCCGCCGGTTGCCGGGTACAAGGCGTTGTCGGCCATCTACGAGATCGGCGAGACGATCAGCGGCGCCTTGATGCTCAAGGACGGATACGGGAACCCGGTCCGTGACACACGTGTGCAGGTCGAGCTGTACAAGCTCGACCTCGACGAGCTCCCCTTCTCAAGCGCTTTGGTGTTGTGGTTCGGCGTACGGTACGACATGATGGAAGGGGCCTACGTTTTCGAGCTTGACACGACCGACCTTCCCGACGGGACTGGCCCCGGCTACTACGACCTCCGGTTCGCCTTCGCGGACGCATCGGCGGTGAAGTATCGCATTCAGCTCATCGAACCCTCGCCGTAGCAGGTGCTCGACAGGAGAGTGAGCGGCCGGGCGGATGCCTCGGGGCACCCGTCCGGCCGCTCTCGGAGATCACGGATCCCCGTTGCAGTCTTGGTTCGCGATACGAGCGATCAGCTAGTACGGGTACAGCAGGAACGGGGCGAACAGCAGATCGCCCGACGGCGTTCGCACCCACACGTGAATCTCCTCGTCAAGCGGCAGCCAGTTGACGGCGATCTCCAACAGGACATCTCCGGCTTCCGCCACACTGAGGCTCCAGTCGGTCTCCAGAATCTCGTCCGAAGGCGGCCGGGTCACGAGGATGCGCCAGAGCGCAACGTCGGCCGGCCACTCGGGGAGCGGATCGAACCACAGGTGAATCGGCTCGCCCATCGGATGCCTTGTCGCCTCGAGGCCTTGGGCGGCGACAGCCTCGCTCAGAACAGGGGAGTTCTCGTGTTTCGGCGTTCCGTGGATCAGGTCGCCCCACGCGTCGAACTCGGTTCTGACGAGTCCCAGGTTCGTGTGCCAGTTCTCGTCGAGATCGATCTCGAGTGGATCGGACCGCTCCATCGTCGCCGTCGGCCAGAGGGTTCCGGCAATCCAGCCGTCGCGCTCGGGATCGTCGGCGTTCGCCGTATCCACGACGCAGCCTGTCGGATCGACCAGCTCGATCACGTCGCTTCGGTCGTCGAAGTCGGCGATCCGGTCGAGGGGAAGCTGTTCGTTGTAGATCAGGTCGGCCGGAACGTGCAACACGGACTCGTCGGTCTCCCGCGCGATCAAGAAGAAGTCGTCGCGCCACCCCGGCTCCCAGAAAACCCACCACGTTCCCGACTGGCCTGTGTCCGGTCTGAACTCGATACCCGCGTCGGGCACGTAGGGCGCAAGCAGACCGGTCAACCCAAGCGCCTTCCACAGCTGCTCTTCTTCCGTCTCAGGCAGCTTCCGTCGCCAGCGGAGCGTCCATCCATCGAGGTCGACCGGCTCGTCCTCCAGGTTCCGCAACTCGATCCACTCGTGATCCGGGCTCGCGTCCGTTCCGGACCAGGCGACTTCGGAGATCACGACCTTCCGCTCGCAATCGCCGACGCCTCCGGCACCTGCAGCCGCAAGGACGAAGAGCTGGACGACACACTGGTCGGTCGCGCCCGCTGAGTCGATAACTTCGTAGACGATGGTGTCAGGTCCCGAGAAGGCGGGCTCGTCACCCGAACAGCCGACGTAGGCCAGCCCGTCCGTCCCTGCGAAACCATCGTCTGGATCGTAGACGATGGCCCCGACCAGAGGATCCACTTCCACCGTTCCATTCTCCGGCGGAACGACGACCGTCGTCAGAGCCGGATTCCCACCGGCGACGATGATCGAAACCGTCTCGCCCGGGAGCGTGTTGATGAAGCCTGGTTGCGCGTCGTTCCCTACGTTGATGGCCACAGCCTCTTCCTGACATGCGCGCGACAAATAGAAGAACGTGCCGTCTTGGGCGTCAAAGCCAGCGATCATGCCATGGGTCGGACCTTCAACGATCCGGTAGGTCACAGGTCCGCCGTCGGGATCCGAACCTCGAAGCTGGATCGGCGTAACGACCCCATCCACGACGACGGCCTCAAGGCAGGCAGCGGAAGGCGGATCGCTTGCCGGCGTCACGTTGACCGTCACCGTCGCCGTGTCGCAGACGCCTTCGCTGTCGCAGATCTCGTAGCTGAACGTGTCAGTCCCGTCGAAGTTCGCGTCCGGCTCGTAGGTGATGGCTCCTGTGATTGGATTGACGGTCACCGCCCCGTTCGCAGGCTGCGAGATCACCGTCACCGACGTCAGGTCGAGATCGCCGTCGGGGTCAGAATCGTTCCCCGGGACGTTGATCGTCACCGACCCGTCCTCGGCAACACTCGCCGTGTCGTCGTTCGCCACCGGCGGGTCATCCACCGGCGTCACGTTCACCGTCACCTCAGCCGTGTCGCATACACCCACGCTGTCGCAGATCTCGTAGCTGAACGTGTCTTGGCCATTGAAGTCTGGATCCGGCTCGTAGGTGATCTCACCGGTCACCGGGTCGACACTCACCGTCCCGTTCGTAGGCTGGCTGATCACTGTCGCCGTGGTGAGATCGAGATCCCCGTCCGGGTCACTGTCGTTCCCCGGGACGTTGATCGTGACCGATCCATCCTCCGCAACACTCGCCGTGTCGTCACCAGCCACCGGCGGGTCGTCGACCGGCACCACGTCAATCGTCACCACCGCCAGGTCGCACTCGCCGTCGAT
>Ga0208905_1000206_pt1 | contig 29415 bp, 48 predicted proteins | sample AntAceMetag02UKS_FD_184776 | JGI IMG/M metagenome (GOLD analysis project Ga0208905, IMG submission 184776) | Saline lake microbial communities from Ace Lake, Antarctica - Antarctic Ace Lake Metagenome 02UKS (SPAdes) (version 2) | ecosystem: Environmental > Aquatic > Non-marine Saline and... | reverse complement strand
TCGGTTACGGGTGCGGGGATTTTTTATTTTAGAAAACCTTATCCTTATTTTCCTTGATTCTCCCCTTGAACACTTTTAATCGGTTTAGGGTGGAGGAATTTCATATTCCCAACCCCAAATCACAATCTTCCCAAAAACACTTTCCCTAAATAATCTTTCACATATAGATATATTTAAAAACTAATTTTTTCTTAAAAAGGCAAATAAAAAGAGGTTAATAAAAATGGACAAAGAGTTTGCTATACCTGAAGATGAAGAAAGCCGGTTAGATCAAGATATAGACTCTATGGAACTTGATGACTAGCTATTTTTTACTTCCAGAATAACTTTATTATTTTCCTTGTCTAATTCTGGAAAACTTGTTTCTATTATAATTTCCAATTCATCAACACTTAATTGTGTAACAAAAACATTTTGCAAACTAATAGACCTCCCATAACCAATGTTAATTGATTTTAAATCCACTGTTTTAATATTCTTCCCGTCTGCGTAAATCTTCACTTGACTTGAAGTCGCATCTTTAAGTCCATAATTTCTAATTGTAAAGTTTGCATTAAGATATTTTCCATTCATAGTAGCAGAAATATTTCCAAAAGAAAGATCAGCATAATTTGGAACAGAATATAATTCATTTATCAAATCTACCATATCTTCACTAATCTGTTGATTACACTTGCTAAGATAATACATTAGATTATTTGGATTTTCTGAATGCTTAAATCCAAGAACATGAAATAATTCATGCATGGCTATATTTGGGTTAACACATTTTGAATCTTTAATTAATAAAATTGTTCCGTGGAATATAACATTAAAATTGTCTCCCTGAGTTATGTTTGTTGGTCCTCCTTCTCCTGCAATAAACATTCCCTCTTCCATTCTATTTTCACTTGAACACGTTATAGAAATCTCTTCATTAGAACTTACAGAATAAAAATTTAAAATAGTTAAATTCTCAACAATCTCAAAACCTCTTTTCATATCGTCTTGTTTTTGTAAAGTGCAATCATAAATTTTGTATGAAATTTCTGAAGTTGGGAACCTCATGTTTTCATAAAACTGCATATCACTGTTATTACCTAGACTAAAATTAGTTTCTCTGTTTTTTACAAAAAATTCAGAACTGTCTAAAGGAATAAACCAATAAACAACAAGCAAACCTACAACTATTAAAAGAAAAATAAATCCAAAAATAGTTTTCCAATTCATAGATATAAATTATTGAGGAAATATATAAATCTTATTAATACAAAATAAATAAAAAATAATCTTAGTTATTAAGCTTGTTCTGTAGGTTCCTCTTTTGCTGGTTCTGCAGGTTTTTCTTCAGCTTGTTGCACTTCTGTTGGAAGTGGTGCTGGAGGTTCTGCAGATTCAGCTTGCTCTGGTTGAGTTGCTTCTCCTGTTCCTTCTGGTTGATCTGGTAACTTTGGAACTTCCTCTGTTACAGCTGGTTGAGCTGGAGTTTGAGGAGTAGTCGGAGCTTGAGCAGCTTCTTCAGGAGCCTCTTGAGGAATCTCTTGAGTTTGCTTTTTTTCTTCTTCCATTATATATTCACCAATTTTAATTATTTCAAAAACGTAAAACACTCTTTTAAAGTTTGTGTTGATTTATCACAACTTTTTTTGCTTCAATAAAATTAAATAAACCATAAAAGCAAATAAAATCCCTATTAAATCAAAAAATACATCAACCACAGTACAAAATTTTCCTTGAACAAAAAATTGATGAATTTCATCAAGAACACCATAAGATATCAAAACCAGTATAACAAATAAAAATAACTTAGAATTTGATTTTCCTTTAATCAGGGAAATAAACAAAAATAAAGAAAGAAAAAAGAAAATAACAATGTGGTACACAATTGACATCCAATTTTTAATTCCCCCATCACCACCAACACCTTCAAAAGTTAACATTGAAAAATAAAATATAAATATAGCAATAAGAATTGTAATTGCCCAAGACAATGCATTGTGTTTTTCAAACCATGAAATCATAAAATTTAATTATTAAAATACTTTTTAAAGATAATTGTGATGCTAATATGCCCTCTCCTCCTTTCAGTCGTCAGAAACATAACAATATAAATTAAAAAAATTCTATAAAGATAAATTTATAATCTTCTAATCTTTTTGCTTAAGATGGAAAAAAAGAGAAAAAAGACTTCAACAGCAAGATATATTGGAAAAGGTTTATTACTTGTCATTAAAACCCCCTATTACATTAGCAAAGGAATTTATAATTTAAGTAAGAAGAGTTCTCAAAGAAGGGAGAAAAAGAAAATAAAAAAAGAAAGAGAATTAATGACTTCAGAATATAATGAGTTTAATGTTTTAGAAATTATTTCAGGAAATTATAACAAATGGTTAGAAAAAGTATATGAATCAGATAGTCAGATAGGAATCATTCTTGGAGCAAGGGGTTCTGGAAAAACAGCTTTTGGAATTAAATTTTTAGAAAATTTTCATGCAAAACACAAGAAAAAATGTTTTGCTATTGGATTCAACGAAAATGAATTACCTTATTGGATAAAAGGAGTTTCAGATATTTCTGAATTAGAAAATGATTCTTTTGTATTGATTGACGAAGGAGGAGTGTTATTTAATTCCCGAAGTTCTATGAGCAATGCAAATAAAATGTTGAGTCAGTTAATAATGATTGCTAGACATAAAAACCTAAGCATACTTTTTATTTCACAAAACTCTTCTAATCTTGAAGTAAATATTTTAAGGCAAGCAGATTTCCTTATTTTAAAGCCTTCTTCTTTACTCCAAACAGAATTTGAAAGAAAGATAATCCAAAAGATATACGAGGAAACAGGAGAATCTTTTAAGAAATTCGAAGAAGTTGAAGGAGCAACACATATTTATTCAGGTAGTTTTCAAGGGTTTGTCTCAAATTCTCTGCCTTCTTTTTGGAAAGAAAATTTAAGTAAATCCTTTAAATAAAACAAAAATCAAACCAATTCCAAATTCATCTTATCAAGTTCTTGTTTTAATAAATCAACCAATTCTTTTTTATTTTCCTTAAGCTTTTCATCTCTTTTTTCTTCTTTAACTTTTTCAATTTTTAAATTACCAATTTCCATAATTACTTCTTTTATTTTAGGGTATAATCTTTTGGTTTCATCTTCTTTAATCTCTCTTTCATAATTTGAAATTTCTTCTATTTTGGTTCTGATTAAATTTACTTTTTCTAAAATTGTATTATTATTTAATTTAGCTTCATCTAAAAAATCAATTATCATTTTTCCATTGTCTTTTTGAAAGTTTGTATAAAAATCTTCTTTATGATTTTTTAAAATATTCATTTGTTCTTGGTTTATGTGGAAAAAATTAGCCAAGGCCTTAAAATCAATAAGTTGCTTTAACCTAAAAATATCATTTTTTAATTCTTGCTTTAAAGATTCAATCTTTTTTTGAGTTATCAAACTTTCCAAATAATCAGAACTCTTCTTAATTTTTTCTACTTCTTCCAAAAGTTTTTTATTTTCTTCCTCTTTACTCTTTATCTTTTCATTAAGAGATAATATTGTTTCACTAATTCTTTCAAGAATCCCATCAATGGAAAGAATCATCTCTAATTTTGACTTAATTAAGGAGGTTCTTTTAAAAGAATCTAAAACTTCTTTACTTTTATCAAAAGTTTTTATAAGTTCTTTAGAAAAAACTTTTAGCCCTTCTTTTATACTCGCCATCTCTTTTCCAATTAAAATAGTAGCCCTTTCATAATTTTTATATGAGCTTTTATTAAAATCAAGAAAAATCTTATTTATTTTTTTTGTAAATTCTTCAAACTTATTCATTTCTAAATTGTTTAAGTTTTCTAAAAAATTTTCAACTGCTATAATATAATCTCTTCTACTATTATTCACAATTCCCTTAATATTGTCTTTTTCTTTTTTTGATTCAACATCAAAAGATTCTAAAACAACTATCTTTTCTCTAAGCTCGCTAGTAAACTTTCTAATTTTTTCCCTAATTATAGCAAGTATTTCCTTTTCTTTAAGCTCATTTTCTTTAGTTTTATTTTCAATCCGATTTTCAATATCAGAAAAAGCAAGCTTTTCAATAATAATCTCTTCAACTTTCTTTTTCTTAACTAATTCTCTAAAAAAATCAAATATTCCCATAACATTTTTTAGGAATGAGATTATATAAGGATTACGCCCACCAAGACAGCCAGAAGTAAGAACACCTTTATCTATTAATTAAAATTATCTAACAATCTTTGTTCAGTAATTGTGGCATGCCCAATATACCTATCACCTGCCCCATAAAAAATATGGTAATAACCATCCCAAACAGCATGACCTGTTGGAAAAACAACTTTTCCACTAACAATACCATTACTTTCCCATGATTCTGTGGCTTCTAAAATTGGTTTTTTGGTTCTCCCAAGTATTTTCTGAGGATTATTCTTGTCAACTAATGTTAGTCCAAACTTATAGTCTCTCTCAGGGTTCATAATTGCTCCATGAGAAGGGATTACAAAACCTTCAGAAGTTTCAAAGGGAGAATAGCTCAAACCAATATGACTCTCTTCCCAATCATATTTTCTCTCCAATAAAAGATGGTCTTCTAAATTCTTTATGGTTTCCTGCCAAAATTCATGTTTAGCTAATTCCGTAAAATCCTTGACATAAATAATTTGCATATCTGGAAGTAATCTAATATTAATTGCATATTTTCCTTTAATTTTTTTGGGAAATAATCCACAATCTTTAGTTCCTAAAAATGGACTAACAGGATTTTTGTATATTCTATTTAAAATTTCCTGTTTTCCTTGATTACCCTCTTCTTTAATCATATTGTATCTTTCAGTCCAATTATCTCTATATTTTTTATTTGGTGCTAAATCAATAGCTTCTTCTAAGGAAATATTTGGGAAGTAAATACCAAACCTATCCCACTTTAATAAATTAAAAGGCTCTGTTTCTTTTGTTCTCAGATACTCTGTTCTAGCATCAATACCATTATAATGAACTAAAAATGCGTGTAAAGGTGCTTCCCCTTTCATAAAACCAACCCTCATATCTTCAACAGCTCGCTGTCCATGAGGAGATTCAGGAGACAAGACTAATTCTTCAATTGGATATCCTTTTTTATCTCTAAAAATTCTCACTGAATTTCCTTCAAGTAAAACAGCATTCCTAACAATACATGACTTACTTACCCCATTACCACTATAATTCAATCTAGAAAGCAAATATACAAAAGGACCATGTTGAACAACAGCAGGATTAAGAATTCCAAGTCTCTTAAAGGGCAAAGCTGCATCTAAACCATCTGGAGGTTCATCTCCATTATCTTCTGGTCTTAGTATAATTCTCTTCTGAGGCATAAAAAGTAGGATGAAAAGAGCTTTTTAAAGATGACTCATTGCCATTAATTATTTAAACCAAATCAATCAAACCAACTCAATTTACTATTTCTAGGCAATTGTTTTATTACATATTCACATTTACATGCCTCTGATTTGTCTTTACATTGTTTAGTTCGAAGAAGTTTCTTAAAACCCTTGTTGTAAACATATTTGCTTCCCTTTCCCTCTACATGAGCTTTTATCCGAGCATCAATATTATTTGTCACACCAGTATAAAACGAACCATCACCACATTCAAGAATATAAACATACCATTTCTTTTTCATTATATTTTGATAATCCCCAATTGCCAATCTTTTAAAACCGCCCTTGCAGCTCTGTCAGAATTAACTTCACCACCTTTTTTCAAAAATCCTTTTCTCTTACCTATTTTTTCAATTAAATCCTCTGCATTCTTAAATTCAATCTTATAAAATTTTTCCAATGCTTTTTTGTTGTCCTTTACAATTTCATTAAGTGCAATCTCTGGATTTTTAACTTGAGTATATGATTTTCCGCCAACTTTTACATGTAAAGCAATTTTCTCCTCACTTGTCATAGAATAATCATCAGCAGGAATAACTCCTGGAGAATCTAATAAAAGTATATTTTCACTTAACCTTAATTTCTGAATACCTTTTGTAAAGCCTGCCTCTGACCCTGTTTTCGCAGAATTTCTTCCAATTAAAAGATTAATCAAAGAACTTTTTCCAGTGTTAGGATACCCAATAACTCCTACTTGAACACGATTATATGTTCCCTCTTTTTTTACCTTCGCTGCCTCTTGTTTAATTTTATCTCTTAATTCAGCAACACCTTTTTGATTTCTACACGAAACAAAAACTCGCGGGTTCAACCTCTTATCTCTTTTAAGTGTAAGATCTGATTTATTTAAAACATAAATTATCTTTTTACCTTTTTTTTCAATTAACTTCCCAATCTCTTTATTTTGCATCTCTTTAGGAAACCGAGCATCAAGAATCTCCAAAACAATATCTGAAATTTCAATTACTTTCTCCAACAGCAAAGGATACTTGCCCCTTTGCTTTTTAATATTCTTTAATCTCTTTGTAGAACGTGCTTGTCTCTTTGTCGCCATGAATTAGCAAAGAATTATGTGTTTATTAAATCAACGCCCACGCTGAGATTAATTCTTTTAGACTTACTCACTTCTATTTTTAAGGATTTTTTAGAATTATAAAGGAAAATAAGTGGAAAGACATAAACCGAAATTCATATCTTTCCTTATCTAACCGAAGTCAGATAACCTTAACCGAAGTTAAGTAATATTCATATGATTTTATGGTTTAAATAAGTTTTGTTTAAGAAAAATAATGTTTTTAATCCCCCCTTAATATTATAAATCCAATTGCCCAATATCCTTTTCCTATCTTTTCTTTCTACTAAAATTTCTAGAATTACCTATTCTTTTATTTGAACTTCTTCGAAAATTTGGTTTTCTTCCATATGGCTTTTTATTTGAACTTCTTCTTGGGCCATTCCAATCATGCCTTCTAGGTTTATTTTTAACATGGCCTCTTGAATCTTCTTTCCCTCTCCCTTTTGGAACCCTGCTTGAACTTTTTCTCCCACTTCCTCTACTAGACTGATATCTATTTCTTCTAGGGGGAATTTGTAATCTAATAATTTCTAGCCAAGGCAATTTCTCAAGATTGATATTAAATTCTTCTGATCTTATCAAAATTCCAAATTTTTCATAATCTCTACTAGCCAAAAGAATTATTGCTTTTCCCTCTTTTCCAGCCCTTGCAGTTCTTCCAATTCTATGAAGATAATCTTTTGATTCTGTGGGAAGATCATAATTATATATATGGCTTACGGCATTTATATCTAAACCACGTGCAGCAACATCTGTACAAACTAAAACCCCTTTTCCCTCATCCTTAAATTCATTTAAAATTCTTAATCTCTTTTTTTGATCAAGACCCCCATGAATAGCTTTTACTTTTATCCCAATCCTTATTAAATTGTTTGTGACAACATCCACATTTCTTCGTGTACTACAAAAAACTAAAACAAAATCATTTTTTTCTTGTTTTAATAGATGAACTAATAATGAGAATTTTTTATTATCTGGAACATCGTAATAAATTTGCTTTAATTTGGAAGGGTCTACATGGGATTCTACAAATACTTCAATAAGGTTTTTGGTGTATTTTTGAGCTAAATAAGCTATATCTTCAGAGATTGTAGCTGAAAATAACATGGTCTGTCTTTTTTCAGGACATTTGTTAATTATTTTTTCAACATCCTTACTAAATCCCATATCTAACATCCTATCAACTTCGTCTAAAATAAGAAAATTAATATTATCTAATCTTAAGGTTTTTCTTTCAATATGGTCTAAAATCCTTCCAGGAGTTCCAACAAGAACATCTGTTGTGAAAAGTTTCTTTATTTGGGGTTCAATCCTTACGCCCCCATAAACAGATAGAACATTAAGAGCTTCATCTTTACTAAAATTTCTTATTGTAGTTGCAACTTGTTCTGCAAGTTCTCTTGTAGGAGTTAAAATTAATGCCTGAATTCCTTTGTTTGGTTCCAAGTTTTCAATAATCGCAGATGCAAAAACTAATGTTTTTCCACTTCCTGTTGCAGATTCACCAATAATATCTTTTCCAGCTAATGCTAAAGGAATCGCTTTTTCTTGAATTTCAGTTGGTTCTTTAAAACCAGAGTGTTCTAAAACATCTGTTAATTCTTTACTTAATCCTAATTTCGTAAACTTTTCCATTCTAAATTTTAGCCTGTATGGCCTTTAACAAAATAATCTTCAAGAAATATTTCTTGAGCGTAAGTTATTTAAGACGTTTTTAGTTGCTCAAGACTTACTAACTTTTGTTATATAATAACCAAACTTTTGAGTTTATAAGGTTTTAGAATTTGATCACCCCACGCCAGGGTTCTAACTTTTTGTTAAAAAAGGTGGGCTTTTGTGATTATTCAAACTATATTCTCTTTAACTTATGGTTAAGTTAACATAAGATTAATGCTAGATTTATTTTTGCTTTTTAACTTTAACTGCTTTCATGCCTCTGTCGCCTTTTTCTGTTTCAAATGTAACTGAATCATCTTTATCAATAGTTACACCTTCTTCAAGGCCTGTTTTATGCACAAAATATTCTTTTCCATCTTCTCCAGCTATGAATCCGAATTCTTTTTCACCATTAAAAAACTTTACTGTTCCTTTCATTATTTTTTCCTCCAATAAGATATAATTAATTTTAGAAGTTTAAAAAACCTCTTACACGCCCACGCCGGGAATCGAACCCGGGTTACATCCGTTCTGTGAATCTGAAACCATATTGAAACTGTTTCATCTTCACGACAGGGATGAGTCATAGCCGTTAGACCACGTGGGCATGACTATTGATATAAAAATTAGTTTAAAAAATTAACTATAAAGGAATCAAAGCAATCTATTATACAATAATGCAAATATCCATGTTAGAATAAATCCATCTATAAAGCTTAAAATTGATGTAAGGATAACTGCAAATAAATTAGCTTTTAATCCAAAGATTCCATAAATCTGGGTAAAAAAGTTTGTTAAGCTAGGAACAAATCCTGGTCCAATTAAAATTGCTAATCCTGTAAAAAACACACAAATTACTGTTATAAATCCCCCTGCTAATCCAAATTTAACTAGATGTAATTTTCCAAATTTTACCATTTCATTCACCTCCTTTTAATCAATTTAATTAAATTATAAGAAATAAATGTAAACATAATAAATATAACAGTTAATACAAAACCCATTTCAGGATTAATAAAATTAAATTTTATTACGAGCAAAGTTGCAATAGCTCCAAGAATAATAGCTATAAGAAATTTAATAATAAATTCTTTTTCAAAAAGGGTCCTATCCTTTATCATTTTAATTAAACTATAAACTAAACACATAATAAAATATAAGGGAATAATAATCACAGCAATAAGAAAGAAAAAAACTTCTCCTATTGCCAGATTCTTACCAGATATCTCACTCAATGCATAAAAAAGATTATGCAAAATTACAGCTAAAAACCACCCTACAATAATTATCAAAATTTTCTTCCAAGTTAATAAAAACCATTTATCAAATCCTTTTTTATTTCTCATTCTCTTGTTTATCCTAAAATTATATCTTCAATCATTTTTTATAACTTTTTTTCCACCCATGTATTTCCATAATACCTTAGGTATTTTTATACTCCCATCTTTTTGTTGATTATTTTCCATAATAGCGACCATTGCACGCGAAGTTGCGATAACAGTATTATTTAAAGTGTGAGGAATATATTTCTCCCCATTTTTTTTCTGAACCCTTATTTTTAACTTTCTTGCTTGAGCCTCTGTTAAATTTGAACAAGAACCCACCTCATAATATTCTCTTCTAACTGGGCTCCAAACTTCCACATCTATTTGTTTGTGTTTTAGTTCTCCTAAATCTCCTGAGCACATTTCCAAAATTCTTATAGGAATTCCCAGTTCCTTAAAAAGAATTACACTTAAATCTCTCATTTCCTCGAAGAATTTCATTGAATTTTCTGGCTTACAAATAACAATCATTTCTATTTTATTAAACTGATGAGTTCTAAACAAGCCTTTTTCTTCTATTCCATGAGCACCAATCTCCTTCCTAAAACACATTGAATAAGAAGTATTTTTTATAGGAAGTTTTTCTTCTGGAATTAGCTGGTTAATAAATCTTCCAATTAGGGAATGTTCAGAAGTCCCAATAAGATACAAATCCTCACCTTCAATCTTATAAATTTGATTTTTTTGATCATGTAAATCAGCTACTTTATCAATAACTTCTTTTCTCAACATCAAAGGAGTTTCCACATATGTAAAACCTTTAGAAACCATTTTATCAACTGCAAATTTAATTAAAGCTTGATTTAGTAAACCAAGTTCATTTTTTAGATAATAAAAACCTTTTCCAGAAGTATTTGCAGAAGTATCAAAATCCAAAATACCTAAACTTTCTCCAAGTTCTATATGGTTCTTAATCGGAAAATTAAATTTCTTTGGTTTGCCAATCTTTTTAATCTCTTTATTTTCTTTATCTGATTTTCCAATTGGAACACTTTTATGAATTATATTCGGGATCTTAGACAAAACACTATTTATCTCTTTTTCTAACTTTTTTCTTTTAACCTGAGATTTTTCAATTTTCCCAGGAATTTCTTTTGCTTTTTTAATTAAATCTTTAGCATCTTTTTTATTTTTTTTAGCTTGATTAATCTCATTAGAAATTTTATTTCTTTCATTTCGTAATCCATCTTCCCCATATTTCAGTTTTCTCCATTCTGTATCCAACTTTATAACTTTATCAACAAGAACAAGTTTTTCACTTTGATGTTTCTTTTTTATATTTTCTTTAACTAATTCAGGACTTTCCCTCACCAGTTTTATATCAATCATATTTTCATTAAAGAAATATTATATTTAAATCTTCTCCAAACCTTTAAAAATATCAATTACCCTATAATTCTATTGAGGTGAGCAATGGCTCTTGAAACAGGAATTACAGAAGCTTATAATTTATTTGTAGCGTCTTTACCACAGTGGGCACAACATTTTATTTCATTTTTCTTATTAGCTCTTTTAATTTTAATTTATGCTGTTTTTATATGGAAATTTTATAGATGGATTGCAACTAAAAACCTCTTAGAATTAAATCTTAACAAATATAACAAATCTCAAAATCCTGCCCTGGCTAAAATGTTTGCAGGTTTATTTTATTTATTAGAATATATTATTATTTTACCATTTTTAATTTTCTTTTGGTTTTTAATATTTACACTTTTTTTACTGGTATTGACTGAAAATTTACCTGTAAACAGCTTGCTAATTATTTCTGCAACAATTATTGCTGCAATTAGAATGACTGCTTATTATAATGAAGATTTATCTAAAGACCTCGCTAAACTTGTCCCTTTTACCCTTTTAGGTGTTTCAATAATTAATCCTAATTTCTTTGACATGGGAAGAATAATTTCACAAATAAGTGAGCTTCCTCAATTTATCACCCATATAGTATTTTATTTAATTTTTATAGTTGCTCTAGAAATCATACTAAGAATATTTGAGTTTATATTTTCTATATTTAATTTAAATGACGAAGAAGTAAAACCAGTAGAACAACCAGCTCAATAATTAATTTCTCTCAACTTCAGGGTGCTCGTGCCCTTTTTCTGCAATATCTTTAAGCATCTTAACATGTTTTATTTTCTCTTCTTTATAATCTATTCTATTCATTTTTAAATCCTTAATCATCTTTGCAACATACTCTCCCCCTAAAAAGTGTGGAGTTAGAACATAACTAGCACCTTCGTCATATAAATCCATTGCTTTTTGAATTGAATGTGCTCTAACAATAATTATTGCTCTTGGATTTACTAATCTTATTGTTTCTATTAACAAAACATTTGTTTCAAATTCTGGAACAGTTGAAACAGCCATATTTATTTTATCTAATGGCAATTCTTTTAATAATTCAGGATCATCAACATCACCATACAAACAAGGAATATTAAACTTCTTTAAATCAGTAATAGTATCTGGATTAAAATCAACTACTAAATATTTTTCCTTAATTTTTTTCAAAGATCTTAAGATACTAAATCCAATTCTATTATATCCAAAAAGAATAGTATTATATTTTTCTTTTATATTTTTTTCCCTCTTAACCCTTTTTCTCTCAAACAAAGAAGCAAACCTATATACTCTTTTATAAAATGCTTTTGAATAGATTATCATATATGTTGAAAGAAATATTGTAATTACCAAAGTTAAAGTTAAGGTATGCAAAACTTCAGCAGTTATATGCCCCACAGCAACCCCTAACATAAGAACAATTAAAGAAAATTCTGAGATTTGTGCTAATGTTGTTCCAACTAAGAAATTAGTTCTCTTAGTATATCTAAAGAAAGCAGATAAAGTCATAAATATCAAAGGTTTTGCAATTAATACTAATGCTGATAAAATAAGTGCATTAATTATTACAGACCCAAGATTTAAAATAGGCAAGTTTAATCCTAAAATTATAAAGAAGATGATTAAAAAGAAATCTCTCAAAGGTCTAACTTTAGAACTTATCTCCACGCTATACGGTGAAACAGATAAAACAATACCTGCAATTAAAGCTCCTATTTCAATTGAAAATCCAAGATATCCAAATAAAGCTGCAATTAAAAAACACCAAAAGACTGAAAATAAAAATAATAATTCTTGATGCTTAGCAATACTCTTAATTAATCTTGGAAGAATATAAAATCCAGATAAAAATAAAAATGCAATTAATCCTACCCCAATTAATAAACTCTGTAAACCAAAGCTTCCTAATACAACTCCTCCTGAAACAGAAGAGATAATCATTAAAACAACTATCGCAACTAAGTCTTGAATAATTAAAATACCAATAGAGATTTTTCCATAAAGAGAATCTAAGTGCTGTTTGTCTGAAAGCAATTTCATAACAATAATTGTACTGCTAAATGCCAAGGCTATTCCAATATAAATTCCAGTAATTGAATTAAATCCTAAAAGCATTGAAACTCCAAATCCCAATCCAAAAGTAAGGATTACTTGGCCTAAACCAATTAACAAAGACGAGGTTCCAACTTCTTTGATGACTTTTGGATTTAAATGAAGCCCTACAATAAACAATAAAAAAGCAATCCCAAATTGTGAGAACGTATGGATTATGCCCATATCAGCGCCTGATTTTAAAATAAAAGGGCCAATAATTATACCTGCAAGAATATAACCTATAATAATAGGTTGCTTAAATAACTTAACAATATATGCTACTATAAAAGCTACAGACAAAATAATTGCTAATTGAATAAATATAGGTTCCATGATTCTCCTCTTTTAATATAAAAGATAAATATAGTATAAAAAGGTTTTGAGATACTAAGAAACACGAGGCGAATAATTATTACATTTTTTAGGATTATTATAACTACAAGCAAAATAAGATCTATCATCATCCTCGCCCAAGAGGGTTATGCACACTTTTGGCTGTAATTTACATTTTACTCTAAATACAAGATGAGAACAATTATGCTCTGGATCATCAGAAGCTTTTTCTTCTAAGTGTTCTAAAGTGTTTTTTGACATAGGATAATGACTAATCAATTATTTATAAGAATTATTATTCTTTAAGATATAAACAATAACTTTTTAAACTATTTTTAAATTTAATCTGTATGCCAAAAGTAAGAATCAAATTAAATAGCACAGATATAGACACGCTTAATACTATCTGTGATTCTATTAAAGAAATAGCAAAAAAAGCAGGAATTAATATAAGCGGGCCAGTTCCTTTGCCTACTAAAAAACTCAAAGTAACTACAAGAAAATCACCATGCGGAGATGGAACAGCAACCTTTGACAGATATGAAATGAGGATTCATAAGAGATTAATTGATCTCCCTGCAAACGAAAAAATTCTTCATCATATTATGAGGATGCAAATTCCAAGATCTGTTAATATAAAAATTGAGATGAAGGATTAATGAAAAAGAAAAAAAGAATTTCAAAAAACAACAAAATTATAATAAGTTTTATAATAGCAATAATATTGCTTCTTATTATAATCACATTATTACCAACTCAAAAAATGACAAAAGTAACTTTTGAAACAAACAAAGGAAATATTACTATACAATTGTATGACGACATGCCTATAACAACTGAGAACTTTAAAAAGCTAGTTAAACAAGGGTTTTACAATGGAACTATTTTTCATAGAGTAATTGATGGATTTATGATTCAAGGAGGAGACCCTGTTGGAACAGGAATGGGTGGCCCAGGATATGTAATTGAAGATGAATTTACACACGCAGGTGGAAACAAAAATAATCGTTTGACAATCTCAATGGCAAATGCAGGACCAAACACAGGAGGAAGTCAATTCTTTATAAATTTAGTAGATAATAATTTCTTAGACACAAAACATCCAGCATTTGGAGAAGTTATAGAAGGCATAGAAGTTGTTGATGCAATTGCAAAAGTTTCAAAAGATGCAAATGACAAACCTTTAGAAGATGTTGTTATAATTAAAGCTAGTGTTGATTAACCAAAATACTTAAAAAACAATTATTCTTAAACAAAACATGGAAAAAGATATTGGAAAAATAAACAAAGGAGAATTTCAGGGAAGTGTAACTGAGATAGTTGTTGGGGTCAGAGAATACAAAGGAAGGGTTGGTGTTGATATAAGAGAATTTGTTACAGGTGATAGATATACAGGCCCTACAAAAAAAGGATTAAGGATTCCTACAGAAAATTTCCAAGAATTTAAAGAAATGATTAACTCGATAACTGACGAAGACTTGAAACCTTCTGAAAATATCGGAGAAGAAATGAATGAACAACCAGAACAACCAGCAGACCAAGAAACTTTAGATAAAAAACCAGAAGAAGAATCTAAAGAAGAAGCACCTAAAGAAGACATGCCTGATTATTAATTCTTAAGTATGTTTTAGGATTATGAATAAGTATTCAAAACGAAACATTTAAATAGTATTATGAATATGTATTCATAACTAAATATAAACAATAGGAGAAAATAAAATGCCACAAGGAGATAAAACAGGCCCTGTAGGACAGGGAAGTATGACTGGAAGAGAAATGGGGTTTTGTGCAGGTTTTAATGCACCAGGCTTTATGAACCCTAGATTTGGAAGAGGATTTGGTAGAGGCAGAGGATTTGCATGGAAAGCAAGAGCTATTCAACCAATGCAAATACAACAAGTCCAACCAGCAATTATACCAGAAAAACAAGAAAAACAATTTTTAGAACAAGAGTTAAATGTTCTAAAAGACGAAATGAAAGAAATAGAGAAAAGATTAAAAGAAATAAAGGATTAAATAAACTATGGCAAGACCAAGAAGAACCAGAAGAATTTTCTTTCAACCAAACATAACTTACTTTAAACCAATTGGAATCCCAATGATTAATTTAAAAGAAACCCTTTTAAGTTTTGAAGAATTAGAAGCAATAAGGTTGATAGATAATGAAAATCTAGAACAGACTAAAGTTGCAAAAAAAATGAAAATTTCCCAATCAACCTTATCTAGACTGCTTAAAACAGGAAGAAAAAAATTAGCAAATGCTTTAGTTAATGGTAAAGCAATAAAAATAGAAGGAGGTGATTTTAAAATGGTACAACCAAGAGGAAAAGGACTTGGATTAAGACAAGGTAAAGTGTCTGGAGGTAGAGGACTTGGAGGAGGATTAGCTGCAGGTCCAGGAGGAATTTGTAAATGCCCAAAATGCGGACATGAAGAACCTCAAATAAGAGGCCAACCCTGCATGAATAAAAAATGTCCTAAATGTCAAAGCCTTATGATAAGAGGATAAAATAAGGAAATATAAAATGAAGATTTTAATAGCATTAAATGAAAATAAAGAATTAAATTCTAAACTTAGTGAACACTTCGGTCATTGCCCTTATTTTGCAATATATAAAACAGAAACAAAAGAACTTAATATTGTAAAAAATAAGATTAATCATCTAAATAGTGATTTAAATCCAGTAGAACAAATTGTAAAATTTCAGCCAGACGTTGTTTTTACATTAGGAATGGGAAAAAAAGCAATAGAATTATTTAATGAAAAAAAAGTTAAAATTAAAACAGGGAATTACAAAATACTTAAAGAAGTTATTGACAATTTTAAAAATCTTGAAAAATTAAATAAAGAGTGTGAGTATTAATTAAAATGACTTTATTTAAAAAAAAGTGCAAATATTGCGGGGAAAAAATTGAAAAAGGAAAAGAAGTATTTGCAAAAGTAAAAGTTCCAGAACTTAAAGATAAAGTTATTAAAGCTTTTTGCAGTGAAGAGCATGCAGAACTTTATGAAAAATGCATTAAAGGAACTCCGAGTAGAAGTTCTTGTCCTTTTTGTAAAGAATAAAAAATAAATAGGAAATTATAATTAAAATGAAATTTGCAGTTGTTGGAAGGGAAATTGAAGATTTAAAGAAAAAAATAAAAGAAAAAGGATTTGAATATGATAAAGAAACTCCAGAAATTGTTATTTGCTATGGGGGAGATGGAACTTTTTTAATTAGTGAAAGGATTTACCCTGGTGTTCCAAAGATTTTAATTAAAGCAAGTCCAACTTGTAATAAAGGTCACGAAACAAAAATTGAAAAAGTTTTGGAAAAGTTTAATAAAAAAGAATTTATTATTCAAGAAATCAAAAAGTTAAAAGCTGTTTATAAAGGATCTTTTGAAACAAGAAGTTTAATTGGAGTTAATGATATTGTCATAAGAAATAGTTTGCCTACTGAAGCTTTAAGATTTAAAATAAAAACAAAAAATTTTAGTAAAGAATTTATTGGGGATGGTTTGGTCATTGCAACAAATTATGGAAGTTCACAAGGAGCTTATTTTTATTCAATAACTAAAAAAGAATTTGAAAAAGGGATTGGAATTGCATTTAACAATGTTACAAAAAAACAAGATTTAAAAATAATTTCCGAAAAAGATGAAATAGAAATAGAAATAACCCGAGGACCAGGAGTTTTAGTAGCAGATAATAATAGAGATTATATAAATCTAGAAAAACAAGATAAAATAAAGATTTTTCAAACAAATAAAATTGCAAAAAAACTTATTTTAAATTAAAATGAAATACGCAAGCATTAAATCAGCAAGATCTCTTTGGAATTCACTTCCTTTAATAATCGGAACTATTTTATTAGTAAGCTTAATATCCATACTAATACCTTCTTCATTTTATACTGCAGTATTCAAAGGTAACTTTTTACTAGATTCCTTAATTGGAAGTTTAATTGGAAGTGTATCTGCAGGAAATTCAATAACTAGTTATATTCTTGGAGGAGAATTATTAACACAAGGCATTAGCTTAATTGCTGTAACAGCTTTTTTAGTTGCATGGGTTACTGTAGGAGTTGTACAACTTCCTGCAGAATCAGCAATATTAGGTAAAAGATTTGCTTTTTTAAGAAACATTACAGCATTTTTCTTATCTATTGTAGTAGCAACAATCACAGTGTTAATCTTTAAATTATTTTAAAATGAAATTAAAAAATAAACTAAAAAACATTTCAAAATCCTGGTATTTTTTAATAATAGTAATTATAATTTATTTTTCTTTCCTCATTTTTAAAGAAAATATCTTTTATTCAAGTTTATCTTTTGCTTATAACATATTTTTAAAAATAATTCCTGTTTTTATTCTTATTTTTGTTTTAATGGCTCTAACAAATTATTTTGTAACTCCTGAATTTGTAATAAAACATTTTAAAAAAAGAGGAATTAAAAAATGGTTTTTTGCAATTATAGGCGGAGTTTTATCTACAGGACCAATTTATATGTGGTATCCTTTATTAGCAGATTTAAAAAATAAAGGATTGCATCACGGATTAATTGCTTGTTTTTTATATAATAGGGCTATTAAAATTCCTTTATTACCTATTGCTTTTTTTTATTTTGGATGGAAATATGTTTTAATCTTAAGTTTTGTTATGATAATTATATCTTTTATACAAGGTATATTATTAAATAAATTAATGGAGGTTAAAAAATGAAAATTGCTATAGCAACAGAAGGAAAAGAAAAAGATTCTGAAATAAGTGGAAAAGGAGCAAGAGCACCATATTATCTTATTTTTGAAGACAAGAAACTACTTGAAGTAATTAAAAATCCTTTTGCAGTAGGTGGTGGAGGTGCTGGATGGTCAGTAGCTCACATGCTTGCAGATAAAAAGGTGGATTTAGTAATAGCTGGAAATTTCGGGGGAAACATGGAATCTGCTTTAAAAGAAAAAGGGATTAAGATTAAACAAAAAATCGGAAAAGTAAAAGATAGTTTTTAGTCAAAATGATAGAACAATTGGATGAACTCAAACAAACTATTGAGAAATGTAATAAATGTAAACTGTACAAAACAAGGAATAATCCTGTAATAGGTGAGGGTAATCCAAATGCAAAAATCATGTTTATTGGTGAAGCTCCAGGATTTAATGAAGATAAACAAGGAAAGCCTTTTGTTGGTCAAGCAGGAAAAATTTTTGATGAACTTTTAAATTCTATTAATCTACAAAGAGAAAAAATTTATATAACAAATATTTTAAAATGCAGACCCCCACAAAATAGAAATCCAAAACAAGAAGAAATAAAAGCCTGTGCCCCATATTTAGATAAACAAATAAAAATTATAAATCCAAAAATAATTTGCTGTTTAGGAAATTTTGCAACCCAATTTATATTCAATAAATTTGGATTAAAAGATAAAATAAAAGGAATTAGTGAGATTCATGGAAAACCGATACAAATTTCAAATTTAAATGGAAAAATAACAATCATCCCATTCTATCATCCAGCTGTTGCAACTTATAATGTAAATATGTTAAATACATTAAAAAAAGATTTTGAAAAAATAAAAAAATGATAAATTTTGCATGCAAAACATTTAACTTAGATGAAGTAATAAGATGTAGTTTAAACTTAACAAAAACAGAATTTAACATAATTAAATATTTAATTGAAAATGGGAATAAAGAATTTACAACTAAGAAAATATCCAAAATATTTAAAATAGGATTATCAACAACTCAAAAAGCTATTAAAAAAATTAATGATAAAGAATTAATAAAACAAAGTCAAAAAAACCTTGAAAAAGGAGGGTATATTTTTTATTATTCTATAAAAAACACATCAATATTAAAGCGACAAATTTTAGAGATACTTCACAATTGGATGAATAAAGTGGAAAAAGATTTGAAAAAATGGTAAGAGTACTTCATATTAATAGAAGTATTTTCACATATACCGGTTTATTTAAATACTCTTTATATTATAAAGTTATCATAAATTAATAAAAATGTCAAAAACAATAGAAATAACAGCAGAAAATTTTGAGAAAGAAGTTCTTAAATCAAATATTCCTATTTTAGTTGATTTTTGGGCACCTTGGTGTCAACCTTGTTTAATGATGGCTCCTGCTTTAGATGATTTATCTGAAGAATTAGAAGGAAAGTTAAAAATAGGAAAACTTAATACAGAAATTCCTAACCATCAAATATTTGCAATCCAATACCAAATCCAAAGTATTCCAAATATGAAACTTTTCAAAGATGGAAAGATAATTCATGGATTTATTGGTTTGCGTCCAAAAGAATCTCTAAAAGCAGAATTAGCAGAGATAATTAATTTAGATTAAATAGTACTCAAATATAATGGTAAGAATAGACAAAGACAAATGTCTTGGTTGTGGAATTTGTGAAAACATTTGTCCAGAAGGAATAGAAATAGTCGAGGGAAAAGCAAGAATCAAAGATGAAAATACAGAATGCTTGAAAGATGCTGCAAAAGCTTGCCCAAGAAATGCTATTTTATTAAATGAAAATAATGAGTAAAATAAAAATGTATGATTTAATAATAATTGGAACTGGACCTGCAGGATTAACAGCAGGAATTTATGCAGCAAGATATAATTTAAATTTTTTAATAATTGGAGAACTTCAAGGTGGGGCAATTTCTGAAGCACATAAAGTTTGTAATTATCCTTCCCAAAATAATATTTCTGGTTTTAAATTAACCCAAGAAATAGTTGAACACGTAAAAGAGCTTAGTGGAGAAATTGTTCAGGAACAAGTTGTAAAAATTAATAAAGAAAAAGATTTTTTTAAAATTAATACAAATAAAAAAGAATATTTTACAAAGAAAATAATTTTATCAACAGGAAGAAAAAAGAATACTTTAAATGTTCCAGGAGAAAAAGAATTTTTAGGAAAAGGTGTAAGTTATTGTGCTACTTGCGACAGTGCTTTTTATAAAGATAAAATTGTGGCTGTAGTTGGAGGAGGAAATGCTGCAATAACTGCTGCATTATTGTTAGCAGATTATTCAAAAAAGGTTTATATAATTTATAGGAAAGATAGTTTTTTTAAAGCAGAACCAGCGTGGGTAATTCAACTTGAAAAAGAAAAAAAGATTGAATCAATTTTTAATTCAAAAATTAAAAAAATAATTGGAAAAGATTTTGTTAAAGGAATTATTTTAGAGGATGGAAAGAAATTTGATTTAGATGGTGTTTTTATAGAAGTTGGTTTTTCTCCAGATGAAATTTTAGCGAATGAATTAGGATTAAAAAAAGAAAAAGGATACATTATTGCTGGCAAAAATCAAGAAACAAATATTAAAGGAATTTTTGCTGCAGGTGATTGCACAAATAATAGTTTAAAACAAGTTATAACTGCTTGTGCAGAAGGAGCAATCGCATCTACAAGTGTTTATGAAGAATTAAAATTAGAGAAATAAGATGAGAAACTTACCAAGAAATTTATGTGAACTCATAGAACAAGAATATGTTTATATAGCAAAACTTCCAGAAAAAAATAAGCTGTCTCTAGATAAGATAAAAAACCTCAAAGCATATACAGTTCCTTTGATTTCTCATGATTATAATGCTAAAACACCTATTATGTGGAATACATTATATGAAAAATTAGGATTAAATATAAGAAATATAATGTTAGTAGCTAATCCTAAAAAAAATGCAGAGATTATAATAAATGCATTAAAATTAGATCCAAAATATTTAGGTGGGGGATTTGGAGTTGGCTGGAAAGAAAGAACAGATTTACTAGACAAAATAAACCCCAAAGATTTAGCTTCTGTAAATATTGTGGTTAAAGATAATAAAAAATTAGTAGGCTATAATACAGATTCTGCTGGATTTGTTAAAAGCTTAGAAGAAAAATTTGAGTCTATTGGGAAAAAATTAGAAGCAAGTAATGTAGTTATCTTTGGCGCAGGAGGAGTGTCAAAAGAAGTTGCAAAATTAATAGCAAGTAAAAAAGTTAATAGGATAGCCATCCTAAATAGGACATATTCTAAAGCAGTTTCTATAGCAAATAAACTCAATGAAAAATATAAACAAATAGCAGTTGCAGGAGGGGAAGATATAATAAGGGGATATTTATTAAATTCTTTTATAGTTCCAGATGTTGCAATTAATTTAACTGATAAAGGAAGTGATGGTCCTTTAAAGAATTATTCTGCATTTGCAGCCGCAGATATTAAATATAATAAAAATGAAGGAAATAATCTTTCTGCTTCAAGAACAATTGCAAGAGAATTAAAAAACATTAATCCTGAGATTATTGTTGCAGATATTGTTCTCCCAAAAAATCCACCTTCAAAAACATTAGCAATAGCTAAAAATGAAGGATTAAAAAATTTAGTTGATGGTTTGGGAATGGTTGTTTATCAAGCAGTTCCAGCTTATCTTAAGATTCAAGAAGCAAATCCCAAACAACATAATAAAAAAATCCCTGAAGAAGAAATCTTTAAAATTTTTAAAAAATCTGCAAAGTTTAAGTAAAATGAAAGACCCCGCGCTAAAGCGCGAGGTATCAATAACTAAAAAAATGTTAACATCAACAAACCCAAGGTTGAGAAGATTGGATGTAGTGGTCAACAGCGTCCATAGTTGTATTGCCAACGCTCCTAAAGAATTTTCCAGGACTCCAAAAATGTCCTTTTCTAAAATGGTTTCTCAACCAAGGATGTTTTTTGAAAAGCTTAAAGGCACTGTATCCTTTAAACAATTGAAGAGCCACACTAACACTCATGGTTGGAGGCATCTCAACAAAAAGATGGACATGGTCAACTCCAATATAGAGTTCATAAATTTTGAACCCTTTTCTGTAAGCCACTTGCCTCAAGAAAAACTCACAATCCATTCTGAGCCCATAAAACTTAAAGGGGTCTTTGGCATATTTAATTTTCCACACGAAGTGGAAAGCATTTTGTCCAAAGCTATGTTTTCTGGATTTCAAATCCATTTTTCATCTCCTAAGTCAACAAGAGATTCAGCTCATGCTAACTTTGCGTTTAGTTTCGTGGAGTTAAGTATCTTGACTCCGCCTAATAGTCAAACAAAAGAATTAAATTTTGAGGTTAACGGCGATTCCTCACCAAACTTAAAAGTCTGGGTATCCTCGCCGCGGATGTAATGACAAAATGGTTAAAAGCAGTTATAGAACTTGTTTTAGGATTATTAGGTGTTACTTCTCCTACTGGAATTTTTAAAGAGATATTTTTTGAATTATTTAAAGAAGGAAATAAATATGCCCTCATGGGTTATATAACTGCAGTAGTTGTAGGAATTATTTTACTTTTAGATGGTATATCCATCATAATAGGATATAAAAATTTAGGAGAGATGATTAAAGATATTAAAAAGAGTTGTAAAGATAAAGAATAGAAAATTCTAAATATGATTGATTCTTAGAGAGGTTATGAAAACTAAGTGGTACTCTACAAAAAGATATGAATTTGAAGCATTAGTATTAGGAGTAATCTTATTCATCGGAAGTTGGGTTTTATCTACTCAATTTGGAGCTCCAGAATTAATAAGGCTTCCACTCTTCATTATTGGAATTGTTCTCACAATTCTTTCAGCATTTCTTATAACACTTAGACTAATTGCACCTTATTTTTAGTGTTTCTTTGGATAAAGTTAAGGGGGAAATAAGAATATATTATTTATCAAGAGTAGTTTGTACAGCTTCTCCAAATAATAATCTGGCAAAAACTTCTTCTTTTCTCTCTCCTGTTTTTTGATCTTCTATTATTTTCCTAAACTTAATTATATAATCTTCAGTATTAGTTCCTCTTTTTGCTAATTTTAGTTTTACAAAGTTTTCCATAGCTTCTTTAATCCATTCTTTCTTAACAAGATTGTTTTGGCCATCTAAAGTAAAATTACTATTTATTATTTCTTTTATCTCATCTAAATTCATTGGTATATCTATATTCTTTCTTCCTTTAGATTCTCTAGCTTCCCTCCAATCTTCGAAAGTTGGTTTAGTGCTAAATATAAAATCCCAAAGAACAGACATTAAATACACTGTGTTGGGTTTATAATCTAAAAATTTGACTTTGGAAAGTCCAGAACTAAATAAATATTCTAAAGAAATTGAAATCCCTCTTCTTAATCTTTCATTAATTATATTCTTAAATTCTGTTATCTCTCCCTTGATTTTTCTCAAAAAAACAGCTTGTTTAACTCCTTGTACAGAATTAAATTCCCAAACTGAGAAATTTTTGGAGAAATTAGTAAATTTTAAATCTTTTTCATCTATATAATCATTTACTGCAATTCCTAACTTTTGAGAAGTTAATAAGATTAAATCTTGCTCGTTGATTTTCTTATTTTGGGTTTCCCACCCTTCTAAATCTGTATCATATTGGGACAATTGATTAAATTGTTCCTCCCATAAATCTTTTCCTTCAGAATCATTTCTTGGAAGAGATCTTTTTAATTCAATAATAACTCCTCTCTCGCCATTTAATTGGATATTTAAATCGGGGGTTAATTCTCCAGGCATCATCTTTTTACCAAACCAATACTTAATAGATTCATCAACAAATGATGTAAAGTCATCAAACTTATAGAGATGTAAAGTAGCTAAAGTTGCATTCAAAGTTTGATCATAATTATCTACTTCTTCTATTATCTCTTTTACTCTAGTTGACATTTTTAATTTACCACCATCTCTTTAATCTCTCCTTCTCTAAATCTTTTAAAGATATGCTCACATAATCTAGAGATTGAACTAAAACTTGCTTTTAATTGGGGTACAATAGTTATTTTGTCTTCCGAAACAACCCAAAGATCATAAGAAGAACCATCATAATAATCCACTAAAGAAGCATGCACATAAGGATTTCCATGATAAAGAGTATAAGTTGATTTTGGGAACTCTGATAAAGCTTTTATTAATTTATGATTTTGACCAACATCTTTAAAAATATTAATAGGGTACTGTATAAAAATAGGTTTTATCTTTCCTTGATTTTCCTCCCTTGATTTCTGTTTAAATACTTTAATCTTATTAGAGCCTATTTTAAGAACAGTATCAAATATTGTGTAAAAAAACAATTTTAAATTTTTGTTGCATTTAAAAAGTCCTTCCCTAGATAAAAATCCATAAAAGAGTTCTGAATCTTCTCTTTTTACTGAGAAAGTTATTTTATCTATCCACTGATCATTTTCTGCGGCTCTTTTAAAAGATTCTTCATAATCTTCATATGTCCATCTAACATCAGATTCCTTTGTTCTTTTGACAATTTTAGAATCAATTAATTTGTTATTAATTCTACTATGGGAAACCACCCTATCTGTAACTATCTCTCCATCTACTTTCTTATTTAGATTATCCAAAATATCTTTAATTTGATTTGAACTTATATTAAGTCTAGAGGTATTTGAATAGAAATGATTAAAAAATGGGATCATAACTTCTTTAACAAACTTTGAAGAATCATAGGAAATAGCTACATAAATATTTGAATTACCCATCTTTACCAAATTTAAATTTCCTTGAACTATTTTTCCAGATACGAAACTTCTTTTTAATTCTAATGTCACAAGATTATTGTTTTCTTCAAGATATTTCATTTGAAATTCTCCAGGAATCCATTTTCTAATCTCATCAAAAAGATTATTTGAAGAAATTAATGTAAATAGTTTAATCTCAAAATTAGGAGGTAATTTTGCTGCATTAATTGATGTAAAAATAGAATCTAAATCTTTATGCTTAAAGTATAACCAATAAGTACTAAACTTCCTTTCCATTTTATAATTACAGAACAGGTTTCATATTTATTAATTTAACTAATATCATTCATCCCAATTTTCAACCTTTATCTGATTAAGTACGTTTGCGGGATGTAAGCACTACTACTCCACCCATTTCAAACTTTGTAGGAGATAAATAACATACTTGACTATTTGGGTCATCTTGTTCAAGTCTATAGTTTTCATAAAGATAGTCTCCTTCCTTCTTTTTTCCGATATCAATAACATTCTTAATTTGGTTTACAAAGTCATCTATAGAATTTGTTTTTTTGGGCAAATATACTAAAAGGGCTAGGGGTTTTCCAGATACTTTCATATAGTCCTCTAACTCAAAGTCGCTATCAAAGTTATCTAAGAATTTTTTATATAATTCAAACTCCTTTTCATTAAATCCATAAATTTCCAAAATCTTTTTTTTAATATCTTCTATTTCCATAATTCTTCCCACTTTTTAGTCTATTTAAGCATTATTATACTAGAATTAATCCTCATTCATCCCCATTACCGTTATCAACCTTAACCAAGAAAAACCACTCCCAAATCCCCAAAAACATTTTTATACACAACCCACCCAATTATCTTTCAACTCTTTTTCTCATCCTTTTTCTCCAAAACAATTTTCCCTTTTTCTGTTTTAATTTCAACATCTTCCCCATATTTCATTCCTGCTTCTTTGAGCATCATTGGAGGAATGTTCACAATATACTTGTAATAATCTTTGTTCTTGTGCTTTCTTATGAATCTTTTTTGAATTTTCATTATTATACAAGGTTTTTTTGATATATAAATTTTGAGGCGCCAAAAGCTTTATATATGTGAGGCACCTAATAATATAATGACTCCTAAATTCTTAGGAATTGGATGGAAAAGCAAAATAATCTTCAAACGAGCAACAGCATATATTTCAATTAACAAATTAGTTGTTGAAGGATGCAATTTAGAAAAGGGAAAAGATCTTTATTCTTATCTTGCTGAGGATAAAAAGGCAAGGAAAATTATTATAACTTATCTTGATGGAAAAAAGAAATTACCAAAAAATCCTATCTAATACCAAAAAGATTAAAAACCCTATTGTATATACATATACAATGAAAAGTATATTACATTATCCTCAATTAGATTCTATTCTAATGGTTGAAAAAATAATACAGGAAATAAAAGATTATCCCACAAGAATGAAATTATGGAAAGCACTTCCAAAAAAAATGCAATATCAAACATTTAAATTAATTTTAGATTACTTAGAGAGATCAAATAAAATTATGTTTGATAAAGGAAAAATTATTTGGATCTTTCCTAATAACAAAAAGTTAAACGAATTAATACAAGGAGCAATTAGTGTATAATGGAAAAGAAGTTTGTAGTTCAGTTATCTCCTGAATTGTTTAAAGTTAAAACTGATATTGAAACAGAGTTGTACAAAGGAAACAAAACCAATGAAAAACTTTATTCCCTTATATTAAAAGCAATCGAATTTCTAAAAGAAAAAAGAACAGGATTACCAATGTCAAAAAAGCTTCCTATTTACAATTATCATGAAAAAAAATATGGAATAACAAATTTGTTTATGATTAAATTAACAAGGGGTTCAAGAGGGTTTTATACAAATGTATCAGGAGGAGAATTCAAAATCCTTCAAATTATCTTAGAAGTTGAAGAAAACCATAAAGATTATGAGAAAAAAGCACATTATTGAAATCTTGTGAAAAGAAGAGTTTTTGCACCCTTTAAAGCTTACACATATATTATATAACTTTCACAGATTAAATAAAATTATGAGTGAAAGTCAATCAAGATATAGTATTGTTGAAAGATTAATCAAAAGAAAATTAGAGATTATGAGTTCTAAATCTAATCTTAAAGAAGATGTAAAAAAGAAAGAACAAAAAATTGGTAAATTAAAGAAAGAGTTAGAAAACTGGAAAAAAGATATCCAGGAAGATATTAAAAGAGAAGAAAGAAAAAAAGAATTAGAAATTGACAGGTCTAAACAAGAGTTTGAAAATTTAAAAGAGCAGATGAAAGATAAAGAAAAAGTATTAGACGAACAAATTAAAGCAATTGAGGAAGCATTAAAATCTATCGAAGAAATTTCAAAAATGTCCCCTACTATTCAATCATAGATTTGTTTTTGAAACTGATAGAATGTCTGTAAAGAAAAAATGATGCCATGTGCTCAAAACAGACTTAAAATAATAAAAATAAACCAATGCCATGTTGCTGGTTCCTTCTAACAAAGGTGTTTAAGGGCTAGAGATTAGCCCATTTTATTTTAATATGGATGGTTCAATTAGATATAAAATTGTAAAAGGAAAGAAAAGACCTTTATGCGATTATAATAGGAATTGTGAGAATCTCGCGTTCAGAGAAGTTTATTCTGATTTAGGCAAGAAAAGAAAATATTCTGGATGGAGTTATTTGTGCAAAAAACATTTCAAGAAAGAACAAAAAAGACTCAAAGGAAAATTAGCTAATTGCAATGTTGATTAATTCTTTTCCTTCCAACTCCAGTAATCATCTTTTCCTATAATAACATGATCTAAAACTTTTATTCCTAGAAGCTCTCCTGCATCTGCTATTTTTTCTGTAACTTCTAGATCTTCTTGACTTGGTGTTGGGTCTCCACTAGGGTGATTATGAACTAAAATAATCTTACTTGCAGAATTTTTGATTGCAGGTTTAAAAACTTCTCTTGAATCAATAATTGAAGAATCCAAAATACCTTTAGTGATTAAATGATCACTGATATAATGATTTCTATTATTCAATAAGACAATAATAAAATTTTCTTGTTTTTCATCTCTAAGTCTTTCATGCATAAATTCAAAAACTTTTTTAGCAGAAGAAAGAAATCTCACTACCTTTTGCGAATCTTTATGTCTTTTTCCTAATTCAGCCATTGCTAATATCTGCATAGCTTTACTAGGGCCAATTCCTTTTATTTCTTGTAATTCTTTTAAAGAACAATCAAATAATTTATCTAATCCGTATTCTGCAATTAATCTGTTGCTCATATCAATAACATTTTCTTGTATTGTTCCTGTCCGTAAAAGTATGGCAAATAATTCAGCATCACTCAAAGCTTCTGGCCCATGTTTAAGAAATCTCTCTCTTGGTCTGTTTTGTTTAGGCATCTCTTTTATTTTCATAGTATTTTAAGTCTTTAATTTTTTAAAAAATATATTTGGGGCTCCCTAATAAATCATCCTTTTAACCCTCTTCAAATCCTGCTTTAGGTAATTATATAATTTTTGAGCTTCATCTATCTTTAATTTGCTTTCATCTTTTAAATCATTTTTAATAACCAGATATCTCTCATAAGCATTTGCCCCGTTTGAAATCCTTTTTATTAATCTTAAAAATTCTTTTTTTGAGTATTTCTTGCTTTGTATTAATCTTCTGATTATTTCAAGAGTTCTTATTCTTAAAACAACAGTATAGGCAATTCTGTCTTCAAGATGCTTCTTCTTTTTGGTTAGGGCATCTTCAATGTATTTTTTAAGTATCTCCAATTTTTCTTCGGTGCTCTCCAAATACCATTTTACATTTTTCTTTGTAACTCTTATTTCTAAATCCCTAATATAATCTGAATTCAGAAGTGGCTTTGCTTCTTTTAACATCTGTCCAATAGGAAGCAAATCCTGATTCAGTTTCTGAATAAGTAGCTGATGAGAAACAATCAATAAATTGTAAACTCCTTCCTGAATCATCTCTTTATCAAGATTATCTGTAATAATCAGTACATCTATATCACTCTCTTTTTCTTCCTCTCCCCTTGCATAACTTCCTGTTAAATAAATCCCTATTATTGAGTTCAAAGGAATATGTTTTTTTAAAATTTCAATAACTTCTGTTAGAATTATATCGTTTGTTTTTTTAATCAGTTCTACTCTGACTTGCTTGTTCAGCCATGCTCTTGGAAGTATAACTGCTGATGAATTTCCTGCCTTGATTGCTTTTTTTATTTGAATCTCCATTTTGATGATTTTTAAGTTTTATCCAGATAATCTTCATCTTCTCTTTTTTGCTTTAAAAATTTCTCATCTATTTCTTTTTTCCAGTAATCTTTTGTAGTATCTTTTCTGCCTTTTTCTTTCTTAATTTTTTCTTCATGCTCAGATATTTGTTTTCCAACTGATTCTATTCTTTTCTTTCTTAATTTTTTCATATGCTTTCTGTCTTTTCCCATCTTATCGTAGGATGTATGTTCTTACATGTACATACATATTTTTAAACCTTCCTATACTAGAATTAATCATTCATCCCCCTTGCTATTGTCAACCTTTATCTGATTAAGTACGTTTGCGGGATGTAAGCACTACTACTCCACCCATTTCAAACTTTGTAGGAGATAAATAACATACTTGACTATTTGGGTCATCTTGTTCAAGTCTATAGTTTTCA
>Ga0208905_1000204_pt1 | contig 29473 bp, 39 predicted proteins | sample AntAceMetag02UKS_FD_184776 | JGI IMG/M metagenome (GOLD analysis project Ga0208905, IMG submission 184776) | Saline lake microbial communities from Ace Lake, Antarctica - Antarctic Ace Lake Metagenome 02UKS (SPAdes) (version 2) | ecosystem: Environmental > Aquatic > Non-marine Saline and... | reverse complement strand
CGTTGATCGGCGGCATTATTTTTTGACCATTATTACCTCCTATGTTAATTTTTTAATATATCATAACATAATTAAGTGGCGGAGAGGCTCTGTCACTTGAGTGGCGGAGAGGCTCTGTCATGTGGCCGATTAGGCACAATATAATAATGATTGGAGTTCGAAATATTTTCATTATGTGTAAAGTATTAATTTTCGAGGAAATATTTTATGGCACAAAAAAATCTCGAACAGAAATAATCTGTTCGGGACAAGAGATTTCAAATTGACACAAGTTGTTGCTACGCAGAGAGAGAGAGAGAGAGAGAGAGAGCGGTTCGTGGTATTGTTTTTGCATCAAGCGTATTCATTGGAAGCCAATATCAGGTGAGGGGGTATGTATACCAACTCCCTTATATTCTGTCAATAATATAATTATTCTTCTAACGAACTTGCATCGAAGTCCCTATCGTTGACAGGAGGAATTTTTGAGATCAATGACCTCGGAAAACGATGATGCTTGGCTCCCAGAGGGCGACCGTAATCTTCTTTCCAACTGAGAGGGAGAGACGCTCTTTGATGTAGGCCGGGAACTTCAATTCCAGGTCGAAGGGGCTGGGACTGCCGGAGATCTGGAATCGCATCAGACAGTGTTCCGGGAGCATAAAGATAGATATCACCTCGCCCTTAAATACATTCCGTTCAAGAGATTCCCGGATCGGCTCGTCTTCCCGGATAATTTTGATATACTGGGGGCGAAGGCAGATAGCTACCCGTTCTCCCGCCGGAATCTTCTTGCTGGTTTTTACCAAAAAATATCCGAGGTCGATCGCCGTTCCGCCGGGAAGATTACGGCTATCTCCATAGAAGATATTCCGGTACCCCAGAAACCGAGCCACACTCTCCGTTGCCGGGTACCCGAAGACCACCTCCTTTCGACCGCTCTGAACCAGCCTCCCATCTACCAGTACCGAAAGCCTGTCTCCCAATGTATAGGCTTCCTCCAGGTGGTGCGTGATATGAATGGCGGTGACTCCGGCCCGACGGATCGCCTGCTTCAGATCGAACCAGAGACGACGCCGGCTCCCCTCATCGATGGAGGAGAACGGTTCATCAAGCAGAATAACCTTCGGCCGGGTGATCAGAGCCCGGGCCAGAGCAACCTTCTGCTGCTCTCCCCCGGAGAGGGTACGCACATCCCGCCCCCGCAGCGGTCCTATCTGTAAGGCGTCACATTGAAGGGTAACCTCTTTTTCTTCAGCCGCTGCCGGAAGCCGACGGGAGTGGAGCCCGAACCGGATATTTCCCTCCACCGAGAGATGAGGGAATAGTGCGTAATTCTGGGGGAGATAACCCAGACCACGCTTCTCCGGAGGAAGGCGGAGGAGATCATTATCATCAAGCGTAATAGACCCGCCGCTCGGTCGATATAACCCCAGAATACACTTCATCAGGGTAGATTTCCCGGAACCGGTAGGACCGAGAACAACATGGTACTCACCCTTGCGGACAGAGATGTCTATATCAGTAAGGCGGAAGTCATCGATCGAGAATTGTAATGCCTGAAGATTGAGATAGTGTTGATTCATGAGCATAGCTTCACAACTTTTTTGCCACAAAGACACTAAGTGCTCCGTCACATAAATACGGTGACATTCGACCGCCGATGCATCCCGATCTGCTGCGTTGCTCGTCGGTCACAACCCACCAGGGGTTGCTCCCTTCTCGCGCCTTGCATATCGGGCGCCTCAACGCTCGAAATACGTCACTGTATTTATGTGAAGGCGCACTAAGACACGAAGGAAAGAATTACAGATTTATTAACTACGACTCTGCTGCTTCTCTGATCTCTCTTAGTGTCTTATTGTCTTTGTGGCAATGTATTTAAATTCCGATGAATCGAAATACTTTTACCGAACGGATGGCAAAGATAGTGGTTAATGATACCGCTATCAAAATTAGAATGAAGATCAGCATGCTGTAAATATCGGTGGACTCGAACTTGAGATAGATCGCCACCGGTATGGTCTCGGTCTTAAAAGCCATGGCCCCGGCCAGGGTAAGGGTAGCTCCAAACTCCCCGAACGCCCGGGCCCAGACCAGAAGAAACGCCGCCAGGACACCTCTCCAGGCAATGGGAATCACCACCCGGTAAAAGACCTGGAATCGGTTATAACCAAGAGTTCGGGCCAGGTTCTCATACTCTGGATCAACCCCATCGAAGGCTGTCTTCAGCAAGCGGACCGAGAGACCCAGTACAATAATAAACTGGGCCAGAATAATTCCTTTCACCTCGAAGACGAACGGCCCCAGATGATTATTGATCAGCTTCCCGACCGGGGTATTGAAGAAGATCAGGAGCATCGCTCCCACGGCGATGGGAGATAGTACGATCGGGAGATCGAGCAGCGTGTCCAGGATGGTCTTACCGAAGAAGTTATACCGACTCAATAGATATGCGAGCGGGATAGAGACGCATAATGCCGTTATTGATGATATGGTTGCCGTCATAAGGGAAAGCTTGACGGCAAAAAATACCTCTCCGGTATCGAGAACCTTCGAACTATCCGATGTTACCAGTTCCAGAACTATCCCGACGATCAATGCCAGCAGAATAATGGATACGATAATTGCTGTGGCAATTAGAATTATTGTAAAGATACGGTTCATTTTAGAAAAAATGGTAAGCAGTAAGCGGTTAGCAGTAAAACATTATACTCTCATCTGGCCAACTGCTTACTGCTTACCGTTTACCGCTTACTGCTTACCGATTTTTAAAAGCGCATGGTACTCTTCCGGCAATATATACTCTCCGCCGATACTAGCATCGGGAGCGAACTCCAGAGCCTTCTCCCGGGAAGTAATGTATCCATTTTTATGATAGATCGATCTCCCGACCGGAGAGAGAACAAAATCGATAAACCGCTTCGAGAGGGCGATATCGTGGGTATAGACCGGAATAGCGATCGGGATATAGGAGATGCGGGGGATCTTATCGGAAGAGATCGGGATATATCGCATCCGCTTCGGATTCCAGAAATGAAATACCCTCCACCCGATAATGGCATCCACACTGCCCAGCGCTGCCAGGTTTGCGGTCCGGGAGCAGCTCCCGGCCATGGTGACCACATTCTTCATCACTTCTGACAGCAAGTCATTCTTAACCAAAAGTTCGATCCCATAGAGGCCAAGGCAGACCGTCTCCGGATTACCCATTCCCACCTTAACGCCCGGTCGCCTAAGATCATCCAGAGAGCGTATCCCGGCCGGATTATCGGCCGGGGTGATTATGGCGGGGATCAGGTAGGCGACGAACCGATCACTATTCTCAACCAGCAACCCTTTACGCTCCCCGATGATGATATAGTCAGGGGAACCGGGAATATATATATCTCCCCTCTCCGACATCTCGATCTGGTAGAGCAGTCCCCCGGATCCTCCCAGCAGCATCTCTACCCTGATCCCGGTCTCTTTCTCAAAGAGACGGGCAATCTCTTCCATCGCCGGCTTATTGGCCGCGCCGCAGAAGACTAGTATCGAATCAATATCCGCGCCGGTCTCCTGTCCACATCCGAACAGAATTAGAATCACGGCCGCGAGCATCATCAAAAGTTGTATCTTCCCCATTAAACTGCCTCCTATCCAAGAACATAGCGCCTTCGGCGCAACGTTCTAAAGTGCCTTAAGTGCCTAAAGTGCGCTTAAGTGCCTAAAGTTAAAAGATTCGCCTCGCCAACGGAGCTGAGCATTAAAATGTCTAATTTTTTACAATTATTGTCCCGATACTTTATATTTAAAAGTAAATGAAATCGGGATCCCGATAGATATCGGGAAAATTCCGAAGCAGTAAATTAGCGCTTACAGCGCTAATTTAGTTTTGAACCAAGACTGACATAATTTGATTGGTGCACCGCCGGAGATACTTCAAACATCTCAACCGAGATATACACCGTTATATAATGTGTAATATAACGGCACCTGTCAACTTTTAATAATCATCACCAATTCATCTAACTTAGTTCTTAGGGTTTGACCCTAATATATTCTAATATATTTTTCCCTTTAGTCCTCAATCCCGGATTGTTATAGTTCATTAAATGTTAGACTTTTTTCAAAACTATTTTTACCCAGTAAAAATAATAATATGATCGCGATAATTGACTATGGGATGGGAAATCTGAGGTCCGTGGAGAAAGCGCTCCAGTCTCTGGGAGCAGACTGCTCTATTCTCTCTCGCCCTTGCACCCTGGACCATTATAAGGGAGTAATCCTCCCCGGTGTAGGCGCGTTCGGTGACGCCATGACCAATCTTCGCCGGAACGGATGGGTCGAGTGGATCCGGGAGACAGTTAAAACCGGGATCCCCTTTCTGGGAATTTGCCTGGGACTCCAGCTCTTATTCAACTGGAGTGAGGAAGGAGAAGGCGGGGAGGGATTAAATATAGTAGCGGGGAAAGTGATTAAATTTTCCCCCGGGGTGGGAATTATTCCCCATATGGGATGGAACCAGCTTAAGATCGCATCCGATACGCCGCTCTTATCAGGGATAGACCGGGATAGCTATGTTTATTTTGTCCATTCTTATTACGTTGTCCCCGATCAGGCGGAAGTTATAGCCGCCACCACCGATTACGGCATTGATTTCGTTTCAGCGATAGTAAAAGATAATATATATGGTCTCCAGTTCCACCCGGAAAAAAGCCAGGCGGTAGGATTACGGATTCTACGCAACTATATTGAAATCACCAGACAAGGATTATAACTGATACAATTTGAACCACGAAGGACACGAAGATCACGAAGATTAAAAAATAGTGGATACACTATAATGCGCTTTAAAATTATAATGTTGCAGTAAATTTATCGACTCGTAAAGAATGCCAGAATTAAAGTTATAAATATAAAGATCTAAAGTGTTACATCAAACTGAATTTAAATATCCACAACTCTTCGTATCCTTCGTGCTCTTCGTGGTTAAATATTATTATAGCCTGAGCAAATGTTAGCGAAACGAATAATTCCATGTCTTGATGTAAAGGATGGCCGGGTGGTCAAAGGGGTGAACTTTGTCGGACTTCGGGACGCGGGTGATCCTGTTGAACAAGCCAAGTTCTATGAAAAAGAGGGAGCGGATGAACTGGTCTTCCTTGATATTACCGCCTCCTCTGATAGACGCGAAACTATAATTGATCTGGCCCGGAGGACAGCCGACCAGGTATTCATGCCATTTACCATCGGGGGAGGCATCAGAGAACTTGATGATATCCGGGCTATCCTGAGAGCCGGCGCGGACAAGATCGCGATCAATACCGCCGCGGTGCTGAATCCGGACCTGATCGATCGCGCTTCAGCCCGCTTCGGATCTCAGTGTGTCGTTGTCGCGATTGACGCGAAGAGGAAAGGCAATAGCTGGGAAGTCTTTACCCACGGAGGAAGAAACCCGATCGGACGCGACGCGATAAAATGGGCCCGGGAGGCCGAAGACCGCGGAGCGGGAGAGATATTGCTGACCAGTATGGATGGAGATGGTACCTTGAAGGGTTATGATCTGAAACTCACCCGGGCAATCGCCCGAGCGGTCAATATCCCGGTGATTGCTTCCGGCGGAGTAGGATCCCTGGAAGATCTTTATAAAGGCATTGTCATCGGGGAAGCTCAGGCGGTCCTGGCCGCCTCAATCTTCCATTTCCGGACTTATTCGATCAGGGAGGCAAAAGACTACTTGAGAAAGCAGGGAGTAGCGGTAAGAACTTAACGCATTTGGCGTAACTTTTTAACCACGAAAAACACGAAGTTCACGAAGAATTATTAACCAATAAAAATAATTATTAAGTTATTTTCTAATTTTTCTTCGTGAGCTTCGTGTTTTTCGTGGTAATAGTCCGTTTATTTTACGATTATTTACACTCCGGATAATAGTAGTTAAACTCATCATCAGTAATCCGGATCAACTCATTCTCACTTGGCTTTCCCTTCCGGCTGACAGCAAATATCTGCCAGTTATCTCCGCCCCGCTGAGAGGAGAAGATAACCGATCCGCCATCCGAGCTGAATGAAGGAGATTGGTCAGATGCGGTATTTTTCGTGATATGAGTAAATCGTCCATCATCAACATAGTTCAGCCAGACATCCTCCTGCTTCCCTTTCCCGGATACATATAATAATCCCAGCCCCTCAGGATCAACAACGGTTGAAATGCGGCTATCCTTCTTCGCGTGAGCCATTATTTCGCGTGGAGTTCCATCGGGTAGTTCCAGCAGGTATATCTTGTACTTGTCCATCCTTTCGAAACCAAAAAATAACATCTTCCCATCAGGCGAAAAGACGATCGATCCCCCTATACCATCTTCAAAAGAGGTCAGGGTCCGTTCACTCTTTGAATCCACGCTCATTAACCGGAGGATATCCTTCCCGTCAACCCGGGAAAAATAGGCGATTAACTCATTATCCGGGGAAAAGACGGGAAAAGTATCCGGCTCCGGGTTATCAGTTAATCTCTCGGGAGCATCGCCATCAGCAGCCATAGCATATAATTCCAGGTTACCATCCCGGTCGGAGACAAATACAATACGCTCCCGGTCCTGTGACCAGCTCGGATAGAGATCGGAGGCATCATTGTCAGTAAGTTGCCTGATCTCTCCCAAACCACAATCAATAATATATATCTCGTTATCACCATCCCGGTCGGAGAAGACAACCATCTCCCCGGCTATCCCGGCCGGGGGATTAAAGAGATGGAGATTGGATATTGGGACAGATGGCGTCTGAACGGGCGGAGGGATAATAGTTGCTGAGGGAGAGGGAGATGGGAATGGTGTTAATGATGGAGGCTGAGTGATATCCGGAACTTCCAGAGCCAGCGACGGCTCCGGGATGGACTGACAACCTCCTACCCATAAGAGGCATAATACAATTAAATAATAATGAATATTTTTCATATTAATTAGCGCCTTCGGCGCTACTTAATAACAGTACGTTAACGCCAAAGAAACTAACTTATGCTAGACCTACTCAAGAAGGTATTTTCAACTTTTTGTGTTCAAAAAACTAAATATTCACCACGAAGAAAAAAAGAAAACTATGTGATTTTTCCTATTTTTCAAATTCCTTCGTGAACTTCGTGTTCTTCGTGGTTAAAAAGACTTTTCGAACAAGTTCATGCTAAAAAAGCACGTTGATAGAGCTGATAACCTCAAACTCGGGAGCACCTTTATCAATACCAACTCCGATACCTCCGTTCAGACTGAGCATATCATTGAGGGAGTATTCAACCCCGCCGGTAAGCTCGATATCATTATCAATATCTTCATAGCGTTCCGTTTCGAGATTCAATTCTCCCAGAATATTAAACCCTGGAGCAGCCTGGATAATTACACCTGCTCCAATACCAAAAGAAGTTTTTCCATCGATCTCACCCGGCCATCCGCGATATGCTACATCCATATCAGCATTATACCTAAGACTGATGTGGCCAAGTAGGGCAAAAATATCACTGGCGTAATAGCGAAGGCCGGAGAAAATCTCAAAGTTAAACTCTCCGCTGGAACGGGGATATAAAATTTTCTCTCTCCCGGTAGGCAAGGTAAATAGAGCGCCGACTGAAAGAAGAAGTGGATCATCTAGAATCAGATACTTCCCCCACAGATCAATATCGCTGAATCCCCCCTGGGTTCCACCTTCGTCGGGAATGTAATCCATAAGCCATATCCGCCCCCCGACCTCCACCAGATCATAGGCAAGCGGGACAGCAAAGGTCGGACCGATCATCAGGCAATCGGATTTGATCTCATCACCAAGTTTCCAGTGCTGGTATCTTGCTTCCCCTCTCAGCCAGGCGCCGGTCACGACCGCGCCATCATATTCCGGCCTCTGCAAGAGACGAGAATCCGGAGAGACCTGGGCCATAAGTACCGCCGGACCGAGAAATATTGCCACCAATAATATCGAGAAAAATATCTTCACTTTAAACTGTTCCTCCTATTGATATAGGCATTAGGGATTGGAGAATAGGGATTTGATTAACTAATCGAAGATAATATATACCATATGTATGCCCCGGTCCAGAAAAATCCAGCGGTATGCTCAGGCCGAGAACCCCGTTAGTAAAGTAACCTTATGAGGAAGTACGATATTTATTGTCCCGATGCTTATTATTGAAGCAGCAAGCGTCAAAAAATCTAGGCCGAGGATAAAAAGAGGAAGAAATATGATTCCCAGTAAGATTGCCGTGATTGATAGATAATACCGGCGTTGCATCTTCAGAACCTAAAATTTTTACTCCATAAATATATTTATCTTTCAATTCCGGATTATTTAGGTATGTTTCTGCTTCAGAATTTTAAATAATTATTATAAAAATATTTAACCACGAAGGACACGAAGATCACGAAGTTGATTTAAAAATATAAGATATATATGCAACAATTCCCCTTCGTGATCTTCGTGTTCTTCGTAGTTAAATAGATTGGTGAGCTAAGTTATTAGCTTATCTGAATAATCAGGAATTAAAAGATAAAATAATGAACAATCAGATAATACTTTCCAGCGGCTCGATTCATAATTACGGGATGGACCGGGTCTTTGAGATCGCGGCTCGCTGTGGTTTCGACGGAGTGGAGATGATCGTCGACGAGCGGACCGATACCGTTCATTCCGGTTATCTCCAGAGTTTGATCGAGAGATACAATCAACCGGTCCCGGTGGTTCACGCGCCGTTCAACTTTCTCGATCCTCCCGGCTGGGAGAAAGATGAAATATCCCGGGCGAAGCGGTCGGTCGAACTGGCGAAGGAGATCGGAGCGGCGAGTGTCGTCCTCCACACCCCCTTCTATACCGATCGACTCTTCCTCAGGTGGCTGGAAGAAGACCTGGCGGAGTACCAGAAGACCACGGAGATCATCCTCCTAGTGGAGAATATGCCCTGCTACCGGAAACCGGGAGGTAGACTGGGGAAATGGCTGAATATCTCTGACGTACAGGAGTGTGGTCGAAAAAAGTTCTGGAACCTGATACCATCGTTTATTACCCCCCTCTGTTTCCCTCTCTGCAAACTGGAGAGACTCGATCAATTCCCCCATATCATCCTCGACACCACCCACCTCGGGACCGGAGGATTTGATCCCATCGCCGCGTTTGACCGATTCCGAGACCGGATCGGCCATATCCATCTCTCCAACTTCGACGGGCGCGAGCACCTGGAACTCCGGACCGGCATAATCGATATGGCCGCTTTCCTTCGACACGTCACCGGTGCCGGATATGCCGGGGGATTCTGCCTGGAGATAATGCCGGAGTATTTTCCCTCAGATAATGAAGAGTTAACTGTCCGGCTCTTAAAGGACAACCTGGGCTTTATCAGAGAGCACACCAGCTGAGAGCGCCAGGTTAGCCAGGGACAGCCAGGTCGGACAAGTCATACTGGTCAGACAAGTCGGACGGGTCGGCTGGAACGCCTGAAACAGTTAGTCTCCCCCGAGTTCCTCTGCTCGTTTGAGGTGATAATCGGCCGGGCCGGCCCGGCCAAGCTGACGTAGAGCCTGGGAAAGGCGAGAGTGCACCCGGGCAACGTCCGGCATTAGCCGGAGGGATTCCCGGTAGTATATGACGGCTTCGGCGGGGCGAGCGATCATATCGTAGATAACGCCGAGATTGTATAATGTATCGGCGTCATTCGGATTGAGCGCGGCCGATCTTTTCAAAAGCCTGATTCCTTCCTCCGGCTCACCCCGTCGGCAGTAGATTATCCCCAGATTATTATAGGCGGCGCCGTACCCCGGGTTTAACTTGATCGCCTGGATAAAGAGGGGAACTGCCCGGTCATAATCCCCGGACCGGTAAAATACATTCCCCAGGTTGTTATACGGGTTGGGATAATCTGGTTCCAGAGCGATAGCCTCCCGATATGACCTGACGGCTTCTTCCACCCTCCCCCGGGTGAAATAAACATTGCCGAGATTATTATGCATCCTGGCACTCGTCGGAGTGTAAGCCAACGTCCGTTCATAGAATGTCAACGGCTCATGGAAGTATCTATTTTGTTTCGCGGTCAGAATGCCGCAGAAGAGAATGCCTGCTATTCCCAGAACAATCACTGGAACCCGATATCTCCCCCGGCGGATGAGAAAGGCATAACCGGCAGCCAGAACCGTAAAGATTCCGATCGAGGGAAGATATAGCCAGTGTTCCGCTATATAGGCTTTGATGGGATATACGCCGGAGACGGGACTGATGGAAATGAAGAACCAGAAGACGGAGAAGAAGAAAATATTCCCCTTCCTCCGTGTCCAACACCAGATGGCCAGTAGAACGCCACCCGCCGCGATCATGATTCCGGCCAGAACCCGGAGGCCGTCGGCCGGGAAGAGGAGAAACCCGTACTCCTGGTGAAGATCAACCGGGAGAAGAATCAATCTCAAATAGCCGATGAGTGCGAAAAAGAATCCGGGCAACCGATCGATCAGCGTTGTGGGAATAACAGCTTTATCCATCAAAAGCGACCGCAGGACAATATATACTCCGGCCATCACGGCGAGGGGGAGGAATCCGGAGAACCGGATCTTCTTTCTGAAAGAAATATGATAAAGGAGGAGAAGTCCGGGAAAGACAACACTGTTCTCCCGGGAGAGGAGGGCCAGAAGATAAAGAAAAACGGAGAGAAACAATAACGGAATATTTCGGGAAGCCTGCTGCTTTACATAAGCTATGAAGCATACCAGCATACAGAGAACCGCCAGGGAATCCGGGCGGCCGGAGATATAGGCTACCGTCTCGGTCTGGATGGGATGAACAATATAGAGCAGCGCGGCGATCAAGGCAATCAGAGGATCCCGAAAGAGTAACCGGAGGAAGAAATAGAGAGCCACTCCGACCAGAATATGGAGAAGAATCCCCGAGATGTGATATCCCACCGGATTTAAGCCCCAGAATGAAAAGTCAAAGAGATAGGTAACCGTGGTCAGCGGTCGGTAATAATTATAGACCTCACCGGAACCGGCCGCGACATCCCCGGTCAGGATCAGGGGGAGATAGGATGGACTGCGGAGATAGGTATTATCGCTGATAAAATGGATATCGTCCCAGATGAATTCCCCGGAGAGGGATGTGAGATAAACCGCGATCCCGATCAGGATGATAATGACCACGGTCAGCCAGGGGAATTTATTCGCAACGGGGCGCTGTGACTTATTTTCCATTATTTTATCATAATGATAATGAGTCCAGGAAGCAAGGTGAGAATAATGGTGTTGAGGGGATTGCCGGGGGAGGCTGTCGGACAGGTCGGACAGTGCCGTCCCAGGTTGACGGGGTTACTCGGGGACGATGCCTGTCTCCGACTTGCTGCCAAGGGATGACCGAATCAGGGAAATTAGCTGGCCACCCTCAATCAGCACCTTCTGGGTCATCTTCATCTTATCTACGGGATCTACCGTCCGGACGGATTCGATGGGAGAGAAGGTCTCCATCAGCCGGGAGGAGGGGAAGATATCCCGGGCAACTTGAAGGAGCTTATTGTACCTGTCAATGAATGAGCCAGAATCATAATACCCGGCACCGAGCTGCTGAATGGTCTGCAGGTCATTGAGCAGAGTCCGGAGCATGCCCAGAAGGACCTTTCGGTCTTCATTCAGACTATCGTTAACCGACTGACTCATCTGCTGGATTTATCGGGGGAAGATCCTTATCGATCTTTCCGGAAGGAGGGGAGGATACACTCTCTCCCTCATCAAGAAATGACAACCGGGCCATCTCTGCTCCATCTCCGCGGCGACCACGGGCCAGTTTCAAAATTCTGGTATATCCACCGGCCCGATCAGCGAATCGAGGACCAATCTCCGCGAAAAGCTTATGTACCGCATCTTTATCGCGCAATATCGAGATTGCTCTGCGGCGGGTAGCCAGAGTATCGCGTTTGGCCAACGTCACCATCTTTTCAGCGATAGGCTGGGCGGCGCGCGCTTTGGCGATCGTAGTGATAATCGCTTCCTCTCGTATCAGACTGGATACCATATTCGCAAAAAGAGCCTTACGATGGGATGAGGTCCGATTTAATTTTACTGTCTTCTTTCTGTGCCGCACTGTTCGTTACTCCATACTTGGTTCACTTCCCTGGGTTATCGCGTCCAGAAAATTCGCGTCAGGAATATCCATCCCCAGGCTGAGTCCCAGGCTGGTCAGGATCCCCTTTATCTCGTCTAGAGATTTCTTGCCGAAATTACGATATTTCAGCATCTCCGTCTCCGAAAGACGGGCGAGATCTCCAATTGTCTGAATGTTAGCGGATTGGATGCAGTTATGCGATCGAACCGAAAGTTCGATCTCATTGATCGGCATATTCAGCAACTTCTGAACCTTATCTTCTTTATCTTCCGTCTCAACCTCCTCTTCAAACTCAACCGTATATAGTTCCTGGTCGGTAAAGAGATCAAGATGCTTCTTTAGAATCGCGGCCGCCTGGATCAATGCTTCACGGGGAGCAATACGACCATCTGTCCAGATATCAAGAATGAGACGATTAAAGTCAGTCCTCTGACCCACCCGGGTATCTTCAACGGAATACTTTACCTTCCGGACCGGACTAAAAATTGAATCAATCGCGATTACCCCAATCGATTCTTCGGCTTCCTTGTTTAGTTCCGCCGGACGATAACCCCGGCCTATCCCTACTCCCATCTCGATATTGAGAGTAGCGCCCTTGGCCAGACGGGCAATCAGATGATCGGGATTCACAATCTCGACCGTCCCGCCGGTATCGATATCGCCGGCAGTAACCTCTTTCTCGCCAACTACCGAGAGCCTTATCTTCCGCGGTTCTCTCCCATCCATCTTCAAAATCACCCGCTTCAAATTAAGGATTATCTCGGTCACATCCTCATAGACGCCATCCAGAGTGGTAAACTCATGGAGTGCTCCTTCAATCTTGACATCGGTAATCGCCGCGCCGTCAAGAGAAGATAGGAGTGTCCGTCTCAGGGCATTGCCCAGAGTAAATCCATAACCCCGCTCGAACGGCTCCGCCGTAAATCGGGTATATGTATCAGTAGCGGTATCTTCTTCTTCCAGTAATATTCTGGGAAGTTCAAACTTCCCCATTATAATAGCCATATTTTTTCTCCTCAAACATTACAAATCAGCATAGGTCACAGACAGAGAGAAGGGATTACTTAGTGTAAAGCCCTACTACCAGTGAGATATCAACCGGTACCCTGCCGTCATTAATCATGGGGAACCGCAGCACCTCACCCCGGAACCGATTCTTATCCAGATGCAGCCATTCCGGTACTATTTGAGCATGAGTAGCTTCAAGCGACTCCGCCGACCGTTGACGACTGGTGCCTTTCTCCCTGACCTCAATGACATCACCAACCTTTACTCGGCTGCCGGGAAAATTAACTCTTCTCCCATTGACCTGAATATGTCCATGACGGACAAACTGGCGGGCCGTACGGGGCGATGTCACAAAACCGAGGCGATAAACCACATTATCCAGACGGGTTTCCAGGAACCGGATCAGGTTCTCGCCAGCCTGTCCTTTCTGCTGGGCGGCTTTCTCGAAATAATTTCGAAATTCCTTTTCACCAATACCGAAACTTCTTTTCAGTTTCTGCTTCTCGCGCAACTGCATACCGTATTCGGTAGTCTTTCTACGACGCATCCCCTGCGCCCCCGGAACCTTTCTTCCCTTTTCTACCGGGCACTTACTCATCATACACTTAGCGCCCTTGAGGAAAAGCTTCGTCTTTTCCCGGCGACACAATCTACAGACTGGACCAATATACCTTCCCATAATAACTCCTGAATAAATTAGCGGCTGCTGCGCTAACTTAGTTTTGAACCAAGACCAACATAATTATGTCAGATCAGCGCCAATAATTATTTTTATAATTAGCAAATATTGCTTATTGACTGTTTACTTAAAAAATCAGTATGGTTTAGTTCGCCGCGGAGATTCACTCCACTTCGGTTATACTCTTCTTCTTTTGGGCGGACGACAACCATTATGGGGCACCGGGGTTACATCCCGGATCGCGGTTATCTTCAAACCAAGCCCCTGAAGAGCCCGGACCGCGGAATCCCTTCCCGCGCCCGGACCATTAATCCATACCTCGATCCGCTGCAAGCCCATATTCTTGGCTTCGTTCCCCGCCTGCTTCGCCACTATCTGGGCGGCGAAGGAAGTGCTCTTTCTCGACCCCTTGAATCCGACTCTGCCACCGCTGGCCCAGGTAATAACCTCACCATTGGGGTCGGTGATAGTAACAATCGTATTATTAAATGTGGCCTGAATATGAGCCACTCCCGCGACTACGGAACGGCTGATCTTTTTCTTCTTACCCGTCTTTTTCTTTACTTTCGCCATTATAAATTAGCTCCCTCCGGTCGCTACTTTATTCGGCCCCGCACATAATTTATGTGCGGGGCAATAATTTTTACTTCGTAAAAATTATAGTAGTTTGTATAAAATAATTATATCCTTCTATTCCGAGATGCTTTTATGGCTGTTTCGGGTTTTTCCCGAAACAGTTAACGAAGACCTTTCTTCTTCCTCTTGGCGCCAACCGACTGTCCCGGACCTTTTCTGGTTCGGGCATTAGTATGGGTTCTCTGACCTCGAACAGGCAGACCCCGTCGATGACGGAGTCCCCGGTAACACCCGATATTCATCAGGCGCTTGATATTCTGAGTGCGGTCCCGCCGCAAATCTCCTTCCACCATATAATCCTTCTGGATCACAGAGGTAAGTTTAGCTACCTCATCTTCAGTCAGATCTTTGGCACGAATAGATGATTTTATACCGGCCTTCTCAGAGATATCACGGGCCACCTTACGGCCAATGCCAAATATTGAGGTAAGCGCGATCTCAACCGTTTTTTGGTTCGGGATATCTACCCCGACAATTCTGGGCATTGCTTCTCTCCTTTATCCCTGCTTCTGTTTATGGCGCGGATTATTACAGATTACCCGTACCACACCCTTGCGTTTAACGATTTTGCATCGCTCACAGAGCCTTTTTACTGATGCTTTTACTTTCATATTATTTTTTTACTTCGTAAAAAAATAGTTTTGTATCACGGTTCGACAATCCAGTTACATTTTCCATCCGGTAAGGTTGAATTATAACCATTTGATGATACTAACTTTATTTTTTTCGAATGTACTCCTATTTATACCGTTATATGCGATAAACTAGATTATAAGCGGCGGATGATACGGCCTTTGGTCAGGTCGTAGGGGGACATCTCCAGCAGCACCTTGTCTCCCGGCAGAAGCTTGATGAAGTGAAGCCGCATCCGACCCGAGATATGGGCCAGAATCAAATGCCCCTCACCGATCATCACCCGGAACATAGTGTTGGGGAGAAGTTCTTTTACTTCCCCTTCCAGTTTTATTGGTTCGTCTTTTGGCATCAGGTATTACTATAGCTGCTTGAAGAGCTCACTCAGTTCCTTATATGTATCTTCCCGGGCTATATCAGCCGCGACACGGGTCAATAGATCCCTATCGGCATACCACTGAATAAGGTCCGCGGTCTTCTCCCGGTAGACCTTGAAACGCTGACGGATCGCATCAGGCTGATCGTCAGGACGCTGATAGGTTTCTCCCCCGCAGACGTCACAGATCCCGGGGGATCGGGAAGGCATGTTTACAGTATGATAGATCTTCCCGCACTCCCGGCAGATCCTACGGCCGCTTAATCTGCTAATAATCACTTTCTCCGAAGCTTCCAGATAAATTGCCCGGTCAAGAGCAGTCCCCATATCTTTCAGCATCTCCGCCAGCATTTCAGCCTGGGGGACTGTCCGGGGGAAGCCATCCAGAATATATCCATTTTCTGCGTCATCCTTCTTCAGCCGATGGCGAATAATATCAACTGCTACCTCGTCCGGAACCAGATTTCCATCATCGATATAACTCTGGGCCAATTTCCCCAGAGCGGAACCGGCCTTTATCTCTCCCCGGAGCATATCTCCGGTTGAGATATGAGCGATTCCGAATTCAAGGGCAAGATCAACCGCCTGAGTTCCTTTACCCGCTCCGGGAGGACCTAAAAATACTACCTTCATAATTAAAATCTCCCCCTCATCTTGCCCTTCTTCATAAATCCGTCATAGTGGCGCATTAAGAGATGCGATTCAACCTGACGCATGGTATCCAGCATGACACCAACCAGAATCAGGAGACTGGTACCTCCGAAAAACTGGGTGATGGTAAAACTCAGCCGGGCCTGTCCACTGATCAGGCTGGGCAGAATAGCGATACCCGCGAGAAAAATAGCCCCCGAGATCGTCACCCGGGTCATTACCCGATCCAGGTAATCCGCCGTATTCTTCCCGGGCCGTATTCCCGGGATAAAACCGCCATACTTCCTCATATTATCGGCCACATCCACCGGATTAAATGTAATAGCGGTATAAAAGTAACAGAAGAATACTATAAATAGAATATATAGCAAGGTATATAGGGGCGCTCCAGGCGCAAGATAATCACTGAGAAATCGAAGTGAGGGAACAAAACTGCCCAGAGTCGCCGGGAACATCAGAAGCGCGGATGCGAAGATGATCGGGATAACCCCGGCCTGGTTAACTTTGAGGGGAATGTATGTCCGCTGCCCACCGTAAACTTTCCGTCCCACAATCCGCTTGGCATACTGAACCGGTATCTGCCTCTGCCCCTGGGTAACCACGATCACAGCGGCCACCACTCCAATAAAGAGGATCAGCATCACGATCAATAACCCCAGCGGCTGAGTTGCCTTCTCCGGATTGAGCGGAGAGAAGACGTTCCAAGCGTCAATTACAGCAGTAGGCGCCCGGGAGATAATACTGGTGGTAATGATCAGTGATATCCCGTTCCCGATTCCCCGTTCGGTGACCTGTTCGCCCAGCCACATTATAAAGATAGTCCCTGAGGTCAGGGTAAGCATTGCCAGCAACCGGAATCCGAGGCCCTCGGGCGCGATCTGAACATTCGCGGCAATTGACCCGAATATGGAAGAAGGATTCTGTAATCCCACGGCGATCATGTATCCCTGGAAGACCGAAAGAACGACCGTCCCGTACCGGGTATATTGATTGATCTTCTTCCGTCCGACTTCTCCTTCCTTAGAGAGTTTCTCCAGGTGAGGGATTACCGCCGTCAAAAGCTGCATGATAATCGAGGCGCTGATGTAAGGCATAATACCCAGAGCGAAGATAGTACATTTGGAGATTGCCCCGCCAGAGAAGATATCCATCAACCCGAAGATTGTCCCACCCCGGACCTTGGTCAGGTGGGCAAAAATATCACTTAGAGCCTGTGAATTTATCCCCGGAGTAGGGATATAACACCCGATTCGGTAGACAATCAGCAGCCCGAGCGTGAAGAATATCCTTTTGCGAAGCTCCGGAATCTTGAATATATTGGTAATAATTGAAAACATTAGTATATGGTGTATTTAAACCACGAAGGACACGAAGGATTAAAAAAAAACAGCTGAATCTTGTTTTTTCTCAGCTATTCTTCGTGATCTTCGTGGTAAATCACTTCGTTATTTCAAGTAAGATTTTCAAAATTGATTTTCGAGTAAGGTCAAGCTAACTACTTCCAGAAATCTATTCTATCTCCCGGCAGGTTCCCCCGGCGGCTTCGATAGCAGCGCGGGCGGATTTACTGAAGCGGTGAGCCTGTACTGATAGTTTCTTCCCTATCGCGCCTCTACCGAGAATCTTTACGCCGAGCTTCAAGGTTCGGATAATCCGACGATCTCTGAGCAGTTCGGGGGTTATCTCCGTCCCTTCCGGAAAGACTTCCAGTTCCTCAATATTAACAATAGTGAAATTCAGGGGATTGGGAGGGGTGAAACCGAATTTAGGCAGACGTCGTTTGAGAGGCATCTGTCCTCCCTCAAAACCTGGTTTTGACCTATATCCAGAACGTGACTTCTGCCCCTTCTGGCCCCGCCCGGACGTCTTGCCCAGCCCTGAACCCTGCCCGCGGCCACGCCGCTTCCTGGTCTTCCGCGTACCGGGAATCGTCTGTAATTGATGCAACTCCATCTATCTGCCCCTTCTTAGTCTTGATGCTTCTTCTTCTTCCCGGATACGTCTCAAGCCTTCCAGCCCTGCCTTGATCAGATTAAACGAATTTCGGGAGCCCAGGGCCTTAGCATATACATCTTTAATTCCCGATAATTCCAGGAGTGCCCGGGCACCGCCGCCGGCGACGATCCCCTTACCGGGAGAAGCCGGTTTCAACATCAGACGAGCTCCTCCAAATCGTCCAATTACACGATGCGAGATAGTACTCCCATGCATCGGCACTTTAATGACATTCCTGTGCGCGATCTCGGTTCCCTTGACGATAGCATCGGCTACTTCATTGGCCTTCCCCAATCCGAGCCCGACATGACCGGCCCGGTCACCCACCACGACTACAGCGCTGAAGCTGAACCGCCGGCCACCTTTGACAACCTTGGAGCATCGACGGATATCCACCACTATCTCTTCGAGTTCGGTCTCCCGACGCTTCTTTTTCTTGAAACCTGACTTCCTTTCCTTGCTATGAGCAGCCACCATTTTTATCACCTAATACGATTTAAAAGATTAAACCCGTTTTCCTGCACCCTTCGGCCAGAGATTTGATCCGGCCATGAAACCGGTATCCGCCCCGATCGAAATTCACTTTCGTGATCTTCAACTCTTCTGCCATCGCTCCCGCCAATTCTCCCAGATTTCCGGCAGCCTCAACCGTTCCTCCGCCATTGGGATATTTCTCCTTAAATGCCTGTGAAAGAGTCGAGATGGCGCCAAGCGTACTGCCCTCTTCATCATCGATAAACTGGACGGATATATTCCGCAGGCTGCGATAGACACTCAACCGGGGCCGGTCCGCGGTTCCCCTGAGTTTCTTTCTGATTCTCAGAGCTCGCTTTTTTCTGGCCAACCGTTTTTTGTTTACTAATTTCATCTTAACCTATTGCTTTGCCGACCTTTCTTTTTATAAATTCACCCTGATATTTAATGCCTTTGCCCTTGTAAGGCTCCGGTGGGCGGAATCTTCTGATCTGAGCGGCTGTCTCTCCAACCTTCTGCCGATCACAGCCAGTTACTATAATTATATTTCGACCTTCCAGCGTGATGGTTATCCCATCCATCGGCTCATATCGTATCGGATGAGAAAAACCAAGCTGGAGGACCAGTACTGAGCCATCCATCTCTACCCGGTAACCAACCCCGATTACCTCAAGTCTTTTCTCAAAACCTTTGCTGACCCCGATCACCATATTATTAATCAATCGGGCAAAAAGACCATGGAGGGACTTTGCCTCTTTAGTATCCGCCGACCGGCTCACACGAACCTGATTATCTTCCAACTTCACGCTGAGAAGATCCGGAAGAGTAAGCGAAAGTTCGCCCAGAGACCCGGAAGCAGAGATATCTCTCCCGGAGATCTTCACTTTAACCCCGGACAGCACATCAACTGGTATATTTCCAATTCTAGACATTTTATTTTATTTAGAACCAGGGCATACGCCCTTTTCTATCAACTGGTGCTCTTTCAAAGCTCCCGTTCAACATTCTTTTCAAGAAATATATCTCAGATGTCGGTCAATGCTTGCTGACATCTTATTTTTTCGAAGAAAAAAGAAAATTACCACGCGTAGCAGACAACCTCCCCCCCGACTTTAGCCTTGGATGCCTGCCTATCAGTAAGCACCCCATTGGAGGTGGAGATAATCGCAATCCCAAGTCCACCTCTGGGATGAGGTATATCATCTTTTCCGACATAAACCCGGCGGCCGGGGGTGCTGATCCTTTTCAGATTTCTTATCACCCGCAACTTGGCGGGACCATACCGGAGATATACACGAATTATCCCCTGCAGGCCATCCTCAATAATTTCAAAGTTCTTGATGAACTTCTCTTCCTGAAGGATGCGGACAATTTCTTTCTTCAATCCGGAAGCCGGGATATCAACAGTCCCCAGGCCTCTAGTATTTGCATTGCGGATCCTGGTCAAGAGATCCGCGATTGGATCGGTCATAGTCATACGAACAACTCTCCTTCCTACCAGCTTGCCTTGGTCACTCCAGGGATCTTGCCTTGACTGGCAAGCTGCCGGAAACAGATCCGGCATATTTTGAACTTACGATAATATGCCCGGGGGCGGCCACATCTCTGACAACGGGAATAGCGGCGAACCTTGAACTTCGGCTCCCGCTTACTCTTTTCGATTAAGGCTTTCTTTGCCATTACTTATTCTCTCCCTCCTCGCGCTTGAAAGGCATTCCAAACAACCTCAGCAACTCTTTAGCTTCCTCAATATTCCGGTTGGAAGTAACCAGGGTGATATCCATCCCCTGGGTCCGGTACGATTTATCAACATCCACTTCCGGAAATACAATCTGCTCATCCAGCCCGAAACTGTAATTACCGTGCATATCAAATGAATCCGGGGAAAGACCACGGAAGTCCTTTATTCGGGGAAGGGCGACATTGATCATCCGATCGATGAATTCATACATCATCTTTCCCCTCAAGGTGACCCGGCACCCCACCGACATTCCTTCACGCAGTTTAAACGCGGCTATACTCTTTCCGGCCTTGGTAATAACCGGACGCTGACCGGTAATTATGCCCAATTCTTCCGCCGCGGCCTGGATGGCTTTGTTATCCGAAATACCCAGGCCGATCCCCATGTTGATGACAATCTTCTCCACCCGGGGAACACGGAGGGTATTTTTGAATCCGAATTTATCCATCATCTTCGGAACAATTTCTTCCGTATATAGTTTTCTCAGTCGAGCAACTTCCATAGCTATTTATCCAATACCTCTCCGGATCGCTTTGAATAACGCATTTTGCTGCCATCCTTCAAGATTTTAATTCCAATCCGAGTACCTTTTTTCGATACCGGACAGTACGGCATCACATTGGATATCGCGATCGGCGACTCTTTCTCAACGATCCCGCCTTTCTGATTCTGCTGGGAAGGCTTGGTATGCTTCTTAACAAAGTTGAGCCCCTGAACAATCACGGTTCCGGCTTTTTTATTGACATAGAGTACCTTTCCGGTCTTTCCGGAGAATCGCTCTTTCCCGGCAACCACGATTACTATATCACCTTTTTTAATTCGTGCTCTCATCTCTATAAGACCTCCGGAGCAAGAGATACAATCTTCAAAAACTGCTTCTCTCGGAGTTCCCGGGCCACCGGACCGAATATTCTGGTCCCCTGGGGGTTCAACTGCTGATCAATAATAACTATCGCGTTCTCACTGAAACGGAGAACAGATCCATCGGAACGTTTAATATCATTCTTGGTTCGGACAACCACCGCCCGTACCACCTCACCTTTCTTGACCGAGGCGGTGGGGATGGACTCCTTAATAGAGACCACGACAATATCACCGATCTCGGCGATTCGCTTGCCTCCGGCTTCGACAACCTTGATGCAGCAGGCCCTCCGGGCTCCGGTATTGTCTGCCACTTTTAACATTGTCTGCATCTGTATCATAAACTAGCTCACTTCGTTCGTTATTTTAGTTCTGAAAAACGAATACAATTATTTTCGTAGTAAGGTTAATAAAACTACTACCAATCAATTTCCTGTCTACCCCGCAGCTCTGATGACTTTAACTAATCGCCAGCGTTTGGTCTTGCTGATGGGCCGGGTCTCCATAATCTCGACGAGATCACCGGTCCGGGCTTGATTATCTTCATCGTGCGCATGATAAGAATTGTTCTTCCTGACCACTTTCTTATATAGGGGGTGACGATATTTCCTGATCACCTCGACTACAATGGACTTATCCATCCGGTCGCTGGTAACCTTTCCCCGCCGGAGTTTTCGGCAGCCCCGTTCCTGTTTTTCATTCATCGTATTCACTGTCCTGTTTTACTAATCTTTGCTGACTCTCTTCTCTCTCATAATAGTAAGCACTCGGGCAATATCCCGCCGCACTTCACCAAAGAGGTGCGGCTTCTCAGTTTCTGATGAACCTGCCTGGAAACGAAGCTTAAAATGCTCTTCCCGTAACTCCTGGAGCTTCCGCTCCAGTTCTTCAATTGTCATTTCTCTTAATTGGCTTGCTTTCATTCCCGCCTCACTTTCAATGCCCTCTGGCAACAAAACGACAGGGGAACGGCAACTTGAATGCCCCCAGTCTCATAGCCTCCCGGGCCAGGGATTCAGGGACACCATCCATCTCATACAGGATCTGTCCCGGCTTAACCACCGCGACCCAGAACTCCGGAGCACCTTTCCCCTTTCCCATCCTGGTCTCCGCGGGCTTCTTGGAGACAGGCTTATGCGGGAATACTCTGATCCAGATCTTCCCTTTTCTCTTAATATGTCTGGTTACCGCGACCCGGACCGCCTCAATCTGATTAGCGGTCATCCATCCACCCGCCAATGACTGAATACCATATTCTCCGAATTCAAGCGTGGTCCCACGGGTAGCATGACGGGCGATCGTGCCTCGCTGCGATTTGCGGTACTTAACTCTTTTTGGCATTTGAGCCATTGCTCAACTCCTCTCTTACCGATAACTTCTCGCCCAGGTATATCCAGGCCTTGACCCCGATCGTACCATAGCTGGTAAAAGCCTCGGCAAAGCCATAATCTATATCCGCCCGTATAGTCTGGAGCGGTATTTTCCCTTTCTTATAACTTTCGGTCCGGCACATCTCTCGGCCGCCCAGGCGGCCGGCAACCTGAATCTTAACTCCCCCAGCGCCACGAGCCATCGTATCCCCAATCGACCGTTTGACCGCCCGACGAAACGATATTCGACGACAGAGCTGGTTGGCTACATTCTCAGCTACCAGTTGCGCGTTCAGCTCCGGGATTTTAATATCACTGATATCAATGATTACTTCCCGGTTCACCAGCTTCCTCAGCTCTTCCCGGAGGCTGTCGATCGCGGCGCCCCGGCGACCCACTACCAACCCTGGCCGGGCGGTGAATATCTTAATCCTAACCTTCTCCGGAGTCCTCCGAAATATCTGAATCTTGGAGATCCCGGTATGGTAAAACTTTTTCTTGATATAAGTTCTGAGCTTATCATCCTCAAGGAGTAGATCCCCAAAGTCTTTCTTGCTCGCGTACCACTGCGAACTCCATTCTTTATTGAAGCCGATTCTGAACGAAATTGGATTTACTTTCTGTCCCATAAACTCATCCTATGATTTCTTTTTACTCCGGGCGCGCGGAGATGACTCCTTGCCCCCTGATTTATCTTCTTCCGCCTCGGCCACAACCACAGTAATATGGCTGGTCCGATTCCTGATCCGATTTGCCATACCCCTGGCCCGGGGACGGTACTTGAAGGGCGGTGACAACGGACCTTCGTCAGCGTGAATTATCTTGATATAGACCAGCTTCTCGGTAATCTTGCCCTTTCCCTTTAGATTAGCCACCGCCGAATTGATCAACTTCTCTATAAATCTCGCCGCTTTTCGTGGTGTGGCAGCTAGGCGGCCAAGCGCGATATCCACCGGAAGTCCCCTGACCTGATTTATAACCGGCCGCACCTTATAGGGCGAAATCTTTAGATATTTTACTATTGCTCGCGCTTCCATCTCTCACCTTTACTTCTTCTGAACAGTAGCCCGGGCTTTAATGCCGGCGTGTTTCCTGAATATCCTGGTCGGGGAGAACTCTCCCAGCTTATGACCAACCATGTTTTCGGTTACATAGACCGGCAAAAACCGCTTGCCGTTATGAACCGCGAATGTAAGTCCGATAAACTCCGGCATAATAATCGAGCGCCGGGACCAGGTCTTTATCACCTGAGTGCCATTGGCCTTACATTTATTAATCTTACGGAGTAAACTTGGCTCTACATAAGGCCCTTTTTTTAACGATCTCGCCATGATTTTCTTCTCTTTCTAATTTTTTCTTGATTTTACGATATGCTTGCGGGATTTTTTCTTACTCCGGGTATTGCCGCCCTTGGCCAGTTTACCCCAGGGGGATACCGGATGCCGGCCACCGGCACTCTTTCCTTCACCTCCGCCCATCGGATGATCCACGGGATTCATCGCGACACCGCGCACTTTCGGGCGGCGGCCGCGCCAGGAGCTTCTTCCCGCTTTACCATCGGTAATCGAATTCTGCTCGGAATTACCTACCTGGCCGATCGAAGCGGAGCAGGTAAGAAGAACCCGTCTCACTTCACCGGAAGGGAGACGGATATGTCCATACTTACCCTCTTTTGACATGAACCGAGCGGTGGTACCGGCACTCCTGACCAGAGCGCCCCCCCGACCGGGCCGTAGTTCAATATTATAGACAGAGCTACCCATCGGAATATTATCCAGAGGCAGCCGGTTACCTACCCTGATCCCCGCCTCCGGGCCCGACATCAGCATATCATCGACTTTTAGCCCGGCCGGAGCAATAATATATCGTTTCTCTCCATCCACGTAGAAGAGGAGCGCTATATTCGCCGTCCGATTCGGATCATACTCAATCGCGGCGACCCGGGCCGGAATATTCAACTTCTCCCGTTTGAAATCAACTATTCGGTAAAGGCGTTTATGACCGCCGCCACGCCGGCGGGAAGTGACCCGGCCCTGATTGTTCCTCCCGGCCGTCTTCTTAATCGGACGCAGCAGGGATTTCTCCGGCTTCTTCTTCGTAATCTCCGAGAAATCAGAGACCGTCATAAAACGCCGGCTCGGTGTATATGGTTTGTAGTGCTTTACTGCCATAAATTAGCTCACTTCGTTCTCTAATTTAGTTTTGAATAATAATCAGCATGCTTTTATTGAAGCAATACCTAAAAACTAAATTTGATTCTATTTAAATCTCAAAAAAACCTTATTATTATGATTCCTGTTATAAAGTTCAGGATGTAATTCAAAACTATCTTAGCGCCGAAGGTGCTAAGATAAATCGATTGTATCTCCATCTTTCAAGGTCACGATTGCCTTCTTCCAGCTTGGTCTCCGTCCCTGGGCCCGGCCGATTCTTCTCATCTTACCATGTACCGTTAAGGTCCGTACCCCTGTTACTTCCACCTTAAAGATCCTGGCGATCGCCGCGGCGATCCGGATCTTATTGGCCCGGACATCCACCCGGAAAAGATACTGATTGTTCGCCTCCTGCAGAACCGTCCCCTTCTCCGTTATCACGGGGCCTATAATTAACTGCCGGGCTTCACTATCATTCATGATATCTTCTCCATCCAGGCTTGCAGATGCGGCAGGGCTTCCCTGGTAATAACAACTCTTGAATGACTGGCCACGAGATATGTATTCAATCCGCGAATACCCGTCGTGGTTACCTTCGGAATATTCCTGGCTGAGAGAGCAATATTTCTGTCCCGTTCGGCCGTGATGATGAGAACACTCTCCCCGGCTCTGATGGAGTGAAGGATCCCGGAAAGTTCTTTGGTGGAGGGCTTCTCCATCTTCAATTCATCAATAACCAGAACCCGTTCTTTCTGGAAGCGGATAGATAGAATAGACCGCAGGGCCTTGCGTTTGACTTTCTTCGGAACGGATATTTCGAAGGTTCGCGGTTTGGGACCAAAGATAACTCCCCCGCCCCGCCAGATTGGACTGGAACGATTACCGGCCCGGGCCCGACCGGTTCCTTTCTGCCTCCAGGGCTTCCGGCCGGATGAGGAGACCTGAGAACGATTCCTGGTCGAAGCGGTCCCTCTGCGATTCCGGGCATTGTGCAGTCTGACTACATCCTGGATAACACTGGTACTACCTGCAACCTCAAGCAGATTATCGGGGATCTCGATCTCCTCGATCCGCTCGCCGCTTTTATTTATTACTTCCATCGATGTCATTTCCGTTTCTTCTTTAGCGCCTGGCGTATTAGCAACAATCCTGACCTGGGTCCCGGCACGGCTCCTCTCAGCATGATCAGATTCTCATCAGGCCGTACCTGAACAACTTCCAGATTCTGAACCGTCTTCTTTACTCCTCCATATCTTCCGGGGAGCTTCTTTCCTCTAAATACCCGCGCCGGGGTCGCCGAACAGCCCTGTGAACCGGCTTGACGCTGCATGGGATGCCCGTGGCTGGAGGGGAAACTCTTTGCCCCCCAGCGTTTGATCATCCCGGCGAATCCACGTCCTTTCGACGTTCCGGTTACATCCACATAATCTCCGGGCTGAAACAGATCCGCCTTGATCTCGGAGCCGGGCTGAAAGTCGGAGAGATCTTCAAACTTGAGTTCACGAATATAGCGCCGCGGGGAGAGTTCAATCTTCTTGAAGTAACCCTGCTGGGGCTTTCTCACCCGGCTCTCTTTGATCTCTCCGAACCCGATCTTCAGCGCGCTCTTTTCGCTTAAGACTTCCAGAACAACGCAGGGACCGGCTTCAATGACCGTTACCGGCACTACATTTCCGTCCGGGCTAAAGACCTGTGTCATACCCAGCTTCCTTCCTAATAATCCTGCCATAGTCCGGGTCCTCAGATCACTATATTTATTTCCACCCCGGCCGGCAGTTCGAGTTTCTTCAACTCATCTACCGTCTTGGCGGTGGGATCAACGATATCCAGCAGACGCTTGTGTGTCCGCATCTCGAATTGTTCCCGTGATTTCTTGTTTACATGGGGCGATCGCAAAACGGTGAACCGCTCCACCCTGGTAGGCAGGGGAATCGGCCCGACAACTTTTGCTCCGGTCCGCCGAGACGTCTCTACAATCTCATTGGTAGACTGATCAAGGAGACGAAAATCGTAACCCCGCAACTTTATTCTAATTTTCTGTCCTTGCACTTTAATCCCTTTTGTCCACCCTCGTCTCCGCCCCGAAGCTTGATCGGGGTTTGCCGGGGATCACTGCTCTTGTTGAAGTTCAAAGATAGTAAGCAGTAGCCGTATTAAAATTGATACAGCTGGCCGCTACCTCCGAACAATAAAATAAGCGCCTTTGGGGCGCCGATTATAAACTGAATCACAAGCTCCCGCGATTCAGTTTTTATATACTGCTTCCCAACATCAGTAAAGCTAGGCACACTACCAAAACCCCGGCACCATGGCAATTAAAAAATTTAAAAATTATTGCTTAATATCGAAATATGCCGGCTCCATAGTATAACTGGCACGGCCCTGAGTAAGAGACCGGAGTACAGTCGCGTAACCAAACAACTCAGCCAGCGGTACCATGCTGCGAATAATCACCCGGTTTGGATTCTTTATCGTTTCACATATCTTTCCGCGGCGTGAGCCGGAATCAGCGATAATCGCCCCGATATACTCCGGGGGAGTGATCACCTGAAGAGTCATAATCGGCTCCAGCAATATCGGGCCGGCTCTCCTGACCGCGTCCTTAAAAGCCATTGAGGCGGCGGCTTTAAACGCGATCTCAGTCGAATCAGTATCATCATAGCTGCCGCCGGTTATAGTAACCACTATATCGGTCATCGGATATCCGGCAACATAACCGGTTCGGGCGGAATCCTCGATCCCTTCTATCACCGCCGGAATAAATTCCGCCGGGATATCCGTCTTCTTCACGGCTGCTTTTACCTCAAATCCAAATCCTCGGGCAGCGGGCTCAACATCCACAATCACATGACCATACTGCCCCTTGCCGCCACTCTGTCGGATAAACTTATACTCACCACTTTTGCGTTCTTCAATTGTCTCCCGATAAGCCACGCTTGGTTCACCAACCCTCAGCCGGACCTCCGACTCCCGGAGCGCCCGTTCAACCATAACCTGAAGATGCAGCTCTCCCATACCGGAGATGATTGTCTGCCCGGTCTCCTCGTCCTTGTGCAGCTTAAATGTCGGATCTTCCCGGGAGAGCTTATCCAGAACATCCATCATCTTGTCCGACTGGGCCGGAGTTCTGGGCTCTACCGCCATCGAGATCACCGGTTCGGCAAACCTCATCCCCTCCAAGAAAACCGGGTACCCTATTTCGCAGATCGTATCCCCGGTGCCCACCTGATCCAGACCGACCAGCGCGGCTATATCTCCCGGACCAAGATCCTCCCGTTCTTCCCGTCGATTGGCATGCATCTCCAGAATTCGGCTGACCCGTTCCTTGCGCCGATTGGAAGCATTTAATATCTTCTGCCCCTTCTTCATCTTCCCGGAGTATATCCTGACATAGGTGAGCTTCCCGCAGTAATCATCATTCACAATCTTGAATACCAGACCGGTTAATTTCTCCTTCTCGTCCGGAGGACGAATCTCCTCATTCCCATCCCGGTCCACCACCCGGACCGGCGGTACATCTATCGGAGAAGGAAGGTAATCAACGATCGCGTCCAGAAGTGTCTGGGCGCCGATGTGCCTGAGTGTCGCCCCGCAGAGGACGGGCACGATCTCTCCGGAGAGAACATATTTCCTCAACAATTTCTTTATCCTGTCAGACCTGATCTCCTTACCTTCCAGATAATCGTTAAGAAAATCATCGTCCAGTTCCGCCAGTGACTCCAGAAGAATGCCACGGTACTCTTCCGCCTGTTCCCGAAGCTCCTCGGGGATTTCCATCCTCTCGACCGCTTCCTCATCTTTATCATGATTAAAAAATACCGCCTGATTCCTGATCAGGTCGATAATACCCTTGAAGGTGTCTTCACACCCCCAGGGGAGCTGAATCGGAACGGCTTTCGCTCCCAGTTTATCTTTCATCGCCTCGACCACGGAAAAAAAATCAGCGCCGGAGCGATCCATCTTGTTTACAAAAGCAAGGCGAGGTATCGCATAGCGGTCAGCCTGGTGCCAGACAGTCTCGGACTGTGGTTCAACTCCGCCCACCGCGCAGAAGATAGCCACCGCTCCATCCAGAACCCGGAGACATCGCTCGACTTCCGCGGTGAAGTCAACATGGCCCGGGGTATCTATTATGGTGATTCGATGTTTCCGCCAGGAACAATAGGTCGCCGCAGAACAGATCGTGATCCCCCGCTCCTGCTCCTGTTCCATCCAATCCATGCTGGCTGTACCGTCATCCACCTGCCCGACCCGATATACTCTCCCTGTATGAAAGAGGATCTGTTCGGTGGTGGTGGTCTTGCCGGCATCAATGTGGGCCATGATCCCGATATTCCTGACCTTATTTATGGGTACATCGTGCATGAGGAAGTGCCTAAAGTTGGAAGTGCCTAAAGTTTTAAGTGCCTAAAGTTATTCGCTTTCACCCGGCATTAGCGAGACCGTACTCGAAAAACTTTTTAAACCACGAAGAACACGAAGTTCACGAAGAAATTTGAAAAAATCAGGAAAAATTCTATAGTTTTCTCTGTTTCTCTTCGTGTTCTTCGTGACCTTCGTGGTAAATATTTAGTTTTTTGTGCACAAAAAGTTAAAAATACCTTTTCGAGTAAGCTCTAGCAAGGCGAATCTTTTAACTTTAGGCACTTTAGCACACTTCAGGCACTTTAGGCACTTTAGAACATTGCGCCGAAGGTGCTATGTTCTAATAAACTAAACCCGGATTATTGCCCTGGGGGCATAATCCGGGTTATAGTCCGCCTCTTATCTCCGCATTACCAGCGGTAATGCGCGAATGCCTTATTTGCTTCAGCCATCTTGTGG